>ERZ724505.293-NODE-293-length-34664-cov-31.188361_pt1 | contig 34664 bp, 43 predicted proteins | sample MGYA00376038_ERZ724505 | MGnify/ENA primary metagenome ERZ724505 (study PRJEB28724, sample SAMN07190884) | wastewater metagenome | isolation source: effluent of sewage treatment plant in Hong Hong | place: Hong Kong | collected 2016-03-17 ...
CCGGTGCCTTCGGAAATACGCGATGGAAGATAAAGACCTTGTGCGACGAAGCGACGGTTACCGCGTGTCCACGAAAAATCGTCTTGAGCTTTTTCCGTCATAAAACGACGGAGAATTGCGCGCCAGTCAATTTTCGGTTCCATCAACTCGCCAATAAGGCGTTCAAGGCTACCGGGGAGTTTGCCGGCTTGTTTGGCCTGATGTGCAGCTTGTGCTACTTGCTGGCGCATTTCGTTTTCGGCAGCGCGTTGCTGAGCTTCCGAAGCACCGGCTGCTTGGCTTTCTTCGTTGTCTTCTACACCGCCGTTGGGGTCGTCGCCTTCAGAACCTTGGCCTTGGCCTTGGCCTTGGCCTTGGCCTTGGCCTTGGCCTTGGCCTTGACCTTGACCTTGACCTTGACCCTTGCCGCCTTTGGGGTTATCCGGAAGCAGTGTGTAGATATGCTCTGCCACCATATCGGTGTACTTCGGATCGATTTTGAGGTTCTCCGGAAGAACAAAGTTTGCTTCTTTGAGGATGCTGTGGGTAGCGTAGTCGCATGCTTCATTCCACTTTTTGATGTCGCGATCGCCACGGCGAAGTGGGTGCATCATAGCTGCGTGCATTACTTGCGCTGCCAACAAACCTACTGTTTGGTCATGGCTTAGTTCTTCGATGTACGAGGGGTTGTAGCGAATTACGTGGCCGTCGCTGACACAGTGTTTGATAGTTTCGTCTGCTTTCATGTCCATATGAAGGACAAGAGAGCCAAAAAACGGCTGCTCGATCAATAGGTCGGTGCGTGCGCGGATGATTTTTGTTTCGACTGGGGAATATTGGCTCATTTTGCGTGCTTTGTGAGTTGGAGAGTTGTGAGAGCTAGCTTAGCGTTGTCGTCAAGTTTTAACGGCGCGCGTTTGCGAGTAAGTTTTACTGCTGGAGCAGCAAGTTGTTGTAGCGTGTATTGATCAAGATACTCTTTAATGCCAGGCCATACTTCTACAATTTTGTTTAGTGTAGTAGCTTCGCGGAAAAGGTTGTGTATCGATTTACGAATTTGTTCGCGCTCTACTTCGAGACTGCGAATTTCGTTAACAAGTTCGTATACTTCGTCATACCCAATCATACCTGGGACTAGAACGTTCGGTGGTACGCCTGAACTAAATCCGACTGGTGTCACGCGACGTATGTAATTTGTGTACCATGAGTATGTGCTTTTGTCTTCGGCTACGATATTTACGAAAGCCGCGCGACTTGTGTTTACCCATTTTTCGCCAAGAAACTCTGCTGCTTTTTGTTCTTCTGGAGTCGTTACAGCGTTCAAAAGCGGTTGAACAACGTCGACTTGTTCGATGGCTATTGCTAGTTTTTGTATCTTAGCTTTGTAGATGTTGCTTACTTTGTATAGCACATCGTTGAGCATACTTTGATTAATTCTTACGGTTGCCAAGGAGTTTCTCCTCTATTTGTAGGGCTGTGTGTTTATCTCGAAGTACTGCGAAATGCTTCTTATTTTCGTTTTCAAACGAGGTCCAAGGTAGACCGAAGATAACTTTTCGATGTAACTCAGAGCCGTCTTCTGCTTTTCGAAGGATCATCATGTAACCTTCGATAAGTGTCGGTATGATTGGGTTACCTACTTCGTCGTACAAACGACGTAGGTGCGTACCACCATATGCCAACGTCCAGCCTTCTTTGTGGGCTTGACTAAGTTCTTCGTCTGTTAGATTGAGCATAGTTAATACCCAAGTAACTTTCGTTCATAGGGCGTCAGTTTTGACAGTGCTGTTTCGCGCTCGTCTGCTGTTTTGCGTTCCTGCATTTCGCGTTCTACCCGCTTCTTGTCTGCGGCCTGATGGTCGCGCCACCAGATTTGCATTTCCAAGCTGTACTTGGTGACATCGACTGATTGCAGGCGCTCGCACAAACGCGATACCATCGTATCAGCATCGAACGGCTTTCCGTAAACCAACGGGTGGTAGCCTTCCCAGTGCTGACGACTGTACTTCATACCGTTCAACTCATCAAGTAGGCAGGCAACACGCGAGATGTTTTTCTCCATCGTTGATGGGTTCATGTAGTCACTGTTACACGGCATTGCTATTCTCCTAAACCGGGGCCGAAGCCCCGGAGTCCTTACGTTAGATCAGAACTTCGCTGTTTTTCACAGCCCATTCGATGTAGTGCTTGGATTTGGTCAGCTTACGGTCGCGAGTGACTGCGTCACGAACACACAGTACTTGGAACTCTTTTTTGACACGTTCCATGTACGTCATGATGGCGCCGAAATTGCTGTCGCGTACTTTGGAAGCCAGACCGGTGGACAAAGCGTACAGCGTAGCCATTTCGGTCGGGACCGGCGTCGTCTTGGGGTTCAAGATCAGAGCATCGAGATCCGGCAGATTGCGATAGTGCTTCAGGTAGCCCATCAGCTCGCCGGCAGGACCTTCGCCGACAGTACCGGCGTACAGGTCGAACTCGATATCTTTCGACGGATTTGCTTTCATGAGGTTCGAAAGGAACGACCACGAACGCGGCGTCGCAAATGCATTCGAATCCTTAGCACGAGCGACTTTGTCTTTAGCGGCTTTTGACGCGGACTCGGTGTCGAATTCGTTCAGCAGCTGCGGACGGAACCGGATAAAGCCGAGTACGGCCGGATGGATGTCGCCATCGGTAAGCGCCCACTGACACCAGTCGTCGTTGTTGACGTCGTAGTTGATGTGGGTGAAGCGGTTTTTCAATGCGGTTGACATGGTAGTGACAATCGCTCGGTCGGTCGCCCTGTTACCTGCGGCGACGATGCTCCAACCTTCTGGAAGAACGTAGTCACCGAGCTTGCGATCCAGCACCAGTTGGTACGACGCTGCTTGCGTAGCTTGAGCTGCGGAATTCAGTTCGTCCATGAACAGGATGCCTTTGCCTTCGGTCGGCAGGAATACCGGGGTGTTCCACTTTGTTACGAACACATTCTTGTTTGCTTCGCTCGGGCCTACGGACGGTACGCCACGCAAATCGACAGGATCGAGCTGCGAAAGGCGAAGATCGATCAAATCGATACCGAGTTGCTTAGCGACTTGGCGAACAACGTCGGACTTACCAACGCCGGGCGAGCCGTGCAAAAAGATCGGTTGTTTGTTTTGAACGCAAAGGGTGACAGCTTTGACAGCGGCGGAAGGGCGCATATAGTTTACTCCGTTTTTTGTGATTAAGTAGCTTAGTGAAGTGTGGGTGGTTTTGCTTTGACGCCTGTAGATTTCTCTATGCGTTTTTTGACGTCGTCGAAACCAACCATTGCTTCGTCCCATGAGGCGAAAGATTGGTGTGCTACGATTTCGTCAATTTCTGAATGGCGAACGACAACCTCCCACGGACGGACCGGTTCGCCTTTCAAAGATCTTCCAGTAAATATTGCAGAGATGCATAGCTCTGCTATGTGTTCATGGCGCCATACTGGCGGCAATAAATCTAATTGTTTGTTATTTGCTTTGTCGAGTTCTTCAATTTGTTCTCCGACAGCTTGAGTGAAAGCCTCAGTTTCTTCGTACGAGCACGGTACAACTTTTTTATTGTTGTCGAGCTTGTAGAAATCGAATTTTTTTTCAGAAAGTTTTTTGGCGTTAGGCCGGCTTAGGTACTTGTAACCGTTGTACAAAACTTCGATTACGAGGCCAATAAGTGCAGCTCCAATAAAACTTTGCAACGTAAATTGGCCAAAAACTAGCCAAAAAGCAAAGTAACCTAGGCAACGAAGCCCTGTAAATACGTGCTTAAGATTTATTGCGATTACGCGGATTGACATTTCTTTCTCCATAATTCAATGTCTTTGAGTATCATTTGACGTTTGAAGCTTTCGCTTTCGCCGGTTAGTTTTTTAGTTACTAGCTGCTGAGTTGTTCGTCTGAACAGCTCTTCGACTTCTTCGGAAGTTGCTTCCATCAGCATCGGATGGACAGCAGTACGTTTTTCGATTTCTGTTTGGGTTGCTACGCCTAACCAATAGCTGTTAGTAGCATATGGGTGTTTTTTGCCATATCTTTTCTCGTACTCAGAGTATCGAAAGTCTTCTATTTTTTTGTTTTCGAAGTCAGCAAAGTTTTGATTTCGAATACTATATAACTCAGCGTCTGTGCAGTTTGAAATTTCAAACTTTGCGCTGTGCGAAGTACGCCACCATGTAGCGCCATAATGGTTTTTATGTACATACCATTGAATGTTTGCTGCGTCGATTTTTGGTGGTTGAAGGTCTGTTCGGTATTTGAACAGTTCTGTCATATATAGTTTTGCCATAGGTTATACCTGGTTTTGTTGGATAGCTTGTTGTGCAGCAGCGATAAATGCTGGGTCGGTTTGCCAAGCTTGTACTTTGATACCACGACATGATCGGTTCGTTTTGGCGTGCCACACAGACTCGAGCTCCATCTTATGGTGCTTGAGGAGACTTGTAAATTTGTTGGGGTGTTCTGGCATATCGCCCACGCACCAGTTCATTATCACGTAAAGTTCGTCGCGTGATAGCGTGGCCGGTGGGTTTGCAAGAAGCTCTATCATGAGTGCTTTGAACGCGTTGTACCGATACTGCACCGACATGTCCATAGCTAGTACTGCGGTGCGTTCTACCATCTGGTCCCACAGAAACTCCAAATCTCCGGACTGTACAGCTTGGATTGTGCTGTCGAGTGCAGTTGTGCCGATGTTAATTACTTTGCTTCGTGCTTCGTTAACTAGTGGCGTACGTGCTAAGTCGCGATCAGCTGGATACGCCATGAGAAAGTCGTAGAAATCTTGTAGTTCGCCTGCGATCGAGTCAATTTCTTTGGTTGTTATGCATAGCTTTTCCGTTTGATAAGTACCAACGTTGAATCGTCGGTCATCTGCTGGTACGTGTACAGCTGCGCTTTTATTTGAAAAGAACATCATGTTCGCGTAACTGCGTGCGTCGAACGCAGGTTGGTACATTCTACGGATGGAAACGTGAGACTCTGTAATGAAGTTCTTGAGTTTGGAAGCGATTTTTGAGTGGTACAGGCTGCGGCCGGTTTCCATCTCGTCGATACACACCAGCAGGTTGTTTTCCATGTACCCATTGAAGTCGGATTCGAGTTCCTCCATCCGCTTCATTGTTGTGTTCGTTTCTCCTAATATTGGCGTAAGTATCCTGTGAAAAAGAACGCCTTTTCCAGTCCCTTCTGTACCATGAAGTATCCAGGCTGTTCCGCATTTGTCGCGGAATTGGACGATACAGGCGCACCAGTTGAGGAATCGATACATCGCTTCTGCATCGTTCCCCACTGCGTGAGCGATAACTTTGAAAATTGTACTTGGTACGAACGCACTGACCCGTCTTGGCGATACACCATGAGACATAAATCTTGATGGCTTGAACGTATTAACAGTTTTGGCGCTAGTGTCGACGACACTTGTACTTTGAGGGTTGAAGACGATGTTCCAGTCGGGGACATAGGGTCCTAGCGTTTGGCCATTTTGTTCGAGGAAGTGGACTAGTTGAGTTTCGGACTTAGCCGGCGCGATGTTAAGTACTCCGTTTGCTGCGTCGTAAGTACCGTTGTAGTAAAGGGCAGACCGAAAATCACGAAAAGCCAGGTACGTAAGTCCTGTTTTACTAACTACCAAGGCTGGTTGAGCCGCTTTAATCTTCGCCCAATACTCTGGAAGGAGGTCCTGCGTACGATATGAAGGCTCTCCTTTGAAATTGTGAATGAAGAAGGGGTTAGCTTCGCTATGGTAGTAGGCCCACGAATCCCCGCCGTTGAGATTAAGGTAAACAAACCCACGCTCTGTTTTACTCTCAGTAACGATAGCGGTATCCGGAGCCGCGATGTATTCGACGCCTGCAGTGTACTTGTACTGAGTTGCTCGGCGCTTCGGGAGTTTGGCATTTGTACGAAGTTCGTTGATCTTAGCGTCAGATAACTGGCGTACGGCTTCTTTCGATGGAATTGGATACGGCAGTGTAGCGGCGCGCTTACTACGTTTGTGTAGCGTAATACGTTGCTCCGGACCAGTGGGCGGATACGGGTCGCTCACTGAGGAGTCTAGTTCCGGCGGAGCTATGTACAGCAGCTTGTCATTTTGACACGTCGTTACGTCGAGCGGCCAACGAAGAGCATTCGCGGTCTTAGTGAGCTCGAGCTGTTGGGCGATGGTCGGAGTTGTTAGGTTGAGATGCATCAACCAATTTTTGAGCATCGCTGGATGGCACGGAGTACTTAGCAGCATGAATATGTGGCACCGGAAGCCGGCTGAGTTCTCGATCCCCATGGAACTAGACCATTGAAGAACATAATCTACATCTTCGAGACCAATGCTGCGTAGGAAGAGATCAACTGATTGATAGTTAGTGATACCGTCAAGGTCGAGGCATATCCATTCGGTCTTTTCGTCGGCATCAGTACTTCCAGCGCGTGATTCGCACGAAAGAGGACGTCCCAGTTTTCCTTTAACGAGGGTTTCGCCAAGAGCCGCGTGTTGTGTGATCTTGCTCGCAAAATCTTCGATTCCGTTGCATGTTTCTTCGCAGGACGTAACTTCGTAGACATTTGGGTAACTGTGTTTGATGAGGGTTCCGTCGGCTGCTCGCTCATAGCGCTTTCTTATTGGTTTCTCGGAATGAAGGAAGTTGATTTTCATGGCTTTTTAGTACTGTTTCCCAGTTTTTTTCCGACGAAGTAAGAGCAACGTATAGTTCTGTACTTACTCGTCTTAAGTTATTTAGGTTTTTCAGCTTTACGCGAAGCATCTTCATAGTTCATCATTTTTGCTAAGATAAACAGCCTGAAACGCGAAGTTTCGATGTTAAGAGAGGGCCCCCACATGTCTAATAGCGAGTCAACTGTGAACTTGTTATGGAGAATCAGCCGAAAGAGGCTATTTATTCCTTTTTTTGGGTAGGTAAGTTTCAAGTTCGCCATACAGTTGTTACTTTGCGCCGACGGCTTTGGGCAGAGGAAACGGTACTTCGTTAATGAAGGGATGCTACTGTTACGTCGTGCTCGCGAGCACATACAGTGCAACGTACGTTTACTCGTACTGAGTCTTTTTTAGCGGATTTGTTGACAATATTTGCTACGCGGATACCTTTACCGTATTCTGCATCTTGAAATTCGTGTTTACAACCGCAATTGACGTGGGCAACGGATTTTGTTGTCATTGGTGTGCTCCTTGGTTATACGACTTCCGGTGGGATGCGGCCGTCGCGAATTTTTTGCTCGCGTTCTGCATCACGTCGCTTGCAATCAATTTTGATATCCGGTTTTTCGTTCGTCAGCTTTGCTGTTACGCAAGCTGCTTGGCACTCAGCGAGAATGTCTTCGAGCTGCTTGTCGGTTTTCTTTTGGAATGGCCGATAGAAGTACGGTTGTTCGTCGAGTGCTTCTTCGATAGCTTCGTTTACAGTTGCTTCGTAGCGTACCGACAGCATTTGTTCGAGGGTTACCTCTACTACGGCGATTTCTTCGTACATTTGGTCAGGTGTGTTGTTCGACACTTTGGTTACTCCGTTTCGTTGATTAAGGACATGATTGGCGAATAAACGCCGGATTGCGATTCTTGATTTTGATTCAAGAGTTAGTGAAAAGTCATCACTCATAACCCATTCTGGCAAATTTAGTGCGTATGCTAGATTACGTATGTGTAGTTTTATTGTTTGCACAGTTCATCGAATGAATTGCTTGGAGGAAAGAAACTGCGTCTGCGGTTCTGTTATTTAGTTGTTGTTCTATCCATGAACGTCGGTGTGCATCACTTCGATACCAATAACCGTTATCCCTCTTTATCCAATGAATTCTACTGGCTTTGTGCTTAGAGCTTCGTAGCTTTATTTTTAGCATCATAGAGAAGTAGCCGGTAAGCTCCTCGTTGTACAGTTGATGGGGTATTGGTATTTATCATGTGTTGCGCCCAGTCTCGCCACGAAGCTATGCTCGCGTTCAGGAACTTACCGTTTAGTAATTGTTTTGTTAGCTTTATTCGTAACATCATAAAAAAGAAGTTTGTTGGTTCCTGTCCATGTCGGTTCTATTTTGTTGTAAAACAGCACCCAATCGTATCTCCTACGTACTGAGTATTCAGCCCACATTCTTGGTGATAACCCGCTAGTTGGTGGGTGTTCGCGTGTTGTTATTTTGATTGTGCGCATGGAAATATAGTAACTTCGTTGCTGGGGAAACTGCGTTTCGGTTATTGCCGCCCTTTTTATAGAAACGCATTACCTCCATAGCGACTTCTTTTGAAACTTTGATTGACCAACTATGTGGGTAAAGCTTTATTGAAAGGGTTTTTGTTTTTGCCATGATTAGTGTAGTGCATAGCTATTAACTTATTGTCCATTCTGTTCCATGATTCTGGAGGATATGCCCAAAGGCCTACGTTATATATTTTAATTGGGCTGCTGATTACAGAGTGAACAAAAGTTGTTCTGAGTTTTACGTTTAGGTATTGTTGGTTTGCCATGTATCTTTAAAAGTTTATCGAAGCCATCAAGGCTTTCTAAGCCGAACGATGCTTTTGTTTGAGCATATCCACTTAAGAACTGCTGAAGATCTTCTGTTGGCCTATCTTTAAATGAGTCAACAATTACTCTGTTTACCCAATCTCATCGAAGTAACGTAATTTTGATCAAAGGGGTTTTTGCTTTGGCCATAGTTAATTTGGTGGTACACGATTAGTCGGCTAAAAGCTGAAGTGTAGTTTATTTGTGTATCCCAAGCGTTACAACGATATTCGTGGATTAATTCATACCGTGGAGGCGCGGATGGCGGAAATTTAATGTGTATTGCTATTGTTTTTTGCATTTTGTACGTCGTAATATAGTAGTTTGCCAAAAGGAGTTAAATGCGTAACTAAATATGGGCTACTAGCTACTTTTTTGTTTTCTTCATGTAATTCTTTTTTAGCGTTGTTATTTTCGTACCACGTGTTTAGGTTTATTTGCAACAACTGGGGTTTTCCTAGTGTTTTTGACATGGTATATAAAAAGCTGTTCAAGTGGCCCGTGGCTTGTTAGCAATCTACTGCCCCATACTTCGAGCCAAGCTCGGGCGCGTTTTCTTGCTTCGTTCGGAGTATCGAAGTTTTTAAACGTTTTGAATCGGATCTTTATCGACAGCAGCTGGGTTTGTTCCATGGTTTTCAATGTGGAAAAACAATAATTTTGTAAATCCGTAAGAGCTGTTATATCTTGATGCTCCTTTCACATATGTGTCGCACCAAGCGTATATATGTCTACGTAACTGTGTAGTTGTAAGGTCGTTTATTAACGATCCTCGGATATTACCGTATTCTTTTTTTCGAAGCTTTATTTTTAACATTGTAGAGAAGTAGCGCTCCAAATTTGTCTGTCTCTGTCGGTTTTATTCGGCCAAAGCTAAGGCTTGTCCAATGCCTTAAGTGGTTTCGTACTTCGTTGTTTGTATATGCATCAAAATCTTGGGCGTATTTATTCCACCATTTTCTTGTGAACTTTATTCTTAGCATCATAGAGAAGTAGTCTTCCGAAATGATCTTCGTGGCCAGCTGATATATTTCTTTCGAGTTTTATGCTGATCCAACGATCTAAATGTTGTTTTATGGCGTCGTTACTTCCATTTTTGAGCGTACCTGTGAACTTACTCCACCACGCTCTTGTAAATCTTATTTTTAGTAGCTTCATATAAAAGCCTTTCTTTTGCCGAAAGCATGCTTTCGTATACGCGCGAATGTACTCTGTGAATTAAAAAATCCACAGATCCGTCTGCCTTATTTTTTTCGAATTTGTTTGCAAAACGTACTTTTATGCGTATGAGTTTTTTGGTACTTTGTTGCATTTGCGGGTTAATTCCTCTCAAACTTTGAGTGAGAGGAACTGAGAAAAAAGTGAGAGGAATTAAGTTAGTTAGTGCTTACTAACTTAATTAGAGTAGTTGCTCTAGGAATATTCTTAGTCTTTTTCAAATTCCTCTCAAAATAGTGAGAGGAATTTTCAGGAATGAGATGAAAAGTGAGAGGCCGCTAAGCCATGCTGGACGGGCGTTTTGAAGGTTTTTACTAATTCCTCTCACTCCTCTCACTAAAAACTAATAGAATAGAAAAGAGATAGAAGAATATAAAGAGTAAATGTATAAGAAGGTTTACTAGTTTTAGTGAGAGGAGTGAGAGGAATTGTTTTTGTAGGGTAAACCCTTAGTATTAAGGACGTTGTTCTTCTGTATACCAGCCGTTTTAGTTGCATTGTGACTCAGTACTACGGATGCTGTTTCCTGGGCTTTTAAGGTACCGCCATGCGTTTTTATTGTTCAGGTGGTATGAAGTGACCAGAAAAGATTTTGGATCGCTTCTAGGGGCTATAAACGCGTTTTAGTCGTTTGCATAGCCCGCTAATCTCAGACATTGTCCATGCTTTGCGGATGAGTATTGCTCGACACTGTTCTTGTTCAGGTGTCGGAGTGTGTTCAGGTACATTGTACGAAGCTACCCAGAACATAGTACTTAGCGCTACTAGTTTTACTAGTCGCATTATTTCTTCGTAACTCCCATCATTTTGCTGATAACTTCGTTCATTTGTGTTGAAGTTTTGTTGAGATCGTCGATTGTTTCTGTTGGTTCTTTATATTCAGCCATTGCTTTTTTCTTGATTTCATCGTTTTTGCGTGCTTGGCGTTCTACTTCCGCAAGACGAAGTACTTCGTTGTAAATAGCTGGTTTGCGTTTGACTTTTTCCATCATTGAGTTGAATGCAGCTATTATGTTTGGATCGTCTTTGAAACGATCCATTTCGACGATTGATATAACTAACGCCGGTGCGATTTGACCGAAGAACACATAGTCCACAAGTGTGAACTTTTCTTCTGTGTCCATGATTGGTTTAAATTTTTCAGGTTGCGGTTTAAAAAACGCTAATACGTGTGTAATGAAAGCGTGGATTTTGCCCATGATGTTGTCCTAAAGAGAAAAAATTGGTGCTAACCCCAGGGGGAATTGGGGTTAGCTTTTCCATATGTAATCCTATTTTCAAAATTCAAAACTAGTTCATGGGGGTAGAGGACCTCCTTGGCCTAGATAATTATTAGGTGTTTAGGATTGGCTTACGCTGCTTTCGGCGACATTCCGAGAGTTGTCCACATATCGCGTGGTGCGTCGCCAAGCGTGTTGTAGCGCCGACCTGCTTCTCCTTCTGCTGCAAGTTCGTCGGCGATCGACTTCTCGAATTCTTTGATTGTCGGTACCAGTTTTGCAAGTTCGGCTTTGATGATCGGCCGTGCTGCCAAGCCTTCAACTGTGTTACGGCGCATCGCTTGCTTGAGGATATTGCAGTAGCCAGTCCATAGACCGTTGAGGACTTTGCACGCTAATTGGTGCTGCTGTACGACGGTTAGGTTAGTGACTGCGTCTTCACCGTCGAATTCTTCGCCGACGTGTTCGTAGTCACCGAATGAACGGAAGATGCTGATGATTTCCGGCTTGTCGCGCAGAAGTGCTGCACGATCGGATTTTTCCATTTCAGCTTTTACGTTGCGGATCTGGTCGATCGTGCAACCAGCCGCTTCGGCCCAAGCCGCAAGGATCGTGTTATTCGGAATATTGCTTTTGCTGAGTTGAAACAAAAGCATGCCTTCGAGCGTTAGGGGTTCTTCGTATTGGTTGTACGTAAGCGAGCGCGTGCACGCGTTGGCCCAGCAGAATACGTCGAACAGTTTTTCTGCTCGTTCGATCGGGGCGATTTCGACGTTGATACCCATATCTTCGAGAGTTTTGTCCGCAGCTTCTTGGCTGCGAATGTACTCGTCGATTTCGTTGCGTTTATCGAGGCCGTCGTCTTCAGTTTCGTCGCGGAGCTTTTGCTTAGCTTCGCGCAAATGCTCTCTGATTGCTGCGATACAGCCGCCGAGAGTTGAGTTAGTGACGGCGCGGTAGGCAGGAAGTTGTGCTTCCGGGGCCATGTTAGCGATGATGGATGCGAGATTGAGTTGATGTGTCATGATTATTTACCTTGATGATCGTTGATGATGTTGATGAGTTCAGTTTCTGTGTACTCGCCTGATTCGAGAAGCTCTTCGAGCATGATGAGAAAGTCTTCAGGCGATTTCGCTGCGGATTCTTGAGTATCGACGAACGCGAGAATCCGTAGCGCATCCGTCGATATGTGGATCATTTTGTCCTTTCGTTGTTATGCGTGTCGCACTTCTTGTGCTTTGACGCCGGTTTCGTTGCGCTTGAGCTCGATGTCTTCAGCAAGCCAGCGAATGAAACCGTTTGCGCGTTTTGCGGTTTCGGCGTAACGCTTGGGAATCAAGACGTACGCGGGCTCCCACTTGCCTTGTTCGGCGGTGTTGAACAGCGCGATGTTGACGATTTGTTTCTTTTGCGGCTTGGGTGCGATGCGAAATTCCCAACCGGCTTTTAGGTATGCTTCCATGTCGAAAACGCCTTCGATTTTGCGCCAATTGATCATGGTTTGGTTGTTGCGTGCTTCGATGGTGCTGCCAGCAGCAAATGCTGCTACGATGGGCGCCAGAATTTTGGCTTGTTCGCGGTTCATACTTTCCTCTTGAGATGATATTTGTGAGTCAGGTCGATATAACCTGGTGTGTAGATTCCACGGACGATGTATCCAAACATCTTGCGTCCGAGGGATGTAAAAGCTGAGCACATCAGCCCAGCTACAGCTGCGGACATCACTCCCGAGAATGTGCCGTAGTGCATGATAAAGGCAAGAATGGAAACGAATATGTCAAGCCATAGGTGGTATCCTAATAGTTGTAGTGCCCGAATGGGTGGAAGCTTGATGAACAGAAACATCAAGCCTGCGAAGATGATGGCTCCAGATTCGATGATCATTGGAGCAAACACTTTGTGGCTTCTTTGATGTCGTCCAGCGACATTTCGACGCCGGTATCTTTATCCCATTCGTTGCGAATGAGCACTCGGTAGTTACCGCCTTTGCCGTTGCGGATTTCTACCGGCACGCCAGGGTAGCAGCGTGCGAACGCATCGTAGTAGTCGTTGAAAATCAGATTACGCTGAGCGCTTTTGCCAGTAGGTTGTTGTGGTGCGTTGACGATTTGCGGTGCCGAGACTGCGTTCATTTTTGTTCCAGTTTGTCAAGGATTGCGTTGATTTCTTCTATTGAAGTATCTTCAGATAGAAGCATTTTGTGAGCTTGTCGCTCAATTGCTGCTGTTTTGCGAACAGCTTTTTGTTCTTTGAATTCGTCGACATACTCGCTAATTATGTATGCGAGCAAAGCGCCTGCCCCAGCATAGAGCAGCATATCGATGCCGGCTATTGTTGTGTTCATACTAGCTGAATTCGTTGAATGCTGGGGTCCGGGTTGTATGGCAAGCGTGGCGTAAGCTGAAGCGCACGTTGTCGCTTAGCTTCGCGGTAGCCGCATTGAATTTGCTTGCCGATTTTGATGCTGCTTGCGGCTGCATCAATAGTGCCAATTACAAGTACGACTCGTACTAAGCCGTTGGCTACGAGTGCTGTAGCTGCGAGTGCTGCTGTTGCTGTTGGTGTGATCATTGTTTTACCCCTTAAGTTGGTATTGCGACAGTGTTGATATCGTTCCAACCACCGTGAAGAAATACTTCAAGTGTGTTGTTACGGACGCGGACTTGGCAATGCATACGCAATGCCAAAGCTTTTGCGCGTGCGTTGAGACTGAGTTCATGGTGTTCAGCGCGTGCTTGCGCGGCGAGCGGAATTTTGTCAAGCAACGGCTTTGCTGCCATAAGCGCGAGAGCTTCGGTGAGCTCTTCTTTTTGTTGTGTGAGGTCCGAGACCTGATTACGGAGTCGTGCGACTTCCGAGGAAAGGTCCGAGTTAAGCGCGACGAGCTCGGCTTTTGTCGATGACCGTTTGTTTTCTGCACGACGAAGGTAGGTCATGATTAGTTCCTATTTGGTTGTGAGACGATCCAAAAGATCGTTGTAGATTTCTGTTGGAGTAGCGGGTACTCCGATGCGGAATTCTGTTGCGAGGCGAATTTGGCTAAGGCTTGTTACGCGCTTCCAAACCTTTTGCTGCCGCCAGCATTCGAAGAATTCGAGTGTTGCGTTGCACAAGCGATACTCATGTACCGCTTGCTGTTGGGAGATTGTTTTGTGCCCCATTATTTCACGCTTGCGTCGTTACGTGGATCGAGTGCGCCGACGCGTTGTTTGGCGCGTTCTTCGCGAGCTGCTGCAGCTCCTGCTTTGAGAATCGCCAGAGTCTGAACAGACCCTTGTTTTACTCTGCCGGCTACCGAAGTAACGGCGTCCTTAGCTGCGTAGACTGCGTTCGTAGTAGCACGTCCTGCGTGCCAAGCCCAATGTTGCGTGTTCATAGTGCTAAGTCCTTGATTTCGTGGATGAAGTTAGATGATGCTGACGGGCGGCCACCAGTTCGAGGAAGGTGGCGACACTGCTAGGCTTGATTTGCATTTTCTCCTAATTGATCTCCTGAGTAGTTGAGCAGTTGTGTGGGTGTGAGAGGCCGCAATGTTGCTTGGTACAAGCAACATTGCGGTAAGCGGATCATTCGACGGGAATGATCCGCTTGCGTCCCTTGCCGTCGTGGTACACGGCGACGAGGTACATCCAGCCACCGTCGTCGTAACGACGTTCGTAGTGGCTAAAGGTGAGGGTGAGGTCTTCCATTGCGTACTCCTGAGTACTGAGCGGGATTGCTCCTAAGTTAGTATGCACCAACATAGTGCATACACAATACGTAAGGCTACGCACTCGGAGAGTGCGTGAACCAAGTACTGAGTTCCAAGAACGTTGGGCTTAGTACTTAGGGTTAACCCTCCCCACACCTGGGACTAGGGACCCCTATCTTCGTATCCGGAACCGAATCCGAAGTGGGGTGGGGCCTAGAGCGAGGTGGGGGAGGGGATGGGTATGGTTGGCAAACACATAAAAACGCCAGAAAAGGCGAAATAAGACTTTTCTACTTTTATTTTTTAATTTCTATGTCTTACGAAAATAAAAAAATATTGCAAAAATTTTTTGGATGATATAGCATGTAGTCCTTAGCAACTTTTTTATGGAAAAACGCCGATGGCTCGGGGTAATCCAAACAAAAAACCAGCCACGCGGATACCTAGCATCGTAGCCCTAGGTGTCGACGACAAACCGCTCACCGAAAAGGAGCGTTTGTTCGTAAATTACGTCGCTCGGGATGGAATGGACTATGGTGCAGCGGCCCGGATGGCTGGATACGCTGGGTCTAACCAAAACGGCATAATGCAAAGACCGCACGTCGCGAGGGAACTCGCCAAAAAACGCAAAGAGTTCGAAATTTCTGGCGACATGTCGCGTCAAAAGGTGCTCGAAGGATTCAAAGAAGCGATCGAGATGGCAAAAATGGCCGGCGAAGCGACGCCGATGATCCAAGGATGGACACAGATCGCTAAAATGTGTGGTTACTACGAGCCTACGCGCCACGAACTAAGGGTTACGCACCAAGGTGAGATAGTTGTGCAGAAGCTGCAGACAATGTCCGACGACGAACTACTCAAACTCGCGGAAGGTGTAGAGATCGTCGACGGTGAATTCAAAAAATTGGAGTAAAAGGTATGTTTTACGGATATTGCAAGGTCACTGACAACCCGTTTTGGCCGACCGGCCTAGCTTTTGGTACTACGCACGATTGCCAGAACATGCGGGACGAGCCGGGCGAGCTGATTAACCTCGTACCGGCGAAGCGTGGTGACGAGATCGTAGCCTACGCGCTGCAGAACGACGAAGATCGTGCCGACGGTGGTATGTTCTTCCTGTTCTACCCTGGGTTGTTCCACCGGGACATCGTCGAAGTACGCGATTTCGCCATGAAGAACGCAGTAGATCGCGACGTGATCCCCCTGACTTTGGAGCGGTAGTACGTGTCTAACCAGGCCAAAGTCCTAGGTGTCCTAGCCCAGCGCGAGCTGGCTCGTCGGCGTTTGCTGCAGTTCACGAAGCTCACCCACCCAGCGTATGAGGCTGGCTGGGTGCACGAGGATATCTGCGAACGTTTGGAGAAGTTCAGTGCCGACGTAGCGGCGCGCAAGAGCCCCCGTCTTATGCTACTCATGCCGCCTCGGCATGGGAAGCTGCTGGCTGACGACACACCGGTGTATACGCTGTCTGGGTGGCGGACGCATGGGACGTTGCGAGTAGGCGACCGAGTACTAGGCTCCGACGCACAGTGGACGCGCGTGTGCGCCATCAGTGCACCGGACATCGCCGACGTGGAGATAACGTTCTGCACTGGCGAGAAGATTCTTGCGCACGAGAACCACGAGTGGCAGTGCGTGGTGCTGAGAGCAGCGAAGAACCCGAAGGGCGGTGACCGGTTTAACGGAAAGTACAGAGAACTACGTACCGTCGAGACGAAAGAGATCCTCGAGTGGTGCGACGCACACGGCGGCTCGGGGGCGTACCCCAGCTTGTTCAAAGCGTCCGGCGGTCGGCGGTTCGCCCTCCCGTCCGTCGACTACGGGCTGAACCCATCCATCTTTCGCGAGGTGCGCAAGCGACCAAGGCACCTCGCGCGTGTGACTGGTCCGCGCATAGAGTCTGCGCGCCGAGTAGCTCCGCACGAAGCAAAGGTGGGCCGTTGCATACAGGTAGAGGCGGCCGACGGTCTGTACTTAGTCGGGCGAGGTATGATGGTGACGCACAACAGTGAGTTGGCTAGCATACGGTTCCCAGCGTGGCACTTGGGGCACAACCCCAGGCACGAGATAATAAACGTGGGGTACAATTTGGACTTGCCGATCAAGTTTTCCCGGAAAGTCCGCGAGGTCGTACGCGACGCGCACTACCAAGCGATGTTCCCAGACACGCGGTTGGATCAGGATTCGCAGAGTGCGGAGTCGTGGAACACAACGAAAGGGGGTGGTTTTACAGCTGCTGGTGTGGGTGGTGGTATTACGGGCAAGGGCGCTCACATCCTCATCATCGACGATCCCCTGAAGAATATGGAGGAGGCGGACAGTATTGACCGCCGCGATCTGTTGGATGAATGGTATCAGTCCACCGCGTACACTCGTCTTGCTCCGGGTGGCGGTGTACTGTTTATTGAGTGCCTGACAGGTGACACGCCAGTTCGCTTACCTGATGGTACGGACCAACGCCTCGACGCCCTGCGTCCTGGAGACGAGGTAGCTACGTACGAACAAGGGCGTCTCACTACGACTACAGTGGCTGCGATCAAGAAAAATGGTCGTGATAAAGTCTACAAAATTACTATGAGTTCTGGTAGAATAGTACGGGCTAACGAGCGACATCCGTTCTTAGCAGCTATTGACGGAGAACTAAAATGGATACGAACGCGAGCACTGACTACAGCCCACAAAATCGTAACCGTACGGGACAGTGGGGGAAATGGAAAGGGGTCACTTGTTCAGCAGATAGCTGCGACAAACCCGCTACATGCCGAGGGTTGTGTAGCTCTCATTACAAAAAGCAACAATGGGCTTCCGGCCACAGATCACCAAGTTCAAACCCAGCTAGACAGCGCAATTCCCACCTCAAGCACCGGTACGGCATTGACATTACGGAATACAACCGGATTAAAGACGAACAAGGTGGTGTTTGCGCCATCTGCAAGCAACCACCACCACCAGGATGGTACGGGAAGCTTGTCGTCGACCATTGCCACGACTCCACTAAAGTCCGAGGGCTGCTCTGCCACTCATGCAACGTCGGAATCGGACACCTTAAGTCTGAGTCCAATACACGTGCCGCTGCCGAATACCTACGACTTCACGCTGGAAGTAATAGCGTCGGTTGAACCAGATGGAGAAGATGAAGTTTTCGACCTTCAGATCGATAGAACTGAGAATTTCATAGCAAATAATGCCGCGACGCACAATACGTTCTGGAATGACGATGACCTAGCTGGTCGTCTGCAACAGCGTATGGCGAAAGCAGACGGTGCAGATCAGTTCGATATAGTCAAGTACCCAGCCCTTTCGGAACATTGGGAGTATCGTAACGAAGAAACTAGGGTAATAACCCGCAGTCCTACGGAACTACCCCCGGAGGTAGTGAGCGAGGGTGGCCTGAAGTTATTGCGGCCCATCGACACATGCCTGCACGAGAGTCGGTACCCTACCGACGCGCTCAAGCGGATTCGGTCGAACATGGACAGCCCACGGATTTGGTCAGCACTCTACCAACAGAACCCGGTGCCAGACGAGGGTATGTACTTCCGCAAAGAGTTCTTCCGGTATCAGCGTACGATGCCAGCCGCTACTGGCCATCAGTTGGTCACTGCCTGGGACTTCGCTATTGGCGAGAAACAACAGAACGACTGGACAGTAGGCGTCACGCTGCTGCAGGACAGTAACGACACGCTGTACGTCATGGATGTTGTGCGCTTCAAAGGCGACGCCATGCAGATCGTGGAAAACATACTTGACACAGCGAAAAAGTGGGGCTCCGGTATGGCCGGCGACTACCGCTTGGGTGTTGAGGATGGGCAGATTTGGCGTGCCATCGAGCCTCTGCTCAAGAAACGCATGAGTGAGCGCAAGGAGTTCTGGTCCTACGAGCCGTTGAAGCCGCTCACGGACAAGCTCAGTCGTGCTCGCCCGCTACAAGGTCGTATGCAGCAAGGGCGTGTAGTGTTCCCTGACGAGGCTTCGTGGCTCAAGGACACACAGACCGAGATGCTTCGCTTCCCGGCTGGTGCACATGACGACGTCGTTGACGCAATGGCGTGGGGCGTACGCTTGTGCATAAGTCGTGAGCCGCCGAAAAGCGAGCCGGTCAAGCAGCCGGAGTCATGGAAAGACAAACTTAGTGTAGAATCCGAAGGATTCGGTGTCGGTCACATGGCCGCGTAGCAAGGAGTTGGGCGAAGATGAGTGACAATACGAACAAAATCGTGGACGAGGACAAAGTCAAAAGCGTGTTTGTGCCAGAAGAAGTGCTAGAAAAGCAGCCAGATGTCGTGCGTAAGCCGAGGATAGTAGAAGAATGGGTGACTTCTTGTGGCGGCGGAAGTTAACCTCTCAAAATCTCATCGAAGATGTGTAAACCCCTCTTTATATTCTCTTTATTTATTCTTCTCTCTTCTTCTTCTTCATTATTTTAGTGAGATGAGATGAGAGAATGAGAGGAACAGGCAGATGCCAGTAGATCAGAAAAAAGCGCATGAAGTTTGGGTACGGTACCAGTTCCTACGGGACAATGGCCATCTGAACTACATAACGAAGGCCAATCAATGCGAAGACTTCTTCCTAGGTATGCAGTGGTCGCAGTCCGACAAAGCCTTGCTCAAAGCACAGCGTCGCCCAGCTTTGACGATCAACAAGATCCTGGCTACGATGTCCAACGTTCTGGGCGAACAGATCTTCAACCGAACTGATACGGCGTTCAAACCGCGTAATGAAGACGCTACGGTCGACGTGGCTTCCGCCCTGACAAAAGTCTTCATGCAGATTTCGGACAACAACCAGCTGCCGTGGGTACGTTCCGACGTGTTTTTTGACGGGATCGTGACCGGTCGTGGTTTTTTTGACGTTCGCCTTGACTTTACCGACTCTTTGGTCGGAGAAGTGCGCGTCGAGCAGCTGAATCCTAAAAACGTGCTGATCGACGCGGATGCGGACGCGTATGATCCAGACACTTGGTCCGACGTGATAATCACAAAGTGGCTCAGCCCGGACCAAATCGAGCTCGTGTACTCAAAAAAGGACGCAGACCTTGTCCGTGGCGATAATAGCCAGTTTTCGCCGTATACCTACGACGCTATTGATCGGAATCGCGACCGTTTCGGTACTCCTCGCGCAGTTATGCCGGGTCTAGGCCCGTCGACCGACCTGACGACGGCGCGGAACGTCCGCGTTATAGAGCGGCAGTACAAAAAACTAGACAAAGTGCTCCATTTTGTAGACGTCATGACCGGCGACACTCGACAAGTACCAGACGCGTGGACCGAAGAACAGATCGCGGACTACTTAGCAAAAAACCCGGAGATTACGACTACCAAGAAGCTGATTCAGCGCATCCGTTGGACGGTTATTGCCGGTAGCGTAGTCCTGCACGACGACTGGAGTCCGTATAAGCACTTCACAGTGGTGCCGTACTTCCCGCACTTCGTACGCGGTCGTACGTCCGGGCTTGTAGAGAACCTAATCGACTCCCAGGAGCTGCTGAACAAATCTTCAAGCCAAGAACTACACATCGTGAACACTACTGCCAACTCCGGCTGGAAGATCAAACGCAACTCACTGTCTAACATGACGGCCGGCGAACTGGAAAACCGTGGCGCCACTACTGGACTCGTGCTGGAATTAGAGGACGTAAACGACGCGGAAAAGATCGTACCGAACGCAGTACCGTCTGGCTTGGATCGTATCAGCTACAAAGCAGAAGAGCACATCAAGACGATCTCAGCTATTTCGGACTACCAGACCGGTAATCCGCGCGAAGACGTGTCGGCCAAAGCAGTTCAAACTAACCGCCAGAGTGGGCAGTCGAATTTGGCTAAGGTCATGGACAACCTCAATCGCACCGACCATTTGATGGCGCGGAACATCCTCGACATCGTGCAGGAGTACTATACGGAAGAACGCCTGATCCGCATTACTACGGACAAACTAACGAATAAGCTGGACGAAATAACAGTGAACCAAGTGACTCCGGAGGGGGTCATAGTTAATGACCTCACTCTTGGTGAGTATGCTATTGTCATTACTACTCAGCCAGAGCGAGACACATTTGAAGAGACACAGTTTGACCAAGCTATTCGTCTTCGTACTGAGGGCGGAGTGGCTATCCCAGACACATACATAATCGCTGCGAGCCGTCTGCGCGACAAGGCTAAAATCATTGAAGCGATGGAAGGTGACAAGAACTCACCAGAAGCGCAAGCCGAAGCAGCCCGTCAGCAGCGCGCCAAAGAGGCAGAAGTTGCTACAATGGAAGCCGAGGCACTGAGCAAAAAAGCCGACGCAGACCTCAAAGCCGCGAAGGCGCGAAAGGAAGCAGTACTTGCCGAGAAAGAAGCTAGCACACCTCCGGAGGACAACGGCGCAGAAGCAAAACTTGCCGAAGTCAAGCTCGATTATCAAGTCGCTCTGCAGAAGCTTGAAGCGGAGTATGCGTTCAAGCGCGAAGAGATGGAGCGTAAGTTTGCGCTCGAAGAGGAACTAGCACGGAAAGAATCGGCCGTCGACAGTATGGTAAAAGTCGAAGACGCTAAAACCAACCGAATCGCAGCTATCACAGCCGCGAAAAATCAACCAGCCCAGTCGGCACAGCCCACAGGCGCTAAGAAACCAGCCACCAAAAAATAGGAATCAGTATGTTTTTGAACCGTTATAAGCTGTTCGCCGAAGCTGGCGAAGGTACCGACACCAGCGGCGCAGACGCAGCCGCTCTTCGCGGTGACTTCGTGCCTGAGGACGACAAAGATACTTCGAGCAAAGAGGTTAAAGACAAGCTCGACGAACCTACGGACGACACTGACGCGTCTAAAAAAGACGTCGAAGGCGAAGAAACCCCCGAAGAAAAGGCAGAGCGCGAAGCCGAAGAGGCAAAAGCAGCTAAAAAAGCCAACATTCGGGTGCCGAAGGCCCGCCTCGACGAGGTGACCGCGAAGGCTCGTGCTCGCGAGCAAGCTCTACAGAAGGAGATCGCCGACCTACAGGCTAAAGTTTCCGGCTCCGAAACGAAGACCGAAGTCGACAAGATTAAGGCTACGATTGACGAGATGCAGGACAAGTATGAGGACCTGGTTCAGGAAGGTAAAAAGGACGAGGCCCGCGCGCTCCGCAAAAAAGTGGAGAAAATGCGCGAGGACCTGGCCGATTACCGCTTGTCAGTATCCGCCGAACGCGCACGCGCAGCAGCAATCGACGACCTGAAGTACGATGCAGCCCTGGCTAACGTAGAAGCTAAGTTCCCAGCCCTGAATCCGGACCACGAAGATTTCGACGACGAAAAGTCTAGCGAAGTCGTTGTGCTTTTGGAAGCATTCTTGGCAAAGGGCTTTAACCGAGCAACTGCGCTGCAAAAGTCCGTGAAGTACGTCATGGGCGACGCCCCAAGTGCGAAGTCCGAAGACGAAAAAGACACCGCTGCGACCTTGCGAGCGAAGGTAGCGGCCGACGCCCGCAAGAAAAACGCAGACGCGGCAGCCCGCCAGCCAGCGAGTACATCGAAAGTCGGAAAAAGCTCTGATCGAGAGGGAAACGCAGAAGGTAAGGATATCGATGTCATGCGGTTGACTCAGGACGAGTTCCGCAAGATGGACGAGAAGACCCTAGCCAAATTGCGTGGCGACGAACTGGATGAGTAGTTTTCTACGCGTGAAGTTCCCAGTTTGGGCGCTTCTCAACCCTGCGGTCGCCGAGCACATGCCTCCGGCGCTCCGCAGGGAGTTAGCGCGTAAGATCACCGCCAACAGGTATGATTTACACCCAGCGCAAAGGCCATCGAAGCCGCCACCGCAGAGAGTCGGTATAACAGGTATAAACGCATTCGCCCCTATGGGTGGTAGGTAGTTGACAACCGCGTTTTTTAGTGCTAGCATCCCGACCCTCGACTGTGTGACTCGATAGGCACACGGAGCTACGACCTCCTAAAACTCGTTTCCGCGAGCCAACGCGAAAAACGGCACAACGAACCGATTTTTAATTCTTATGGAGGCCCTACGTGGCAAATACAAACTTTAGTCTATTGACTAACGAGCAAAAGACGCTCTGGTCGATGGACCTGTGGAAGCAAGCCCGCAACTACAGCTTCGTAAACAAGTTCCTGGGTAAGGACGCCAACTCGATGATTCAGCACATCACCACGCTGAAGAAATCGGAAAAAGGCGCCCGCGCTGTGATTACACTTCTCGCGGATCTGGAAGGCGACGGCGTCGCTGGCGATCGTACGCTGGAAGGTAACGAAGAGGCGATGAAGTCGTACGATCAAGTGATCCGTCTCGACATGCTCCGCCACGCTAATCGTCACGAAGGTAAGATGGCTGACCAAAAGTCGGTCGTTGAGTTCCGTGAGAATAGCCGTGACGTTCTGGCATACTGGCTCGCTGACCGCATCGACCAACTGGCGTTCCTGACTATGTCAGGTCAAGCATACACGCAGAAAAACAACGGTGCCGCGCGCCCCGGTTCGGATCTTCCGTTCCTGGAGTTTAGTGCCGACGTCTCTGCGCCGACAGACAAGCGTCGTATGCAGTGGAACCAAACTACGAAAACTCTCTCGTACAGCGGTGCTACATCGGCCGTTGCTGCTACTGACCTTCCGAGCTGGGAGCTGTTTGTGCAGCTGAAGGCCGCTGCTAAGGATCAGTACATCCGTGGTATCAAAACCTCGGGTGGCGAAGAGACTTTCCATGCGTTCTTGACTCCGCAAGCGATGGCTCGCCTGAAGCTGGACCCGACGTTCATGCTGAACGTTCGTCACGCCCAGTCGCGCGGTGACGCAAACAACCTGTTCACAGGTGACACGCTGAAGATCGACGGTATCATGTTCCATGAATTCCGCCACGTCTTCAACACATCCGGCCTTTCTTCGGGTTCGAAGTGGGGTTCCGGCGGCACGGTCGAAGGTTGCCAGATTCTGTTTGCCGGTGCTCAGGCACTTGGTATGGCGGACATCGGTGCTCCGGAGTGGGTCGAGAAGGGTTTTGACTACGAGAACCAACAAGGTATCTCGGTAGGTAAGATCTTCGGCTTCCTGAAACCGAAGTTCAACAGCATCTATGCCAGCAACACGGTCCAAGATTTTGGCGTGATGTCGGTCTACGTTGCACAGTAAGGAGAAACCTATATGGCTACCCTAATCAAAAACCGCGGTCTGCAATACCCGCTGGTCGCTGTGTTCGAGTTTGACATCGCTTCTGGTGATGTCATGGTCAACACGTCTGGCGTATCGCAGACTTTCAAGGCAACTACAGGCACATTCGACGTGATCGCTCTGCCGGTTAACTCGCAAGTTATCGGTGGCGACCTCGTGGTAGAGACTGCCTCTAACGATTCCAGCACCGCGACGTTGTCTGTCGGTGACTCTGGCTCGGCTACCCGCTACCTAGGTGCTACCAGCATCAAGTCTGCGGCGCGCACAGCCTTGGTCCCCACTGGCTTCATGAACTCTAGTGGTCTGGACATTCGCATCACTCTGGCTAACGCCGGTGGTGACGCGACAGCGGGTAAAGTGCGTCTGCACGTTACCTATGTGGTCAAGAATCGTCAAAACGAAACTCAGATCGCTTAAGACAGTCAAACGTCGTATAATGGAGGGCACTTCGGTGCCCTTCTTTTTATCAGGAGCTAAATATGTCCGCCAAACGCCCAATCCTCACCCTCAACCGTGATTACGTACTTGTAACTACTAAAGGCCACGTGATTGCGTTCAAAAAAGACGAACCGATCGACGTCCCACAAGCAGTCGTAGCAGACGCGCTTGCCGTCGGCGCCATGCCAGCAGACAAAGAGACAATCAAAGTCTTGGAAGATGCTAAGGAAGAGAAAGCGCCGCTCACGCTGGAAGAGCGCGAAGAAGCGATTCTCAAAGTAATCCCAGGTATGCTGGAAGCCAACGTACGAGAGTCGTTTACCGCAGCTGGCACACCACACGCCAAAGCAGTGTCCGAACTAGTAGGCTTCAAGACCTCCGCCAAAGAAGTGTCGGCCGTGTGGGATAAATACAACGCAACTAAGTAAGGCATAAAAATGGACGTGGCAACGCTGATAGCGCTTTTTCGCGCTGAAGTAAACGACGAAGTTTCGACTGCGTACTTGTGGTCGGACAACGAAGTCTATGCGTTTGCCGACGACGCGCAGAAGATGTTCTGCCGCCTAACTGGCGGCATTCCAGACGCCACGTCCAGCCTCACAACGATCGCATGCACTGCCGGACAGAAGTTCGTATCAATTAGCCCTAAGATTCTGCGTCTTAAGTCCGTAGAAAACCCGGTAACCGAGCAACGTTGTCAGATACTGAATTACGAGGACATGGATCGCTTTAGCAACTTAACGTTCGATCAGTATGACTACGGGTATGTCGCGCAGACTAGCATAGACAACCGCGTCGGCGTAATCCGTGCCGTAGTGTCCGGCATGGAGCCGAACAAGTTGCGCCTCGTATACATCCCCGAAGTAAACCAGAATTTGAATTTGATAGTCAACCGTTTGCCGCTGGTCGACATAAATAGCACAACCATCGGTAACTCAACAGCCGTGTTGGAAATTGATGAGATGCACCACCGGCACCTCATCCTATGGATGAAGGCGCTTGCTCATATGAAGCAAGACGCCGAAACTTTTAACCAAGGCAAAGCCGCCGAGTTCGATATGGCCTTTCGACAATATTGTCTGCAAGCCAAGCATGACCGCGAGCTACACGAACACAAATATCGTACTATATCGTACGGAGGCATCTAATGACTAACGAAGGACTCGAACTAATCAAACGGTACGAAGGGTTTCGCGCGAAGCCATATCTATGCCCCGCCGGAGTACCTACTATAGGGTACGGCGTAACTGTGTATCCAGACGGCACGAAAGTAACACTGCAAGACCCGCCCATCACGCAGGCTAAGGCCCTCGCTATGCTGAAAACTGAGCTACAAAAATACGAAGATGCGGTAGATAGCGCTACCGGCGGCGTGGCTGCAGACTACGAGTTGGCAGCTATGACGTCCCTCGCGTACAACATTGGTGTTGCCGCGTTCAAAGGCTCTTCCGTCTGCAAACTATACAACGCTGGCAAACTTGGTAAAGCCGCAGCAGCCTTCGGCTTGTGGAACAAAATTCGTGTAAATGGGGAGCTAGTAGTGAGCCCAGGCCTCGTTGCTCGCCGCGCCGCCGAGGCAGCGATGTTCCGTAACGCAAGTACCGACGGCTCCATGCCGCAGGAAGTAGAACCACCGCTCCCGCTGGCGCAGTCACGCACTATGGTAGGCACCGTCACAGCGGCCACAGGCACCGTAGCGACGGTCGGCGCCGGCGTTCAAGCCGTGTCCGACCTAAAAACTAGTGTCGAAGGACTAGGTCCTTGGCTTCCTTACATTCTCGGCGTCGGTGCAGTGGCGCTGGTCATAGGCCTTGCCTTCGTAGCGTACGCTCGTTGGGACGACAAACGTAAAGGTTTGCGATAATGGCGGGCATAATTACCTGGTTTACCGCTGGCGCAGCACGATCATTACTCCCATGGCTTATTATCTTTGGCCTTGGTTTAAGTGTAGGTACTGCGGCTACGTGGGCAGGCTGGAGCCTGAAGCACCAGGCTTATAAAGGCGTGGTTGCCGAAGCTAAACTTAAAGCCGTAGAAGAAGCGCAGGCGCGCGGCAAAGAAGCTGGTAAGAAAGCAGCTGAGGAACGCGCTGCGTTGGCCACAGTAACTAATCAAGTCAAAGGACAGCGGGACAACGCTGTAAAGGTGATCCAAGATGCAAAAACTAAGAATCCATCTTTTACTAGTGTCGATTGTGCTTGGCCTGACAGCGTGCGCGACGAATACAATGCCATCGGCGCAAACGCCATTCCCCGACGTTAGTGTGGAGACTCAGCCCTGCGAACGGAAAATGACAGCTGAGGGTAAGGTTACTCCGGCAGAATCAGCTACAATAGCTGTAATAAACGCGGAACGTTTAGAGACATGCGCTAACAAACTAGAAGCAGTTCGACGTATCATAGTCAATTATTTGGAGATCGTTAAATGAAGTCCTTAGTAGCCGTCCTTGCTGTAGCTGTCACCCTGGTAGGTTGCGGCACGGAGAAGGAGTTCATCCTCGCAACGAATGCTCAAAAAGAGCAGACGCAGATGGTGCTGAACTACCACAAAGAGGTCAACCTGCGCCGTCTCGACAACGCTATGGCAGTAGAAAAACAAGCCGCCGTCGCTCTTGCAGAAAAGTACAAGGCGGATACGGCACGTTTTAATGCGCTCAAAGAACTTGGCGCCAAAGCTGATGCAGGTGGTAAAGTCGCCATCGCGCGCTCTTTGGAAGAAAAAGCGGAAGCACCGGCTAAACCGTCATTGCTCAATGAACCGGTAGCTCCAATTACTATCCCGACAGTCCCGATGCCCAAGTCCGCAGCTCAAGAAGCCAAGGAGTGGGCTAGCATTCTAGTGCAAGGCGTCGGTATCCTAACCAACGGGTACCTTGGAGCTAAACAGATTAGCGGTAATGTGGAAATTAACCGGCAAAATAACGAAGCCGCCACTGCTCAGCACGGGGCAACTATGGCGACCATGACCGCGCAAAGCACCAACCAAACAACGCTAGGCGTCGCTGCGGTGAATGCCCAGGCAGCCGCTACGGTACCGGCGTTTGCATCTATAAGCGATATCGTGGCTCAGTTGACTAAGAACCCGACTGTCGTAAACAACGTTGTAATCAAGTGCCCGCAGAACCAAGACGCTAAGCCAGGTAATGGCGCTGGCGGCGGAAGTGGCGGCACAAACGGCGCAGGCGGCACCGGCGGCGCTTCCGGGAGCGTGACGCAAAATGCAAACCTTGAATGCGTAGGGGTGAAAAACTAATGGGAACCCCTACCGATCGCGAGTTCGGCGTGCTGCAACAGCGCGTCGATCAACACTCCACGAGGATCAAAGAGCTCGACGATCGTATCGACGAGCACTATGACCAGCTGAAGGAGCAACTAGATATCTTGGTAGCCGAGTCTACCAAACAAAAGGGCTTCATCGCTGGCATGGTGTTCCTAGGGACCTGTATTGGCGCAGTACTTGGCGTCTTCAAAGATTACATAATTGGCTTGATAACGAGGTAAGAATCAACTAAATGCCCCAGTCGGCGGTGGGCAGTTGGTCGGGTGCATACTTCCCGTAAAAACACCGACAGCTAGGGCGTTCAGTTACTCCTTCATGAACGGCCCTAGCACCCTTTTGTTGTATAATCGCTTCTCCTGGAGATTCAAATGGCTAATGCACTTTATGACAAGGGTCGGGAGCGATTTCTCACCGGCGCTTTTAACTGGTCGACAGACACGATCAAATGCTTGTTGGTAGACACCGGCGCGTATACGCCGAACCTATCAGCCCACGAGTTCCACTCGGATATTTCTGGCTCCGCGATTATCTCAACGTCCGGTGCCTTCACGTCCAAAACGACGTCCGGCGGCGCAGCTGACGCAGCTGACGTTACACATACGTCGGTGACAGGGGCTTCGGTCGAAGCGATCGTGATTTATAAGGACACCGGTACTTCGTCGACCAGTCCGCTGATTGCGTACATCGACACCGCAACTGGCCTGCCTATAACACCTAATGGCGGCGATATCATAATTACTTGGGATAACGGCCCCAACAAGATTTTCAAATTGTAGGGTCGCGAGTAAATAAATTCGGCGGAACTTAGTACGATGGGCCGAGTCATAAGAGCTACCGATATAAAGGAAAGCGATTATGGGACGCCCGCGTACACTAGAAGATAAACCATGAGCTACTTGCAGCGAACTATTTCGAGAAAGTTTTTGGGGTATAGCGGATGGCAAACTTTGTTCAAATCTACAAGAGCACCGACCTAAACGCGCCGGTGCTGACCGGGCAGGTCAGCAAACTTGTTGACCTGCTGGATGCAGTGCTGGTGAACGGCTACACGACGGCCTCTGTCACGTCGATTACGCGCTCAGGAAGCACCGTAACGGTGACTATCGGCAGCGCAAATAGCACGATGGCGACCGGCGACTACTTCAAAATCGCTGGTGCCGTTGAGACAGATTACAACGGCGTCTGGCAGATCACCGTCACGTCCACTACCACGTTCACGTTCAATATCGGCGTGCTCACGCCGAGCACACCGGCAACGGGCACAATCACGTACCGGAAAGCACCGTTGAACTGGACCAAGCCATACACCGGCACCAATGCGGCGGTGTTTCGTTCGCAGAACACCGGCAGTCCGCGCCACTATCTACAAGTCATAGACAATGCAGCGACCGCTGGTGGTGCCAAAGAGGCGCAAGTCATTGGCTTCGAGACCATGACCGCGTACAACACTGGCACAGGGTTGTTCCCGACGGCTGCACAGCTGGCAAACGGGCTATGCTGGGCAAAATCCAGCACCGCTGATGCAACAGCGCGAGATTGGACAATCATCGGTGACGACCGGTGCTTCTACTTGCAAATCAACGCAAATAGCACCGCGGCTTCAACCACAATGCACGGATTTGGTTGGTTCCCGTCCTACAAAGCCGGCGATGCGTACAACACGTTCATTGCAGGGTCGAACCTGTTTAATAGCGCCAGCCCAGCAACGCCCGGGCTTTCGGTTTGCACGTCCTGGACGGGGACAACAAACGCTCCAACGGCATCCAGTTCGCTGTACTTGTCACGTTCATACTCGCAGACCGGCGGTGCGGTTGCCGTTTGCTTACTTCCAGGTTTAGGGTCAGCGCAGACGTTCGGGAACGGCTCAAGTGTTGGCGTGTCGTACCCGGATTTGGTTGCCTCGGGCGCGATTGTCATGCCAGTTTTCGTCGCAGAAGCCATCATCGGGACGCCAATTCGAGGGCGTTTGCCTGGGTTTTATCCGCCTGTGCACGCAACGGCGTTTTCAAACTATGACGAGATCAGTGGTGTAACTGGGCTGTCCGGGCTTAGTTTGGTTGTGCTCGACATCCAATCAAATAGCTCTACCGGGCAAGTCGCCATTGATCGCGTCGGCCCCTGGACGTAGCAATGGCAAACGCCACGTCCGGACTGGTATTAGCTGCCGCTGACCTGATCAACACACGAGGTGCGGCAGCAATCAATAGTCAGCCGAGGCTATTGCCACGGTCGGTTTTCTGGTCATCGTTTTTTAATGTTGCCAATAATGGCAGCGGCAATTACCGTGTGGCCGGAACGACTGTTGACGGAGGTTCGGCCGTAAGCCGGAGCGTGTATCTGTTCTCGCAGCCAAGCATGTTGCTTGTTCGATCCGCAACAACGCAACTACCAACAGGAGCGTTTGAGTTCACCGGCCTCGCAGCAGGTCAATACATCATCGTTGGCTTTGATCCTGATGGTGTGCAAAACGCCGTGACGTATAGTCACGTTACTTCGGTGGTGTAATGCCGTACACATCACCGCCTGGCGGCTCGGTAACCTTAATATTCAGGTCACCGTACTCTAAGCCGCCGGGCGGTAGCGTCACGCTCGAGTTCGCGCCGCCAGCAGGACAGACGATTTCTACCCCGTCGATTGGTGACACATCGGCGTTTGGCGTGCCGGTCATGCTCTGGACGCAGTTCATCGCTACAAACGGCATACCGGCAGGCGATTTCGGCAGCAACACAGAAGTTGACTATCGACGGTTAAAGCCGGAAGGTTTTGGTGGTGAGGTATTTGGCGCGGTAGCGCTCAAGTGGACGCAGTTCATTGAGCCGCTAGGGATTGAAGCAGACGCTCCTTCATCGCAATTTGCAGTTTCAAATCTCAGCGGGCAGTATGTCATACCGTCCGCTGTCGAGGTTGTTCTTCGTTTTGGACCGCTTGTATCTACCACCTCAGCGTCGGCGTTCCCAGTAGAGTTCAACTACCCGCCGAATTCGATATCCCCGCTGGCTTGGTCTTCCTCGCGGTTCGGCGCGCTGTATGCGTTCATACCCGGCGCGCCGCAGCACATATACCCGGTTGGGTACAACGCGTCGGTGCTTGGCAACGCTACAGTATACGAGTCAACGCAGTATGTATTGCCTGGTGGCGTAGCTCCTAACCCACAGACCGGCCCGAACAGCGCCCGCGAAGTACCGTCGCCGACTATAGACTACCGTAACAAGTACCTGCTGCCGGTAGGTATAGCCCCCCCAACGAACCAGATTCCTACGCACTACGTAGCTGGGTACTTCCAGTTCATAGATCAGGCGGGGCGCGGCTCTGGCCCGGAGACCTTCGGTACCGCGCTCGCGGCGTACAAAATACGAACTCTGTACCCGAGCTTCATAGTTAGCGACTCGTATGGTACTCCACTAGTCGGCCGTGCGCGTAACGTCTACCCGACAGGCTTCGGTGGCGGAACGATACCGATAACGCACACGGTGGAGGACTACTCGAACCGCATAGCGCCGCACACGGGGAGCGCCGACCCAGTCAGTTACGGCGTCGCGGGTGTACGCAACGCGAAGCTGTTCGTGTATCCCAACACGTCGGCGTGGATCGCGGACCAGGTAAACTTCCCGATCCTGTACAACAAGAAGCAGGTGCTGCTAGTCCGGCAGTTCCAGGATACAGACGCCGAAGTAGCCAAGTACGGTCTGGCTACGATAGAGAACAGAAACCGCACGCTACATACGTTCGGTCATAGCGACTCTAGGTTCAGCTACTACGCTGCCGACGTTTACAACAAAGCGATGGCCGTAGCGCCGCCTGGGCTCGATGCTACGTTGTTCGGTACTACGCTTGTAGCGTATCGTATTCGTAACGTATACCCCGGTGGCTTCGACTCGTTCTACACCCAGCAGCCCGGTACGATAGTCTACAACTCCGCGCGCGTAGTTGCTCCGTTTGGTATACGCGCCGACGCAGTGCCTACGGCACTGGTCTTTAACCGCAACCGCACCGTCTCGCAGTACTTCCCGTACGGTGGTGAGAGCTTCGGTACTCCGTTCGTAGCATATAGGGTTCGGTCGCTAGTTCAGCAGCCGTTCAACGACGTCCCCGCGTCCCTACCCGAGGTGCGGTTCAACCCGTACCCAGTAGCACCGACAGGCATAGACTCCTACGCCACCGGTGGTGCATTCGTATATATCCACAGGAACGAGGTATTCCCGCGTTCTACGAACGTACGTCCTACGGACGCAGTTGGCGAAGCGTACGTACAGAACCGTAATAAGACGATAGCTCCGTACGCCTACGAGCAGACGACTTTCGGTCTGACGTCGGTAGAGAACTACATACGCAACGTGCGCCCAGACGCGCTGCCCACTACGGTGTTCGGTCCTACGGACATATCCAGGCGCACCAAGCTGCTGTCCCCGCAGCCGTTTAGTAGCCATGTAACTAGCGTTTTTGCTCAGATACGCAATGTCATACCTGACCCGCCAGGGCAGCAAAACATAATCGCTTACGGCATGGCGCCAGATACAAGCGCTGTTCCCCCACCATCGCTACGGTACCATACTATATTTCCAACGAGCATCTCGCCGCCTACAGCATCGATTCCGGCAGTGCGAGATACTAACCTACACCCAGTGTGGACATTTGACGACTATGTTGGCACACCAAGAATCATAGCTACTCAGTATATATATCCGAAATACATACCGAGCCAAGCGTCACCCGGTGTCGGGGAATCTGATTTGTTTGGTACAAAGCCTCGTGTAACACCACATACTATCTACGCTCCTTCTGCCGACCAAGCTACCGATCAAGCTAAACAAAACAATGGGTTCGATGCAGAAATTATAGATAGAAGTCTGTGGGGTACGCCGCCGTATCACTTTGGTGTAGCTATTGTGTCGAACAAAAACCGCACGATTACGCAGTATCGCAATCCGGGCGTAGATACGCCGGAGACTACGTACGGAACGCCTAGCGTTACGCTGCGTACGCGTCGTGTGTATCCGATCGGTAGCAGGTTTGTTCGGTTTGGATATCATAGCCTTAATGGTGCTCAAGAAGTACTAACTAACGGTTTCGAAGTTACGCATGATTTTGGGTCAACCAGCGTATATAGCCCATACACTAACCCGTACGTACGCCCGCAGGGATTCGATGACGCAGAGTACGGACGCCCGGATGTGAATAACTTCCACAGAAACATATATCCAACAGGGTACGAGCAAACTACATTCGGCACCGCCAGCGTCCACCCTCCGGTACGTCTCGAAGTCGTCGGTTTCGTAGCTACGCGCTGGGGCGACACGATGGTATCTTATAAGAATAGGTTTATACACCCACAAGGATTCAACGCGTTCTTGTCTAGTGATCGTCTACCTGGTTTTAATGATAGAATGCGAGTTCGGCTAGCCACGCCAACACCACCAACACCCATATATCCGCCATAATGCAGACAGTGAAAATACCTATGCCGGTCGCTGGCGTCGACAAACTCTCTAACGAGACGTCGCTACAGAAGAACACTTGGCGCACCGCTATGAACGTAGATATCGACCGAAGTGGTCAAGTCGCTGTGCGCGACGGCTTCACACGAATCCTCACTGGCGCCGACTACCACAGCACATGGTACGCGGTACAACGTGGCTGGCTACTAGCCGGCAAAGGGTCCACGTTGGTACGTGTAGACCCACTTACTGCCACGGAGACTACGCTTATAAACGTCGGCAACGCCTCGCCGTTTTCCTACACAGAGTACAACGGTAATCTATACGTAGTTTGCTCAACAGGCTTGTACTACGTACCTAAAGCTTCGAGCTCAGTACGCCGCTGCGGCGCCCCTCAGCCAGATGCCCCCTCGGCTACTCCCTCGGCCAACGGCGGCCTCGCACCAGGTAAGTACGCGGTGTCGATCTCGCTAACCGACGACCTGTGGGAGGAGTCCCCCACTAGCAGTGAGGTGTTCGTCGACCTTCCTACGGGCGGCGGCATACAGTTATCCAACTTGCCGATAGTAGCGGGCTACCGTGTAAACATCTACGTCACACCAGCAAACGGCGACCTTTTGTACCACTACGCCTCGCCGCCAGCTTCGTTCGCTACGCACCTGGTTTCTGCGAACCCTAGTGGCGCGCAGTGCACCACTCAGTTCCTGGCGCCGTTTCAGGGCGGGCGCTTCGTACGATGGCATAACGGCCGACTATATGTCGTTAACGGCGACACTTTGTATTATTCCGACGCCTTCCGTCCGCACCTAACCCGGCTTGATCACAACTTCGTGCAGTTCAGCGGAGCCATAAGCTTCGTAGAAGCTGTGCAAGGCGGTATCTACGTTGGCGACGATCGCGGGGTGTGGTTCCTAGATGGGGGTGACCCAGTAAAGTTCGTGCTCAAACGAACCTCCGGCTGCCTAGCTGTGCGCGGCTCCAGCGCCATCGTACCCAGCGAACACTTCGACCCCAAAGTGGTGCAAACGAACCTACCAGTTGCAGTGTGGCTGTCCACCTCGGGGTACGCTGTAGGTACAGCCTCGGGTGAGGTTATAGAGCTAAATTATGATACAATCCGGGTTTCTCCAGGGCTTGTAGGTAGCACGGCGTTCTCTATACGCCAAGGCCGCAAGCAACTAATAACACTAACTAGCGCACGAACCAACGCCGCAGGGCTCGCTGAGGATTCGATTACATGACCAGAGTTTTTAAGGCCGGTATATGGACCGAAGATGGCTCAGTGACGCCAGGTCTACCTCCGTCCGTTGTGGTCACGGTACCAGGTGCTGCAGGACGCCAAGAGGTCTATGCGCATGATGGTTATCTAAAACAACCGTGCTAGAATGCACTACTAATTAAGGTTTAATATGGCAAACACAGCAATAACAGTAGGGACAAGCGCCATATCGGCGGTACCCTTCGCACCTACCGGGACAACGTTCCGCGTAGAGGTGGCCGCTTCGCAACAAGGTACTATGTGGCTACTAAGTAAAGTAGGCGCAGGTGCATACTCGCACGTAGCCGTTCTGCCACTGGGCGCCGCCTCTATCGTAGACAATCCTGTTTCGGGGTTGGACTACAAGCTTGAGTTCTCGGGCCCTACAGCCCCAGCAGCCTACTGGTCGTAAGATGCCAAGCATACGTCCCCCACTACGCCCCGCTATCCGGGCGCCACTACGCTCCCCGCTAGCACCAGCGCTAGGCG
>ERZ724505.294-NODE-294-length-34438-cov-17.144257_pt1 | contig 34438 bp, 52 predicted proteins | sample MGYA00376038_ERZ724505 | MGnify/ENA primary metagenome ERZ724505 (study PRJEB28724, sample SAMN07190884) | wastewater metagenome | isolation source: effluent of sewage treatment plant in Hong Hong | place: Hong Kong | collected 2016-03-17 ...
GTTGCTGCGACGTTGGAATTCCAAGCAACAGCGACAAATACACCGTTGCCGTAGGTTGATTTCTGGTATCCGTATTTTGGGGCGATAGCCGCATTAAACGCATACTCTTGATTGATGACTAATGCTTTCTTGAGATTCCGTTCAAATATCTTACGCGCCGTGATGCGAACATTCTGCATCACGCCAGTGTTTGCTGAAAACTGTCCCATATCACCCTCCTTACAGGTCGGAACACTGCGCGAACACGGTCAGGTCGTTCGCTACGGTAACGGACACATACAAAGCCTCAGTAGGCTTCAACGCGAGGTTATCGAATGTCATGCGCCCGGATTCGCTGGCAATCGTGTTGCTGGCCGCTGTTCCGACGATGCCAAGCTCAGCCATCAAATAAGAGGTCGTGCCGTCATATCGCCAGATGCACAGGCTTCCCGCCGTGGTCGTGGCTTTCGCCTTCCAGTTGATTTCATACACCTTGCTGCCATTCGTGGTAACATCCTTGAGCTTAACCAAGCCCGTCGTGCCTGTGATGTTCGCACGACTGGTGATGGCGGTGGGGCTGGTCAGCGTGGCGATGCCGTTGCCGACGGTTTGCGGGGTGATGACTGAGTTGGGGGTGGTGGCCATGGTTAAAGTGCTCCATAGTTAGAGTAGGTGGCGTCGATGGCGGAGACGGCGGGCGATGCGCCGAGAAGTACCCATTGCACGTTATCTAGCGCAGGGTCTATAACGGTCACGCTGCTGGCCGTCTTTTTCCGATAGGTTTGGAAAGTGACCTGAGAAATCGCGCAGGCGTTCAGCCCGTATGTGTTGCCGTTGACCCATGCGGAGGCCCCGGCGATGACGCTGGCCGCTGTTGCGCTGTTTGCCGCGCTGGTTGCGCTGTTCGCGGCAGCAGTTTTGCTGCCAAGCGCGTCTGTCGCGCTGTTGTAGGCGTCGATCGCGTTGTTGTAGACGTTCGTCGCCACGGCAGCAATTTCGCTGACTGCGTGATTTTTCAACCAGTCTGCCAAGGCAGTTGCGCGGCTGGAGAAAGTAGTACGGTCGGCGCGGTCTGGTGTAGACGGAGACGGTGTGATACTCGGCGGAGCGGTTTGTGTCATAAGAGTCCTTTCACTTTAATGGAGGCGATCGCATGCGCCGGGCTGGAATACTCGACGCTGCCGCTGATGAGGCCGAAGACGTTCAGGCCCGCGTAGCCAGCAGCGTCGACGGTAATGAAGGATGCCGGTGTGGCGAGAACTTCCTGTAGCACAGATGTTGCATAATCGGCATCTGCCTGCGGGATAAAGACATTTACATTCAGATCGCTGGTGGCGCGTCGTTTAACGATGCGCGTCTCCCCGTATTGATCGGTGTTGATGTAGGAGTAATCGACGGGCTCAACCCTTGCACCATACTGCGCCCCGGAAATCTCGCCCGACACGGAGAGCGGTCGCATGTCACCGATGCATACCATGCCGATGCCCACCTCTTCGCCTGTCGCAGCCGTAACGGTTATTGTCAGCTCGGCATCCGGATACGGCAGGATGTCGCGAAGCATCACTTTTGTGAGCGGCTTATACGGCGAGAAAAGCCACTCGTACCAGTCAATGAACGGCTCGTAAAGATCGGTAGAGTAGCTAAAGATGACGCTGCCCCCTGGTGCGTCTTTAACGCTAACGGCGAGCGACGCGCCAGTCAGCTTGTAGATAGAGACTGCGTTAAAGAAGCCAGGCCGAAGCACTACAGTCATCGAAGTGGTCGACGTTGTCTGCGTGGAAACGCTGCTATCCAGCATCGCCCATCTGAGCGTCGGGCCGATGTCCTTCCAGCGCGTCAAATCGTTCTCCGGCAGCGTGGCCACGCCGCTGTGCGCGAGGATGCAGGAATAGACACGATGTGTTGTTGTGCGGATGCGCTTGTCGCCGACGGCGTATGTCCCGCCAGATACCCAGGCTGTTTCGCCGGGGGCGGGTTCTGTAACGCTGCTGCTGCTCAGCATCGCGTCGGTGATGCTCACCGGAACCAGGATGAATGGGCCGTTAATCACGCTGCAACCTCGACCAAGATGGGCGCATCTGGATTTCCGTTGACGGCCTTGCTGGTCGCCAGCGTGTTGCTCTCGATCTTTGACAGGCGCGTCTCGATGACGCTACGCAGGTGTGCATTCTCGTCGCGCAAGGCGCGGACTTCGGTGAGCAGCTCGTCGCTGCCGCCGCTAAGCATCGATCGAGTCTGCGCGTTGCTGTAGATTCTGCTCGGGCCGGTGACTTCGAGCTCGGGGCCGTTCTCGCCCACCAGGCGCAGGCCGCCGCCAAAGCTGCCGCCTGAAGCGAAGGCCGGGATGCTGATATTGAACTTGTCTCCGATACCTCGAACTACATCCTGTAGCCCTGCCAGTGTGCGGGCGGTGAGTAACGCCTGTTCGGTGGCGGTAACGCTGTTGACCTTGCCGAGATCGACGACGGCGCGGGCGAGTTCCGGCAGCTGGTCGGCAGCGGTCTGGTCTCCCGCGCGGGCGGCGGCAAGCGCGATGGCGTAATCAGCCTGGGCGGCGGCGAAGCTCCTCTCCTCTCCGAGCAGATCGCCGCGCAGCCCTCGCACGGTCTGCATGATGGCGTCAGCAGTGCGCTGCCATCCGTCGATGAGTTGCTGCTGTGCGCGGGCTTGCGCCTCTGCCGCCTGCTGCGCGGCGCGGGCCGATTCTTCCGCTGCCCTGCGAGCTTCCTCCTGTTGCCTTGCAAGGTCTTCCGCTGCCCTGCGAGCTTCCTCCTGTTGCCTTGCAAGGTCTTGCGCTGCGTCAAGAGCATCCCAAATCTGTTGCTGTGTCGCCCGGAGGCTGTCATTTTCCAACCCGGCAAGCGTATCTGACCGCTTCGCAGCAGTAGCACCTTGAACATCCCCTCTAGCCTCCATGAGTTGAATGTCAAGGTCGCGTTGTTTAGCAGCTACAGCACGAGCAGAGGCTGCTGCATTTTCAAGTGCGGAGGACGCTTCTTTTGCGGCGGCGGCCTGATCCTGCATTGCAAACACCTGTCGCATCAGCGACTTTGTAGTTTCATCGGATACGGATGCCAGCGTCTTTGCGCGCTCAAACTCCTGCTCCGTCGTCTTGCCATTCAGCACATCGAGCTTGTCCTGCCACTCACGGCGATCCGCTTCAACTTTCTTCGCCGCAGCAATGTATTGATCGAACGCTGGCCCAAGTGCCGTCAGCGCATTCAACGTGTCCATGCCGGATTTTGTTGTCAGGTCAAGACCTTCCACAAGCGCATGGATTCCGGCGACGGAATCCGGCATCGTGATGTTGAGAGCGTTGAACGCGCCGCCTACCGCTGCAAACAGGGAGTTGGCCGTATTGCGCTGCGCTTCCTCATCGCTTTGTGTCGCGGCAAGGATGGCTTGCTGCGTCATCTGCGCTTTGCCGTAAGCCGCCATCGCCTTTTCCAGATCGCCGAAGTTGTTCTTCAGGTTCTGTATTGTTTCGTTCAGCTTCGGGCTGTCGATAGCTTTTGCGATGGCCTCGATTTCGATTGAGGTAAGGTTCGCCAGACGCTTCGCGGCTCCCTCGGTATCCCCGCGCACGGAACGGTCATCGAAGCTGGTCAACTGCTTTCCTTCGATGTTGATCTTGCGGTACTTCATGTCTGGCGATGTGCCTTGCGGATCGAACCCGTAACCCTGGTCGATCATTACATTGGCCTTTTGCCGCCCGGCCATCGCGTAGAGCGCATCGACCTGGGCAAGTGCCGATGCCGCCAGTGCCTTGCTATCCAGATTCGCGCCGCCGCTGCTGGTGTGGCTGACGCTGAAACTGTCGCGGGTTGTCTGGCTGTACTGCCCCTGCTGCGGGCCACCGCGCTTGCCAAAGGCTCCGACAGCATCGGCCACGGCAAGGGCGGCGAGGACGTAGGGGGCGGCGGCTGCGACACTGCTCATCATCCCGGCAGCCGTTGAGCCCATCGCACTGGCTGTTGCAGCTCCTGCGCCGACACTGCCGCTTGCCAGAGAAACGCTTGGGCCGACAAAATTTGCCCCCATCGCCATTTCGCCAGCCATGGACGAAAACCCAGCCCCAAACCCGCCTAGTATCGACCCGCCACCAGCCAACGAACTGAGATTGCTGCCAATCGACAGCATGGAGCCGATAGAGCTGCCGTTACTACCGGCCCCGCTGCCCAACCCCACCGCCCCCATCACATCGCCCACCACCGCCTGCACGGCCACCTTCAGCACCGTGGTTTTCAGGGTGTTTTGCAGGCTCTTCACAAACGTCTTGCCGAAATTCTCGCCGGATTCAAAACTGCGCATCAGCGAATCCGTCAGGCTGCGCTCGATGTCGTCGGTGAATTTCTTCCAGTCATCTGCCGCGCGTTTGGATTCGTCTGCGACAACCTGCCTGGCTGCGCCTTCCGCCTTGAGTGATTTCAGCTCACGCAAGGCGGCAATCTTGTCATCAATCAGCTTTAGCTCGACCATATCCGCCCCTTCCTTCTGCGCCTGGGCGAAGGCTTGTTCCTGGGTGGCGATGGCATCATCCAGCCGGTGCTGCTCGAGCTGCGCCAGTTCTTCCGTGGTCAGGCCGATTTCTTCGTTGTGTTTCTTCTGGGCGTCGACCTGATCCTCGATGCTCTTCAGCTCCCCGGCCAGTGCCCTGAGGTTCTGCTCCTTGAGCTTCTGGTAGTCCTCTTCTTCTTTTTTGGCGGCGGCGGTGGCGGCTCCGGACTTTTCCAGGGCGATGGCGCGCTCGAACAGCGCATTGATTTCGGCGTCGCTGGCCAGCTTTGACGTAGCCTTGAACTTCGCATAGGCAGTTTCATTGGCCGTCAGTTTTTTCAGTGCGTCGCCCTGTTCTTCAAAGGCCGCAATCTGCCCCTTGAGCGACGTAACCAGGCGCGACCGATCAGAGCCGCCCGTTGCTTTTTCCGCCCCCTTGGCCTTGATCTCCGCTACCCGTTCATTATGGGTTTTGAGTGCGGCGATGTAACGCGCGTCCGTTTCCTGTAGCCCGACAACCGCCGCATTGAATGCCTTGTTCTCTTTTTCAATATCGGCAGCGATTTTCGCGGCCTTGGGCGCAAACTGGGTATCGTCACTGTATGCCTTGAGACGGGCATCCTCGGCAGAGCGTTGTTTTTCTACCTGTTCCTTCAGGTTTGGCAGCTTGATACCAGCTTCTCGACCGGAGCGAAGGGCCAGCTTTGCAAGCTCGGTATTGATGTCATCCAGGTCGCGCTTCGCGGTTCGGAGTGCTTCGTGCTGCATCGGAGTCAGGTAGCCGATTTTGTCCAGCTGCGCCTGTAACGGAGCGATGTACTCCCGTAACTCCCGTGCGCGGTCGCGGCCTTTTTCTTGTGCAAGGGCAATATCAAACCCCATACCATTCGTGACTGCCCCCGCCTGAAACGCGCCGATAGCCACAAAGAGCTTATGGACGATCCCGGCCTCATTCCCCAGCAGGCGCATGGCCGCTGCCGATTCGTTCAGACCGTTTGTTAACCAGCCGAGCGAACCACCGCCTGCGCCTTCGGCCAGTGCCCGCTTCCAGAGTTCCCATGAAGTCGATGCGTTGTTGATAGATTGCTGCAATGTACCCATGGGTACAGTGATGTTATCGTTCAATGCCTGGCCGAATTTCGGCAGAAAATCCGAAGCCGCCAGCTTGCCGGATTCAACCAGCTTGATGAGTTCGACCTGCGTGACCCCCATCGCCTTGGCGGCCAGGTCAAACGCGCCGGGCAGCCGCTCGCCAAGCTGGCCACGCAGCTCTTCCATGGATACAACGCCCTTGGAGGCCATCTGTCCCAAGGCAAGAAATGCACCGCTCATCTCCTCGCTTGAGAGGCCGAAACGCGCCCCGGCCTTCGAGATGCCCTCGAATATCTTATGCGTGTCGCCAAGGGACATGCCAGCCGAACGCGCCGAAGCGGCAAACTTGGCATACGCTCCACTGGCCGTACCGAAATCCAGCCCCATGTCACGCGAGACACGGCGCAGGTATTCAATCTCCTGCGCCGCACCTCTGGCACTGCCCGCAGAAAACTCCAGCGAACTGGCCAGCTTCTGGGAAGCCACCGCCGCCTGCACATAGCCGGTCACCATCCCGGATACGGCATTGACGGCCATGTCCACCGCCGATTTAGCCAAAAGTACGCTTTGCCCGACGTGGGCAAAATCCGCCGCCAGCCCGCGCCAGCTGCGTCCAATGTCCCCGGCTTTGCTGCTAGTATTACCCAGAGCACCCAGCTGCCCGGAAACTTTGCCGATCTCGCTGGCTGCCGTGGACGCACCATCAACAGCAATCTTGATCTTCAGCTCAGGCGAGGATGCCATGGATGACCTCCTGACCCTTATATTGATCGTCGCCGGGCTGTCGGTGCTGCCCTATGCCCTGCTGATCTGGTATCGCGACACCATCCCGCCCGGCCCGATGTGGTTCGCCGTGCTGTTCCCGCTGGCCCTGCCCGGGCTGGGCTGGTTCGTCACGCTGTATGTCGCCCTCAAAGACTGGGACTGGCCGCCGCCAAAAGGGCAGGATTCTGGCGGATAACGTCTTTCTCACTGTGCCCGCATCGCCTCCAGTGCCACCCGCTCCATCGCGCGAACCCCCTCGAAACGTGAAGGCGTGAGCCGAATCCCCATGGCTGCCGCCGTCGGCGCGATGGCCGAATAATCCAGCCCGGTGGCCCCGTTCATGCCGACGCGCCACTGCGTGGACAGAGCGATGAACAGTTCGACTGTTTTCCAGTTCTTCGCCCAGACCAGGCATGGCTGCTGCTCCTCAAAGCTCTTGATCCCCGCCGGAAGCCCCATGGCTTCCAGCTGCATTTCATCCGCCCCGCTGGCCTGGTAGAGCCTGCGGGCGGCGGCAATCAGTTTTTTCTTTTTGCCTCCAGCACCTCGCGGCGGAAGGCTTCAAACAAATCACCGGCGGCAGCCGGGTAGTTGTCGAGCAGTTCGGCCAGAGCTTCCGGGGAGTAATCGGTATCCACCCCAGACCATCCGACGATGATCTCTCCAAGGGCTTCCTCGTCCGTCTTCCCGCTGATGCCGTCGAAATAGGCCTTCAACGCCTTGCGGGTGAGGTACTTGAACTCCACCTCGATCTCGGCAGGCCGGGTCTGGCCGGGAACGCTGATCTGCGCCTTTGTCTTGAACGTGGGGTTGTTTTGAATCTTGAACATGTTGGGTCGCCTCTTTTCTGATCCGCCTCATTCTGGAAGCCAGCGGCCACAGCGCGAGGCGGGTACGCTGCACCACGGGGAGCCGTAGCTGCCGCTGGCTAAACGGGTTACGGAAGGATGTAGCGCGGACGGGTTGCCATGGTCACGCTGATACTCGTCTGCATGATCTCGTTGGCGGAGCCCACCTTCGGCATGCCGGATGCGCCGATGTAGCCGAAGAACAGCATCTCCAGACCGTCCGGGAACAGAATCTTGAAGCCCAGCTTGGCGGCGGAATCGGCGGCGGTCTGAATGGCGATGGCGGCCGCCGTGGTCGGGTCCCAAAGCATCGGGATCTCAAGGCTTCCGCCCGAGACGGTGGTCGGCACCTTGCGCGTGATCTTGTCGCGCAGCAGGGTGTATTCGGCAAACTGCTGCTCAAAGCCGGAAATAGAAAACCCCGTGCCATCGCCGATCTCGGTGGCCAGCGTGAGCGGCCTCATATTGCCGGAAACGAAAGTACCGTAGGCGGCAGAATTCTGGTCTTCGGCCTCAAAGGTATTCGCAGCGGCATTGACATTAGCCACCTTCACCAGCGCATCCTCGAATTCGGTCATCCCGAACATAGAGGAAAGTGCCATATAGTCGCCATTGGCCGGGTCGATCCCGGCATAAGAGACGACCGGCGGGGCAGCCTTCGTGATGCCGGAAAGTGTCTGGATAGACCCGGCAGCGGACTGCATGAAAATGCGCGTGCCTGATGGGGTGCGGACGGTGGACATGGGTTACTCCTTCGCTTTGGATTTGGCGGGCTTGGTCGCCGGGGCGTCCTCGCCGCGCGGCGAGTACAGGGTGTGTTTTTCCGGGTCGTAGTCGGTGGCGTTGATCTCCACGAATTCCCCGGCGTAGTCGGGGTTTTCGTGGAGAACACGCACGGTTTCGCAGGTGTCTGCCATGGCGTGCGCTCCCTGCCTTATGCCGACAGCAACAGGGCGGTGTGCTCGGGCTTGACGAGCTTGACGCCCCAGCAGCATTCAACCTGATACTTGATGCGGTGGTGTTCCTTGTATGCGGCGACGCGGAAGGACAGGCCGGTACGTGGATCGGTGGCGATGTGCTCATCGGCGGCGGCGTCGCCACCCGGCAGGTAGGGAGTGCGCTGCGCGAGGATGATGGCGGACTTTGCGAAGCCCATATTACGCACGCAGCTGCCGACGACGGTAATCACCTTGTCAGCCGTGAAGCCGACACGCAGGCCGGGGGCGGCGATGGTGATGGTGTCGCCCGTCGCCGGGTTGGCTCCCGCGAAGCTGGCGGCGGTAACGACATACTGGTTGGTGTCGCCCGCGATGGTGATGACATCGCCGGCCGCCACGGTACCTGTGCCGGTGGCGTTCTTCAGCGCCAGCGTGGTCGCGCCGACGGCATGCGTGCCGGTGGTCGAGCCGCCGGACATGCTGCCCGCCGTGTGCGTCTTGATCTGCGCGGATTCGCGAATCGCCATGCCGTTGATGTCGAGCAAAACGCCCTGGCGCAGGATGCTGTCGCCACCGGCATCGGCGGCGGCGGCCTGCTTGCCGCGCAGGTTCGCGCCGGCTGCGGTGTCCACAACCAGTTGCAGGTCGGTGAGCGGCGCGCCGTTGTCGGCGAGAATCTTGCGCGTCAGCGAGGCATGGGTGTAGTCATTGGCGGTGCCGAAGGGGGTGGCGTTGTACGCACCTGCGGCGCGGGAGGCGTACTTGTAGAGGGCGCACAAGTCGGCTTCGATCTCATTCACCAGCGCGCGCATGGCTTGCTGGATTTGCGCGGCCTGGATTTGCGCGGCGGCGTCGCCGCCGACGGAGGCGGCTTGCTCACCCGTCCAGCGGAACGGGGCATAACGCGCCTTGTCGATGACGATGTCGACCTTGCCGATGGTCTGGTTGCCATCGTCCGGCGGGGTTGCGCCGGGGGTGATGTTTCCGACCGAGGCGGCAGGGGCGACGAAGCTGCTGACGGTCTGGCCGACCGCAGCACCCGACGCCGAGGCGTCGAGCGTGACGGACGGGATCATGCCGGTCAGCTCGCGGCTGATGGCATTGAGGCTGGTGTAGATGATGGGGATGAGCCCGGTAAGCGTGGTGGACATTGTTTGATCTCCTTCATTTGATTTGGACGCCGGCCTTGGCGGCTTCTACCTTGGCGGCGGGGGTGAGGGCTTCGAACTCGGCGCGCGACAGGGTGCGCGCGCCGCCTGCGCTTCCCGCGCCGGGGGTGTGCCCGGAGCCTCGCGCCCCGGTGGCTTTCAGCCATGACGGCTTGGTTTGTGCCAGCAGCTTGACGCCCTCTTCGAGCGGCACCAGCTTTTCGCCGGCCTTGTACATGATCTGGTCGTCTTCGAACTGGACGCCATTGGCGACGAAGCTGCCGACGAGGTCGCGGTCGATGAACTCATGCTCTGCCAGGGCTTTCGACAGCGCGGCATCGAGCCGGCTGCTACGCCACTTGGCGTCGACTTCATCGGCGCGGGTGAGGGCTTCGGCCTTCTCGCGCTCCAGGCGCTTGAGCTTCGCTTCGACCTGCTTGACGGCTTCGGCCTGCCCTTTGATTTCCGGCAGGGTGTCGATGTCTGCATCGTCGTCAATGCCGAGCTTTTCGAACAGTTGCGCCTTGACCGCGCGTAGTTGCTCGACTTCGGCTTTCAGCTTTTTGCGCCCGTCGACGGACTCTTGCCGCGCGGCGTCGCGCTGCCCGGTCAGGTCTTCAACGTACTTTTTCAGCTCGGCAAACGTCTCGTCGCCCAGCTTGTCCTTGAGTGCGTCCAGATTCATGCGTCATGGCCTCCCGCCGTTAATGACTGGCGGATTGTCGGCCACGATGTATTCATGCCATGAATTGATTCGGGGGCATTCTGTTCTTTGTTCTTGTAGACGTCCCCTGATCGTCCACCCTATCCCGCCCATGAATATCGACACTTCGCGCTTCCAGTTTCTTGCCGATGCCCTGAACGGGCGCGGTGTATTTCGCCCGACCGTGACGTATGACAGCGCCGGGCGCGCCGCCTCGACAGGTAGCACGGCACTGGTGCGCTATCAGCGCGAGTCGGAGGAAAAGTTCGCGCGACGCAACGAGGTGGCGTGGTACGAGAATCACCTGCTCTCGGCCTGCCGTCGCTTCGTTGGCTACATTGCCAAGAAACCGCCGCTGCGCGAGATCGGGCACCCGCTGCTGGAGGATTTCGTGGCGGATTGCGACTGGCGCGGGAATGCGCTTGATGTGTTCTGGCAGGGGTTCATGGTCGAGGCGCGCGCGCGCGGCTCGATGTTGCTTCTGGTGGATATGCCGCGCGGCGAGGCGGCCACGCTGGCCGATCAGCGCGAACAGCGGTTTTTCCCGTACCTGGTGGCGATCCCGCCTGAGCGGATCGTCGCTTTCGCGCTGAACGATCAGGGCAAGATCGCCCGCGTCGAGATCGAATCCGTGTGGGATGGCAAACGCGCCGTTAAGGGCTGGGACGCCAAACGGTGGTGGGTACGGGTTGATGAGCGTGAGGTCGACGGCGACAATCACCCGCTTGGCGTGTGCCCGGTGTTGGCGTTTTCGGAGTCCGGCGATTTTCCGACCTTTGGCGACTTCGCGCAGATTGCTGACATCTCGCGCCGGCTGTTCAATGCGCGATCCGAGCTTGACGAGATTCTGCGCGCGCAGACGTTTTCAATTCTTGTGGCGGGATACCCCGCCGATCAGGCCGGCGCGCGTGAGTCGCTGGAGAATGCCGTTATCCAGATCGGCACCAGCAATGCGCTGGTCACGCCCGGCCAGGTGGCGGAGTTCATCGCACCACCGGACGGCCCGGCCTCGATTTACATGGATGCCATCGCCAAGCTGGAGCAGGCCATCGACCGGGCATCTCTGAACGTGGAAATTCCCGCCGAGAAGCAGGCGGAATCCGGTATTGCGCTCACGGTGCGCTTCCAGGCGCTGAATTCCGCGCTGACTTCATTCGCGCGGCGCATGGAGGATTTCGAGCGTCAGGTGTGGGAGGTGGCCAGCTTGTGGCTGGGCCTGCCGCCTGAACGCGCGGCGATTCGATGGGCGAAGGACTACGCCATCGGCGACGCGAAGGCCGAGCTGGAGATTCTTTCCGCCATGCAGATGTCCGGATTTCCCGATGCCGCCGTGCGCCTGCAACAAAAAGCAATCGCCGCGCTGGTGTTCGCTGCCGGCGATCCCGACGAGGCGCAGGCGGCCATCGCGGCGATTGATGAATCCTCGTCCGAAGTCACGCCGCCTCCTCCGCCTGCGCCATGATCCGACTCGAAGTCGCCGGCCTTGATGCCGTCGAGAAGCACCTGCTCGAAGTCCCGAAGAAGATCGAGCGTGCGGTGCTCGGGGCGATGGCCGATGCGGTCTTTGAGCACGCCCGGCGCGGCGCGGACAAGCATACGAAGTCCGGCGCGTTGTTGCAGTCGCTATACAACCGCCCCATCCCAGGCGGGCGCGAGATCGGCCACGATCCGCAGCGCGCGCCGCATGCGGTGTTCGTGCATTGGGGCACAAAGCCGCATGTCATCAAGCCGAAGAATCGCAAGATGCTGCGCTGGCCGGTCGGCGGGGCTTTCGCCTTCGCCCGCGAAGTTCATCACCCCGGCTACAAGGGCGACGCCTGGCTGACCCGTGCCGCCGACAGCGCCATGCGCGAATTCGATGCCATCGTTCAACGTGCCACAAGGAATCTCTGATGTCACTGACTTACACTTACGCCGATGCCTACCTGAAGGGCCAGATGACTGCGTACCGCGAAACACGCGCGATGGCGGATGTCGATGCCATCGCGACCTTCGCCGCCAGCTGGCGCGAAAAGCTGGTGATCCTGCGCGCCTACATCGTCGCCTGTCTGGAGTGCCAGGCGCAGCCGGACGATCTGTTCGCGCAGAAGCTGAAACACTACCGCACCGAATGGGAGATCGTTTTGGCGCAGGCGCGCGCCACGGTGGAGGATGACGCCGGGCTGCCGCTGGTCTCTTTCTCGGTCAGTCTGGAGCGCGGCTGAGATGATGTCCCTACTTGAAGCCCTGCGCGATGCGCTGGCGACGATTCCCGGCGTTTCTTCCTGCCGGATCGGGCTTGAAGAGAACATCACCCCGGACGATTACCCGCTGATCCGCATCGTGCCGTCGAGCCTGACGCCGGGCCAGCAGCGGGTGAGCGGCGCGCACCTGACGCGGCGCGGGGAAGTGCTGATCTATTTCGGCATGCCGATTCAGGGCTTCGACGACACGCCGGATTCCGGCGGCCGGGTGCGGCTGGAAAAGGTCTATGCCGCGCTGTTCGCGATGGAGGCGGCGATTCTGGCGAAGTGCAACCCGCCGCCTGCGGGGGTCGTCATCATCCGCTATCTGGGCACGATCACGGACGAGGATCGGCTTGACACCTACAAGCTGATGGCGGCGCGGGTGGAGGTGGAGGGGTAGGGGGTGCCGTCAGGCGGCCTTGAGCAAATCGGCCAGCGCGATCTGATTCGGCAATGCGGTGATCATGGCCAGCGTTTCCCCTGCTTCGTTGGCAAATTCCACCAGGTAAGATTCGCTTGGCTGCGAAAACACATGAACAACAGTCCCGACACGTCCGGGGGGGATTTCTTCAGACTGAAAGCCAACCGTCGTGACAACGACATCAAACTCTGCAAACGCCATGTCATGACTCCTTCACATAAAACGATGTCATACTCGGGGTGTTCTGCCCCGTTTCAAGTATCCAGGCAGTTCGCACGATAGCCATTCCTGCCGGCCCCGTCAACGGCAAATCGACGTAGAACGTCACCACCCAAGCGTTAGACTCCACGGCCTTCGCGGGGTGCGCCGGCAAGGCATCGCGCACCAATGCGGCCACCTTCTCCGAATCGCTGGCGCTGAACCCAAGGGCGGCTTTGATTCTTCGCGCCTTGTTCGCCCCCGTTGGGTGTTCCAGATTCAGCGCATACCGTTCGAGCTTCTCCAGCGGAATTTCTGCTTGTGTGGCATTTGGTAATGCGTCTGGGTGGGGTTTCATGTTCGGCATTCTATCTGCCACCAGCGGCGTGACCTCCCCGCCGCCCACCTGTCGCACCCGGTACAGCGGGTCGGTTCGGCTGTTATGCACGGCGACGGGGTCAGCTCCATTGAGCACCTGGCCGAGCCGCTCCCGGCTGCCCATGATGGCCGCGCCGTTGTTGATGCCCTGCGCTTTGATCCATGCCCGCGCCGCGTCTGGGCGTTCCCGCCACCTGGTGTCCGGGGGCATGCCGGTGAGCGGCTGAAGGATGCAGCGGCAGTGCGGATGTGCGGGGGCTTTCGGCGCCAGTGCCTTGGGGTAGACGCCCGGCCCGAGGCCGTACTTGTCGACCTTGGCGAAGTAATCGCAGATGTCGAGCTTCGGGTGCGTGCCGCTCATGTGCCATTTGACGAAGCCGACGCCGGCATCGTCCATGATCTCGACGGCCTGCCGGTCTGCGTAGGCGCGGTGCAGCTCGGTCTGCGCGATGCGGTTGGCGAAGTAGCGCATGCGCTCGTGGAAGGCGACGCGCAGCTTGCGCTCCAGAACCTCTTGCCCTTTGCCCTGTTCCATCGCGTCGAGGGCTTCCAGGTAGGCGGCTTTCAGGTGCGGGGTCTTGAGCCCGGCGACATGGACGCGGGTGAAGTGTCGGCGCAGCTCGCCGGCGAGGCCGGGATCGGTGAGCAGCTCGCTGCACAGGTATTTCGGCAGCTTGGGGTTGCGCGGGCTGAGGTTGAGGGCTTCGGATTCGCGGAAGCCGTAGCCCTCGTACAGGTCGAGCGTTAGTTTACGGGCTTCGTGCCAGCCCTTGGCGTGTCGCTCGACGATGCCAGCGACGATGCCTGAGGTGGCGTAGCTTTCGGCGTAGAGCCGGGCGGACAGGCTGACGCCTGAGACCTGCATGGTGAGGACGGAGGGCGCGCCGATGGAACGGTCGAGGATGGCGCCGAAGCCGTCGGCGAGCAGCTTGGCGTACTCCCCCTGGAAGGTCTTGACGACTTCGGCCACGGCGTCGCGCGGTGGCGTGCCTGCGCGGATGAGGTCGAGCAGGCGGCGATAGGCGGCGCGCAGATCGTCGTCGAGGCCGAGCGCGGTGGCGTCGAGCAGCACCCGTTCCTGTTCAGGGCGCAGCATGGGTGGCGTCCGATGCCATGTCGAGTGCCTGGCAGACGATGCGCCAGGCGGTGGGGTAGGACACGCCGTAGCGTTCGCGCAGCAGCCGGCGCACGCGCAGCGGCGGCAGGCCGGCGCGGAGCTGGCGCAAGGCGAAGTCGAGGCGCTGCATGCGCTCGGCGGCGGTTGGGGCGACGGTTGCGAGCAGCATGTTCGGCGTATATTCGCTTGCGGTCATAAGCAGGCCACCTGTAGCGCGGAGGTTTGGGGCTGGTCAACATTGAGTTCTGAGAAGGCATCGGAAAGCGCATCAACCTGGTCATCGTGACTTCCGTTGGGGAACGCGCGCATTTCTGCAATCAATGCGTCATTCCACTCAGCGCGGACCATCATCACGTTGCCGACGTTGACCTGGGCAGCGAACGGCTCGGCCCTGGTGATTTTGTCGCCAGACACCGGTTTAGCCTTCGCTGCGTACCCGGCAAGCAGCCTGATAAAGTTAGCCGCCTGCGACTTTCCGGCCTGTCCTGGGTCTTGCGGTATGCGCACCGGGGTCACTTGTCCATCGCGTTTTGCGGTATTCACCAAGGCCGCCTCGACAGTTTCCGGGCCGCCGCGCAACCGTACTATGTCGGCAATGATCCATCTGCCGGAAGGCGCCACGCCCAGCTTGCCGCCGACGGTCCAGTCCGGGTCTTTGCCAACCTCTTCGATGCTGGCTGCGAAGTCCCAACCACGCACGAACCGCGTACCGATGGGGACTGCATCTACAACATCGATCTTATCCGGCTTGAAGATATTGCCTTCGGGGGGCGACGGGTTTTGCTGGTACTGCCCGGCAAACGTGTAAGGCGACGCTTGCTGCATCAACAGGAGTTGCTCGACGCCATGCTTCTCGGGCCACAGTGCCGTTCCGTCGGCTTGAAGCGCTGGAAGACAGATATGCTCCCACGATTCACCATTGCCGCCCGCCAGCAGCCAGCCCGCCAAGTCCTTCTCGTGCAGGCGTTGCATCATCAGGATGATAGGTGTTTTCCCAGGGTCGTTCTTCCGGCTTTCTAGTGTGTTCTGAAACCACTCGATAACGCCCTGGCGAACCACATCGCTGCGCGCTTCGTCGGCCTTGTGCGGATCGTCGATGATGATCGCGCCACCGAACCCGTCACGGTGTTTGCCCGCCCCATAGCCGGTGATCGTACCACCAGCACCTGCGGCATAGACGATACCGCCGGCGGTGGTTCTCCATTCATGCTTCGCTGCACTATCAGAGCGCAACGCCACGTCAGGGAAGATTTCACGGTAGCCCTGATGCTGCACTAACTCGCGAATCTGCCAGGAGTTGTTGCTGGCAAGATTGGCTGAATAGGATGTCAGAATGAACTCAGCATCGGGTGCGTGTCCCGTTGACCACGCGACGAAGTTATTGACTAATTCTGTCTTCGAGTATCGTGGCGGAATGTTGATGATCAGCCGCTTGCACTCACCGCGAAACACCCGCATCAGCGCATCGCAAACAATTTTGTGATGCAGGGCACGCTTCCAAGAATAGCCCTTGCGCTGTAAGAACATCCAGCGGGCGAAGTCGTAGAGGTTTTCTCGCGCCCATGCAATCGCTGCGATCCGCTCCGCTGCGTTAAAACTTGTCGCGGACATTGCGAACAGCCTCGTATAGTTCCTCACGAGTAAGAAGCGCCTGAGTCACAGGGCCGCCATCCTGCCCGGTCACTTCCATCTTTTGCTTGAACATCCCAAGATGTTCCCCAAGCAGTTTCAGGGCGCCAACCTTGTCATGGGTTTTCAGCTTGAGCGTGCCGCCGTTCGCCGTAACCGACTCGGAAACCTCGGCGACCATCGCGGCCTGGTCATCGGTCAGGGATTTCGAGTCTCGCAACTTAACACCGCTTGGCCCCCATTCCATCACGGATCGCTGATCGCCAAATGCGATACGTGCCAGTTCCGCAATCACCCTGTCCTGCGTGACTCCGGTTCGTTCCTGCCGGGCTTTCATGGCCTCCTGAATGGCTGTCTGGATGTCCAGTTTTCTCAAGTTTTGTTCGCCGATTGAAGATGCGGTCTTTGCGCTGTACCCAGCACGGATCGCTGCCTGCGTCGCGTTCAGATCAACAAGGTATTCCTCGACGAACATCTTCTGCTTCGGTCTCAGTTTTAGCATGACGCCCCCTACTCAAAAACTTCCTGCTCCCAGCCGCCGCCGGCCTTTTTGGGCTTTTGCCGGACAGCCAGAAAGCGGAATGGATACATCTGTGCCGCCACCTTGATCTTCACGCGGGCATCGTCGTGCCAGACCCCTTTCACCTCGTGCAGCTCCATGAGTCCGCTGGCGAGCATGACGGCAAAATCAGGCGTATAGAAGGTGTTGTCCGCCAGCCTGAGTTTGACGCCCTCGAAGCGATACCAGGCCACCTCTCCGGCCTGCCGCCGTGATTCGAGCAGCGCCTCATAAGCGGCTTCGGTCTTGTTGCGCTCACCGGTTTTAAGCCGCCCCAGTGCCAGCCTCTTTTTTTCGCTACTCATGATTCACCGCCGCTTCCAGACGCTTGTAAGCGATCTCAGGCTGCCGGGCCTGGCCGTTGGCGAGCTTGTTGGCAGCATCACACACGGCGATGGCCCACTCAAGCACGCGCCCGACCTCGACCGGATCGGGCTGCGGCCCTGGGCCACCGCGCCGCCAGCGGTTGAAGGCGCGCAAGGCTTTGACGTTCGGGTGCGCGCTCATGCGACTGCCTCCTGCTGCGCCGGGATGTCCGACCACACCACGCCCTGATCTGTCCCCCAGGCATGCAGATAGTCCAGCAGGCTGGACAGCTCGGCTTTGGTCATCTTGCTGGTGCGCCGGTACAGCACATCCAGTCCGTGACCATCCAGCGCACGCACCACACGCACCGGCTGCTGCTCGGCGCGACACCATGCGGCCGTGAGAAGCCGCTTCCACTCGTCGATATCCAGCCGCTCGCCGTCGTGCCACGCCACCTGCCTGCTGATGTCCTGCAGGGCTGCATGAAGGGCGGCGTTCTGCTCAAGAGAGCGGGTCGGTGGCGACACGCGCACGACATAGCCCTCGGGTGCCTGCAGGATGCATTCAACGGCCCGGCGGCGCGCCTCGTCATGCGCCAAACGGAAGATGCGCTTCTCAGTCATGGGCATCGCACCAGTCCCGTGCTGCCTCGAAGCTGTCGAAGATGCCGCGCCGGATCATCTCAGTGGCCCCCCGCTTTTCCCAGACCATGTAGCGCGCCACGTCCTGCAGCATGTACCGCGTCACCCGCCAGCGCAGGCAATCCATTGTCACGCGCCCGGTTCTTTTCCATCCGCTCTCCATGCTGCATCGTCTCCACAACGGCCAGCCGCTCGGCCTCTGCCCGGTCAAAGCCGCCCAGGTACTCCAGGATGGCGGCGCGCTCCTCGAAAAATTCGATGTCAAATTGCACTACATGCCCTCTTGAACGGCTTCGGTTGCGCCTGGCTTTCGGAGCTGATCCGCGCAACCTCCTGCGGATCGGCAGAACGGAACCGCGAATGCCGGGGCTGGAACACCAGATGCACCGTGCCCGTCTCGCCCATGCGGTTTTTCACCAGGCCAAGCTCGGCATGGCCGCGCCACGGCGACTCAGGGTTGTAGTAGTCATCGCGGTACAGCATCAGAATCGCGTCGGCGTCCTGCTCGATGCTGCCGGACTCACGCAGGTCGCTCATCAGCGGGCGTTTGTCCGCGCGCTCCTCGACCTTGCGTGAAAGCTGGGACAGGCAGATCACCGGGCACTGCAAGGTCTTTGCCATCAGCTTGAGCTGGCGAGAGATTTCCCCGACCTGCTCCGTGCGGTTCGTGCCGTTGCCCGTCATGAGCTGCAGGTAATCGATGACAACAAGATCAAGCCCATGCTGCCGCTTAAGCTGCCTGGCTGTCGCCAGCATGCCGCCAACTTTGGCCCCGGCTGCCTCATCGATGAAGAGCCTGGAGCCGTACAGCTTCGACATGCTGACAGTCAGCGCGTCCCAGTCATCATCACTCAGTCTCCCGGTTCGCACGGCCTGCATGTCCGCCCCGCCAACGCTTACCATGCTTCGCGTAGCAAGCTGCATGTCCGACATTTCCAGGCTGAACACCAGCACCGTCTTGCCAGCAATGGCCACGTTCTCTGCGACGTTCATCGCCCAGGCTGTTTTCCCCATGGCAGGCCGACCGGCCACGATTATCAGGTCGCCGGGGTACAGGCCAGTCGTTTTCTGATCGACGTCAGCAAAACCCGTCGGAAGTCCGGCGATAGCGTCACCCTTCTCGAACCGTTCCTGCAGCGCGCCCACGACACACCCCATGACCTCAGCGATGTGGCGCGGCCCCTTGCTGGCCTTATGCCCAGCCTCGATGTCCATCAGCAATGCCTGGGCGGCATCCACGGCCTGAACCGCTGTATCGGCCCCCGTGGCCATGCCGATCATCTCCTCGGCGGCAGCCATCAGCCTCCTGCGCCTCGCCTTGTCGCGCACCAACTCGGCATACGAGCGAATGCGGGCGACCGACACAAACCCGTTGGCCAGATCACCCAGGTAGGCCAGTCCGCCCGTCTGGTCTTTCTCGTTCGCCAGGCGGATGGCGTCATCCACGGTCAGCACATCGACCGGCTTGCCCTGCTCCGACAAGGTGCGGATGTGCCGCCAGATGCGGCGGTGGTCGTCGCGGTAAAAATCGGCATCGGTCAGCATCGTGGCCACCGCATCGAACGCGGCGTCACCGCCCATCAGCAGGCAGCCCAGCAACGACTGCTCGGCCTCGATGGCCTGCGGTGGCAGCATCAGATCGTCCGGGTTCATTGCGCCGCCCTCATTGCAAACGTGCCCTCCTTGGCCCGCAGGAAGGTTTCTTCGCGGATAGCCCAGTCAAAACCAGTCGTGGTGCGTGGCTCCAGCGCATCAGCCAGCCACTCGAAGTACGCCGTCACCCAGTCGCCGGGCTTGGCCGAGAGCTTGAGAAAGTTGTCGATGGCGTAGGCGCGGTTTTTCGAGAATGCCTCGGTATCGGCCTCTGGCCAGCCGTTGCCGGCCATCACGGCGTTGTAGCTTTCGAACACGCGACGATGGTGCGGCAGGTAGGTTTCAACGCTATCGCGCTTGACCCAATCGGCTTTGAAGCCAGCCCAGCCACGTTCGCAGCAGGTCTGCAAAGCGGCTTCCAGGGAAAGACCAGCTTTCCCAGCTTCAGCTTTTATCCCTTTCAGTGCCGTTTCTGTCAAAACAGCTTTTTTATGTTTTCGCAAAAGTGCAAAGTCTTGCCAGACCTGCTCAGATACCTCGGTTGGTTTTTCAGCTTGGGGCTTCGTGCGTTTTGTGTTTACCTTCTTCTGTTCACTGGTATGTTCACTGGTATGTTCCTTGCGTGTAGCCTCCGGGGCTACCGTTTGAGTAGCCTCCGGGGCTACCGTTTGAGTAGCCTCCGGGGCTACGGTAGCCTCTGGGACTACGGTAGCCTCTGGGACTACGGTAGTTGGGTTGTTTTCGCCTTCAAAATTGACGAGGAAGGTATAGACCGAAGATCGAGAAAACCCACCTTTTCCGCTTTTTGAAATTACGCCAAGCTGTTCAAGTTTTTTCGTGGCATCGCTGATGTTTGCTGGATGTACGCCAGTTGCCTTGGCGAGCGCTTCGCGTGAAGGCCATGCGGTATTTGTGTTTTTATCGCGGAAAAGGAACAAACCAAGCAAAACGCGCATTAATTCAAGAGTTATGCGCTTGTCGTTGATTATCTCGGCCGGGATCATGGCGAAGCGATTCATGAGCGCCCCCTTGGGTCATATCGGGCGATGACAGGGACGCGTACCCGGCTCGTCACGCGCCCGTATTTGTCTGTGTAATCCTCAACCCAGCCAAGCTCACGCAGATGAAAGAGTGAGGCTTCAACATCCCATATCGGCATATCCAGAAACCTCACAATGTCGATGCTCGCCGGCCAAACAAGGTTGGTGGCGCTGTCCCGGCTGGCAAACAGCGCCAGCAACACCTTGGTATCGTCAAGCGTCAGGTTGTTGTCGATGGCGACCTCAACCGGCGCAAACAAAAAGTCATCTTCAACCACGGCTTGACCGCCTTTCTGTTTGATGAGCCTGCAGCAGCCCCATCGCCCTTTCCATGCGCTCCACCTGACGCGCAGAGCGGCCCTGTACGGCCTTGCCGTGGGCGTCCAGCAGCCATCGGCTGAGGACGTAGGTACGGATGGTGGCGCCCATCAGCCATCGGATAGCGCGTTCTCTCAACCAATCACGCATCGCCAGCTTCTTTCACCGCTCCGCCAGAATAGGAAGCCCCCTCAGCGGTTGGTGGGAGCGAATCACCAACGCCGGCATGCCTACCGTGAGGGGGCTGAAACAGGGTCATTTGCGCTCAGACTCCGCTGCCATCGGATTGATACCGGCAACCCGACAGATCACACTGGCCTCATGCAGCTTGTCCGCTGCCCAGGCTTTCAGGAGGTCATTGATGAACCCGGTGCGGCACTTGCCAGTCGCCGAGCAAAAGCCGTCGATCACAGCGACGGTTTCCTGGTCGGCCTCGAAGCGGATTTCAGGCATTGACCGCGTCCTTTGTGCTGGACGTTGCCGTAGAGAGTTTTTCAATCATGGCGTGAAGCCTTACGGCACTTATGCCGCGAGGCTCTGTGCTGTGGCCGTTTTTCAAGTCGTATACAGACGACACAGCCAATCCACAGTCGTTGGATATTTCCCGGACGGATATTCCGGAAGAAATGAGGTTTGCGATCCCGCATTGCCAATAGTTCATGGCGCAATATTACGGCATGCCGTAGGTTGTGTCAACGGCACACCGTTACGGTTATCCGTGAGAATACTCACATGACAACACTCGGACAAAGAGCCAAGCTAGCCAGGGGCGCGCGTAGCCGTGCGCTCATCGCAAAAAAAGCAGGCATTGCCTACACAACGCTTGCCGATATAGAGAATGGGCATACGCAAACGTGCACAACGATCGCGTCACTAGCTAAGGCACTTGAAGTGATACCGATTTGGCTGGAGACCGGGGAAGGCTCGATGCGCCAACCAGAGCAGCCCACGCCGGACGTCGCTCATTTCCAGTCTCGGCAGCGCCACGCAAGGCAATTAGTTCAAGACGTCTGCGATCTTGCGGATCAAATCAGCGACGACGGACTGCGTGAATTGCTCGGAATCGCTCGCTACCTGACCGGCACTCACCCGCTCAAAAAGGCCGCCAACCACACAAAAAGCCGTAATCATCTCACTCGCTGACTGGCGGCACCATGCTCAATCATCATCACTCACAGGAGAACAACCATGAAACACGTTGCCTTATTCTTGACAGTCCTCGCTTTTTCATCGGCCGCGTCCGCCGATAAGTGGGTAAACGGCTACTCCCGTAAGGACGGAACCTACGTCCAGGGGCATACCCGCAGCAGCCCTGACGAGTATCGCTACAACAATCGAGGCTCACAATCCAGTGGTGGCAGCCAGCGCGATGAATACAGTGCCGGCACAGGGGCAACGAACAAGAGCAATTCAAGCTACGGCTGGCGCGATAACGACCGAGATGGCGCATCCAACCCGTATGACAGAAACCCGGATTCGAAGCGCGGTGGGTGGTAAGCCCGGATATGAACAAGAGGCTCGCTAAGTAACTCCAGGTCGCTGGCGTTGTCTTTATGTTGGAAATTGGCGACGTTTGACGCAGAAGAAATGGCCTCGGCATCGCTTGATGCCTCGACCTCAAAACCGGAGCTGAAATGTCCAACACATTGAAAACGATGTTGAGCGTTGCGGCCATTGTGGCAGTTGCCGCATGGTGGTATCAGTCATTCGTCGTCGAGCCTGAGCAACAGCGCAAGATCAGCGAGGCCAAAAGGGCAAAAATATCGCAGCGCTTCACGGAATGGGCGTATGTCGCCAAGGAAAAGGAAGTTGCGCCAGGCGAAACCATCAGGCTCGTCATCGTACCGAGCCCGTATGGGCATGGAATCATCGACGTCAAGTGCCTGATCTACACAAACCGGGAGCTCAAGACAAGCTCCATGCTCTGCCCTGGTGCCGATAATTTCAACATCGCGGAGGCCGAATGAATGCCCAGCAACGCAGAATCATCAAGGGCGCACTGGTTGCAGTGGTCGCGTCTATTATGTTCCCGCCATTTCACTTTGTTACCGACAACTTCACTGTAGGGCTTGGTTTTGGGTTCATTTTTTGGTGGCCGAACTTTCATGACAGAACGTGAACTGTCGATGTTGCATTTCTGTTTGCAGAATGGCTGGCAATCTGTGCCTGCGCGTCAATGCTATGGGCCCTCGTAAAACCTCCAGGCTCTACGATTAGTAGTCTTGTTGCTGCCATTCATGACGCATCAAAACGTCATACCGATGCTGTTTTGGAAGCTGAAAGGACAGCCGCGTCATCAAGGGAGCACATTGCCATGATAACGCCTAGGCGAGACCGGTAAACTTCAAGAAACGCATTGCGACTCGCAGCCACAACCCGCCACTTGGCGGGTTTTATTTTGCCGAAAACATACGGCGTACCGTTGACATATATTACGGCATGCCGTAAGATTCTACCCATCGCAGCAACACACAGCAGCGACCCGCCAGCCCAGGCGCGGCGCCGAAGGGATAGAGCAAGACCCCGAGGCCGTAAGCCGTCAGACCTCTGGGCATAGTGCAGCCGTGGATCTACGGAAAGACGGCGCGGGAGAGGCAGGCAGCGCATAACTGGCAACCACGAAGGAGCGAACCATGTACGACACCCCATGCGGCGCAAGTGCCGCTGAACGGCAGTATCAGCGCGGCATTGAGCGCGCAGAAGCCACCGCCGACGCGCGGGAAGAAGCGCGGGCCGAGTACCTCGACCGCGTGGCCGAGGAAATGCTGGCCAGCCCGATCAAGCTGGCGAACATCCTGGCCGATCTGCTGGACAGCCCTGTCGACCGCCTGCTTGGGATCGCAATACGCGACATGTTCGCGTCCCGCCGAAATGGCGGAGGTCTGCATGGCATCGACTCATTGCGCGAAATGCTCAAGAGCAAGGCCATTGCGATGGCCGCCCGCGAGCTGGGTTCCCGCCCGGTTCCTGGGGAATTCGACTTCTGTTTTCCGGAGGGACAGGAGTGAAAGCCTACACAGTGAAAGTCCGGCTCGCGACCGGAGGTCATCATCGCTTTTCCGTCATTGCGGCGGACAGCGTATCAGCTGGCCTCCAGATCCTTGAGGTCATCGGCCAGACACCGGCAAGCCTGTTCGTCTGCCGGAGCCGGTGATGAGGATCATCGTCGCCATGCGCCTTTGGCGCGACAAGAAATTGGGATTCACCCTCTCGCGCGCCTGGCGGACTGCCGGGCGGCTTTTGGAAAGGTAATGAAATGACAACCGAACTTATAACCTATCAATCGGCGGGGGCGATGATGATGGACACCGCCACCATCGACCGCATCGAGCGCGTGGCCGACATCATGGCTTCCGGCAAGACCACCCTGCCAGCACACCTGCGCGGCAGCAAGGGTGACTGCTTTGCTATCTGCCTGCAGGCCATGCAATGGCAGATGAACCCTTTTGCCGTGGCACAAAAGACGCACCTGGTCAATGGCGCGCTGGGTTATGAGGCTCAGCTTGTGGCCGCCGTCATCAACTCCAGCGGAACCGTGACAACCCGCTTTTCCTTTGAGTTCTTCGGCCCGTGGGAAAAGGTCATCGGGAAATTCGCCATCAAGAAGGGTGAGAAAGGAGAGTACCGCGTACCTGGCTGGACGATGGCCGACGAGGACGGCTGCGGTGTGCGCATCGCTGCCACGCTTAAAGGCGAATCCACCCCTCGCGTACTGGAACTGCTGCTGGCTCAGGCGCGGGTGCGCAATTCAACCTTGTGGGCCGATGATCCCAAGCAGCAACTGGCCTACCTGGGCCAGAAGAAATGGGCGCGCCTGTACGCCCCAGACGTCATCATGGGCGTCTATACCCAAGACGAGCTGGCCGAGCCTGCCGAGAAATACATGGGCGCAGCCGAAGTCATCCCCCCAGCCCAGCAAGCCCGCCCCGTCTGGGACGATGCCCAGTGGGACAAGACCGTGCCAAAGCTCGCCGACGGCATTGCCAAGGGCAAGACTATCGAAGCCGCGCTGTCCTGGGCCAGCACCCGCGCCGACGTCACCCCCGAGCAGGAAGCCCGCCTGCGCGCCGCCGTAGCGGAGCGTGAAAGCGCGGCAACAATCGTCGTTGAGCATGAAACCAAGTCCGGTGCTCCACAAATCAACGCCGACACACTGGCCGCCGACATGCTGCGCGCCAAGACCATGGACGAACTCAACGATCTGGCAACACTCATCGGCGCACTGCCAGACGCGGCCGCCCGCGACCAGGTGCAAGCCGTCTTTGAATCTGCCCGTACCCGACTGGAGGCTCTGTAATGCGTACTCTCGACATGCTCACACAAGGCTCCGAGCTTTGGCACGCCCACCGCGCAACCTCGCGCAACGCCTCAGACGCCAGTGCCATGATGGGCTGCAGCCCGTACAAGACTCGCGCCCAGCTTTTGAAAGAGAAGGCCACCGGCATCGTGCAGGAAGTGGACGCCCACACCCAGGCGCGCTTTGATCGCGGCCATGAAATCGAAGCCCTCGCCCGTCCCATTGCCGAGGACATGGTCGGCGAACCGTTGTCCCCGGTCATCGGAACGACTGACGACGGCTACCTGTCCGCCAGCTTCGACGGCCTCACGTTTGGCGGCGAACTCGTCTTTGAGTGCAAGTCCTGGAACGAGAAGAAAACCGCCGACGTGCGTAACGGCATCGTCCCGGCTGCCGACTACTGGCAGTGTGTGCAGCAGCTCATCGTGTCTGGCGCAGAAGAAGTGCTCTACATGGTCACGGACGGAACGCCGGAGAACACCGTCACCACTCGCATGACGCTGGATGAAGCGGACGCAGAAGTCCTGCTGGCAGGCTGGCGTCAGTTTGATTCAGATCTGGCTGCCTGGACGCCGGCAGACGAACCCGCCGCGCCGGTTGTCGCCGCCCCCATCGAAGCCCTGCCCGCAGTCGTCGTCCAGGTGCAAGGCGCGCTCACCATAGCAGGCAACCTGCCCGCCTTTGGCGAAGCCCTGCGAGGCTTCATCGAGCGCATCCCGACCAGGCCCGCAACAGATCAGGAATTTGCCGACGCTGAAGCCGCCTGCAAAGCACTCAAGAAAGCAGAAGACGCGCTGGCCCAGGCCGAAGACAGCGCACTGGCGCAGATCAGCGATGTGGAAGTCATGCGCCGCACCGTGGCCGACCTCAAGAATCTGGCCAGAACAACCCGCCTGGCCACTGAGAAGCTGGTCGCAGCCGAGAAAGAAGCCCGCAAGCTGGCCCTGGTGCAAGAGGCGCAGGCCGCGATGATCGAGCACATCCTTGGCCTCAATCGCGAACTGGCCAGCCATGGCGCAGGCAGCCTCCCACCTCCCGCCCCAGGCAGTTTCGCGCCATGCATCAAGGGGCTGAAATCGCTGGAGAGCATGACCGACAAGCTGCGCGCCGAGCTGATGACGCGCAAGGCCGAGGCAGACACCACCGCCCGTCGGCTGCGTGAGAACCGCCAGACCCTGCGCCGCGAAGACGGAGACTGGATTTTCCTGTTTGCCGACTTCACCCAGGTCGGCACGAAGGCCGCCGAGGACTTCGACGCTCTGGCACACCTGCGCATCAGCCAGCACCAACAGGCCGAAGCCGCACGCATCGAGGTCGAACGCCAGCGCATCGAGGCCGAAGCCAAAGCCCGCGCCGAGCGCGAAGCCGCCGCCAAGCTGGAAGAAGATCGCCGCCGCATCGAAGCCGAGCAGCGCGCCGCAGCAGAAGCCGAACGCGCCCGCATCCGCGCAGAAGAACAAGCCAAGGCCCAGGCCGAAGCACAGGCCGCGCGTGAATCGCTGGAGCGGCAGGCCAAACAGCAAGCGCAAGAGCTGGTGCATATCGCGCGTGAACTCGACGCGGAAAAGCACCAGACCGAACACGCAAAAACAGGCGAGCGCCTAACGCTGGGCCAGATCAACGCCATGCTGGCACCCATCAGCATCAACGCGGCGGGCTTGGCAGAGTTTAGCTTCACTCCTGTAGCAACGGAAAAAGCGGCCAAACTCTACGCGGCAGCAGACTTCCAGCGCATCTGCGCCGCCATCGCCAGGCATGTAAGCAAGATCGGGGATGCAGCATGAGTGATTACACCAGCATCCGCACACGGAAATGGACTGAGGCGGAAACCGCGCTGCTGCGAAAGCTGTGGCCGACGCACACCGCAAATGAGTGCGTCACACTGCTGGCTGCGTTGATGCCCGTCGCCCCGCTAACAGTTGACCAGGTCATCCGCAAGGCCAGTAACCTGCGGATCAAGCACAAAGCGCAAGTTTCAAGACGCATCAAGAGCGAAACACTCTTGAGGATTGGCCTGCCAAGCATCGGCGGGCAGGCACACAAGGCAAGCATCGAGGCAAAAAAACGCGGCAGGCCGGGTGATGTTTGGCTCACAACACCAACACAAGACAAAAACACGATCGAGCATCGGGTTATTGCGCGCGGTTGTACGGTAACAACGCATCGGCTGGGGGGGGAATGGTGATGACGGTTGCTTTGCTTCGGCGCGCGTTCAATGATATCCACCGGAGGCAGCAGGCATGACCAAGAGCAGAGGCATCCGGCCACCTCGTCATTACTGGACTGACAGCGAGATCGAGCAGATCGAGCGGTTGTATCCGGACACTCCGACGGCAGAGATTGCCAGGCAACTCGGCATGACCACCTCGCGCGTTAGTGTTAAGGCGGCTCGGCTTGGCCTGAAAAAGAGTGCGGCGTGCCCCTGCAAAGCCTGCGCTCGAACTTCAACCCGGCCGCGTGTTACTGCGCCTGCGGCACCAGCGGCCCCTGCGAGCACAAGTGGGATGGTGACGAGTGGGTTAGCGACGATGGACTTGCAAGCAGCGTGACGTGCTCACGTTGCGGCACCACCGCCATGAGCCACGACATGCGCAACGCTTGGTGACGTCTAACGCAGAGCTAAGGGGCCGGCCGCTTGCGGACGGTCCCGCTTGAGCGCCGGGTTAGGCAACAAACGATAGGAGAAGGACATGGCTTCAAAACTGATTGGCACTACCGAAACTGGCTGGTTCAACCCTGGAGTAACCCCGCCGCCGTTTGACATGAAGCTGCTTTTGATGGTGGCAGGCTCTCGCTCAGAGGATTGCGGGCGGACGTTTGAAACATACACGGTGGTGATGACAGCCTACGTGCAACAACAAGGACCGGGCGACGAATACGACGACGAGCCGGCCTTTGACAAATACATGGCCGGCGAACAAACCGATTTTCTCGACTTCCAGTTCGACCTGAACGACGAGGACGGCGAAGTGCTGGACTGGTACAGCGACAGCATTGTGGCGTGGGCCTACTACCCGCTCGGCATTGCGCAGACGGCGGTGAATGTCGAACGCGAACGGCAGGTGGCATTGGTGCCTAACGCTTGAACTCACCGGGCGCCGGAGGCGATCCGGTGCAGTGAATGGTTATGCCTGCGGGCAAGGAGAACAGACATGAACAAACAAGACCTGAACGAACTAACGGAGAACTGGCAATCGGACACCAACTGGCTGAATGGAAAGGTGGACGAGATGTTCAAGGCAGCACAAGACCACGCCTATGCGCTTGGGCTGAAGCGTGGCCTGATGGTGAAGGAACTCACCGACGAGGAAATCCTGACCATTGCAGAGCCGTTCGGTGAATTCCAGTATGGGGACGCCCAAGGTCACAAACGCTGGGGGTTTGCGCGGGCCATCCTTGAAGCGGCAAGAGAGAAGCAGGCATAACGCAAAGTAGACACGCCACAAAGGCGTATACACATGAGTAAACACAGAGTAACCCGCCGCCAGGCGAAAACATGGCTTGCCCCAATGCGTGACGCAATCCGACAGATGGAGGGAGGGGAAATAAATGCCATTCGCGGCTACCCGGTCACGCGATTGCATAACGCAGATGACTGGTCGAGACTTGATTATTGCTTTACAGGGTTCCGCAGCTTATCAGAACGACTCTGGCCGCAGATCGACACGACCGCGCTGCTCCGTGTCGAAAAGAAGCTGACGAACGGCTCTCTCATCACGCGCGATGAGCTTGCCTCCTGCCGTAAGGCGTTCGACAAGGTTGAGGATGCGCTGACCGGGGCGAACCGCCAGGACATCGCGTCCGCCGTACTGACGGAGCTGATCGCCATCGAGATTGAATTCAGAAAGGACTTGGCGAATGCCGGTTGAAGACCACCCCATCCACAAGCATGGCAAACGTCAATCCGGACACCGTGCCGGATGCTGGAACAAGCCGCGAACCGTTCCGCCAGCTCGTATATGCGATGACGCAATAATGCTGCCGGGGCGCGTGATACGCATCAACGTTGGAATTCCGCACACGATGAGCCATCTATGTCGCCAGATTCACCCGCTACCGGAGTGCGAAGGCTGCACGGCAGAAAAGGATATGGATTACATCAACAAGATGAGGGCTGTTAAATGACCACCATCACACAAACACCAGACGCCATCCACATCGCAACCACCGCCGTGAGGCTCTACGCGGAAACGCACCCGCGCCCGCCGCACGTCACGCAACGCCAGGCGGCTGAAATGGCGGGAGTTTCAGAGCCGACCATCCGCAAGATGGTCAGGGCAGGAATCCTCACCCTCAACAAATTCGGGCTTGTCCCGGTATCGGACATTGACAACGCCATCGCATCAAGGAAAAACAAATGAGCAAAATCACACAGCCGCCAGCATGGTCAGAGGCAGAAATCGACCTGCTGAAACGGATATTCCCGGTTTCGCCGGATAACGTACTCGCCGCCGCGTTTCAGGGCAGAACAATCGCGGCAATAAAAAATCAAGCGACGAAACGCGGACTGCGCCGGACGGACGAGTACCGCGCGATGAGGTATCAGGAACGGTCTGCGGTCATGTTGTCAGAGAGCAGTAAGGCAAGGAGCGATTGCGCCAAGGCCAAAGACCGGAGGATCGAGCGTCACACCCCGGCAAAAGGCGTGACGATTACACGGCATTACTTGGGGGCGTGACGCCCGGAAGCGTTCCGTTGACGCAATGAAAAACGGCCCGCACAAGGCGAGCCGTTGATAATCCCTTTAAGCTCCTCTCGCAGGGTGTACTCCATGCGGGAGGGCCGCAGTCAGGGCACTGCGGTCGGCGGTTTTCGTCATGGCCCCCGCCGTGGGCCTAGGGGTGTCTCCCCCTTCCATCTGCGACCGGAGGCTACCCGGTTCAGCTCTCGCCCCCACGGAGCCTATCCCGCGTTGCGCTGGCCTATACCCTCTATTTCAGGGAGCCGGGAGTTCTCGCCGGTGGCCGGTGCTGACTGCTCACCCCTTTCTGGGCTTCTGTGTACCGGGGCGCAGCCCCCGGCCCGGACTCCCAGCACTGAGTATCCGGCACTCCCGACACTCCTGGAGTTGATGAGTGCAGTATAGCCGCATTCCCGCCGTCCGGTCACGCAGCAAGCTTGCCAAAAATGAGCAAAATCACACACACGGAGAATAGTGAGATGTGATTTGTTATGTGCTGGGCTGGCTTTGACGAGGAGCGCGTAATGGTATCCTTTGGAACCCATTGCAGTAATTGTCAAAGCCGTTTTGCAATATCAGACGCCTTCGGGTTGTAGTAGACCATTGCCATCTTTGGATTCGACCACCCGAAAATCTTGCACAGCGTAAGCACATCCACCTTCTTCGCCATCCACGTCGCCGCCGTATGCCTTGAGTCATGGAAGGTGAATCCGGCAAGACCGGCACGCGCCCGGTATTTCCTGAACATCGCATCCAGCGTCTGTGCCTTGATCCCGAACACCAGCGGATCATCCCACCCGCGCATCCGCACCAGCAGCCGATGTGCCTTGACGGATAGCGGAACCACGCGCGGCGTCGTTTTCGTCACCGGCAGCCAGACATGATCCTCACGCACACGATCCCAGGTCAGTCCCGTAATCTCCCCGGCCCGCATTCCCGATCGCAAGGCGAACAGAAACGCCATCGCGCAAGCCTGCCCAACGCTTCGCGGTGGCTGCCCAGTGTGATAATCCATTTGGACGAGCATCGCGCGAATCTGCGCCAGAGTAATCGTCACGCTTCGATGTTCCGGCGAAGGTGGCCGACGAACGTCCTTCATCGGGTTTGACGAAATCAGCCGCCATTCCCGCCGCGCATGCTCAAGGATCGAGGAAAGCAGGCTGGCATCCCGGATGATCGAACCCGCGCTCACTTTCTTCCCACGCACGTCGCGCCATTTCCCAAGCATCTCCGGCGTGACGCTCCCAACCGGGCCAAAAGGGAAAGCCGGGTGCTTCAGCATCGCCTGAACCCTGATCCGTTCCCACCGCTCCCCACGCTTGCCGCACGACACCTCGTCAACGTAGCGCAACATCACCTCAGCCAGCGTCACCCGTTGCCCAGGGTCTTGCGCCTGTGTCTCACGAAACTGCGTTTCCCGCGCCGAAGCCCACGCAGAAGCCTCACGTCGTGTCTGGAATGTTCCGGAATCGCGCTGTCCATGCACATACACCTGGGCGCGATACCCACGCGCAGTTTTCGTAATCGAGGCCATATGGGGAATTCGTCGGGGAATTTTTGGGGAATTTCACTTTCAAAACTTTCGCTTTGCAGTGTAACCCGACGAAACCTTGACTCAATAACCTCTTATTTTTTCGCTGTTTTTTGTTTTGGTCGAAACTTGGAGAAACTTCACTGGTGCCCGGGGCCGGAATCGAACACGCTGTAACCGCAGTCTTCTGGGCGCGTTGTGTGGAATTTATGGGTATTCCTCTACCCCGTAAGCGGCGCGAATCCCATTGTAAAACGCCTGCAAGTGTAGCACCTGGGCGGCGTCCATTACTGCCCTGTTTGCGATTTCCTCGCACCGCTCGGCGGAGACAGATACGGCTTCAGCTCGTCCGGTACTATGTCCAGGTTCAACGGTGGCTTGCTCAGGCTTGTCGGCAGCGGCGGCAGGGACGGGCATTCCCGCACGATTACCGGGGCACTGCTGCACCCTGATACGGCCAGTGCCGCGAGCATGGGCAGCAATCGCGGCTTCATACCCCACAGCCGCATCCTTCGATACTTTGTCATAGTGCCTCCGTTGCTCTTCGTTCTTATGCTCAAGCACGGCCATTTCGGCCTTGATCTGAGCCTTGTACTCTGCAAAATCCTGTGCCTCAAAATTGCGCCCTGTGAAGTACCCGTGCCCCCACACGATTGTGACCACGATCACAGCCAACGGAACGTAGACGCGCCACATTAAATCACCCCCAAGCACAATTCGCGTTCCTCCACCCTGCGTTTCGTCAGTCCGGGAAGCTCGACCAGCTTGCCCATGACCTTTGCCTTGTTCCACCGTGGGAGCTGATTACACGCCCCCTCGATGTCACCCGCAGCCAGCATTCGGCTGGCGGTGCTGTTGCAAGCGACGGTTGGGCCGATGTTATAGACAGCGTCCCCGAAAGCTGCCAGCACGTTTGCTGGCAAGCCAGGGTGACAACGTTCGACCTGATTGATAGCATTGAGCATGTCCTTATCGAGCCGTGCCTTGCACTCCTCAAGGCTGTATTTCTTTCCGCGCTGCACGTCCGTCGTGCTACCGTAGCACACGGTCAGGATGCCCGGCGGGTCGTAATAGGCGAACTGCCTTAATCCTTCGGCAGGGATGGCGATTGCGGATGCCGCTGCCACTGCCAGCGCGATGACCTTTCGCCGGTCTTGTCGTTGCTCTACCACGGCTGACTCCCCTTCCTCACATCAAATGCGTACTGCTTCATCCAGTCCGGATGCAGCCCACCGAACCACTTGGTATCGGACAGTGCTTCCAGCTTCCCGCACACGTCGCACTGCCCCTTATGCCAGTCCGACAGAAGGCTAACGCACTTGTACCCGTACCGCGTCCCGCAGTAGTAGCAGACCATCTTCGGGCTTTCGCTTGGCGGCACGTCACACGTCCTTCTGCGCCACGATCCGCGCCACAAACGCGCCGGATACGGCCAGCATCGACAGGACAGCAAACACGTTACGCGGCATCGTGTCTGTAAACAAGGGCAAGATGACCTCGCACCCGGTGAGCAGCCCGGCCAGCAACATCAAGCGGATTGACCAGGCTTTGCGGAGAATCTCCCGCCAGTTGTCGTAGAGTTTCATGTGTAAAAGCCCACAAGCAAAGAGACGGCACAGAAAAGAAGCAAAGTGCAGTCAAGCCATATCGGTAGGGATTCATCGTTTTTCATCTTGCACCAAAGATTGCCTTGAATGACGCGGTCACACCTGCCCAGCAGAACAGTGTTCCTCGCATGAATTCGATCATTTCATATACCCCTTTCCTGAGAGCCAGAAATACAGCCCGACCACGACCACGCCGGCTAACCACATGATCTTGCTGACGATGCCGCGCCCGATTTCCTGATAGACGTGGTCGGTCATCTTCGAGATGGCCTTCTCGGCGGCCTTTTCGGCAATCTCGTCGACCAGCCCAGGCGGCAGGACGCGGGCGTATTTTCTTCGCTCCTCGAGTTGTTGCCGCTCCGTCATGTTGATCTCCGTTTGCTCAGCTCGGAACGGAATGCGTTCTCGCAGTGGTCGCTCTCGCCAGCCAGCGCGAAGGCGGTGTCGACCAACTTGCGCAGTGCCCTGTAAGGCTGTTCATCCCTGTACCGCCAGCAGCGGGAGGAAATGGTTTCATCCTCGTCCCCGCCGAATGTGGCGTTGGCCATCTGATCGAAGCCAACGGCGATGTCCAGCGCACGCGGGCTGCCGGTCAAGATGGCAAGCGCCATCCACACCAGCCCGACGGCAGCCGCGAGCGCGCAAAACACCCATATCAACACCATGGCGAGGCGGGTTTTCATGTGAGGATTTCCGCAGCCCGTCCCGCCCCAATCAGCCCGCCGAACTCCATCGCATGCACCCCAGCCACGATGCGCTCATCAATCAGATCGACGGTTTGATTCTGCGCGGCCTTGAGATCATCCAGCCACACTCTGATAGGGATGGATGCTTCCGCCGCCGTGTAGATGGCAATCTTTTCCGCGTCGGTGAAGCGGGAGCGGAAGGCGAGAACGGAGAGCGGCTTAGGCTGTGGCGAAGGCGGAGGAGGTGGAGACGGCTCGACGTAATCCACCATGACCCACGCGTGCCCCGTGAAGTTCGGCCACGACTGCCCGACGATGGGAGAAGCTCCGTGAGCTGGAGGTTCAATGTCGGTCTGGCGGTAGGGGTTATCGACGCTGGTTAGCCAGCCGTGAAGATCAAATGATTTCATAGACGACCTCCACGGCATTTTGGTTGCTGATTGCTGCTAATCCATATGTGTAATCCAAAGCGACAAACACACCGTTGCCGTAGGCGACCGTATCCCAATTTGCAGACGCAGGCAACGTCCTCTGTGTCCACGTCACTCCGTCTGGTGATGTTGCTGCGACGTTGGAATTCCAAGCAACAGCGACAAATACACCGTTGCCGTAGGCAACTGATGACCAACCTGTAAGCGCAGGCAGTGTCCTCTGTGTCCACGTCACTCCATCTGGTGATGTTGCTGCTAAGATGGAGGTCTTGAAATCAACTGTTGTTCTTGTTCCAGCGACAGCAACGAATACTCCGTTTCCGTAAATTACCGATGACCAATATGTACTCGCAGGCAGTGTCCTCAGTGTCCACGTCACTCCGTCTGGCGATGTTGCTGCGACAGCGGAGTCCCAGGCGACCGCAACGAATACCCCGTTGCCGTAAGTGACAGCATCCCAACCTGCACTCGCAGGCAGTGTCCTCTGTGTCCACGCCACTCCGTCTGGTGATGTTGCTGCGACGTTGGAATTACAAGCAACAGCGACAAACACACCGTTGCCGTAGGCGACCGTATCCCAATTTGCAGACGCAGGCAACGTCCTCTGTGTCCACGTCACTCCGTCTGGCGATGTTGCTGCGATGTTGTTGTTGCTCGTAGCAACAGCAACAAAAACGCCATTACCATAAGTGATCGATGACCAATTTGCAGACGCAGGCAACGTCCTCTGTGTCCACGTCACTCCGTCTGGTGATGTTGCTGCGACGTTGGAATTCCAAGCAACAGCGACAAATACACCGTTGCCGTAGG
>ERZ724505.295-NODE-295-length-34436-cov-39.833367_pt1 | contig 34436 bp, 51 predicted proteins | sample MGYA00376038_ERZ724505 | MGnify/ENA primary metagenome ERZ724505 (study PRJEB28724, sample SAMN07190884) | wastewater metagenome | isolation source: effluent of sewage treatment plant in Hong Hong | place: Hong Kong | collected 2016-03-17 ...
ATTTTTCTCTTATTTGATAATATACATAGTATACCACCACAAAAAGAAAAAGCAACAGAAACTGTGGATAACTAATCCAGCGATTTTATTTCAAAATCATATAAATAAGACCACTCTGGATTACCGTTTTTTGCAGTTAATAAAATATATCTTGTACCCCTGCCTTGTACAAACTCATATCCTATAACTTTAAACACACCGCAATCTTTTATGATACGTTCCCCAATCTTATGCACAACAGAATGTGTTACTTTTTGTATAGACATACCCAACAAGCAGTAACGTATCTACCGTCTTTAACATCTGAATATACTTGTGCAAATCCTTTCTTGCAGATTTCACATGTGTGGTTGCCTTTTTGTTCCCAAAGATTTTTAGTCATAGTTTTTCATTACCTTATCAAAATAGTCAGGTTGTTCTGGTAAGGTTTTCATAAACTCAAGAATATCTTTCATTTCTTGAATAATCAAGTCTGTTGATAACTTTTCGCTAATATGTCGTCTGTTCTCTGCTTCTAACTCATCTAGAAAATCATCGCCATATCTTCTTTTAAGTTCCTCTCCGAAGTAATACCCATCTGCCATTCCGCCCCATGCATTACTTCTTTTTGATTGCATGTGGATGTTCCATATATCAAACTTAAACATCCCATTACAGGTAGAGTACGGTCGCCAGTGTCCCGCGTCTGACTCTCTCCAATCAGCTATATAGTCCCCAGTTGCCACACATCGTTTATACTGATGCCAATCTCTTATGCGAACAGCATCACTACAGAGTCTCCATAGTTTCTTTTGGAGTATTCCAGAACCGTGTCCTGTTGCTTGTGGAATTGCAGATACCCATTTAGGAGTTTTCATGTATAAAATACTCGTTAGATGGAAACGGTAGGTGTAAGTCGAACTCTGCTAATAATTTATTAAACTCATCAAACACTTCATCTACTTCCTTAGTAGTAAGTTCGGTGGTTGATTTCTTGCCATACTTAGCTTCTGCTATTGCTTTCCATACTCCTTTGATACTGTCCTTAGTGTGAGAAACTTGTAAGTTCTTAACAAGTACTCTCATGTCTATTCCTGCGTTATTTAGTTCTGTAGCTACTTCCTCAAAGTACTTGTGCATAGCTCTTGACTGTCTGTCTGTTCTTTTGTTTTCTTCTTTCATCTTATAGCGTACTTATGTCGCATCATTTTATGAAACTGACACCACAATTCCATTTCTTGTATATTTTTAAACTGTGGGTATCTTTTTATAGTTCCATCATCTTTTATTTTTCTTTGATGTGCTGATACGATAATTCCGTTTTTATAAGTGTACTCTCTTACATACTCGGAATATTCTGGTAAGTCTTCACTTGGTGATAGCTTACAAAGATTTTGATAGTACCAGTATATTTTTTTAGCTTGCTCGTAGTAGTCGTGCCAGTGTTTACCATAGTGACTAAAATACTGGAGTTTCTCGTTTAACTCGTAATCATACCCATATACTTCTTTTGCTTTTGCAATTCTTTCTTCTGATGTCATTACAATGAGTATACTCTTGTTTTGTTATTTGTCTGTAGGGTTATCCACAGTTTTTCTATTTTTATTTAATACAATAGCTCCACTTTTCCTCGAATGAATGCAACGAAGAGTTGGTGGTGTTATGGTTAGTACGGTATTACTGCTATCTCTGTAACCTTGCTACAAGATAATGAGTAACTTGAACACTCCGATACTTATCAGACGGCTAGGCAAGAGTGGACAACTTGTTTTCCTAGCTTTCGCATAAATACCTGAATGTTCATTGTGAGATGCACTGAAAAATGAATATATAAACTATTAAATTTTAATAAATTTTAAATTAAATTTTATGTTGTCCTTCTACGCCACGAGCAATACGGTCTTCTGTTCTTTTATTAAGCCACATAAGAGCTTCTTCCATCTTTGTAATTGCGATACTATTTTCTCTACATGAGAAACGATAATTTAAATCTTTCAATCTTTCAATCGAAACTCTTAGCATTTCTTCAAGAATAGTTCCATTTTCTTCAGTTCCATCTAAATTCTTTTTATAGAAATAGATTACCTGTGGTTCACTTGTCCTAAAATTACTAAGTGTGTAAACATTATTTTCTTCTGGCATTTGCATTATGCCTGTAATACTTTCATTCATAGATTTATTTATGTTTATATATTCATTTTTCAATGTACCTCTATTTCAAAAGACATAGTTTTACATCTGTAAGCCTTATTAGATGGTTCGTACTAAATTGTAAAACAAAAACCCTTTCAGCGAGCCACCACTTTTGGTGATGAGTCTCTGAAAAGGTTCAGAGATTGAGACTCGTCGCTGGCAATCTTTCGATTACATTCTTAGTATAAACAACAAATAAAAAAAGCAAATACTTAACCCTGTGGATATCTAAAATTGTGGATAACTATCTTTCTAAAAAGAAAAAAGAACATACACTGTTCTTATGAATATAGAAGAAATACTTAGAAAAAAATATGGTGTGTCTAATTCATACGTTGCACCTATACGTCTTAACGAGCGTTCTTCTTACCTTAAAGATATCATTGAAATAATCAACAGTGAGAGAGTTGGAACCAAGTTTCCTCAGATACTTAACGACAAACAAAAGCAACTCTTTGCAATCAAGTTATCTCACATTCCCACAGAGGATTTACCTTACATTATTTCCGTGGGTAAAGACTATAAGAATAGACACGGTAGTTTCAGTAAGTATTTATATGGTTCCTTGAAAGTTAGAGAAAATAGTGTATACTAACAGAGCCTCACTCATATATTTTTTCTCGTAAGACAGGTTTTATATTTTCCCCTAGTCTAAGAGGTAACAAAATAACCCCCATCAGGGGGCTTTTGTTTTAGTAGAACGTGTCGTCTGGTTCGTACTCTGGGTTGTCGTAGTTTAGCATAGGGTGTGCTTCTAGCAAGTCATTATATTCTAAACAGTGAAGACACATGGTTTGATATTCTCTAGTTTGAATAAAGTTATATAAACATTTAGGAGAAGATTTTGATTGACAAAGCTGAACAGGCAAATTTCTCGGCTTGCTTTTTAGTATTTCGCGGAAGTCCCATCCTTTTTTCACCACTTTATTGTATAGTATGCAAGACTTGACTGCCCTGTGGATAAATTGGTGGTATGTTGTGAATAACCGTTTTATACTACCAGTATGCAACAATATATGAGTTACATAAAATACTATAAGTGGTTCATTAACAAAGGAGTCAATCATGGACACTAATCAACTGAAAGAGTTCCTGATTGCTCATCAGGATAAAGGAACGACATGGTTAGCACATAACACAGGTCGCTCTACGCGCACAATACGAGACCACCTATCTCGTATGCGTAACGAAGGAATGATAACATCTACACCTAAGTCTGGTGTTGTAAAACCTATACTTACCCCAGAGCAACAGTTTGCTCTCGACATGGAAAAGCTCAAGATTAAACGTGAAGAAAAAAACGACGACCGTCGCTACCAAGTTGCAATGAAGGAAGTAATGCGCCTTCGTGAAGACTTGGAAGTGCTATCTTCAGTAGAGGGCACTGTCAGCACTTACAAAATAACCCCGTCAAAGAATGCGGGCGGTGAGGCTGTGGCAGTGGCGGTGCTTTCCGACCTACACGTCGAAGAGAACGTGACTCTTGAGTCGACCAATGGTTCCAACGAGTACACAATGGCTATTGCAAAAAAGCGCATGGAAAAGTGCTTCCAACACATCTTGCAACTCGTAGAAAAAGAAAGGACTCATGTTAGCATAGACACCCTGTGCCTTGCGATACTTGGGGACACCTTCAGTGGCAACATCCACGACGAGTTGCTTGAAACTTGCGAAGTTGGTCCGCAAGATGCAATGATGTTCGCACAAAACCTTTTAGCCTCGGGTATTGAGTTTCTTTTGAAGAACTCTAACCTGAAACTTGTCGTTCCTTGTTGTGTTGGAAACCACAGCAGGATGACGAAGAAGGTGCATGTGTCGACGGAACACGGCAACTCGCTCGAATGGGCTATGTATAACTTCCTCGCTAAGTACTTCCAGAAGGAAAAGCGTGTTAAGTTTGTACTAACACGTTCATACTTTACCTACGTTGACATATACGGGTACAAAATCCGCTTTCATCATGGTCATGCTGTCAACTATGGGGGTGGAGTTGGTGGTCTTGAGGTTCCGATGCGTAAGATAATTGCTCGTTGGGACAACGATACCCCAGCATACCTATCTGTGTGCGGTCACTTTCACACCCGTCGCGACGGTGGAAACTTCATCGTAAACGGCTCGCTAATTGGTGATTCACCTTATGGCAAGCGATTTGGTTTCACATCAAGACCAGAGCAAACATTCTTTCTTATTGATAAAAAAAGAGGAAAGACAATCGTTGCTCCGATACTTGTTGAATAACCAAAAGCCACTCTTCGGGGTGGCTTTATTTCTTCAGTGTGCTATAATAGAAATATGAAACAAAAAGTAAAATGTATCGTAGATTGGTGCAAAAATCAATCGTACGCTTCTGGTTATTGCAGGTCGCACACTAATCATATTTATAGATACGGAGAACCAAGAAGATTCAACAACCAACAAAACGAAATAATTGATAATGGTGATTATCTAGAAATAGTTTTATATGATATTCATTTAAAACCAAACGGGCATAAAGTAAAGATAGATAAATCAAGTTTAGAAGAAATAAAAAATATAAGATTTTATTACAGCAACGGATATGCAAAAGTAGCTAAATCAAATAAAACAGTGTATCTACACCAAATTTTATCTAAATGTGAATACCCGTTAGTTTGTGACCACATAAACAGAGATAAATTAGATTGTAGAATCAAAAATTTAAGATGTGTAACAAGAAAAGAAAATAATCTAAACAAATGACATGGAACTATAGAATAATTAAAGAAAATAACTGCTACTCTGTGTGTGAGGTGTTTTACGATGAGAATGGAACACCTCATAGTTGGTCTGAACCAATAACCATAGTGGGGAAAGACAAAGAAGATGTCTTAGAACAACTAGAAATGATTATTAAAGATATTAACAACATCAACAACGACATATTAGAAGTAAAAAATAATACTTTGGCATCGAAAGAGTAAGACCAAATAGTTCATTATGGGGAAGATAGACAAAAATACAAAATTAGTAAAATCAATAACTAAAGAGTTCTCGCAAACATTTACTCAACTCAAGGAGTTTGATATGGAAAAGAAAGCTACCAATCCAAAAGATAGTGTTGGAATCCGTAAGGTTCCGATGCACGTTGTCTCTGCTCCCGTAGTCATGGAAATGGCTCTTGGTATGATGGAGGGGGCGAGGAAGTACGGAGCGCACAACTATCGTGTTGCAGGAGTGAGAGCTTCTGTCTACTATGATGCTGCGATGCGACACCTCACTGCTTGGTGGGAGGGACAGGACATCGACCCTGACTCTGGGCTGTCTCACATAACTAAAGCAATGTCTTGTCTTCACGTTCTTCGTGATGCAATGATGAACGATATGTGGTTTGATGACCGCCCTCCTAAGTTCGCTAATCAAGAATGGGTCAAGGAGTTCAACAAGCTCGCTGGTGACATCATCGACAAGTACCCCGATTCAGTGGAACCATACACTGAAATTGGACAACAACAGGAGAAGTAAGATGTACATCTTGTGGCTACTCTTAGCAAATGCTGGCATCTTCTGGTTGGAATACATATACAGAAATGGAACGTATGATTCATTCATACAAGCATCTCCGTATATTGTGGCTCCAATAGTTGTGTCACAGGCAGGTTTGTTCTACGGATTCCGTGGAGCACCAAACCTACTACTGGCAGGAGCCGTGTTCACACTGATGAACCTAGCTCTGCGTGTTGTGAACTCTTACAGACTTGGGGAGTATCTCAACATCTACAACTGGTTAGGAGTTCTATTGCTTATCGTGGCGATGTTTCTCCTAAAAGTGAAATAAACACCCTTCGGGGTGTTTTCTAATTATCAAGTAATCTATTTGCAATAATCAACTAATCTAATAATGATTGTCAACAAAAAACCACACGTCCCAACGGTCGTATGGTTAATTGTTTTTTTATTCCTCTACCTGTAGTTACCTATGCAACTTCACTACAGGATTGATACTTCGAGTCTACGACGGGCTTGCACCGTTGTGTCGCTTTCACTAACGTTGAGTATCATAATTAGTTACTTACCTAGCCTTTACCTGAGTTGCATACCCATGTATAGCCTTTGTCACTGTAGTATATCATCTGTGGATAACTTTGTGTACTTGGTGGTAGTTGTGCTATACTGTAAGAGTAACCAAAAAATATATGAGAAAAAAAATATTAAACGATTATCAAAAATCAACCAGATACTATCAAACAAGAGATAAAATCATTATCACATTACTAGTAATTTCTTTAATAGTTGTGTTTTGTTTTGCTGGTATAGAAGACCAGTACGCACTTAACGCAGGAGTTATTCACTAGAACATTATCAACTAAATAGAGGTGCATTGTATGGTTGTATGTTTGTCCAAGACCCCGTTATGGCTTCCAACAGGTCGGGTGGACACGTTGGTGCAACCGTACAGTGCATCTCACAACGAGGAAGGTTGATGGGGGATAAAAACAGTCGTTACCTACAGCTTTATTGGAGACTATCCTTAGTAGCTGGGCAAGCGTTGGCTGCTCGCGTTCCCCACCAGCCTTTCTCACAACGAGGGGGATAATAAGAAATATATGAAATACATTTGGTATTTTGAAGAAAAATATAATCATCCATGCCAATTTTGGTTAGAGAATGACCACAGTAAAGGAGCTTGTATGCTTCCAACGTTTACAAAGAAGAGTTCAGCAATAACATGGAAAAAAAATTATAAAACAGATGAATTTATTAAAAAAGGGTGGAAATTAAAAAAGATAGAAATTCCCTCTCTCAATAATTAACAAACATGAAAGAAGACAAAAAATTAAACTTTTTACAAAAATTTGCACACAACGCATTAGGGTGGGGGTATATAGATGAAAATTGTGCTATAGAATGTGACATTTTTCAACCAACATATACATGCTTATGTGGCTCTAAACTTGCACATGATAGTAATGGAGATGCTTTTCACTTAGAAGAAGTTACAATAATTATCTAATATGACACCAAAAGCACTAAGTAGGGAAGACAAATACAAAGACACAAAAGTAGTCTCGATTGTATTTGATGAAGATAGCACACACATGGACGTAATTAACCAGTTTATAAATGGACTTACCTATAACAAGTTTGCACCTAAAAAAGAAATAATTTGGCACTTAGAAAACATTAAGGTGCTTATAAAATAACATGAAATGTATACACGGAATGGAAATGATATGTGCCAAATGTGGAGATGACCTTACGCCCAAACCTATGACTACAACAAATTGGAGAGAACAGTTTAGAAAAATAGGAGAAGGAAGTGTTAGGTTTATAGCAACAAGAGAAGAAGTTGAAAACCTAATCGAATCTCTCCTAGCAAAACAAAAGAAAGAATTATCTAATCGTAAGATGTATCAATGTGGTTATAATGATGCAAAGAAAGAGTTGACAGAGGAAATTAAGGAAGAATTAAGAACTTGGATAAATGATAACAATGTTGATTTTAACGGTACAGATGTCACATATACAGCAGAACTAGCAAATTATGTAGACAATAAACTTAAACACAATGACTAACTGTAAATACTTGGAAATATATGAAAAAGAAGCATAAGTACACTAAGAAAATACAAGCTAAACATAAAAAAATTGAAGAAGAAAAAATGGATAAATGGATTAGAACACATTAAATACTATGAATAACGAAATGATAAAAGATAAAATATGGTATTACTTTGTGTTCTGTTCTGGAACTGTATTTCATAGAAAAGAACACATTACATTAGGTGGGTTAATTATTGGGGTACTATTTGCCCCAGTGTTACTGGTTGGTTTTATAATAATATGGTTATTTAGATTAAAAATTAAATAGTATGAACAGCACAAACAACAAAGGAGAAAGTAATATTATATTTCAAATAGAAACGTATCCTATGAAAAATTGGAAAGAAGAATTTACTGAAAAAGGGTCTGACTTAGAACATGAGAGATGGTCTAGGTGGCAAAAGTATTTACACTCGCTATGTGTTAAAAATGAAGACGGGACACTAACAATCCCAAAAGAACGTGTGGAGAGGTGGGAAAGACAGATTGCTACGAGTTACTCGGAACTTAGTGAACAAGAAAAAGAATATGACCGTGTTGAAGTAAGAAAATATTTACCAATGGTTGAATCCCTCCTCGAAAAACAAAAGAAGGAGTTGATGGAGTCGATTAAAAAGAATTTTGAATCACAGTGTAGCTTAACCGTTGACAGTAGGTGTAAATACTGGCTAAGAGATGATGACGATTATGAGTTTGATGCGAACGATAAGTTTTTTCCACAACAAGTATTAGATAAACTACTTAAAAACCATGACTAACGACTTAAAGAACTTTTTGGAGGAAGAGATTACAGATTTAGGAATAGACTTTGGACACTCGAATAAATGCGACTTACAACCACCTAATGATGGTGAACAGATGTGCTCCTGTGGTTACGAACAAATAGAATCAAGAGTAAAAAGTATGAATACCCGTCTTATAAACTTTGTTCTAGATTTAGTGGAGAAGGAGGTGGAGAACATAGACACTGGGTTTGAAACAAGATTTAATCATCAGTATAGAGCCATGAAAGAACAAGTATCAACCATAATCAACAAACTAAGAGTATAAATAACATGACAACACCACTATACTCTCCACAAGGACAAGAACAGTACTTAGATATACGCTTTGTATTTAAAGTAAAACACTCTCCAGGAGATAAGTACCATCTTTCAGTTCTCCTAAAAGAATATCTAAGACAGAAAGGAATACCACTAGAAGATGAGTCACACAGGATAGAGATGTAAAAAGAAACCACCCGAATAAGGTGGTTTTTTAGCGCTCACGCTTGCTGTCTTCTTGGAGAGGTGTGCAGGTTTGGTGAGTGTAGTAGTCCTTGTCTTCACCGTAGTGGTGAATGTGGGATTCTTTGTCAATATCCATCATCCTGAAACACTTCTCGCAAAGATGCACATGATGACGGTATTGCAGTTTCGGTTTCGGGAACAGGTCATCTTGGAGTTCTTGCGCCACCTTGAAGATGAAATCTGCTTTGAAGTACTGAGCAAGTGCCTTGAGCACGCCCAGAGCTTGAGCCAGTTCCGTAGCACCAAATTTTATGATGACGTGGCTGTCTTTAAGGTAGAATATTTTCATATTACCCCCCTATGTGTAGCCTTTGAACGACCACACGACGTGCCAATCGTCACCAATCAGCTTGAGGATGTACTGCGCGAAGAAACTGTCACCCCTGATGGTGCCGATGACAGTGTAGAGGTTGCCCTCGTGCTGTACCTTCACGCAGTCGAACTGGGTGGAGTTCACGACACAGGTTCCTGCGCCGACAACTTCCGCTTCGTCTTCGAGAACTCGGATGAGTTCACGCCCCGTCGCCATCTGTGACACAGCAATCAGTGTCACCGCAATCATTACTTTGAGGTTCATGATGTTCTCCTTGGTAGTCAATCATGCTCGGGCGATTTTTTGTGAAGGTTTCATTGCATGTTTTGGAACACACACCACCATCACCAAATCTACCGTAGTACCCTGCTTTAACTTGCTTACCGCAGTTGCAACAAGGTTTGAAGACAAGTGTTACCTCATCTTGCTCTCGTTCCGCTTTTGTGCGGTAGTCAGGAACTTGTTTCATTAGTCACCTTTCAACCGAATCAACTTCGGAATAAGTGGATGATGTGTGAGTAAGCCACGGGTGCGAAGGTATTTCACTTCCCACTGAACAGAAGAACAGTAGTGCAACCATTCCGTGTCATACCACGGTACGCCATCGACAACAACCTTGATGCAACCATCTCGGATTGTGTTCATGGCGTTTTTGTCTTCTAGTGCGTAATTAGCCATGATGCCCTCCTAAGAACTACTACTATAAGTATCTACTTTCTGTGGATAAAGTACAATAGACTTTTCCACAGTTTGGTATAATGAAGTAGAGCACCGAACAGCAAATAGTCGCCTTTCCGTAGTCGTTAAGGTTAAGATGAAATGAGAAAATACAGAATGTCCGAAACTTATTATGCAAGTTTTAAAATCTATTATAATTGGTTCCTTAATGATAGTATCGACAGTTTATGCAGGATACGCCCCAGAACCAAGTCTAACACCGTCTCAAACGCCTAAAATTGACACAGGAAGCGTTGAAACTAAACAAAACGAGTATTCTACACTTATACAAAAATACGCTGACAAATGGCAAATTTCGCCTTCATGGACTGCTTCAATAATTTATTGTGAAAGCTCAAATAACAGGTATGCTCTCAACGATACACCTGGTGTGGAGTTCAGTGTCGGTTTAGTTCAGATAAATCTACTCGCACATAAAAACATCACAAGAGAGCAAGCAGAAGACCCAGACTTTGCAATTAACTTTTTAGCAGAAAATATCGCAAAAGGAAAAGCAGACAAAATGTGGGTAAATTGTTACAGAAAAGCTACGCAATAGCTGTAGTTGTAAGTAAACGCAACACAAAAGATACAAAACCTATCGCCATAGTGATATATCCCATTAAAGAGGGGTCTAGGTTAAGTGTCTGCATTGCTTGTAGACCACCTAGTATAAAAGTGACGACAGCGAACCAGAATGTTTTTGATTTAAAGATTGATTTCATTATTTTAATTTAGCTAATAAGACTATTACCTGTTGGAGTAAGTCCATGATTTTTCCTATAGTGGTTGCTCGTGAGTCCTCTTGTTTCTTAATCTCTTTAGGAACCTCATCGAACCATACCGCCCATGCTTCTGTTGGAGCATACTCATTGAGCAGATGATACGCAGTTCCTTTATCTGCCCACTTTACACCCCATGAGTTAGCTATTCTAAAAGAGTCACCGTTAGTATTAGTTGAATTGACCGCATGACCGCTTATTACAGTCTTTGGTGAACGTAGTGGTTCTATAGGAGAAGTCCACCACTCATTACCAAGAGAGAACCGTTGTAACAAGGCACCTTGTTCTTCTATAGCGTTAGCCATTGTTTCACGAGTAACAGGAACAGATGCGTATGCTTTTAGTTTATACTGAGACGCTATTTTCTTCATTCTTTCTATCTCAGAATCAGGTATAGATTTTAGCTTCTCTATGTATTCGTGATATGGTAGGTTTCTGTCTACTGTTGGGAACTCTTCAAGTGGTAAGAATCCTATGTCTTTTCCTACTTTTAGAGCGTGGAAGATAGAAGAACCTTCATTCCAGTTGTTATCATAGAACTTCTTTTGGCATAAATACTGAAACTCAGGTGAGAACTTTTTATTAAAATGTTTCTGTGCCCTCATTACGGTAGATATTGCTGTACAGATACCTACACGTTTCTGGTCTTCTATGTCTTTTTCTTCCCAGCGAATACCAGCTTTAACAGAAGCCTTAGTTGGCGCATAGGTAAAAGTACGAATATCGTATGGTGATTTTTCTGCTCCTGTTGAGTATGTTTTCATGTTATTTTAAAAGATGAGAGAATATATAAGAAAATGCTGATGCTATACCAGAAGCGAACCACCATTTATTGTGTAGTTTTTCGCTTTTTTCTTCTGTGGAACGAACTCTATTTTTTAGTTCCTCGAAATCTTTAACGTTTACTTTAGACTCGAGGGACGCTTTCATTTCTTTTATGTCATCTTTTATTGTCTCTACTGACGCAGCGATAACTTTCAGTAGAGCAAAGTCGTCTTTGTCCATACACATATTTTATGTAACACATGGTATAATGCAAATAGGAGGTGCATCATGTACATACTGTGTCGTTTTTGTAATACACACCGCCAAGTAAAAATTATTTGGCACAAGCTGTTTCCAAAAAGCACCGAAATCCATTACAGATTTCAGTGCCTTCATTGTGGTCGTAAACAGACAAAGATTTTCAAATAGCCTTCGGGCTATTTTTTTATAAGTGTAGCGATAATATCTTGTGCTGCTTCCTTTTCTTTCATGATAGCGTTCATCTGATATTCTTGGTTTCTTGTGAGAAGGTCTTGTCTTAGAGCATACCCATAGGTTGCATCGAAGTCACAGTCATACCCGTTCTTATTCCATTTCTTATCAGAATGTGGTGCTTGTGACGTTCGCCATTCCTTGTTGAGATACATGAAGCCCATTTCAGAGAAAGGCTCACAGTGTGTAGGGTCGCCATAATACCGATTAGAGCACCAATGAGGAAAAATGAGTGTAGCTTTTGCCCCCTTCTTCATCACGCGGTAGATTTCATTAAAGAAATGAATACGTTCAAACTTACCATTGAAGTTTGTAAGATGTTCTAGGAAGTGAGAACAGTGTATCTCGTCAACGGAGTTATCTTTGTACGGTAGTTTGTCCTTTCCTACATCACACACTACGTCTACGCCTTTCATTTTGTATTTGTCGATACCGATATGTTCTGGTGATACTTTGTTACCACCACATCCGATATCGAGCTTAGTAATTTTCTCTGTTTTTGTTTTCTTTGCCATATTAGTTAAATTTACAAGTAATTGCTACACCTGCACCTGACCCACCAGATGCGACATAGCATCTATCACCATTATTTTCTATATATTTCACCTGCCGAAAATTTAATTCCCAATAATTTGTATTTTGTTGTGTGTTATAATCTACTAGAGAATTTGTTTTTTCCGTTGATAGCGCTGCCCACAATATTCCCCACAATACCGCAAACATAATTAACAAATTTAATAGTTTCATATTATTTATTTTTATTAAAATAATAAACCTCCGATAATTACCCCAGCTCCAAATCCAAGTCCGAGTCCAGGACCAGATAAATTATTTGTAGGATACAGTTTATTTGAGTAGATAATTTCTGTTTTTGTCTCACTTGTATTTAAGTTATTTCTTTTTAAGATTATCTGTGAGGTATTTTCTGTGTTAAATATAAAGCTGATAGCTTCATCTTCTGTTTTAAAGGAATGATTAGACAACACTTTCTTGTCTCCTTTTTTATACATGATTCTGTAGCTACCGTCTTTTTTAATTATTTCGTATTCCATAATATTAGTTTATAAAATCAATATTAGCTAACTAGGTCTTCTGCAAAAACCTCCCGAGTAATTCCTCCATCAAGTTCTATTAGGATTGTTTCCTTATACCCAGCAGAACCATGCCCAGGCAGTGGGTTTACATATGTGCTAGAGGTTCCAATAATCTTACAAGGAATAAGTTTTATTACTTGTTTGCGCTTTAAAAACCCAGTTTTGACATACGTTATGTCTTTATAGAATGTTTTTTTCATATTAGTAGGTTATATCATTTTGTGCATCATAGTGACCAACAATGACGCTACAGTCCACAGCACATCTATACCCATGTTTTCTAGCGTCAGCCCAGAAGTATAGGTCTTGTGTTCCGACACCTGTAGAATCTGCTACTGTTTTAAACCATGGTCTCCTGAGTTTCTTGTCTTTAAACATTTTAGTTCTCCACAAGTTGAATCCCATACCAGTACCACAACATTCTACCAGTTGCCCTGGAACAGGTGGTTGTGGTCTGAAGTTAAGTACAGGGTCTTTAGGGTCTCCCCATATTTGAGCTACGCCGTTGTCTCCTTTTGTAAAATACAAACCTCCGATGCAGTCATACTCTGGGTGTTCTTCCATCTGCTTTAGTAGTTTTAGAACACCGTCTGGGTATGGCATGTTGTCATGCTCTAGTGTTAAAATATATTCCCATTGATGAAGCTCTGGGTGATTAAGTATACCTTCGATTGCTTCACTATACGCCGCTCCTACTTCCATACCTACAGCGAGAAGTTTAACTACTGCTTGATTAGGTGGGAACATTAAATTCCAGTGTGACAACGCAACTTTGGTAGACATCTGGTTACTCGCAGGAAGTATACAGACGATACGTTGTCGTTTCCACGAACCATCTTTTAATAATCTTTTTTGTGTTTCTTCGATGGATTCATTATGTTTCCCACCGAAATGTTGCATAATTATTTCTGCCATGTGTCAATGGTAGCACGAAACAATACCCTAACCAAGTATGTGGATAACTAAGCAGTTGTAACAATCATGTTTGTCGTCGCGACAGAAGACATGTCTGTTCCAAACGGGTAAGCAAAACCAGCTCCACTGTTATATAGTGAGGTTACTTCTGACGCAGAGAGTTCTCTAGACCATATACCTATTTCATCAAGTTTTCCATTGAATCTATAAGCACCATTACGTTGTCCAAACCATAAAGAATCTGTTGAATAATCTATATTCCCAGAATTATTTGTTACACCAGTTAATGTATCAGAAACCCCGTTAATATATATTTTTTGAGTTGTCCCACTCCTTGTATATATAACATGAGCCCATGTTCCTGTTCCTATCGATGTTGTAGATGTACAAGCACAGTATAAACCACCACCAACCCTTAACTGTACCTGCATCTGTGTTGTTGTTCCATTACAACGTAATTCATAACTTCTTGTATCACCAGTATTTTCACCTTTTGCTATTAACATTTGATATGAAGAAGTTGATGTTATGTTTACCCAGCCTCCAAAAGAAATATCACTTGTAGGTTTTATCGCAGAATTATCAGAAATGGTATGATATGCTGACCCGTTATAAGTAGCTCCATTATTTATTTTTGCAGAAGCATAAGTAACCGATGTATTTACAGCAGACAAAGAACCAACAGAATCTATCGCGTTTCCTGATGATTCGTCTAATTTCCAATATGCTCCAAGATTATCAACAAGTGTCATACTATACTGTTTCGTTGCCTAGATAGAACACAGGTGCTAGACCTAACTGGTTTATTTGTGTCGCAGAAATTCCGTTAGGAAGTGCTCCTGTCGTTGTTGAGTACGAACCAATCCCGTGGTCTTTCAATATACCAGAGCCTGTCGCGTTAGTAGAAACTCCAAGCCTATTGAATGTAGCCCATGTATTGACTGCTTGGCTTATGTTGAGAACGTTACCTACGGTCCCACCTCCTGACGTTGAGTGGTGGAACCCAAACCAATATGTACCAGCAGATAACGTGGCGGTAATTGGAATAAGAATATCTCTCTGACCGTGGAGTGATGCTGATAGGTTAAGACCTGCAGATGAAGCAGTGAGAGTGTTATAACTTGTTGTGTCACCGATACCAGTAATCATTGACTGCATCAAAGACACGTTTGAAGAAATAGAAGCCGCGATTGTGTAACTTGTTGATTGCCAGAGGGTAAGAACTGTAGCGTTTGTGTTATTTGTGGTATAGATACCAAGTCTAATTGTCTGTCCTTTCTGACCGCTAGATACCGCAGAAGAAGAGTGAGTAATAAACACAGGAACTCTAAGGATTGAACCTGTGACATTAGCAGACAATGTCGCAGGATAGAGATAGAGTGTGTTTTGACCAAAAGAAGATGAAGAGAACTGTTTTCCTGGTGCGTAGTCTTTATCTCCTGGAACAAACGTTGACGCGATTGTCGGTATTACACTTACACTAGCAGTTACCGAAGTTGTCGCTCCAGCAGTAGAAGTTCCCCAAGATACACCGTTTGAGTTTACATATACAAGAGAGCCAGCAGGAACTGTAGAAGCAGATGCAGTGATAACTCCGTTTGTGTTAAGACCGAAGAACATGTTATTGGAGTTAGAGAAGTTTACTGTTCCTGTGCTCTGTGAGTTTGTTCCAGCACTAATCGCTACACCACCACCTGCGCCAGCTCCTGCTGATAGGTCAATTCTAATACCGTTAGAGTTTTGTGTGATTGAACCAGATACGTTTGTTCCGTTAAAGGTTGTTCCAGTACCAGCATAGCCAGAAGCGTTGAGTGATAGCCCGTTTGAGTTCACAGTCCATGTGACGTTTGTACCTGCAGTGTTAAGACCGATAGCATCATTAGAAGCTCTCGCAGTAGTAAGCCCGTTGTGTGACGCTGTGATAGTAGAAGCGTTAAGACCAAAGGTAATTCCGTTGGCATTAGAGAATGTAAGAGCTGAAAGGTTATTTGAGGTAGTTCCTGCTGATACTTTAATATTTGAAATCGTTACCGCATTACTTTGCATAGCTGTTGTAAGCCATGCTGGATGATTTAGTGAGATGTTGATACCTGCGGTATTATGAGTGATTGACCCTGAGATAGAGTTACCAGCAAAACCAGAAGATGTACCAGCAAGACCATCTGCGTTTATAGAAAGACCTGATGAGTTAGCGGTTACAGAAAGGGCTCCTGCGGTAAGTGCAGTATTTAAACCAATAGCGTCGTTACTTGCTCTCGCCGTTGTGAGATAATCAGTCTTTACTGTAGCCGTGATTGTTCCTGCGTTTAATCCAAAAGAAACACCGTTAGAGTTAGAGAATACAAGGTTTCCAAGTGTGTTTGATGTTGTTCCAGCGGAAATAGTAGCAGAAGAGTTGGTTACAGAAGGAACGGTGTATGAACCGACCATTGAACCGTTGGTAGTATAGAAAGATAGCCCGTTAGAGTTGCCGAATGTAAGTGTTGAGAAACTGAAAGAACCGTTAGAGCCTGATACAGCTACTGGTTGTACTGTTTGTGAGGTAATACCATTATGTGAAGCGGTGATAACGGATGAGTTATTCATTCCGAACGTGATACCGTTTGAGTTGGAGAATAGGATTGTCCCTGTGGTGTTAGCGGTCTGTGTTCCTGCCGCTAGTATGTTGTACCCGTCTGCACCACCGCCACCAGGAGCTACAGAAAGAGAAATACCAGAACTGTTGATAGTCCCCGAAATGTTTGTCCCTGCGAAGTTTGCGTTTGATTGTACGAACTGGCTTTGATTAGTTAGATGTGTTACTCCTGGCATATTTTTATCTTATATTACAGAGACGTTGCTGTTAACTCTCCTGCGTTGGTAATTCCTATTCGCCATCGTGTTCCATTTGCGCTTTTTAATACAAGACCATAGGTGTTGTCGGTTACTTCTATGTCTTTGGAGAAATTGTGCTGACCGTACCACGTTGCATTTGCTGTGTTCGCCGCACCAAGAATACCGACATCAACACCACTTTCACTTTCAATTAAAAGACCGTCTGTTGCATCACCTGCAAGACCATGTACATGAAGAACGTCAGTTGTTTTGTTGTAGTAGAAATGAGCATCTGCACCGAACGAGCCACCATCGTTAAACTGTACTTGTGTGTCTGAACCTGCTGGCGTTGCACTTCCTGTAGAGATAGTTACGGTAACATCATTACCGACGTTTGTTGATGTTACACCAGAACCTACAAAGTTTAACGAAGCAAGAGATGAAGTTAATGTTGAGCCTTCATCTTTAACTGTAATGTTTGCGCTTGCACTTATATCACCATTCTTCCATTTTCCTAGAGTAGAATCATACACAAGACCTTGCCCGTTTGTTGGGGAAGATAGTACAACATCCATTAAGTTTGAGAGTAGACGTACACCAGGGAACCCATTGATACTCTTTTTTATATGTTCGTACACCTTAGAAAACTTGTTGTCTATATCTTCCTTGAGCGGTTCTAAGTCTACTTCTGGTATCTGTACTTTCTTGAGTACTTCCTCGATTATTTTCTCTTCATCTGCATCTTTACCGTCAACACCATCTTTTCCATCTGTACCGTTTTTAATTTCTATACTATTGAGAGTGTTGATTGCTTTGTTTAGTTCTTCTATTTTTGAAGAGTATTCTTTTTGCAACACCTTAACCCCTTTAGTTGTTTCTTGTGAAACTTCTTCGAGAATCCTTGTATGTTCTTGGTTGACCTGCTTAACAATAAGATTGAGAGTATCTTTTGTTTCTTGGTTTATTTGGCTTGTTGCTGATTTAAACTGTGCTAGTACGTTTATAACGTCTTGCATGAACCCCAGCTGTTCTTCTTTCGTTACTGCACCATAGGAATCAAGGACTTTTACAAGTTGTTCTAGTTTTTTAATGTTTGGGTTCATATATGAGAAGCCCCCTTGAGCTTTTTATATATTTAGTCTATATAACGAGTATTATTGTGCAATAGTTGTGGATAACTTTGTGACAAAAAGTAAATACTGTGGTAGTGTGTGAGTATGATAGAAATAATAATTTGTACAGTAATAGGTGTTTTAATCGCTTATGGGATTATACAGTTCTGTTTAGGTGTTTGGGATGCTTACAGGATGAGCAGGTGGGACTAGTTATTTCTTATTTGCTTTGTTCCAGATGTCGGTGAGTTGGGATTTGGAATTTTCTTTTATGTATTTCCAAAGTTCATCTCTCGTTCTAAATTCCTTTATAGATTTAGCGGTTCTAAATGATTCACCATCTCCGATTTCTGCAGTATCTTCTACAATTTGCCACGGATTATTGTCATACATTCTTGCTCTAACCTTATAGCCACCGACTTCTCTAATAGAATTAAACTGCCCCTTTGTTTTATCTATAAACTCTGTCTTTGATAATGTTGTTTGTGTTTTTGGTACATTTTTAGTGATACTTTGAACCCTGCTCAAAAACATTCCTTGTGTGTCTGCTCCCTTAGTTTTAACTACATTCCAAACTTCATCAAATGTTTTTGCCCCTTTAATTACATTTATCTCTTTTGCAGATAGTGTTGGTGATTGAAGAATACTGTCTTTATATATATTTATATCCTCCGCACTCTTATACTTCTTAGCTTCTACTACTGAATCAAGTTTATCTGAAAGTTCTAGTGTGGCTTCTAGTTGTGTTAGGAACTCGTTACCATTGTTTTGTGTAAAGAGTGAGATTTTCTTTTCGAGCATGGTTTAAGTATAGCAACTTATCCACTTGTAGTAATTATATGTCGTGGTAGTATATAGATAGTATATTCATACCGCTGAAATATACAAAAAGAAAAGTAACATCGGAGAAAGAAAACTCCCAAAAAAATTGAGGTGTAAGGTGACTAATCATAACAATCCTATGACTAATGTCATACTGAAATATTGAGAATTCCTTACTTTCAGCGGTATGAATATAAAAATATTTAGAAAAAATGAGATTTGTGTTTTAATAAATATGGTTTCTTATATTAGAATATCAGATTCTAAACTAACATTAGAATCTGATATAAATGGAGAATCTTTTTGCTGTAATTTAAATAGTGTTTTAAAAATAGAATCTATTTAGATTTTTCAAATATTTCTTTTAAATATTTATTTTTTAGATGTTCAAATAATCCAGAATCAAAAACTTCTGATTTTTTAGTTTTACCAAGTTTTTTTACAACTATAACATCATTTAAGTTACTTAAATCTTGATGAGGTGCATCAAAAGACGGTTTTGATGGATTTTTAATTTTTACGAGGTAAACATTTGTAGGTACTGTCGAATTTCCTTCATAAGCAAGTTGCGAGTCCCAGTAACCTGGATTTAGTGTTGTATATATACCATCACCTCCAGACAAACCTCGTTCACCTGTATTTTTTATTTTCATTTGTTCAGAAAAAGTTTTACCTTCTTTTAGATTTGGAGAAATAGATAAATGATACTGGAACATAGGGTCATTTGAAAATTCATAAGCACTCTTATACTTCTTAGCTTCTTGTTCTAGGCTACTTATTACTTTATTATTTGCTTTGTTCCAGATGTCTGTGAGTTGGGATTTATCTATTAAATCCATTTCTGATAATTTATCGTAAAATGTACTCTGTGGTTTGATTGTTGGAACCCAAATATCGCCATTCTTTTTTAAGTCTCCTTCAAAATAAACTTCTTTTGTATTCCCTGCACCTTTTCTAATGTATTGAACAGGCACTTTTACTTCAATCACATTACCTTTACCCCAAGTATCTTCAACCCATTTTTTATCAGTTCCAAAAAATGTAGCTTTATCAATTTTAACTCCTGTCATACCACCAACTGGAGCAGAAGTGCCTTTAAAAACACCAGAACTTAGTATAGATTTAGCATTTTCTGGAGTTGTTGTGTGGTATAAAGTTACAGTACCATCACTATTTACTTTTGTTCCCTCAGATTTTAACTTTTCTGTTATAGCTTTAGCCTTCACAAACTCCTCCGCACTCTTATACTTCTTAGCTTCTTGTTCTAGGCTAGTTACTACTTTTTTTTTAGGTAATAGTTCTGATGGGTTTACCATGCCTCTTATACCTTTACTTTTTGGAGTGGCGGGTGTAGAGTTAGGTTGTATGAAATTATTACTTTGGTTAATACTATTAGCTGTTGCGCCTGTTTTGGCAGTTGTGTTTTTAGCGCTATTACTTATTGGTGCAATATTTCTACCTAAAGATTGTAGATAGGCTCTAGTTTGCTCTTCTGGACTTCCAGCAACAATCTGGCTACCTTTCTCTAAACCAAACTGGATTATTTTATCTACTAAACCAGATTGTGATGTTGGAATAGAACCTTCTGTCATTTTCTGCAATAGAGACGCTCCACGAAAATCACCAGCATCTTTCATTGCTTGGAGAGCTAGCACAGACTTATCAAGGAGTGGTTCTCCTGTTAAATCTTCCAGTTTCATTAGCCAATCTTTTTTGCCATTGTTTAGTATAGATTGAACAGAACTTTTTGCCAATGAAGCATCTTTTGCAAAATCTCCCGACTGTGTTATCTTACCCAAGAAACCTTCTCCTTCTTTAAGGAATGACGAGAGTTCAGAATACGCCTGATTTGCTTTCCAATATTCTGGGAACTGACTAAGTGTGTTTTTTAAATCACCAATAGACGCATTTATAATACGTTCAGCGTTTGTTGTTCCAACGACACCAGCTTGTCCTTTTGTAAATTCAAGTTGTGACCGTGTTTTTGCTATAAAATTGTCTATTTGTGCAACAGAAGGATTTGAACCTAGTGATAGAATACCGTCAACATACTCTTGAAGCATCCTTACTTCTGGTTCTGCAAATCGAGAACCCTGGAAAGAAGTAAGCTGTCTTGTTCTAGGATTAAATGAAAGCCCACTGTCTTTTAACTCTGTGAATAGTTTTGTCTGGTCTATTTGAACTTTGTTTTTACCAATATTTTTTAATTCATCACCAATAACCTTACCAACCGCCTGTCTTTGTCTTATAACTTGCTGGTACGCGTTGCCTATATCTTCACCAACTATAGAGATAGCTGGCTCTGCTTTAATATCTTCGACAGCATTTTTAGATGCTAATAAATAATTTTCATACACAGAAAGTGGGTCTGACACATTTTTAGTTCCATCGAGGAAAAGTCTTTTTGAAGAAGATTGAAGTTGTGGTGATGCTGTCTGTTTTGCGATAACGTCTCTTACTGTTTGTTTCAGGTTTGTTGCTTTACCTGCGGTTTCAATACCAGTAGAAATACCTTTTTCAACCCCGCTTTTTACTGCACCTACACCAAAACCACTTAGAGGTATATTCAGTGTGTTCATTATGTCGCCGAGGACTTGTTGTGTTTCTGGCGGTAATGTTTGATAGTTTTGTAGCAACCTTTGTACAGATTCAGTATTCACAACTGGCGCTATCGTATCACCAATAACCTTATCCGCTCCGACTGCTTCGAGCCCAGCTCCAAACACATCACCTATGGCTCCACCAACAGCTCCCGCCATACGAATCGGTGATTGAGCCGCCCTGTTTATGGCTTGCAACCCAACTAGACCACCCTGTTCTTTAGATTGTCTAGCTTCTTGTATATCCTGTTGTGTTAGTGTAGATGCTCCAAGTGTACCAAGAGTCAATGCCTCTTTCCCAAATGTTTTACCACGTTCCATAAGTTTAGAACCCAGACTTTGTTCTTCTATTACTGGTGCTACTTTTACAGGTTTTATCCCATTACGAAAATTAGAAATAGCTTGTTCTACCTCGGCTCTACTTTTTCCGTTCTGCTGTCCGAATTTTATAATTTCTAGTTCTTGTGGTGTAAATGCCATATTATTGGAAATAATCTGATGCGTTAGTGTTTAGTGGGCTATTGTATATTTCATCTAATAGCTGTTGTTCTTCTGCGGAGTATTGTGAACCTCGTAGTTCTGTAAGGATTCGATTAGTGCTTGTCCTAATTCTGTTTATTTCGTCTTTAAAATCTTTTTCGGAAGCATTATACCCAATAACTTGCCCTTTGTCGTTTTTAATCTCCCAAGTTCCTATCTTAGAAGCAGCACTGCGTAACGCCTGCCCTTCTTTTTCCGTTACCTGCCCAAGTGTTCCACCTCTTTCTTTTAGAGACAAAAGTTCGTCAAGAAAAGCCTTATCAGTGAGTTGATTGACTGAACTTATAAGTGATTGGCGAGAACCAAAAACGTCAGATAATCCTTGAGATGCTAGTGCTGTTCCACCAATTATCGCTCCAGGAATTGCGCCGACACCCGCAAATGGAACGCCAGCAACAGCACCCGCAGTCGCCCCAGCAATAAATCTTCCAGCTATTCCAGTAATATCTCCACCAGCTCTTGACAAGAACGTTGGACCTACTACTGAGTCTATTGCATTACTTGAAAGAACACCATCAAGAAGCACCATTTTATCCTCAAGTGCTGGGATTTGTGCCTTAACGTTTTTTAGAGCAGTTGTTTGAGCCTTCTTTTCAGCTTGTGTTGGTTGCCCCAATAATGCAGTCGCTCTCTGGATTTTTGCTAATTCTGCACGTTTGATAAGTTGGTCTATTCTTATTGACTCTAGTTCCATTTTTGCTCTAGGGTCTTGTAATTTTGAACCGGCTTTTATTATTGCATCTTTTATATTTTTTGAAGAAAGAACGTCTTGTATAGTTGATTGGTCTGCGCCATATTTACCAAGTGTCATGCCTATATCAGATATAGCTTTTTCTGTTGCTTTACTTTCTTCTAGTTCTCTTTCTTCTTTCTTGAGTGCTAAGGCTCTTGCTTCTTTAAGACGTTCCTGTGTTGGTGTGAGTACAAATCTGTCTAGTGTGTCAAGTTGTAGTTTCTTTGTGTTTATCTGGTTCTCAATATCAGCGTACTTTATAGTAATCATTTGGTCGGCTTTGTCTTTTGCTGTTTGGTAGTCTGCTTGTGCGAGTGCTGCTTGCTGTCCTAGAGAAAGAGCTTTAAGAGCGTTTTCTCTTAGTCTAGCTGTTTGTAGTGGAGCAATTCCTGCTTCTGTTCTACCTCTACCTATTGACTCCTGTTGAACCTGCAATGGAACTGCTTGTGCTTCTAAGTCAAGAGCTTGTGCCTGTGCGTTGAGTTGTCGTATCTTTGAAGCGGCGTCATTTACACCACCTGTCTGGTAAGCTGTGGCGAGGTCAGACTCTTTGTTCTGTGTTGAAAGTCCAGCTAATTGACTATATATGTCGCTTGCTTGTGTGTTTGCGGTATCATACTTAGTCTGCAACGCACCAATGTTTGCGATTTCTTGCCCGACAATACCAGAAACGTCTTGTGGTTGTGGTTGTGGAATAGATAAAGGCTTTGTTGGTGTAAAAGCGTTTGTGCTTATTGCTTGAAACTGGCTAGGAGTTACGTTTGTGTTCATCCCGTCAACTACCACGTTTCCTTTTTCATCTAGAGTTTGTGTTGCCATATATGTATATAGTATAAAACGTTATGGTAATAGTCCATAAGACTGCAACCTGTCAATGATTGCGTTAATAGCAACCACAGCGTTATTTGCTTCTGCCTGTTGATAAGTTCCTGACGGTGTTGCTACGGTAGCAACGGTAGCAACTTGTGCGATTGGTTCAGTGTTAAAAAACCCAACACTCCCGACAAACTGTGTTTCTTTTCTGAATACCTGTCTAGCCTCAAAATTGTCTTTGTAGTACTGTGTTTTAAGTTCATCAAGCTCTCTTTCTAATTGTGCTATTCTTTCTTCCATATTATATGTTTTTTTCAGCTAAATCATAACCATATTTAAGTTCTGTAAATTCTGCACCATTTGTACTTTCAACCTTAAACTTGAACTCATACCCGTCTGGTATAGGAGCGCCAGTAGATAGTCTTGTTTCTTTCTTTGAAAGCGCACCACCAGAAGATAGGGAAACAACAGACTGATAAGCACCGCCATCAACAGACACAGAAACATCAAGTTGTCCCGTTGTGCTTGATTTGCTAACAGAAACAAATTTTAGGTTTTTCTTTTGTGTTCTGTCGTTTTCTTCCATGGACGGGTTTATAAGTGACTCATACGTTGCAGTCGGGAAAGTTGCAGAAGTGTATCTTGTTCTATAAAAAGAACCGTTACCGTTAAAACCTACCCATAAGTAATCACCAATGATACTAAAACCTTGTATTGTTCCTGAAAGTGCGGTGTTGTTGTTTATAAGTCTGTCTGGTGAAACAACCCACATACCAGAACTGTTTTTCCCACAAACAAATATTTGGTGGAGTGAGGTGCCATTGATTGAAGCAGAACATGCAAAGTATAGTCTGTTATCTTGTATTGCTTTAAAATTATACAGATTAAAAGTTTCAGAGGTTGTTGTTGTTTCAAAAAGTGTCTGCGGTTTACCTCCTGTGTATGCTTTTACCATCAATTTTGTTGATAGATTAAATACTGAGTTGGTTGTAGGAACTCTACTTGACATGACAACCACGACGGCACCGTTGATGTTTTCACTAACCATAGCTGAACCTTGACCGAAGTCAATTACTTCTGTTGCGGTCTGAAGTGTTGTGTCCCTATTCCACAAATATGCTTTTGAAGATAGACCACCAACAACAGGAGCGGTCATTATAAAAAGATATGCACCAAAATCTGTTAGGGAAGTTATGTAGTAATCACTAGGAATGGTAAAAACATTTCTTGTAAGAGTTGTGTTGTCTAGTTTAGATATTGTATACCCGTGTGCAATATATAATATATCATCCATCGGGTGTCTAAAAGGCTTTACACCATAATTTGTATTAGTGAGACCATTAAGCGTTGTTGAAGCCCCACCGTCAGCTTTGGTTGATGTTGTGGAATGATTGTATTCAGTTAAGAAAGTGTTTGTGTTGTCTGTTTTAAGACAGTACAATTTACTTTTATATGCTTCTAGGGTACCTCGTAGTACAGAGTTTGTTGTGTCTTCTCCTCCAGTCGCAGCCTGAAACGCGGAAGAAATATCCATCACTGTTGATTTTTGGAAAAACTTAGGGTTTAAATCTGCCGCTCCTGCCTGACCAAGTGCGTATATATTAGTATTTACGCTATCTTTCATTATAACAACATCAGACATTGCGTAGTTAGATAAAGTTCCTGAGTCTATGCTTTCTGTTTCCATTGTTCTATATGGAGTTAGTTTGTGTGCATTTGAAAATGTATCAAAACCACTTGCATAAGAAAAAGTGTTTGTCTTAGGTTCTCGTATGTCCTGTGCTAAACCTCCAGAGAAATTGTTTACAAGTTTTATTTTCATATTAAACTATTTTTTCAATAAAGTAGTCAAGTAGTGTTCCTGTAACCGCAGACGAATTTGAGGTACATGAAATTGTAATATTTTGGTTTGCGGTACTGTCAATAGATAATGAATTTATTTGCGCTTCTGCTCCTGATGTTATACCACCAGAACCAGATGTAATTGATGTTGTGCAAATTGCATTAGCTCTTTGTGTTCCTGTTGCTCCAGAACCAAGCAAAGTTATATCTATTACAGAAACAGCAGTCACGGTTGGTGTCCCAGAGTTTCCGTTATAACCAAAAGTCCCTATTGTTGAACCTCCGTACTGCACAGTATAGACAGCAGAACCGTTGCTTGCTGTTACGGCAACTTGTACTGCAACCCTTATTCTTACGCCTTTATTTGTGCTAAGGGTGCCCCCAGTAAGTGAGTATGTAAGCACTGTTGCAGTTGTGTTTGTGGTTGTTGTTGCTGGTGCGCCAGAAGTAAGCCATCTAGGTATATTAGTAAGACCAGAACCGTTAAATACTGGAGTTGAAGAAGCCAAACCGTCTGGTGTTACTACAAGTGGAGCACCAGAACCACCGGTCGATGTCCCCGATGTTACCTCAGAAGCGGTTGCCAGTTCAACAATACCTGCAGTTGTGGTAGAAGCGTTAGAAGTAACAGACTCTGCCTCCCAGTTAGGCACATTTCCGTTCATCTTTAGAATATAGTTGTCTGTACCTCTAGCTAGTCGAACCAATACTCCAGAAGAGTTCCTATAGTAGGTATCACCCTCTGCGTCACTTCCTAAAGAAATAGATGTTCCTGACCCTAGTGTTTTGTTTGTGAGTGTCTGTGAAGCAGACTTACCCACAGCTTTATCAGTACTAGTTACTTCACTTAATTTGTAGTCATGTGATGTAGTAACAATAGAAGAGTCAGCACCAACCTTAGCTTCGATAGCCTCAATAGCATCTTGTATGTTCTGGTGAGCTGTAACATGGTTTGTGGCAAGCGGTGTAGAAGCTCCTTCTACTGGAATTGTTGTGCTTGTATCTAGTGATGTTGGGAAATTTGTTGTCATAATTAGCTTTTTGTTCTATTTGTTGGTGTAATAGTATTTTTAACTTGATTCGTGGGTGTTAAAGATAGCCCTCCCCATGTTGCTATGCTGTCACCCCACGTAAAAGAAAAATCTCCCCATAGGAAAACACCATATTTTGCTTTTCCTGTTGGAGTAATACTGTTTTTTACTTGGTTTGTGGGTGTGATGGGCATGTTATTTTGTGTTTGTTACTCTAGGTTTCATTTGTGGTCGTTCATCGCGTGTTCTTCCAGAATAGTACTCTTGTATTTCTTTCTTTTTTGCAAGTAACTGGTTTCCATATAGCGTTGCTTTTTGGTTGTCTAGAGGTAGCCAGTAGTTATACGCCGCCCACAGCACAGGAAAAACATGGTGTGCGTTTGGTATACCAGCTTCTGTTGTGTCATCAGATGTACCAGAAGTCACAGTGAAATATTTAGGTGTTCTTGCGTACCAAATACGACCTCCGTCTGTAGAGTTATAGTTAGGCACAACATCCAAGAATATTCCATTAGCTACTTTGTAGTACCTTGTGGGTGTTCCAGTATTACCTTCTTGTTCCCATAGAGATGTTTCCTCGTCTAGTTCATTATAAGGTGTTAGAAGTCTTTTTTTACCGTTAGGGTCTTTGATTTCTATTCTATATATGTCGTTTATCTTATTACCTTGTTCATCTTCGTCAAAATTATAATCTTGTTGACCAGAAACGATATCAAAAGTGAAGTTTGGGTACCTTGTGTGATTAAAGTCATCAGCTTGCCATGTCCCAGAAGATGGGATTGATAGAGCCATATACTCATCAAGACCGAGATTGAGGTCTCTTGTTTTTGCTTGTCGAGTGTAATTAGATGAAGACTCTGTCCCCGTCCAGTCCTCTAATAATTGAATCATTCCCGTTCTGTTTGTTCCTTCGTATAGTTGCATAATGTAAGTATATTAGACACAACACAACCCCGTAAGGGGCTGAATGTATCTACTATGAAGTAGCGAACGCGGTAGCGACAACTCCTGAACCCATCACGATACCTTCTACCATCCAGCGAGTAGATGAAAGGCAAGTAAAGCGAAGTTTTGTTCCTTGGCGACCTCCTGTTGTAGTTCCGTTCATAGAAACAGCAACGTGAGTTGAACCGTTACCGTCAAATGCAGCGATTGCGTTTGAAGTATCAGTATCAACATTGAGGTATCCACCAATCAAGAGTTCTGTTCCTGCTCCAGTGATAACCTTTGCAGCGTTAGAAGTGATTGTGGTTGTCACCACGAAGTCGAAGTAAGTTCCAGTCTTTGCGCCTGTAGGAAGTGTATATACAATACCTGCAGCACGGTCGAAAAGACACACTGAACCTGATTCTGTAGCGTTAAGGGAACGTGTAGCACCTTCTCCTGAGATAACAGGCTTAGATGCAGCAACTTCTCCTAGAACATGTTTATTTTGGTTGAATAGCATACTTAGTGAGTGATTATCCTTTCGGGGGGAGTGTAAGATAGAGGAATCGGTGGGTGAAACTCTACCCTACACCCCCACAAAAAGGGGGTTGATAAACTACGCGAGAGTGATGTCGATTGTGAGAGAAGCCTTAGGAGCCCATGCCTTGAATCCGATGTATCCAAGAGTCACAACTTCCATACCTGTCTTACCAGTTACACCTTTTTCCTCGAACTTGATTCCGCGAGGAGCAGCATAAGTAGTAACATTCTTAACGCCACCTACACGGTGTCCTGCGTTCGTCCAAGTCTTAGTACCTGAAACAGATGAAGTAGTTTCGTCTGCGAAAGTACCAGAACGTACAACGTAGATATCTACACCCATAAGAGATGTAACGTATCCGTTGTTAAGAGCAGCGTCAGCGTAAGAGTAACCAAGACCAATCTGTGACTGGATAATACCAGTAAGGTCAGTGTTCTCAACGATAACGTACATACCATTCATAGCGTCAGCGTAACCTGAAACCTTAGAAACGATGTTTGAAAGGATGATAGGAACGTTAGCAGAAGTAGTGAAACCACCAGCAGGGGTTGTATAAGTACCAGTTCCATCTTCACAAAGGTTGTTTACAACGAACTTGTCGATTGCGGAAACAACTGAGTTAACCTGTTCCTTGTTCACTGACATGAAAAGGTCAAAGTTAGAAAGAGTTGATTCAAAGTCGAAGATGTGAGTTGCGGTGATTACTTCGTCAGCCACAGTAAGAGTGTCATCAGTAGTAGTAACAGCAGCAGGTGTATAAGTACCAGCAAGAGCCTGTACAGTTGAAGAAACAGCAGAGATGTAAGGAGACTGGATAGTCTTTGCATCTGAACGGTCAACCATACAAACCTTCTCAGCAACGAGTCCTACACGGAGAGCGTTGTCGAGCATAGAGAGACGATACTTGTCTCGAAGGGTTTTTGTTGATAGTGTGTTAGCGATATAGTTTTTAATCTAACCGTATTTTTTGAGTTAGAAGGGATTAAATGTTTATATAATCCCACCGATTTTATTTCTTTTGAAACAACATCGCTTTCATCAAACGGTCAATATCTGCATCACTTTCTGGAAGGTTGCCTTTTGTGGCACCAGCGATAAGAGATTCGTCTGAAATCTTAGCTACGCCACGCTTAGAGCCTCCTGTATTAGTAGCGAGTGAAACGTTACGTTGTTCTGCTCTATCAGATAGAGTTGCCTTAACAACTGGTGATTTCAATGCTTCTGTTACAGAGATACCTTTAAACTTTGCATAGTCTAATACTTCTTCAATATCTTCTGTTTCGATATTAGCCTTTGTAAGAGCGATGATGTCGATTGTAGATAGTTCTGACTTTACTTGAGGTGCTGTCTTTACAGACTTTGCTTTACTTTCAGCTCGTTCAGCTCTAACCTTTTGATTTTCTGCAATCTCTCTAGCCTTGTCGGCTTCTGCTTTCAATTTTAGAGCTTCTGCTTTCCAATCAATTTGCTCAGAATCTTCCTCTGTGCTTTCTGTTGTATCAAGGTCAACAGTTTCCTCTTGAGTGTTTAAGATGACCTCCTCATCATTGTTGTGTTCCATAGTTGTTAGAAAGTCTTTTAGGTTGACTAGCGAAACCTTATGTTAATAGTGTATATAACGTGTTTACAGACGCAACTATTTATTGCTATTTTTCTGTAGCCTATCAATAGTCTCTTCCACGGTTTCTTCTTTCTTTCCTGCAAGGAATACTATCTGCTGGAAACTAGAGTCGATGTAAGAGAGCAAGTAGTTACGAGCGATGATATTAACGTATGCATTTTCGCTATCCAATCGAGCAAGCTCTTTAAGGGTTGTAACTGGTGATAATGTTGTCTGTAGTGTTGCGAATCTTTCTTTGAGATAGTTTTCTTCGATTAGTTTCGCCTCGATAAATGGTTGTGCATTAGCTTCTGGGTTGCCTTTAAAATCAACATTGAGTCCCATAGTCATGTCAACAAGCTGAAAGAGCGGTGCAGACGGGTCAATCTCTGGTAGGAACATCTTTTTCATGAGTGCATACCCTGCTCCTCCCTGTAGCATTTTAAGTCCATTCTTTTCTCCCTCGTTGAGTTCGAAGCCGAGTAGAAACTTTCTAAAAGTAAACAAAAGAGATTCATTTTCAGCAAACAAACTCTTCATAAGAGCGAGTTCACTCCCTATGAATCGCATTTTCTGGTCTTTTTCTGGCATATTACGCGAGTTTAAGTAGTTTAGTAATGTATTCGTTTTCTTTTACAGCGTACTTAGCTGGATTTTTCTTCTTGTATGCTTTAAGTACTGCTACAAAAGCCTTCTGTTCTTCATTGAGTTCTCCTTTTAGAAGTTCGTCAAGAGAAGGCAACTTAGTTGTTTCTTCTATTTTTGCCATAGTATTATTGATTAACTGATAATTCAGCCCCCACCTGTGGAGTCCCACCACCTGCTAGGGCGTTAGTAGGCATTTGAGTTGGTTCTGGTATAGTTTGTAGTTCAATAGGTGATACTGCTCCTGTCATTTCGAGAATCTTAGATAGAATCATCTTTGCTATTTCTTGCTGTTGAGGGTTTCCGATTGCTGTCTGGTAAAGAGTTGTGAGTGTTGCCATTGTTGCTTGGTTGTCTTTTGCTTCTCCTGTCACGTCTACTTCCACATCCCATTCAAAGTTCTCAAATTCCTTCTTCCAGTTTACTTCTGACGGCTTATAGAACCTTTGTCCTCCCATCTGTGTCAACTCTTCTTGTACATTCATCTGCTCTTGTGGAATCATCTGTTCTACAGGAGGAGCTATTTCTCCATTTAGAATCATGTCTACTGCCTTTTGATTAGCTCGGTTTACTGATTCGTTCTTTATGTACATTGCATCGAGTTTATCTATTCCGTATACATCAAGTGACGCCCTTATTTCTTCGTTTGTGTTTAGTTTCTTCTTGAGATTAGGGAGAACATACTGGCGCAACATCTGCTCAATTGCGAGTCCTTTGTTCTCTGTCATCAGTTCAAAGAGTGAGTGTGCTTCTTGCTGGATTGCTTCTACTTGTCGCCATGCTGTACCAGACGGAGCGTTCTGTCCCATGAGAGCGTCGGGTGTGTTTGTGATTTCCTGTCCGAGTGCCTTCCACATGTTAAGCATTGACTGGCTTTGTGTGATGTCATGTGAGCCATTGTTTATCTGGGTGAGTGGTTGATTAGCTTGGTGTATCAAAATATCTCCAGTCTCAATGTTAGAAAGTGCGTTCTGTCCTACAAAAGAACCGTCAGAAGTCTGGAAGATGAGCTTAGAAGCAAGGTCTAGCTGGTCTTTTATCATCTTTGCGTTGTGGTTCACCATCCACTGTGCTTCAAATAGATGTTCTACTGCACCGATACCCATAGTTCTCCCATCTTCCTTGATGAGATGAGTAATCATGTAAGGGTCTTTAGCTTCTTTACCTGATACAAGGGTGAAATCATCATAGTCTCCCTTCCCTTTTCCTTCTACGAAAGAAACAACGTGCATCTGCTGTACATAAGTATCATCATCTTTGTCCTTTCCTGTGAGGAATGAGAGTGGAAGTTCACCGTGTACTTCGTAGATTTTAATATAGTCAGAGCGGTTGTCTTTTGTTTGACCTTCCATTGTTTCACGTGAAGCCTTTGTCTCAATAAGTTTCTCTACAATTTCTTGGTCGTATCCCTCTCTTTTTCGTAGCTGTGCAGGCGTAAGTTCAAGAACTTCTATCTTTGGATTAGAATCAAAGTCAATAGGGTCTACAATGATTCTGTTCCACGGGATTACTTCTGCATAGAGTTCTCCATCTTTCTCAACAAACTTCACAACAGCAGAGCCATATCGTACAAGTGTGCGACCCCATTCATTCAAGAACTGACCAAAGTTGGCTTTTCTCATCCACTCCTGGAGGTGTGCATTACCGAGGAAAGAAAGAACAACGTCAGATGCTTTCGTTGCTCGTACACGAATATTTTTACGGTCTAGGTCTGTCGCACGATACCAGATATTTGTCGCCGCAGTAACGATATTAAAGAAAGGTTTCTCCCTTCCCATGTCGTCAGTATCTCCAGAAATATGCTTTGAGTTTAGATATGCGTCTACCTTCTCAATGTTTTCACGCATGTCAAAGGTCACATACTTTGAAATGGTTGTAGAGCCTTGCTGGTCGTTCTGTTCAGCGTTACGAACTAGTTGATATATTGTTTCGTCCATTGAAATCGTCCCACCGATTCAATGTTATTTGTAAATGATTGTGTAATCTATTGTGCCTCCTATTGTCGCAAATAGTCCTGTGTAGAAACTGATTCCTTTAGGGAATGTATAGAACCCAGAACCAGCAGGGAAAGAAAAAGTGTTCATGATAACAGTCCCAGAACCTGCGGTGTTATCCCAGAATTTCAAAGTCCCTGAAGTGTGAGAGTTAACAATGATTCCATAAAACGTTCCACTGCCAGTTTTAACAGACTGTGATGTGGTACCATTCAAATATTTTACTCCGTCTAATTCCATAAGTCTTGTGATAATTATTTATTATAAGTAAAGTGTATATAACGTAGTTTTATTGTCTACTTATTACTCCTATCACTTGCTTTTCTCATCATGAATAATGCTTTTTGCTTAGCGATGACGTCCCCCATTCCAGGAGATTCATCGTTGGCTTCCTTAACTAATTCAAACCACGCTCTATAGATAAGGGTATCTCCTATGTCTGGCGACTTACCTAGCACTTGTTTAACGTCTTCTTTTGGTAAAATCTTGAGCTTACCGTCAGAATCTACATCTTTCTGTCGTAGTAGCGCTGTTAGTTCTTCGATTATTACCTCTCTATGGTCTGGTGTTTTAAATGCTATCTTGTGTTCGTTGATGAGTTCTGCTAGTTTAAACGCACACTGTGCTTTGAGGTTCGAGAAGTTACTCTTAGGAGTGAGGTCTGTGATTATCTTGGATTGTCTCATTCTTACCTGTGCTGTAGTTGGTAATGGAGACGAGTTAGCAACGAACGGCTTAACACCAAACAAGTGGTCTACTACACCGCCACCAATACCGTCAGAGTCTATGAGAATATTAGAATATGGGATTCTCTCAATAGAAGCGAAGTCTTTGATTTTCTGTACTGTTACTGCTGTATCTTGCTTGTGGAACTGCTCTATCTTGTAGAGTTCTAGCCCATCCCAGAAAGCCATAACAGTGGAGTCTTGTCCCAATCTAGCAACGTCAACTATCAAATACTTGTGACCGTCCTTTGTGATTGTGTTTGTAAATGTATCAGTAAGCGCATCAAATGATATAAGTGAGTCTTTGTCTTCATCATAGTCCCAATTACCTTCTGCTAGGCGTTGTCGTGTGACTACGTCTTTAATCTCTGCTAGGGATTTAACATAGTCCTGTGGTAGGTATGGGTTTTCACTTGCTAGAGCCTGAACAAACTGTCTTGTCTTTGGTAGATATCCTTTAAAGTAAGGGTCTACGAAATCCCTCTTCATCCACCCCTTCTTCGGGTTAGCTGTTATCAGTAGTTTCTTTTTAAGGTTGTATTCTCCGTTCTTCCAGCGACCAATAGAGAGCCATAGGTTAGCTTTAGCTTGTTCTGCCACCTCACCACCTTCCTCAATCATTCCTCTTGTCATCTGCATAGAGCCGAATCTTTCATACATAGGGTCGCTAGGTATTTCTTTACAAGGTAAGAGATAGACTTTAGAGCCATTGTATAGAGTAAACACGTTGTCTTGTCCGTTGAATGATGCGTAGTCTTCTATCTTAAGTCCCCAGTTCTTAAACACTTCATGGATAGTAGGAATGGTGAACTTACGAAGGTCTGTGAGTTCTTGTCGTGCTATGAAGTAGTGAGTTTCTGGGTAGATAAGAGCATCCCCAAAGATAAGAGAAACTCCTAGGTATGACTTCCCACCTCCCTTACCTCCACCATAAAGGATTTCTTCTGTTATATCGTCTATCCAGTACTGACTTGCTAGAAGTTGTTTTGGGTTCTTGGTTTTAAATGCTAGTTCCATAAAGTCTATTATTTATTATATCAATATATTCCTGTTCTTTTTCTATGAGGATGTAGTTACGACCTGTGTTCTTACAAGCTACTCCTGTAGTACCACTTCCACCAAATGGGTCAAGTACGGTCTGCCCTTCTTTTGTTACCATTTTTATAAGATATTCCATAAGAGATGTAGGTTTTACAGTTGCATGATTATTTCCCTCTCCCCTATCACTCTTGCTTGCTTTTGCTTGGTAGATTATTGATTTAAAGAAACGAGAGGCGTTGCCTGAATCGGCTTCCCATATTTTGTCATCACCGCTTTTCATTGTTGCACCAAATAATTTTTTTGGATTTTTGTTTTTATTACCACTTCCACTCTTCGTATCAGGAAAACACTCTCTTACTTCTTCACTGTTGTCGTGGATTAGGTTGGCAGGGAAACGACCAAGAGTTGATGGTGTGTATGTTGCATCAAGGTTGTAATCACCGTATGCTTCGCCACCATTACTCCCTTTTGCTTTTTGTTCTTTTAACTCATCTGTCGTTCCCACCCTACTCTCATCTATATTTATTCCACCTGTTCCGTATTTAAGACAGTTCTCGG
>ERZ724505.296-NODE-296-length-34404-cov-5.698477_pt1 | contig 34404 bp, 43 predicted proteins | sample MGYA00376038_ERZ724505 | MGnify/ENA primary metagenome ERZ724505 (study PRJEB28724, sample SAMN07190884) | wastewater metagenome | isolation source: effluent of sewage treatment plant in Hong Hong | place: Hong Kong | collected 2016-03-17 ...
GTAATGCGTGACGTTGGCAGGCAGTTCCTGCTCGGCAGCCAGCGCGTGGTTGGTGTCAGCCTGGTCGCGGTAGTGGCTGACCTCTTGCCGCTTGGCGGCCAGGTCAGCCTTGGCTGAGTCAAGGCGCTGGCGCAGCGCTTGGCGTCGGTCGTCGTTTGCTTGGAGGGTCATCCCGCTGCTCGCTGCCCCCCGCGTTGCGGTTGTCTTGGGGCTCGGGATGGATATTAGGACTAGCTACGATCTGGGTCAATAGCTAGTCCTACTAAATTTCTAAATGGTGCGGTCACTCGTGACGTGCATTACCGTGGGCGGGCGCGGCCGTGAACAGTTGCCGGGGAGCCTAGGTCGTGCAACCGCTGGCGGGCCTGCACCCGCTCATCCACCAGGCCCAGAAAGGTCAACAGGAACTCGCGGGCGTCGGACTCTGGGACCAGCTTGGCCTCTGCGTAGGCCAGGGCTCGCCAGTCGATAGCTTGGGGCGGCGGGGCTTGCGCCGTGTCGGTTGAGTCGGCAGCCATCGGCCCCAAGCCTTCGGCGAGCCACTTTGCGCTGACGCCCAGCTTTGCGGCGGCCTTGAGCAGATTTTCGCCACGCAGGAACTTGGCCTTGCCGCTCAACCATCCATTGACGCTGGGAGGCTTGACACCCACTGCGCGCGCTAGGTCGGCTTGGCTGACGCCAGCGCTTGACATGGCTACGCGGAGCCGCTCACCCAGGGTTTGCATTAGGAAAGCCTAGCCGCAAGAATCGAAGGAGTAGCTATTGACGACGTTCATAGCTACTCCTAACATTGGGCCGTGATGACCCACCTCGACCTCATCGACGCCCTCGGCGGCACGTTCGCCGTAGCAGCCCTCTGCAACATCAAGCCACCTTCGGTGTCGGGCTGGAAGGAGTCGGGGCGCATTCCTGACGACAAATTGATGCGGCTGGCTCCGGTCGCGGAGCAGCGAGGCATTGCAACGCGCGCCGAATTGTTTCCGCGCGACTACTGGCTGATCTGGCCCGAACTCCCCGCCCCGAGCAGCAAAGAGGCGGCACAAGCATGACGGGCGTCGAACGCGATCACTGCGACGCGGACCACGCCGACAGCGCGCCGGCCGCACGGACAGCGTCCGCCGATGCGGATAGCTCGTCAGCAACCCTGTCGCAGCACCTTGCCCAGAGCCTGCCCACGGCGGCAGCCTCCCACGACACGGGGCGGGCCAATTTCTCAAGATCGACCGGGCTTCCGGCCCGCATGGGCAAGGCCACGGCCGAACTCAAGACCAAGGTGCCGGATTGCGTCAAGGACGAGTTCGTCTCTCTGGCGCATGCGCTGGGCTTGAACGAGTCGGATCTCTTGCGGTCGTTGGTCATCGTGCGTCTCTATGGGGTTGAGGGTGCGGAAAGGATGCACTCGAACCAACTGCGAGCGGCGGCCGGAATTGGCCCTGAATGGACCTCGGCTGCATGACGACCGATAAGCGACATGGACGCGCCGCACAGGTGGCGCAACTGGCGCCCGTGGCGCCGCCATGCTTCTCGACGCGAGATCAGTGGGTGGAGTATGTCGTTGCCTGCGCCATCGACCAGCGCGACGGACACCGACCGGGGCCTCTGCTGATCGAGGCGGGCCAGCCGGCGAGATTCAACCCGAACTTTTCCATCTGCGAGGACTGCGACGACAGCCACGCCGCGCGGATGAGCCATCAGGGGCGTTGCAGCCCCCGCTACTTGATTGATCTGCTCGCGCCCAAGCCGAAGCAGGGGGCCAAGGAAACCGCATGACGATCAAGCACCTCCCCATCGGGGATATCAGCATCGACGGGGGTACGCAAGCCCGCGTCGAGATCAACGCCGCCACGGTGGACGAGTACGCCGAGGCGTTGACAGAGGGCGAAGCGCTGCCGCCTGCCATCGTCATCTTCGATGGCGCGAAGCATTACCTCGCCGACGGCTTCCACCGTTACCACGCGTACCGCAAGATCGGCGCACGGACGATTGAGTGCGAGGTACGCACCGGCACGCTGCGGGACGCCAGATTCTGTGCCTACGGCGCCAACAAGACGCACGGGCTGCGACGCACGAACGAGGACAAGCGAAAAGCCGTGGCCGGCATGCTGGCCGACTTCGCGGACTGGAGCGACCGGGCGATTGCCAAGCACGTCGGCGTGTCGCACCCCTTCGTTGCGGCCATCCGCAATCCCGAGACAAAGGATCGGCAGGCTCAAGCGCGCGACGCATCTGCCGCCAAGACCGCGACCAAAGTCAAGCCGGCCCAGCAAGCCCCCGAGCCGGTATCTGCTGTGCCGGACGCGCCCGCACCGGCTGCCAACGTGGAATCGGATTCCACTCGCGAGCCCACCGAGACGACCTCGAAAGTGGAATCGGATTCCACTCCAAAGGGCGACCAGCAAGCGGGTCGAATCGCTGAGCTGGAGCAGTTGGCGGCTGAACTCTTGGCGGATAACACGTCGATGGCGGCGGTGTTCGAGGCTGACGACAAGTTGGCTACAGCCCTGGCTGAGAACAAGCGGCTGCGTCTCGAAATTGGCGGACTCAGGGAACGGGTGAACGGGCTGATGGGCGAGAAGAACACAGCCATCCGGCTCATGAAGGGCTGGAAAAGCAAGGCCGAAAAGTTTGAGAAGGCCCTGCAAGCCGCTGGAGTCGCTGCATGAATGCTGACCTGTTCGAGCGTGACACGCCGAACTATTCGGCAACCACTTTCCCGCCGCCCCGGCCGTTCCAGGACCGGGCACACCACTCGCTGCGCGAGGGCGCCAAGGCCGGCCACCGCTGCCAGATGCTGATGAGCCCCACCGGTTCAGGAAAAACGTACCTGGGTCTGCGCATCGCGCATGAAGCCCTGGTGCGCGGAAAGCGTGCGCTATTCATCGCCGACCGCCGCACGCTGATCGATCAGACGAGCCAGACGGCTGATGGCTACGGCCTGAGTGCCCACGCGGTGTTGATGGCGAGCCACTGGCGCTACGACCCGAGCATGCCGTTCCAGATCGCCAGCGCACAAACCCTGGCCAGGCGCGAGTGGCCCAAGGCCGACGTGATCATCGTGGACGAGGCGCACACACAGCTCGCGGTGTGGGTGGACTACATCCAGACATGCGAGGCCAAGGTCATTGGCCTCTCGGCGACCCCTTTCAGCGCTGGCCTGGGCAAGCTCTTCAGCAACCTCGTGAACGCGGCCACGATGCATGAGCTGACGGAATCGGGTGTGCTTGTGCCGATGCGGGTCAAGTCGTGCCACCCCATCAACATGGATGGCGCCGCCACCTCGGGCGGCGAATGGACTGACGCCGCAGCCGGTGAGCGCGGTATGGAGATTGTCGGGGACGTGGTGGCGGAGTGGCTCCAGCACGGCGAGGGCCGCAAGACCATCGTGTTCGGCTCCACCATTGCGCACTGCGCTGAGTTGTGCAAGTCGTTCAACGAGGCGGGGGTGATGGCTCAGCTCTTCACTTCGGAGACGACTGAGGAGGAGCGCAAGAGCATCCTGGCTGAGTACAAAAAGCCAGACACCCCGCTGCGCGTGCTGATCTCGGTGGAGGCCCTTGCAAAAGGCTTCGACGTGCCAGACGTGTCCTGTGTGGTGGACTGCCGACCCTTGCGAAAGAGCCTGAGCACGGCAATCCAGATGTGGGGCCGTGGCCTGAGGTCGAGCCCGGGCACAGGCAAGACGGACTGCGTCCTGCTCGATCACTCGGGGAACATCATCCGGTTCGCCGACGACTACGCCGACATCTTCTTCAACGGCCTGGACGCGCTCGATTCCGGCGAGAAGCTGGATAAGGCGATTCGCAAGGACGACAAGGACCGCGAGCCCAAGAAGTGCCCGGCCTGCGGCTACAAGCCGATGGGACGGCGGTGCGTGTCTTGCGGCTTCGAGGTGGTACCTGCTGCCGGCATTGAAGCCATCCCGGGGCACATGCGAGAAGTCGTCATTGGCAAGCAGAAGCTGGCCGACAACCACGCCCACCTGTATGCCCAGGTCGTGAGCTATGCGCGCGGCCACGGCAACCCAGAAACAGCCAAGGGCCGGGCTGCACACCTGTTCAAGCACATCGTCGGCAAGTGGCCGGATGGCCTCAGCTACGAGCGCACGCACAACGTGCCCATCTCCAGGCCGGTGCTCAACAAGATCCGCGAGAAGCAGATTGCATTTCGCGCCGCTCAGACGCAAGCGGCGTGAACCGAACTCACCACTGAACACGAGAGATTCACATGGCAAAGAACTCCATTGAAGCGTATGGCGCAGAGGGAAAGAGCAATGTTCTGTTCTTCGATCCGGACAAGCTGACCCTTGTCACCGACCCGAAGCATTCGCTGTATGACGAGCGAGCGCTGCGGCCGTTCAGCGAGCCGATGGTTCTGAACATCATGGCGCTCGGCGTCCACACGCCCATCGTCATCACGAAGGACCCGGAGTCGGGCCAGACGCTGGTGGTAGCCGGGCGCGGGCGCGTCATCAACGCCAGAGAGGCGAACCGACGCCTGCGCGAGCGGGGCGAAGAGCCTGTGCAGGTTCCGGGCGTCGCTCGCCGCACGGATTCGGATGGCCTGGCCGGCGTCATGGTGTCCGAGAACGAATTGCGCGAGAGCGATACGCCGGTTGGCCGGGCGCGCAAGATGCAGCGCTTCGTTGAGCGTGGGCGCAGCCATGACGCTATCGCCATCCTGTTCGGCTGCAGCACGGCCACCGTGAAGCACACGTTGGCGCTGCTGGACGCGCCAGCAGCGGTGCGCAAGGCTGTAGAGGCCGGCGAGATCGGCGTCACCCATGCGAAGAAGCTGGCGAAACTGCCGCCGGAGCAACAGCGCACAAAGGTGGCAGAGCTCAAGGCAGCAGGCGCCAGCACGAAGGGCCACGCCAAGGCGCGAGCGCAGCGCGCGGTGTTGGGCACGACCACCCCGCCCAAGATGCGCAGCCGCGCGGAAGTGCAGGCCCGGCATGATGAGTCGCCCTTGGGTAGTGCTGAGCGCGAGTTGCTTGCCTGGGTGCTTGGGACGGTCTGATGAGTCAGGCCTTCATCGCCTTCGCGCGAGTTCACGGCGTCGAAATCGACGCCAGCAAGTTGGATGACTCCGGCAAGCTGCGCCGTTGCGGGACGACTGACCACCCGAGATCTAAGAACGGCGCCTACGTGTGGGACGGCCGGGGCGGCTTTGTGTGGGCCTGGGATGGCGAGGGCAGGGCGATTGCATTCAACGACCCCAATGCCCGCGAACTGACGCCTCAGGAGCGGGCCCGGCGAGATGCCAAGCGCCAAGCTTTGCGCGACGAACAGGCCATCTTGCACCGCAAGGCCGCCGAATGGGCGGCACGGCTGCTGTCGCTGGCTAGGCCCAAGGAACACGACTACCTGTACCGCAAGGGCTTCAAGACGGCCCAGGGCCTGGTCCTGCCCGACGGCGAGTTGTTCATTCCGATGCGTGACGTGCGCTCGAACGAGCTGATTGGCGCGCAGATCGTGAGGTGGCTACCGGAAGAGCTGCGCTGGGAGAAGAAGTACCTGTACGGCATGCGCTCAGGCGGAGCCTGCTTGCGCCTTGGGACGTCACAAGCGCAGGAGCAGGTGCTGGTAGAGGGCTACGCCACGGGCCTGAGCGTCGAGGCGGCGGTGAAGCAGATGAGGCTGAGCGCCAGCGTGCTGGTGTGCTTCAGCGCGCACAACCTGATCGTGGCGGCTGAGCGAACGAGCGGCCGGCGCTACGTGATCGCTGACAACGACCCGCCGCAGCGAGACCCGGCAAAGGCAGCGCAGAACCCCGGCGAGGCAGGTCAGCGCGCCGCCATCGCCACAGGCCTGGGATGGGCGGCGCCGGCAGTGGAAGGCATGGACGCCAACGACCTCCACGTCAAAGAGGGGCTGATGGCCGTCTGCGCGCTTGTGATGCGGGCGAGGGTGGCTGAGCCGACCTTGGTCGCCGAAGCGGTGCCGCCGTAGCGCAGCCTCGATGCCCTGCGTGGACGCTGACACATGCACCAGCGCGCAGGACACGAAACCCCACTGGGAGGGAGACGCGGAAGCAGGGGGAAACGGAGTGGCGAAGGTAGCGCTCTAGCGTCGAACGGCTGCCGGGTCATGAGCCGTGAGGGGTCATGTGAAGGCCCACCAAGGATGGCTGGGTCTGTCCGCTCAGGGTCATAACAAGCTGATCAGTGTTGAACGAAGTGGCTTTTGGAGAGATCAACCATGGACATGAAAGCAAGCGACGAACTGGATGCCGAAGCGAACATTGCGACACAGGCCCTGTCGGCGGCGACGAGCGGCCTGTTGGAGGCCGGCATTGAGCCCGCCTCGCTGGTCTCGGCGCTCACTGCCGCCCTGGGTGTGATGATGGCTGCAGCACCGCGCCACATGGCTGATGAACTGGATGCTTCGGTGCTGCGCCAACTGCAGGAGCAGCGCGCGGCGACCTGGGCCGAGATCGACGCTGCGGCGACGGTGCAGTGATGGAAGTCCTGTGCCGCCGAGTACCAGGGGGATTCGCCCCGGAAAGCGACGAGGAGGCCGCCAAGCTGACGAAGCTGAAGGCCGGCGCCTCTGTTCGTGTGACCGTGACCCAGGAGACGAACGCCAAGTTCCGGCGCAAGTGGTGGGCGCTGGCGCAGTACGCCTTTGGCTTGTGGGCCGAGACGATGCCTGAGCAGCAGTACCGTGGCCAAGAGGTACAGCCGTCGTTCGAGCGCTTCAGGAAAGACCTCACGATTTTGGCCGGGCGCTTCCACCCGGTATGGACGGTCAAGGGCGAGATGCGCGTCGAGGCCGACAGCCTGAGCTGGGCGCGTATGAACGACGAGCAGTTCGAGACGTTCTACAGCGCCACGATCAACGCCGTCCTGTCCAAGATCCTCAGCCACACCAAGCTCACCGAGGCCGACCTGCGCGCCCACGTCGAGCGGGTCATGGGATTCGACCGATGAGCGAGTACAGCCACATCCACGAAGACGCATTCAACCTGCTGTGCGATGAGCGGATCGGCTACGGCATGAGCCGAGACGTGTTCACCAGTCGCCTGCTGCCTGATTGCGTCATCAAGATCGAGAAAGACCCCCACCGATTCCAGAACGTCGTTGAGTGGGAGACATGGCAGCGGGTGCGCGACACCAAGGTCTCGCGCTGGTTCGCGGCCTGCCGCTGGATAAGCCCCAACGGGCGCGTGCTGGTGATGGAGCGCACGCGACCGCCTGCGCCGGCCGAATTTCTAGATCGTATGCCGGCGTTTCTGTGCGACTTCAAGCGCACGAACTACGGAATGGTCAAGGCCGAGGGCAAGAACGGCAAGCCCGACACCGAATGGCTGGTCTGTCACGACTATGGAACGCACCTGATGTTCGAGCATGGCATGACGAAGCGGATGCGCAAGGCCGATTGGTGGGACGCATCATGAAGCGCAGCGGTTTCAAGTCCAAGCTGCCACCTCGGCGCCCGGCGAAGCAGATCGAGGGCTATACGCCCAGGCCGCGCGCTGTGGCTGTTGCCGTCGCTGGCCCCGCGCGTGCCGTCGTGAGTGTGCCTAAGGAGGCCCCGGAGCGCTCGGAGTCCTACCGCCGCCTGGTGGCCAGCCTGCCATGCATCAACTGCAGCGTCGAAGGCTACAGCCAGGCCGCGCACCCGAACTACGGCAAGGGCGCAGGCATGAAGACGGACGACCGTCTGTGCTTCCCGCTCTGCGCCGACCGGCCGGGCGTCCGGGGCTGCCACTCGCTGCACGACCAAGGCGGGCTCAGGCCCAAGCTGGAGAGGCGGGAGTGGGAACTGGCAGCGACGGCAGCGACACAGCGGGCGCTGAATGGATGAGCACGAGGCGCACAAATGACCTCCCGGACCTCCTGGCTTTCGAGGTGAAGATGATGAACGAGCTGCCACTGAAGCTGTGCCGCGAGCGCATCGAACGCGTGAAGCCTTTCTACATCGAGCGGCAAGGACTGGAAGGTGCAAAGCGCATCCATGAGGCCATGGTGAGGGCATACAACATCCGTCGAAAGGCCGCGCGGTGATCTTCGTGCCAATCCGCACCGTGCCCGGCATGAATGCCCGAGAGCACTGGAGAGCGCGCAGCCGCCGCGTCAAGGCCGAGCGAGAAGCCACGGCCTGGGCGCTGCTGATCGCCATGCGCCCGGACAAGGCCACCAAGCCTCAGCCGCCCTGTGTCGTGCTTCTCACCCGTGTGGCCCCCAGCAATGGCCTGGACGACGACAACCTGCCAGGCGCGCTCAAGGGTGTGCGCGACCAGATTGCGGAGTGGTTGGGTGTGGATGACAGGCACCGCCACCTCGTGCGCTACGAGTACGCGCAGAGGCGCGGGCCGTGGGGCGTGGAGATCGAATGGGGCAAGCCAGCATGACCAATCGAGAGCACCTTGAACTCGCGGACGAGCAGGACTGCCGACCGGTGGCGCTTGTGCACCCAGAAACGCCGACCATCGTCCGCGAGGTGCTAGCCGCGCAATTCCGCTTGATCGAGATGGAGCGCGTCAAGGCCATGGCCTGGACCACCACGGTTGCCGCTGGGTTGGACTGGGCCGCTCTGGACGCCGAGACCGAGAAGATGTCCGCTGACCTGCACGCCCTCGCACGATGGTCGCCCGGCGCCCTCCTGAGCATCAACATCGCCAACCCGGACCTGTTCGGCCGCTTCAGGCACGGACAGAAGTTCATCGTGGACTTCAGCGAAGCCCCGTAAGCGAACGCCCTGAGCCAACCAAAAGCCCGCCACTGAGCGGGCTTTTTTTCGCCCCTTCGCTGGATCGGTTGATTTCCAAGAAACGCGCGGGATGCTGACGGCCACAACAGAACAGCACCACAAACCACAACAGCCACAACAGCCACAACAGCCACAACAGCCATGACCGACGGCAACAACACCCCCGACGACAGCGGCGCAAGCCCTGCGGGTGGCTTGTCGATCAAGAAGCAGGCGTTCGCCCTGGCATACCACCAGGAGCGCAACGCCACCCGTGCCGCGATCAAGGCCGGATACAGCGCCAAGACCGCGCAGCAGGCCGGCAGCCGCCTCCTGAAAGACCCCGGAGTGAAGGCCGAGCTTGCGCGCCTGGCCGCCGAGCAAGTGGAATCCGATTCCACCCAAGGAGAGAAGGCGAAGCCGCGCACCGTCGCGCCGAAGGCTACCCACACCTCCAAGCCGGCACAGACGCCAGCCAAGTTCAGCGAGCAACTACTCACCCGCCAGGCTGCGGCAGACCCCAGCCAGCCGATCCCAGCCACCACACCGCTGGAAGAGGCGTTCATCACCGAGTATTTGCGCAACGGCCTGAACGGCACGGCTGCATGGATCTTCACGCACCCTGGATGCAAGCCTGATGCGGCGGCGTCCTACGCCAGCGTGTTGATCAGAAAGCCCAGGGTCGCGGCCCGAATTGCCGCAGAACGCCAGCGCTTGGCACAACAACACGAGATGACGCGCGACCAGCTCCTGGCCGAGTTCCTCGCCATCGTGCGGGCGAACCCCAACGAGTTGACGCAGATGCGGTGCGTGGCCTGCGCGAGCTGCTGGCCTTCCGACCCGGATCGAAAGGGTCGCTGGATTGACCCTGACCCGGAGTGCGCGGAGTGCATGGGCGAGGGCAACACGGTCCCATGGTTCGCAGACACGCGCAAGCTGTCGCCCGAGGCCCTGGCGCTGTTCGCTGGGGTCAAGCTGACGGCCCAGGGCGTGACCATCCTGCAGCACGACAAGATGACCGCGCTGGTGAACATCGGCAAGATCCTCGGCGCCTACGAGAAGGACAACGAGCAAAAGCGGCCAGAACTGGCCGAGGCCATCGCGGCTTTCGTCAGCGAAATCCATGACCAAGGCGCCGGCCGGCTGAAGTTCACGCCACGGCAAGCGAGCGCACCGAAGGTGCAGCACTGATGAGCGCGGTCGTCGCGGAGCGCCCGCCCACGCTGGACGACATCCTCGGCCCGCAGTGGCGCGACCTTGAGTGGCGCATCTCGAACCTGTACTGGATCGTTGACGAGCACGGCAAGGCCATCCGCTTCGAGCCCAACGAGGAGCAGATCGACTTCATCCGAAACCTCTGGCCGCGCAACCTGATCCTGAAGGCGCGACAGCTCGGGTTCTCGACGCTGCTGGAAATCCTGGAGCTTGACCAGGGCCTGTTCAACGCTGACCACACGGGCGTGGTGATCGCGGACACGCTGCCGAACGCCGGCAAGCTGTTCGGCAAGATCGAGTTCGCTCACAAGCGCCTGCCGGAAGAACTCAAGGCAGCGCTGCCGGTCAAGGCCATGACGAGCAAGACCGGCATGGAGTTCGAGCACGGCTCGACGATCTACGTGGGCACCAGCGCTCGCGGCGGCACGGTGCAGCTGCTGCACGTGTCCGAGCTGGGCAAGATTTCCCGCAAGTACCCCGAGCGTGCGGCCGAGATCGTGTCAGGCGCCTTCGAGGCCGTGCCAGCAACCGGCTGCATCGTGGTGGAGTCCACAGCCGAGGGCGCGGCCGGCGAGTTCTTCGACTTGGTGGATGCGGCCATCAAGCGCCAGGCTGAAGGCGCTCCAGAAACCCCGCTGGACTGGCGCCTGCACTTCTACCCGTGGTTCAAGAAGGCCGCCTACCGCCTGGACCCAGCACTGGTCATCGTTCCGCCCGAGAAGCGCAAGTATTTCGACAAGCTGGAGCAAGAGCTCAAGCCGATGTACGGCGCCGACTTCAAGATCGACGAGGAACAGCGCGCGTGGTACGTGAAGAAGGAAGAGACGCAGAAGCGCCTCATGAAGCGCGAGTACCCCAGCACGCCCCGTGAGGCCTTCGAGCAGGCCATTGAGGGCGCCGTCTTCGGCGACGAGATGACGGCCATCCGCGAGGCAGGCCGCATCACGACGGTTCCACTGGACCCAGCCTACCCCGTCCATACGTTCTGGGACTTCGGGCTGGGGCGGCGCAACCCAGTTTGGCTCATGCAGCGCGTGGGCTTGCAGAACCGCTGGATCAAGTATTTCGACGACTTCGGCAAGGGCCTGGGTTGGTGGTGGCGGCACCTGGAAGAGTGGCGCCGCGAGCACGGCGAGTTTCAGTGGGGAACCCACCATCTGCCGCACGACGCTGACACCGAGATCCTCGGCGAGAGCGTCACGACGAAGCGACGCATCCTGGTCGAGGCCGGCATGAGAAACGAGTACGTGGTGCCACGAGTCGCTATCAAGAGCACCGGCATCGATCTGATGCGGGCAGCGCTGCCGGTGGACAACTGGTTCGACCGCGTGGAGTGCGCCGAGGGCATCAAGTGCCTTGACGGCTACCAGTACGAGTGGAATGAGAAGCAGGGCATCTGGAGCAGAACGCCCATGCCGAACTGGGCCAGCCACGGCGCCGATGCATGGATGCAGTACGCGCAGGACTTTCAGGGCTCAGGCGATGTCGCCGGGTCAGCAAAGAGTTTCAAGTCACGCAAGAGGTCCTGGCGCTGAGCTGGGGAAGAGCACGATGCAACTGAGCCCAATCCTCACCCCAGACGGCCTGCCCATGTGGTCGGCCGGCGGCAAGCACGCCTGGAAGACCTACGAGCACCGAGGCTACGTCGTGAGCCTGGAGTGGGTGGGCAACCACCGAGCCACGCGCAAGTGCATGGTGATCTGGCCGGCCTCCAACGTCTTCACGGGCGGCGCCACCAGCGAAGGCATGTGGGTGATCTCCGAGCGCGCCATCACGGCGTTCGTCGGATTCAACCGCAACGACAAATGCACTGGATCGGTCAGCGAGCACTGCCAGCGAGAGTGCCGCGAGGCTCTGCCCATGCTTGGCAAGGACATCAACGACAAGAACGCACTGAATGCGCTGATCGACACGGTGTGTCGTTTCGCGCCGGAGTTGATCGGCATGCCGGTCGCACCGCAGGCGCTGCGCCAAGCGATGCGCGGCCAGGCCATGTGGGACGTGGTGGCGTCGAACAAGTCCACCGGCAAGACATTGCATGAGGCCAGCGTATGAATGCGGTAGCTGAGCGAGTGCGTCGCCCCAAGGCCACGCCAACGAAGACCGCAGCGGCAGCTCGCCAAGCAGCACAGCCGCGCGAGGTCGTCATGTCGGCCCAGGAGCGCCACGAGCAGCGCAAGGCGTGGTTCGTGGCAGAGGCTGCCAAGCAGGGCCCCAACCGTGCTCGGATGGCGAAGTGCGAGGCGGCCTATGACTCAGAGCAGTGGTCCCGCGAGGATGCCGACGACGTGAAGGCCCGGGGACAGAACCCCGTGGTCTACAACGAGATCAAGCCGGCCATCGACTGGATGATTGGTACCGAGCGCCGCAGTCGGGTTGACTTCTACGTGGTGGCCGAAGACGACGGCCCCGAGGCGGAAGACGACGCCACCAACAAGACCAAGCTGCTCAAGTACCTCGACGAGGTGAATCGGGCTGCGTTCGAGCGCAGCTACGCGGCTGAAGACATGTTCAAGGCCGGCGTTGGCTGGCTGGAGGTTGGCCTGCGAGGCGACAGGACAGGCGTGCCGATCTTCGTGGGCGCAGAGAGCTGGCGGAACATCCTGTGGGACAGCAACGACCGTCGCCGCGACCTGAGCAACGCGCGCTACCTGTTCCGCATCAAGATCGTGGATCTGGATGTGGCGCTGGCGATCTTCCCGGACAAGCGGGACGAGTTGGAGCGATGCGCCCAGGAGGGCGACGAACTCAGCGTCTTCACGTCCTGGATGTCTGGCTCTGGCCTCATCAGCGGCCTGGATGCCTTCGGCGCGAACTCCGACGAGATCGACTTCATCACGCCCAAGCCGGTTGGGCTGTTCAACCCGCGCAAGCGCGTCATGCTGCTTGAGTGCTGGTCGCGTGAGCCGCAGAGGCGGCCGGCCAGCGACGACGGTCTAGGCGACCCGGTGACGTTCAAGATGCGCGTGTCGATCATGACCGAGCACGACACGCTGATCGAGGAGTGGAGCCCGTTCAATCACGATCAGTTCCCGTTCATCCCGCTCTGGGCCTACATCAACCGCCGAACGGGCCTGCCGTACAGCCCCGCCCTACCCATGCTCGGTCCGCAGGAGGCGCTGAACCACCGCATGAGCAAGGCCATCATGGAGGCGGCCAGCAATCAACTCATGATCGAAGAGGATGCCATCGGTAAGGCGATGGACATCGACGAAATCCGGGATGAGCTCAATGCTCCGGACGGCATCCCGATCTTCAAGTCTGGCGCGCTTTCGGGTAACCGCGTCAGGGATCGGCCCAGCGGAGGTGCGGCCACCCAGCAGCTGATGCTTGCCGAACGCGACAAGAGCGCAATGCGTGCAGCGTCCGGCGTGACGGCCGACAACCGTGGCGAGGACTCCAACGTCATCAGCGGCAAAGCCGTGATCGCAAAGGCAGAGCAGGGCGGGCTGCTGACCGCCGAGCTGTACGACAACCTCTTGCTGGCTCGCCAGATGGAGGGCGACCTGACCTTGAGTCTGGCAGAGCAGTTCGTCCGCGCGCCGATGACGATTCGTGTCGCTGGCGAAGGCCGCAAGATTGAGCGCACACGCATCAACGAGCCCCAGGCAGACGGCACCTATCTGAACGACATCACCGCACGGCGCGCGCACTTCACCGTCGGCGAGCAGGCCTGGAAGCAAAGCTATGCCGAGTCCGCCTTCGCGTCGCTGATGGAAGTGCTGACCCAACTGGCCTCGGCCGCGCCGCAGGTTGTGGTGAACCTGCTGGACGTGGTGTTCGACATGCACCCGAACCTGCCGCGCAAGAAGGCGCTGATGGACCGCATCCGTGCGGTCAATGGCCAGCAGGACCCGGATGGAAAACTGACGCCAGAGCAGCAGATGGCTCAGGCGCAGATGGCAGAGCAGGCCAAGGCGCAGTACGAAGCGACCATGGCCAAGATCCAGGCCGACATTCAGGAGGCCGTGGCCAAGGGCGAAAAGCTCGTGGCCGATGCCATGAAGTCACGACTTGAGGCGCTCTACATCAGCGCCCAGGCGGCGCAAACCCTGGTGCAGATGCCGGGCGCCACGCCCGTGGCTGATGAGCTGCTGCGAAGCGCTGGCTTCAAGGATGCCGGCGCTTCTGGCGAGGTGATCCCGCCCGAGGCCGTGCCGCCGCAGCCGGCCGAACAAGCCACCGTGGACCCGAGCATGGGACCGCAACCACCCGCCGACGGCAGCGCGCCACCGCCCCTCATGGGTGATGGCGAGGCCCAAGGCATTGAGACCGTTGCGCCAGATGGCGTGATTCAACCCCCCGAAGGAGCATGACCTTGATCGAAGACGACACCAGCGCTGCAACTGGCGCTGAAACCGATGCCGCAGGCGAATCGACCACCATTGATTCGCAGGCCACGAATGACGCCATCGTTGACAAAACGCCCCAGGACGAACCGGCTCCCGAGGTGGAGCTCGGCCCGGCCATCACACCGACCGTGGGCCGCCGCGTCCACTTCTGGCCGAACGAAGAGCACGCCGCAGCGCTGGGCGTGTTTGATGCCCAACAGCCATGCGATGCCGGCATCGTCTACGTGTGGGGCGACCGCCGCGTGAACATCCTCGTCACCGGCCCGAGCGGAACGCAGAACACCCTCCAGGGCGTGCGCCTGCTGCAGGGCGACGAGCAGCCCGATGAGGGCGAGAGCTACGCCGCCTGGATGCCCTACCAAATTAGCCAGGCATCCAAGTAGTTAAGCCCCCCAGTGAGCCGCGACCAGCACGCGGGCCGCCAGGGGCAAATGGCGGCGAGCTTTTAACCGGCTCTGCCCGGGTTGCTGATGTGCAAGAGACCGGCAGCCACCCAGCCTGTAGCAGTTCCGCAGGTAAGCCCGATGGGTGGCACTCAACCAACCAGGAGATCCAGTCATGCCGAAAAAGAAGTCAGCCAACGCCGTCATCGGCAACTACGACGAGGCCAAGTGGCGCGCTGAAGAGGACATGCGCACGCTTGCGCGAGCACAAGAGATCAAGGCCGACCCGCAGCGACTGAAGGCGGCCAAGAAGTGCGCCGAAGAGAAGCTCGCGGAGATGCAGGCCGTGGCAGGAGTCACGGCAGCAAGCACGTAACCAACGGGTGGAATCGGATTCCACTCTCACCACCCGAACAGGACCACCATGAAGACCGACACCACCATTGGCACCACGACGGCTGAAGCCGAAGTGCTGGCCGCTACCGCCGCCGCCATCGCAGCTGGTCAAGACCCATTCGGCGACGACGGCGAAGAGGACGGTGCTGAAGCATCGGCCGCCGTCAACGACGACGGCGAATCCACCAACGACGAGAACAATAGCTCCGCCGATGGCGACGGCGCCAGCGAGATTGCCGAAGGCGAAGGTGATGGCGAAGGAGAAGGAGAAGGAGAAGGCGACGCGCTGACCCCGGAGCAACTTGCCGCCATTGCAGCCGACGAAGAGCCTCCCGAACCAGTCACCGCGACGCGCTACAAGACCGCCGACCCGGCCGACCTGAAGGCCCAGCGAACCGAGCAGCTCACGATCAAGGCCAAGGCGCTCAAGGACTTGATGGATGGCGTGATCGAGCCCGAGGAGTACAGCCGCATCGAGGGCGAGGTGACCGAGGCCCTTGAAGGTCTGGCGGCCCAGCGGACCCTGCACGAAGCCAATGTGCAGAGTACCCAGCAGATCCAGGAGGCCGCCATCGACAAGATCATCGCGGCAGCCAAGAAGGCGAACGAGGTCGATTACCGCGCCGATCCGAAGGCGGCAAAGCAGTTCGACACAGCCATGGCGATGCTTGCGCATGATGGTGAGGCGCGGACGTTTGATGAGCTCGTGGCTGACGCACACAAGGCCGTGCTGGCAATCCGTGGCATCAAGTCATCCGCCCCAGCGCCTGCCCCTGTAGCCACCCCAGCCCAGCCGCGCGAGAACGGCAAGGGGCCGATGACGCTGCGAAACGTGCCTGCAGCTGAGATGGCGAACAGCGGCGGCGGATGGAAGGAGCAGCTCGCCACCCTCAGCGGTCAAGCCTACGAGGAAGCGTTCGCCAAGCTGACGCCCGGCCAGAAGGCCGAACTGATGAACGATTGACGAGCGGCAACAGAGCATGAGCACTCAACCGGCCGTGGCGACGACGGGCTTCAATCTGATCGACGTGAAGGTTGGCGAAACAATTCGCCTGGTGTCGGTTGACTTCGGCGAAATCTCAGTGACGATCAACGCGAAGGAGGGGCAGCGCGTCCGCCTTGGCGTGAAGGCCGACAAGACCATCAGGGTCCATCGGCCAACTCGCAAGGCGGGCTGAGCCCTCCAGATCAAGCGCTGGGCATCTGCCCAGCTTCATTCGGCTCGCAGGATGTGAGTCATGGTGCCTATCAAGGAGCAACCATGGCACGTACCACCATCCTCCCGTCCGACCCGAACAAGCGCAAGGCCTGGTCCGCTACCGTGGCCCAAGACAGCGCCAAGGAGCAATACTTCTCTCGCCTGGTTGGTGAAGAAGGCTCCTACTCGGCCATCATCAAGAAGACCGACACCGAGAAGGGCGCGACTGACGAGATCGTCACCGCGCTCGTCGCCAAGCTGCGCGGTGCGCCGATCATCGAAAACCAGAAGCTGGAAGGCCGCGAGTTCAAGCTGCAGCACGCTGCGCACACGATGCGCATCAACGAGTTCCGCCACGGCGTGAACATCGGTGCCCGCATCGAGCAGTCCCGCGTCGGCTACAACCTGCGCAAGCAGGGCCGCGAGAAGCTGACCGACTACATCAAGGAGATGTACGAGGAGATCATCTGCTGCGCCATGAGCGGCGCACGCGGCGTGGGCGCCGAGATCCAGCACCTGGAAGCCGACTACGCTGGCTACCCGAATGCGCTGCGCGCCCCCGATGCGGCCCACCTGTTTGTCGGCAAGGCCGGCGACAAGGTCAAGAACACGCTTGTTGCTGGTGACGTGCTCGCCCTGAGCACCATCAACAAGCTGCGCACCAAGTCCAAGAAGATGCTCGGCGGGCAGCCCGACAAGGCCGTGAAGATGGCGCCCATTTCCATGGGCGGCAAGAAGGTGTTCTGCCTGGCCACATGCCCGGAAGGCATCCAGGACATCCGCGATGACGCGGGCGCCCAGGGCTGGTTTGAGGCACAGAAGGCGCTGACCACTGCCATCGGCAAGGAGAGCGAAATCTTCAAGGGCGGCGCTGGCATGTTCAATGGCGTGCTGGTGGACGAGATGGAGACCTGCGTGAAGTTTGCGGACTACGGCGCTGGCGCCAACGTCCCGGCTGCGCGCTCGCTGTTCCTCGGGTCGAACGCCGGCTTCATCGCCCACGGCACCAAGGGCATGGCCGACGGCATGACCGTCGCGCTCGACGAGGACACCGCCGACCGCAAGCACGACGCCATCTTGTTCTTCGAGATGATCTTCGGCGCCGACAAGACCGCGTTCAACTCGATGGACTACGGCCTGATTTCCGTGGACCACGCCTTCACCGCCGCCGTCTAAGACGACGCAGGCCCGGCTTTGGTCGGGCTACACCATCCAGAGGAGCAATCATGGCCCTGTACCAGTCCAAACAAGTCGCGGCCCGCCGCCCCATCGTTGCAATCGATGGAGCGGCCACCCTGGTGCCGCTCCAGGCCGAATTCGTCGTGCCGACGGGCGGCGTCGCCGTCAACGATGTGATCGAAATGGGCGGCATCAACCCGACCATGCGCGTCGTGGATGCCATCGTCCACAACACCGCAGCCGGCGCCTCGGCCACCTTCGACCTTGGCTACCTGTCCGGCAGCTACGGCACGTCCGGCGCCCGCACCTGCGGCAATGAGTTCATCGCCGCTGGCGACATGAACGCGACCACGGTGAAGCGCCTCACGAAGTCGGTGACGACTGAGCCGCCTGCAGCCGTTGGAAACCTGACCGACGATGCCGTCGGCTGGGGCCTCAAGGTCACGGGCGCTGGTTGGGCGGCTGGCACGATCATCCGCGTCACGCTCAACGTCGCGTCGATCTAAGCCATGGCCGACGCACGCAGCAAGGCCAAGGCCACCGGAGCGGCAGACGTCGTGAAGGCGGCTAAGGCCGCGCTGAAAGCGTCCGCATCGCGGAAGGCGGCGAGCGCTGCGCCAGCCATCGCAGAGCCTTTGTCGGCAGCAGACCGGGAGAACCCCGAGAAGCTGACCGGCGAGGCCCTGCGCGCCCTTGCGCACCGCCGTGGCATCGCTCGCAGTGAGGCCGAGACGATGAGCGACGAGAAGCTGCGCATGCAGCTCCGCTACATCACGCACCGGCAGTACGCCGAGGAAGCATGACCCATGAACTGGGACGGCTTTGGCCCGCTGATCCTGCCGTATGCGACAACGTGCCCAGTGCCGCTGCTGGAGCAGCACGCTCGCCTGGCAGCAATCGAGTTCCTCGCACACACGAAGGCCTGGCGGGCTGACCTAGCGCCAGTCGTTGGCGATGGGGTGCTGACCGCGTTCACGTTGGTCGCCCCGACTGACTCGCAGATCGAGAAGCTGTTGGCCGTGGTCATCACGGACGCCTACGGCAACGTCACCGAGGCCAACGTCAAGGTTGACCTGGACGGCGCAAGACTTGGCCGCATGGCATCTAGCAGCGTGCTCGCGTACCTGCAGGGCCGAAAGCTGCTGGCTGTGAAGCCGGTGCAGGCAACTGGTGCATCAATCGTCGCCACGGTAGCGCTCAAGCCCACGCTGACGGCAGCGACCATCCCAGACGAAGTGTTCGAGCAGTACGGGCAGTTCATCGCCAATGGCGCGCTCGCCAAGCTCACCTCGATGGCAAACAAGCCATGGACCGACACCACGACGGCTCGGATCAACGAAGCCGAGTTCATCAACGCCAAAGCCGTGACCGCCCGCCAGGCTGAGCGCGGCTTTGCAAAGAGCGGGCGCCGGTCGGCGACTCGCTGGTTCTGAGTAACCGCTATGTCAGACCACCGCCCAGAACTGCCACAGCCGCTGCAGGCCCTGCCCGCGATAGGCGCCATCCTCATTTGGTTGAACGGCAAGCCCATCGAGTGGTGGGCGGGCATGTTGGGTGTGATCTTCCTTCTACTTCAGATCGGCTATCTGGTCTGGAAGTGGCGACGCGACATTCGCCGCGAGCGCCAGCGCGAGCAAGCCAGCGGCATGGGCGACGATGAGTAAGCTCCGCATCGCCATAGGTGCGCTGACGCTCAGCGCCGCAGCGCTTGTAGGGCTCGCTCAGCGCGAGGGCTACACCGACAGAGCCGTGCAGCCGCTTCCTGGCGACAAGTGGACCAACGGCTTTGGCTCGACGACAAACGACGCCGGCCAGGCGCTCAAGCCCGGCGAGACCGTGACGCCACCCCAGGCCCTGGCCCGCAAGCTCCGCGACGTGCGCCGGTTTGAGGGCGCGCTGAAGGGTTGCGTGACGGCCGAGCTAACGCAAGGCGAGTACGACTCGCTGGTGTCCCTGGCTTACAACGTGGGTGCCGATGCCGTCTGCAAGTCAACGATGGTGCGGCTGCACAACGCCGGCCAGCATGCCGAGGCCTGCGCCCAGTTCGACCGCTGGAACTACTTCCAGGGCCGCGACTGCCGCGACCCCGCCAACCGCTGCACAGGCCTGGTCAAGCGTCGCGCCGACGAGCGTGCCCAATGCGAGGGCACCGGCCCATGACCCGCGCCATCGCTGCTCTGGCCCTCCTGCTCGCGGCGCTCGCTGCCTGGCAGTGGTCCCGCATCGACGCGCTGCAGGCGAAAGTCGAGCTCGCCGACGAGCGCGCTGCAGCCGCCGCACAGGCAGCAAAGGACGAGCGCGCGGCCCGCGCCACAGAGGCTGCCCGCGCCAGCCGACTACAGGAGGCCCTAGATGCCGAACACCATGCACGCACGGCTCTCGAAGCCGACGTTCGCCGCGCTGACGCTGCTGCTGTCAGCCTGCGCCAGCGGACCCGCGACCTTGCCGTCGCCGCCCGTTGCCCCGCCGCGAATCCCACCGCTGCCTCTGGCGGCCCGCCAGCCAACCCCGCCGCCGATCTGCTCGAAGAGCTGTCCGGCTGGATTGATGAAGCTGCGGGAGAAATTGCGCTCTATGCAGCCAAGGCCAGCATCGCCGGACAGCTCTGCGAGCGCACCTACGACGCCCTAGGGCCGCCACAGGAGTGATGGGCACCACGGCCATCGGTTGATTTCCAAGGAAGTCATGGGAAGGTGGCTGGTCACACGTCAACGGCCGACTGACCCAGCATGTCCATCACAGCGCAAAGCGTCGTCAAGCGAGCGGCCTCGATCCTGAAGGACAAGACAGGCGTTCGCTGGCCTGCTGACGAACTGGTGGAGTGGCTGATCGACTTCGAGCGCGAGCTTGCAGTGTTTCGCCCGGATGCCTATGCGGTTGTGGAGTCCGTGGCTCTGGTTGCCGGCTTCCAGCAATCGCTCCCAGCGACGTGCGCAAGGCTCATTGACATCCCATCCAATGGCTCTGGCACGCGCCTGCCGATCAGCAAGGTCGAGCGGGCTGAACTGGACGCCAGCGCCCCTGGGTGGCGAGCCATGACGGCCTCGGCGGTCATCAAGCACTTCATGCACGACACCCGAACGCCGCTGAAGTTCGAGGTGTACCCGCCTGCTGTCGCCACTACGCCGGTCGATGTCGAGTTCTCCAAGTACCCGACGCCGCTGACCGTGCCGGCGCCGGGCTCTGACTACTCAAGCGTGACGGGAAACCTCACTGCGCCCGACCTTTACGCCAATGCGGCGGTTGACTACGTGCTCTATCGGGCCTTCTCGAAGGACTCCGAACTGACCGTCAACGCTGACAGGGCAGCGAGGGCCTACAAGGCGTTTGCCCTGGCTGCTGGGATCAAGATGCCGCGAGAGCGCGCCGACGCGACGAAGGCCGAATAGCCGTGGCCGTCATCAAGATCACGAACTTCGGCGGCATCGCGCCGTCAGTCGATCCGCGCCGGCTGTCGGCCGAGGGCGCGCAGGTTGCCCAGAATCTAGACCTTCGGTTCGGGGACTTCCGGCCCACCAAGGGCCTCGGGGCGTCGGTAGCCACGGTGCCGGCTGGCACGCGCAGCATCTTCCGCACGCCGTCCGGTGTCTGGCTGACGAGCACCACGGACACGCACTACGTCAACGGCCAGATCCCCGACGCGGCCAGCGAACGGGTCTACCTGACCGGCCGATCAGCCTACCCCGAGGCCTGGCAGGGCGGTGTGTACCGCCGCCTTGGCGTGCCTGCGCCGTCGTCGGCCCCCACGGTCGAGGCTGTGACAGTGGCGCAGTTCGACGAGTCGGCAGCCAGCGAAGCGCAGATCGCTGCAGCCACGGCCGTCGTTGAAGCCATCAAGGCCATCGACACCCAGGTGTACCTGGGCAACGCGGTGCCGGCCAGCGGTGGCGCACCACCAGCTTTCGACCCCGACTACGCCAAGGTGCAACTGCACCTGTCGTTTGACGCGCTGTCCGGCGGACAGTTTGTTGACCAGAGCCCACAGCAGCGCGCGACGACCAAAGATGCCAGCATCACGCTGCTGACGGACAACACGGGGCCGCTGGGCGTGGCGGGCGCTGGATGCGGGCTGTTTGGCGCGGGGCACAACGGCGTCAGGTTCAGCGAGATCCGCCGCTGGCGCTCTGAGGCTGATCCCACCTGGTGCATTGAGTGGGCGCTGACAGCAGCGTCCACGCGCGACTTCATCTCGATTCAGAGCCGCGACTACAACATCCGCGAGATCGTCACCTATCAGGTGTCAGGCTCAAACTGGGGTGTGCTGAGTGCATCCCAGTACGGCGGCGTGTTCAATGAGGACCTGCGCTGCAAGCGCCCGGATGGCAGCGCAGCCCTGACTGCAGGCGTGCCGGCGCACGTGCGCGTGCAGTGCACGGGCAGCACGGTCGAGGTCTGGATTGATGGCGTGCTCTGCGGCACCGTGCCCTACGCCCTGGGCCTTGAGGTGTCCTGTATCGGTGACTCGACGCAGCACCCCAGCGCCGAGTTCGTCGGCAAGATGGACGAGTGCCGCGTGACCTTCGGGCTGCGCAACACCGGAGCCTTCTCCCCGCCGACGACGCCACACCCGACCTCGGCCGTTCCGACTGGCACCTACTTGGCCCACGGCGCGCTTTCGACGCTGCCGACAGACTCAGGGCGCGATGCCGCCTACCTGGTGCAACTGGTGGCTTCCGGGGGCGGCTTCACGACGGTGAACGCTGCCGATGCCTACCTGCGTGTGCCTCCATTCGTGGGTAGCCAGGTGACGTACTCGGCCAACCCGTACTGGGCTGTGCAGCTCAAGGGTTACCGAGCCGACGGCCTGGCGGCCACGGCCGGCGACATCAGCACGGCCATTGCAGCCGTGACGAACCCAGCGGGCGGTGGCGCGCTGCTGACGGCGCCGCAGGTGGCTGCCCTGGCGCCCCTACTGGCCGACGCCTACGACGCCAGCAAGGGCGATCTGCTGGTCATGGTCACGGCCATCAACACCGCGCAGGCCGAGCTACGGACGGAACTCGCGCGCGCGGTGCCGGTGTCGGCGACCGTGGCCGCCAAGGTGGCAGCCCTGACTGCGGCAAGCGACGCGCTGACGGCCTACTACGCCGGCATTGATGCCCGCCTGCGCGCCGTGCTCGCGGCGAACGAGGCGACGCTGTTTGGCTCGATCACCTCGCAGATCGTGACGCGCGACGTGCAGACGCGGACCTACATCGTCACCTACCTGACCGACTGGGACGAGGAGTCGGCGCCGTCGCCGGCCTCCGATCTGCTCTCGGTTGACCAGAACGACGCCATCACGGTGACGGTGCCGGCTGCGCCTGCGGGCCGCAACATCGTCGGTTGGCGGCTCTACCGCAGCGCCAGTTCGAGCACGGGCGCAAGCTGGGCGCTGGTGGCCGACCCGGACGCGCCCAGCGCTGTCGTGCGCGACGGCGTGTTCATCGGCTTCTCGATTGCGAACCGCGTCTATTCGGACTCGCAGCCCGACGAGAAGCTGCAGGAGCCCTGCGAGACGATCACCTGGGCAGAGCCGCCCGAGGATCTTCAGGGCCTGGTGGGCATGCCCAACGGGATCATGGTCGGCTTCTTCGGCAAGACGCTGTGCTTCAGCGTGCCGTGGGCGCCCTACGCCTGGCCGGTCGAGTATCAGCTGACGGTCGAGCACGACATCGTGGCCATTGGCGTCTTCGGCCAGACGGCCGTGGTTGTGACGAAGGGCTTTCCGGTCTACGTGAGCGGCGCGGACTCGGCCAGCATGAGCGCCCAGAAGGTCGAGGTGCCGCAGTCGTGCATCGCTGCGCGGTCGGTTGCCACGGTGGACGGCGGCGTGATCTATGCGAGCCCGGACGGCCTGTGCCTGGCCTCGGCGAGCGGCATCGCGCTACTCACTCAGGGCGCATTTGACAAAGCCGACTGGATGGCGGCCGTGAGTTCGGCGGCTGTCGGCGCATTCCATGATGGCTCGTACTACCTCTACCCGGGCTGAGCGCCATGGCCCTGGCCTTCCGGTTCGACCTGGCCTCGACGCGGATCGGCACGCTCGAAGCGCCGCAGTCGCGGCTGGTCATCAGCAGCCCGCCGTATCCGGTGGAGGTGGTCGATGGTCTGGCGTTCTCAAGCTCCGTGACGGGCGGCGGGCTTTACACCGCCGTTTACTCACTGATCGACGAGGGCCTTTCCTTCGGCAGCGCGATCACGGGCGGGCTTTTGCGCCCACTGCAGCATCTGTACCCGGATTGGCCGCCGGAAGGGTTGAACTACAGCAGCACGATCACGGCTGGAGAGTTGCGGCAGATCCTGCGCACATATGGGGACTGGGCACCAGAAGGACTCAACTTCGGCAGCACGTTTATTGACGGCACGCTCAAGGTCGTTCTTGTGACGTACTCAAACTGGCCCGTTGAGGGGCTCGACTTCAGCAGCACCATCACATCAGGATCGCTCTCATGACGGCAAAGATGAACTTCGGGATGTCCGGCCACTTCACCATGAAGGTGAGCGGAGGCGCGCGGGGCGAGGTAACGCTCGCTGAGTTCGACAACCTGATCCTCGACCAGGGCCTCAACCGCATGGGGACTGGCGGCATTGTGAAAGCCTGCCAGGTTGGGACGGGGACGGCCGCGCCGACGGTTTCGGATACGGCGCTGCAGGCTTACATGGTTGGGACCAGCACGATTCAGGCTGACAGTGCGCAGTCTTACGTCGCGGGACCTCCGGCCTACGTGACGATGAGCCGAACGTTCCGATTTGGCACGGGTGTGGCAGCAGGGAATCTCACGGAAGTGGGCGTCGGCTGGACGGCCGCGACAGGTTCGCTGTTTTCGCGCGCGCGAATCGTGGACGGCGGCGGCAGCCCGACGACGATCTCAGTCTTGGCGGATGAGACGCTGGATGTGGTCTACACGCTTCGGCTCTACGTTCCCGCCGATGTGACAGGAAACGTGACGCTGGCGGGAACGAATTACAGCTACACGATGCGGTGGGCCTTCGTGGGCGCCACGTCACCGTCGGTGTCTGGGCTCATGGACTTCGGCATCTACACCACATCGGGTAGCTCTTCTTCAGGGGTCTACGCATCTACAGCAGGGATCACCGCTGCAACGACCGGTCCATCAACGAGCGGGACAGCGGGAACGATAACTGCGTCGTCCTACGTGGGCGGGTCCTATGAGCGCGGCTTCATTGCTGACCAGGCCCTCAACCAGTGCAACGTTGGGGGCACAAGGACGCTGATCCTGACGGTCGCACCGTCGTCTGGTGCTGGAACGACATCGCGCATTCAGTGTGAGTTCTCTCCAGTCGTTCCGAAAGATGGAACCAAGGTCTGGACGCTGAACTACAAAGTGAGTTGGTCGCGGGCGCCATGAGCCTCCCCGAGAACCGCGCATCCACGGCGCCAGTGCCATCGGCGCTGCTGGCGCCGGATGACATCGAGCGCACAGATCGGCGCGTGGACTTCGAGATGGGCGGCGTGGCCATCGGCGATGCCTCGCTGGGCGTGCAGGTGCGCCACTGGCGCGCGTGGGTGGCCGACGACACCGTGCGCGTGGCCCCATGGCCCGAGTTAACGCCCATCACGGCGCTGTTCTCAGCAGCTGGGGTCAGCGAGCTGTCGCTGGCATTCGACCAGCTCATGCACCCCACCATCGCCTTCGTGCAGGACGGCCTGGCCAAGCTCTACTGGTACGACACGCTGGCTGGGGCGCAGGTGACGACTGACTACCCGGGCGTCACGTCGCCGGTCGTGTGCCTGGACGACAAGCGGGACACGCAGGTGCTGGCGGGCGTCACCGACGTGCTCTTCATCTACGCGCGCGCTGGCGGGGTCTGGTACCGGCAGCAGCGGGACCGCTTCACTATCGAGCGGTCGCTTGGCGCGCTGCCATCTGGCGTGTCGCGCATCGTGAGCGCCGGCATGGGGACCAATGGCCGCCTGCAAGTGAACCTGAGCCTGCCGCCGCCGCTGCACGTGGACCTGGAGAGCGACGAGGTGTTCACGGCCGACGGCACGGGCGCCGTGCGCGCGCTGCACGGGGGCACCGTGGCTGACGCCCGCTGGCGCAGCAGGATCTACGAGTTGGCCGAGCAGCCGTCATTCGGCTGGGCCCAGGTCGAGGCGTCTGGCTACCCCGTGACGCTGCGCCTGCTGGCCGACGGGCTGGAGATCGCGGCCGTGGCGGTGCCCAGCGAGGATCCCGTTCGGCTCCCGGCTGTGCGGGGCCGCACCTGGCAGGTGGAGATCGTCGGCGCCTCTCGCGTGGTGGCAGTGCGCCTGGCGTCGTCGAGGCAGGAAATGGAGGCCGAGGATGCCTGACACCTTCCGGTTTGACCTTGAGGCCAAGCGCATCAGCACGGACGCCAACCTCGGGGCGCCCGTGGCGCTGTTCTCTGACCTATCCACGGACACGGTCTATGCAGTCGAGGGCACGACAATCAAGGCCGTGCACGGCGGTGCATCGACCACGGGCACGTGGCGCAGTAGAGTGTTCAAGGAGCCGTCGGGCGCCTACACCGGCTTCGCGTGGGGGCGGCTGACGGGTGAGTTGTCAGCCGGTGTGGCGCTGAAGCTCTACGCCGACGGCGCCTTGATCTACACGACGCCCACGATCACGTCGGGTGAGCCGTTTCGGCTGCCGCCCCGCGAGGCCCGCGCCTGGGCCGTCGAGGTTTTAGGTACGGCGCGAGTGGCGTCACTGGTGCTGGCTGATTCTGCGGAGGGCCTGCTGTGAGCCCACCACGACTCTCCCGCAAAGGCGCCTACGCCAAGACGCCAGCCTCGCTTCCAGCGCTTCAAGCATCCCGGGCAGAAGACCCAGATGTACGCAAGTCCATCGAGGCCATCCGCGAGTGGGTCGAGGTGCGGCTGGGAAGCCGTGGCGACCCCTACGAGCGCGCCATCACGCTGCGCGACCTGGAGCAGACGCTGGCGCCGCTGAATGCCTTGGCGGACGCCCTGGGGTCATTCGACGGCACGATTGGCACGCTGACTGCGAATCAACTGGCCGCGCTGCCGCCACTGAAGCAGGGGGCCTTCGAGCAGGTGGGCGAAGACCTGTACTACTGCACCGGCAAGGCTTGGAAGTTGGTGACGCTGACCTGAGTGGAAACCGTTTCCACCGGCAAAAGCGGCGGATCGGTTGAATTTCGGCAGAGTGCCGGTACGGTGACCAGAGGCCCCAAGCGGGCGAGAGGGTGCCCGTGCAAGACCTTGCAGAAACCAATCAGCCGGCTGGCTACCGAGAGCGCGTCGAGCGACTTGAAGACGCCATCCTTGCGCTACCCCAGGTGGACTTGCTCACCGAGCACGTGTTCAGCGGGGGGCTGTACGCGCGCACCATCACGATCCCGGCGGGCACAGCGCTCACAGGCGCGGCCCACAAGACCGATCATCTGAACATCTGCGTCGGAGACATCGAGGTCTTGACCGACGACGGCCCCAAGCGGCTGACGGGCCTGCACGTGTTGGCGACCAAGGCTGGCATGAAGCGGGCAGGGTATGCCCACGCTGACACACGCTGGACGACCGTGTGCATGACCAGCTACACGAGCCTTGCCGACTTGGCGGCCATCGAGGCTGAACTGGTCGAGGAGCCGGAGCGCCTTCAGACGCGAACGCAATCAATCAGCCACGCCGATCCGGCGCTGGTGGAGGACTGAACCATGGCCTTCGGAATCTCGGCTACGGCCTATGCCATTGGCGGCAGCGCCATTCTGGGCGCCTACTCGTCGAACAAGGCATCAAAGGCGGCCAAAGCAAGCGCCGACAAACTCGCGGCCCAGGGAGACGCCGCCGCCCAACTCGGCCGCGACCAGTTCGATTGGTACAAGCAAGAGTACGAGAAGACGGCCCCGCAACGCGAAGCCGCTGCTGCACTTGACGCCAAGGTAGGCGACGCGCAGTACCGTGGCATGGAACTCGCAACCCAGCAGGCCCAGGAACTGGACGCCCGCAACAAGGGCGTGTTCCGGCCGCTTGAGGACAGCATCGTCGCGGATGCCAAGGCCTTCAACACCGAAGGCAAGCGTGAGCAGCTGGCCGGCGAAGCGCTCACCGACGTGAACTCGGCATTCGGTGCGGCGCGCGGGCAGCAGGTTCGCTCGCAATCCCGATACGGCGTGACGCCGGGATCCGGGCGCGCGATGGCGCTGGATGGCCAGATGACGACAGCGCAAGCCCTGGCGTCCGCTGGGGCCATGACCAAAGCTCGCCGCGACGCCTCTGCCGAGGGCTACGCCCGCAAGATGGATGCGGTTGGGCTGGGCAGGAACATCGTCGGCAATCAGATTTCCATGCAACAGGTGGCACAGAACGCGGGCGCCTCAGCGGTAGGTGCATCGGGCGCCGGGCTCGGGGCTACGCAATCGGGCCTCGCCATCATGGGGCAGGGATTCGGCGCCGCCCAGAACGGGCTGGCGACCCAGGGAGGCCTGACCAGTGCGGCCGGGCGGATGTCGTCGGAAGCTAGCGCGCAGCAGACGTCAGCATTGACGCAGCTCGGGCTTGGCGTTGGCAACCTTGCCAAGGAATACGACCTGTCAATGGCAAAGAAGGCCACCCCTCCTCCGATCATCCAAAGCGATGAGGGCATCAAGACCAACACCGGCAAGCCCGCCGACACCAAGAAGGCTCTCGCCGAGGTGGACGCCACGAAGGTGGATGACGGCTGGAGCTACGACGAGTCCAAGGGCGCGCCGCCTGGTTCTGGCGGCGTCGAGCGCACCGGGCCAATGGCCCAAGAGGTGCGGCGAACCATGGGCGACAGGGTGGCGCCTGGCGGTAGGCAGATCGACCTGGTGAGCATGAACGGGAAGCTCATGGCGTCGATGCAGGAGCTGTCGAAGCGCGTGAAGAAGATCGAGAAGAGGGTCGCAGCATGAGCATGATCGAAGGAGTGCTGGCGGGCATGAGCATGCGGACCCGGCAGCAGCAGGACGAAGAAGACCGCGCCCACCTCAAGAAGAAGCGCGAGCAGGAGGACGACGACCGCGCGTTCACCATGAGCGAGCGCCAGCGTGCCATCCAGATGCGCACCGACCTGGGCCGGGCCGCCTCCAAGGTGGAGCCTGTGGAAGTGAAGCAGGACCGCCCTGACACGATGGATGACCGCGATGTTGGGCAGCCCGGTGAGGCGCCGCTGCCGACTGCCGGCTATGACGTGGACGGCAAGCGCTTCACCGATCTGACCTCTGCAAGGGCCGCCGCCGCCGAGGCCAACACCCCTCAGGCCGTTACCGCGCGCATGTCCGACGTGCTGATGCGCAACGGAGACCCCATCGGCGCACAGAAGCTGCGCGTTGGGGCCATGGAGGAGCAAACCTCGCAGTTCAAGCTGAACGACGCGATGCGAGCGGACATCGACGCTAAGTTCAATGCCGACATCCGCGCCAGGGTGACGGATTGGGACTCGCTGGACAAGTTTGTCAGCGATAGCGCCTCAGACGGGCATGGTGGGGCGATCAAGCTCAAGACGGTGCCATCGGCCGACGGCAAGACTCGCGTGGTGAATGTGGTACTGCCTGATGGCTCGCTGAAGCCGACAGAGAAGGTGTTCCCGAACACCGCAGACGGGCTGGCCACGGCAGCAGCCGAACTGGAGCGCATGCCGGCCGAGAAGAAGCTGGCGCACCTGCACCAGAAGGCGATGCTGGCCCGTCAGCTTGCCGCCGATGAGAGCAGCGCCAAGTATCACGAGGGCATGCTTGGCGTGGCCCAGCAGAACGCCAACACGCAGGAGCAGTGGCGCAGGGATCAAGCGGCAGCCGCCTCCACCAAGGCCGGCAATGCGGTGGAGCGGATGAGCGAAGCCGGGAAGATCCAGCTCAACGACATCAACAAGCAGGACGAGGCGTTGGCCGCCGCGATCAACAAGGGCGTGGCCGAGGGCTCTCTGAAGCCAGGCAACCCAGATGACCCAGCCTGGGCGCACCTGAACCAGCAGCGCCAACAATTGGGCATCCAGAAGCTGCGCATCTTTGCGCGAGAGGGTTTGATTGATGGCGCCAGCAAGGCTGCCGACCTGATCGCAGCAGGAGCGACGCCCCAGGATCTGGTCGCGTCGAAGGCGCAGGCCCAACTGATTGGCGGCGAGTACGCCAGCGATTTCATCAAGGCCATTGACGCGCACATGGCCCCGAAGTCGAAGGCGGAGGCCGTTGCGCAGGCGGTTGAGAAGAACGGCGACAAGAACTATGTCGTCCAGCTCAATGGGCGCACGCAGACCTATGGAAGCGCTGGCTCCAACAGCGGCAGCCCAAGCATGGTCCAGGTGGCGAGCCGGGCAAAGCCTACAGCGAATTCGTTCGCTGGCAACGACGCAGCCTTTGCTGCGATGTCGCTACCAGAGCTGAGACGCTACATCGACGTGGGGAACGCCTACGCAAAGCGCGAACTTGCACGTCGCACAGCAGCCGAGGCAGACAAGAGCAAGGCGTCCAAGGCGGCTGATGACTACCTCATGCGCCAGGCTGCCGCCCAAGGCCTCACGCCTCAATAGCGCCAGACACGATGCCAACCCTATTCGATCTTGAGGGGATCACTTCCCCAGAGGCTCCGAGGCCCAAGCCCGACGAATCAAGCGGCATGCTTCGGCGCACGCTTGGCGATACCGGCGTGTCGCTGGTCAAGAGTGCTATCGGTGTGCCAGAGACGCTTGTCGGCATGGCTGACATGGTGACCGGCGGGAGAGCTGGGAAGCTGGTGGAAGACGCGGGCGTTCGCTTCAAGGATGCGAACAGCGCCCTTGACGAGTTGTACTCGCCCGAGTACCAGGCGGCGAGCAAGAAGGTGCAAACCGCCGATGGCGTGGTTGATACGCTGAAGGCGGCGTTCGAGAACCCGAGCACGATCTATCACGGGGCCGTGACTTCCATGGGATCGATGCTCTTGGGCGCCCCTGTCGGCCGTGCGGCGACCGCACTGCGCGCGCCTGGATGGCTCGCGGGCGGCCTAGCCGAGGGCGCATCGGCAGCCGGACAGAACCTGGAGCAAGTTCGACAGGAGTCCAAGGATGGGCTGATCACTGGTGAGCAGTCGGCCATCATCGGTGTGTCGGGCGCGCTGACGGCGGGCATCACGTCTGTGGCTGGGCGCATCGCCAACCGCCTGGGGATTGGCGACGTGAACCAGATGATCGCGGGGTCACAGCGCGCTGGCCCGGAGGTGCAGAAGGGTCTTGCTCGCAAGCTACTGGAGGGCTTCGCAACGGAGGGCGTGCTGCAGGAGTTCCCGCAGTCTGCTCAGGAGCAGATCGCCCAAAATATCGCCACAGGCAAGCCGTGGGACGAAGGTGTCGGCAATGCTGCCGTCATGGGCGGACTGTCTGGTGGCCTGCTGGGAGCCGGAGCGGCGCCGTTTGGCGGGCATGCTGCGCCACCGCCTCCAGCTGCGCCACCGCCTCCAGCCCTACTCCCAGACACGGGTCCCATGTCCCGCGCCGCCAATGCGGCGACCATCGCAGCACGTGGCCAGCCGCTGGACTTCACGCCGACCGAGATCCCGGCCAAAGGTGATGGTCTGGCGGTGAAGGAGGCGCCCGACACAACCGCGCTCGACTTCGAGGCCGATCCTCGCTTCGCTGGTGCCATTGCCTTCCCGAACGGAAAGGCCCCAGAGCAGCCACTCTTCCCCAGTAAGCAACTGGCCGACGTCCATATTGGAGAGCAGGGCGCGTTTGGCGAGCTGATGCCCGTCGAGGTGGGTGGCGGGCAGTGGTCGGTGCAGCAGACCCCGGAAGCGGCCAACCGCACCGCACGCGCCAACATCGAGCAGTGGATGACCCAGGCCGAGCCGATGGAGGAGGCGCAAGCCAAAGACATCGCCAAGCGCGCCGAGTCGGAGCTGAACAAGCCCATGACGGCACTGCCCATGCCAAGCGGCGAGGGCTGGACGGTCGTGCCCCGCCAGTGGGTCACAGCGCCCGTGCTGCTGGACTACACCGAGCGGGCAGCCGCCGCCGCAAAGATCCTAGCCGAACCCGTGGAGCGCGCCCCGCGCACGGGCAGCATCGATGGCGTCGAGATCGACCCGGCTTCACCGAACGCGGTGGCGCAGTTCATCGCCCAGCAGGCCACGATCAACACGCCGGCCGCACGTGCGTTCGTGCAGGACTACCGCGCTGGCCGCGTGACCGATGCCGACGTGCTGGCGCGGATCAACCCCCAGCGCCAGGCTGAGCCGACACCCGATGAACGCATTGCGGCAGCAGCCAAGGCTGGGCAAGTGGAATCGGATTCCACCCCGGGCCTGATCCTCAACCGCGAGGGCAAGCCATTCAAGACCGAGCTTGCCGCCACGCGCGAGTCCAAGAAGCACGCGGGCAGCCAGGTCGTTGCCGTAGATGGCGGCCACGCTGTGCAACCGGCAGCCCAGGAGAGCCAGAATGCCGAAGCAGCCCAAGCCGCATCAGCGCCCGATGACGCCGCACCGGCAGCCGTCGAAGAGGGAGCTGATCCGGGAAGCGCTGGAGCGCCAGCGGACGGAGCCGCAGGAATCGAGGCGGGAGCCAGTGGAGCCGTGGAAGCCGATGGGCTGACCGACAAGCCCAAGAAGGCCCCGTTCGCCAGCAAGGAGGACGTTGAGCACCTGTTCGGCGTGCCCGCCAAGCGCGAGAAGGCCCTGGAGCGGATTGCCAAGGGCACAGCCTATTTCGGCGACAAGGCGAAGGCGCGCGACTTCATCGCCAGCAACGGGCTGAAGGACACGCACGAGTCCATCGAGACGAAGCCGGGCCGGTTCGAGATCCGCGAGAAGTCGTCCGGCGCTGCGCCTGGCAGTCGCATCACGAACCCGGACGGCAGCTACTACACCGCCCCCAAGGAGAGTGCAGTCGAGCGCCGCAACCGACTGAAGGCTGATCGGGCGACGGCGGGCAGCACTGACGAAACCGTGACATGGCGCGGAAATGTCCTCAGCCGGGAGGACGCGCAACGCACGCTTGCGACCTATGAGGCCATGCAAGAGGAGACCAAGGCCGAGATCGACACAGCAGAACGCGGGAAGCAACGCGGCGATGGTGATGTCGTGCGAGCTATGCGGAGCAAGCTGGAGCAGCGCACAGCGATGGCCACTGAGTTGCGCGATGCCATGGAGAAGGATCCCGGGGAGGCGGCCGGCATCCGGGGCGCCAATGAGTCTGAGCAGAAGCCGCCCTCATCGGTTGATTCCGCGCCTCCCGCACCGAAACTGCCAAAGACTGCCAAGCCCAAGGCTGCGCCCAAGTCATTCCGCAAGACCCACAAGGTCACCACGCCGGTCTACATGGAAGAGACGGGCGAATTCGCTGATCAGGAGATTGATGCGGAAACAGCGCTCAAAGCCCTTGATGCCGACATCGAGGCCCTTCAATCCTTACGCGCCTGCATCGCTGGAGCCGCCTAAATGCCCGTCGTTGTTCCGCGCAAGTCGGCGCCAGCGCCAAAGCCGGTTGAGCCTCAAGCCCCGCCCGCTGCGCCAGCCCCTGAGTGGATCACCAGGAAAGAGGCGCAGGCGATGCTGGATCGCCAGGCCTCCGACTTCAAGAGCCAACTCAAGGCGATGGCCGAGGAGTTCGCTCGTCAACTTGCCGCCTCGGCTCCAAAGCCAGCAAGTGGGTGGGACTTCAAGGTCGAGTACCTGAACAACGGCGAGATTGACGCCATCCGCGCAACACCCCGCGCGAAAGCTAGCGCCCCATGACCACGTTCGTCGTCACCAGCAAGTCCGATGGCCGGGAGGTCTACCGCTACAGCGGAGACACGCCAATGGAGTGGTCCGGCTTCGAGTTCGCCACGCACGACCACACCCCACTCGCAGAGGACCCTGCCAAGCCGACGCAGGCCATCGCCCGGGTGTGGGACCAGATCGACTTCATGCGCCGCTTGACCCAAACCGAGCGCATCACGATCCGCACCCTCGCCAAGAGCAATGTCGAAGTCGAGGACTACATGGCGCGGCTGACGGCAACACCGCGCGTGCGCAATGACGACCCCGACGTGGTCGGCGGCCTGACGATGCTGGAAGCGGCGGGAGTGCTGGCGCCGGGCCGCGCTGCGGAGATTCTGCATGGCAGTTAAATACGTCGATCACGGCGCCTACGGCAACAGCGCGTTCACCGCGTCGATTTCCGGCACGACGATGACCGTTTCGGCCGTGGCCAGCGGCCAGATTGGCATCGGCACTGAGGTCGCGGGCGGCACGACGAGCGCGGGCACCTACGTCACCGGCTTTGGCACCGGCACGGGCGGCACGGGCACCTACACCGTCAACACGTCGCAGACGGTCTCCAGCGCGAGCATGACCGGCCAGTACGGCCAACCGTTGGCGACACCGGCCTGGGGGGTACCGCAGGAAGGCGACGGCAGCGCGAGCACGCCGGCCTCTGCATCGGCCACGGTCAGCGTGGACATGAGCGGCTGGACGTTCACGAGCGGCAGCAGCACGTTCTCGGTCATGGGCTGCACAGCTATCACGATCAGTGCGAGCGCCAATAGCGGCACCAACGCCCAGTACAGCGGCACCTACGCCACCATGCTTGCCAACATCGTTGCGGCGATCAACTTGGCTACAGCAAACACGGTCAACCTGCCGGCCGGCTGGTCCGCGACCCAGGTGCGCAACACGGTCTTCGCTCGCGCCAACGGCAACAACCTGGAGCTGATGACGCGCGCCGGCTCGGCGTCGTACAACGGCCTCGTGGCGCTGAGCTTCACGAACGTTACCGGCTCGTCCTCGCAGTCTTGGGCGAGCGGCTCGGGGGGCTGCTGGGGCTGGCTCGTCAACCCGAAGGCGGCGATGTGGCCGTCGAGCGTTGCGGCAGCGGGCTACGGCTTGCTCGCTGCGCAACTCCCGTTTGCTGGCGTTCCAGCCGCAGGCGACGTGGTGCGCGCGCGATCCAACAAGGTAGTTCGCTTCATCGCCAGTGCAACGATGACGTTTGCTACGTTGGGCACGGCGGCTGCCCCCGTGCGAATTGAGATCGACGACAGCACGACATGGGCTGACGGCTCCGAGCCGGTGTTGCAGTTCGCCT
>ERZ724505.297-NODE-297-length-34291-cov-6.950199_pt1 | contig 34291 bp, 28 predicted proteins | sample MGYA00376038_ERZ724505 | MGnify/ENA primary metagenome ERZ724505 (study PRJEB28724, sample SAMN07190884) | wastewater metagenome | isolation source: effluent of sewage treatment plant in Hong Hong | place: Hong Kong | collected 2016-03-17 ...
AGATCGATATTTTGTGTTCCTTCACAACTGGTAATCGTTTGACCATTCGGCCAACCAAGACTAGGATTACCTGTGCTAGTTGGTCGTTCTTCAATCTCAGTTAATGCGTCTTCAGGATCTAGAAACTCTGAAGCATTAACATACAGTGTTTCTTTGGTATTAACATTGGTGTAATTGATTACCGGAAATCGATCGTGATCTGGATATACTAGTGTACCATCTGCCCAAAATACCCAGATGAATGGAAAATCGTTAGTAACAAACTCAGATAATAGTGGCGAATCAACCAAAGTACGAATATGTTTGTTCTTTGGTGTGACTACCTCTTCATAACCAATGATCTCACCATCAAACATGTTACTCACTCGCAGTTCTAGTAGAAGTATTACCTCGCACCCACGTTGGCATTTGCATAGCATATTCTTTCTGATAACGATCATAATAGAATTGCACATGCATACCAACAGGTAATTGCGTTAGCTTGCTAATTTGTTGCTGTCGAACAATAAAACTTTTACCACTCTTGCTACGCACGCGATACTCATCTGTTGGCTTGTTCTCACCATCCAAAATGTTTTCAACAATTGTTCCACTGTAGATTAATCCAGCGATCTTATCAATATCCGCGTTGAAGATATTGGGAATACCTTCCTTGGGTGCTTTCCCAGCATCTCCCTTGCCACCAATGGGTGCTTTCGCTCCGTTCAAAACAGGCTTACGTTCTTCAAGCTTTGAAGCTTCTGGGATTTTCTTAGCTGGATAATCTAGTTCAGTGAAATACTCACCATCGATACCTGGTAAGCTATCAGTGAGATCTGCAAGCTTAACTGAACCGTAATCTTTTGGGCGGAATTCTGGCAGATTATTTGTGCCCGCACTGTAGCTATATCCGGTTGGTACAAGCGTACCAAATGGATTACCTGCATTACCCGCTAAGACTTCTTCGACAGTCGGATAGACAAGATCAACACTAATACCAGCAGGCCATGCAAAAATATTAGGCTCCATTGTTCCTAACACAATGGGTGTCCAAGCTTCAATAGTAATGCTGCTGTCGAGAGTATCATATTCAGCCTTCTCAACAATCGCCTTAAAACTGCTGTTAGCCACATAATTATTTGAAAGATTAACTGTAATACAGTCCCCAGTTTCAATCTTGAGCTTATGTAAGAATGTTCTGAACTTAATACGTTTCCACATGTTTCCCATGCGGATCGTCCAAAACGTTGCAGACTTGATGACAAGACTTTCAATGTTGTATATGAAGAAGTCGAAGGTTCGTTCATTTTTAGTGTACTTCCTATAGTTCCGTCGTAAGACGACGCGATATTTTTCATTTCGTTCATAACTTGGCAACCATTCTGCAACAAACTTAGTTACAACATCTTCAATAGGATCTGTAAAAATCTCAAACGAATTAGCTTCAATATCAGTTTCAGTGATTGTTTCGATAGCTGTTGGATCTTCAGACAAGTATGTTATGTGTGCAACTTGATTCTTAATATCGATTCTGCATCGAGCTTGCCAAGCCATCTCTTCAATAAGTTTCAAAGCGTCTTGCTTATTCAGCAGTGCAAAGCATGATGGATAGTTAGCAATCTTTGTGCGCACGGCATCAAAGGATGTATTGTTAACTGCGAGATTTGTATAGTTCTCAATAATCCAACGAATCTGATCTACTGTGTTTGGTCCAACACTGCTAGTTAGTGTAACATATAATTGGTCTTCCCATCCAACATCGTAATCAGCTAGTGGCCTTTTCAGAGTTATGGAAGTTACGCGTAAGCCTTTGAAATCACCATCAACAGTAGCACCCATTGCTTCGTCTTCATTCTTAGTATAGAGACGAGAGGGCACTGGCACGAAACGCTTGATACCATCAATTGCTTGATAGGCATATACGGATCGTACTGTTGATGGTAAGATATTTGCTATCCACTTCTGTTGGAAGCCATCCTTCAAAGTTACTGTGGCTCCAACTTCTGCTATCCAAATGTTTGTAGAGGGTAGATCATAGACATTATACGCATTAAGCCAATGTGGTAGAATAATTGGTGATGTTTCGTGAATCTTATAGATTGCTTGACCAATCATTGCATAATAGTTTTCTGGCACTACAGCGTCTGGCACAATCGGTACCGTATTACGATATACGATAGCTTTCTGTGCGTTTTGCATTCTTAATAATACATCAAACTCTTCTTTCGAGATTTTCTCAGTAGCTTTGGCAGCAATATCAATTGGGTAGAATAGCGTATCGATGATAGATTGATATTCGTTGATATTTGCTAGTAAGTCATTACCTAATTCAATCTGTGCATTAGTTGTTGGAGCTTCACTAATTCCTTCAATAATGATTTTCATATTTTCTTGCATCTTTTTGAGGTCATCTTGCTCTTCTTGAGCAATAGCCTCCATTAAGATGCGTGCACGTTCCTTAGCAGTGTGCTCAAAAGTACCTGCTAATCTGGCCATAGTAGAAGGAAGTAATCCGGTATCTACTGGTGGTCCAGTCCAGCGATCAGAATCTGGAATATTCAAACGCTTTTCTTGAAGCTCAAGCTGACAAGTCGTACCAGACTGATTTGTAATCTTGATAATCTGACCAGTATTAATTAAGGCATAGTCACCCTTAATTAATTTGGTATCGTCATCAATCCAAAACAAATCAATACGTTCGCTCTCTCTTGCACCTAAGCCTACTTCACGATACTTAGGCATCAAAGCTTTGATAGTGAAAATTCGACCATTGAAAGATCCGTTGAAACATACACCATTGATTAGAATTTCGACATCTTGATTTTGAGGAAACTTCTCACCATTCAATACAACAACTGTACTCTTCTCTAATTGTATCTGATTGATAAAACTATCAAGTTGACTATTAAAAGCAAGTAATGTTTTGAAATAATCTTTGATAACTTTCAAAGCAAGCTTACCAACGTCATCAATATACTTATTGATGTACTCCATATTTTCGGAGTCAACTTTGGTAACTTGTTTCGCAAGATCAAGATCTTCTAATCGTGTTGTGATATCATACAATTCATTCGCTCTTGCGTCGCGATAAGCAATACGTTCATTGAGATGCCTGACAGCATTATTATATCGAGCCACGTCAGGTGCATCTGGTAATGCATCCTTAAGTGTCTGAATATTTTTGTCTAGCTCCTTAATGATTTCTAATCGATCTTCACGTTCTTGTTTTAATGCGTCCTCTTCTTTGATCAGTTCAATATAACGCGTTGTCAGAATCAGTGGACTTTTCATCAGACTCTTGGCTTGCACAATTATGTAGTTATAGAACGTGAACGTCGCTGCTAGTGATGCTAATTGTGCAAGCATCTCATTCAATTTGAGACTGATCGTTGGATCACGAATGCCAATAACTGAGGCGGTTGTTCCGACAACCTTGTCACTTGCTTTTGTAGCTGGTACATGGATTGGTGTTCCAAAACAAAGTGGCCAAACCTTACCAGTTAATTCTGGCGGGACATTAGGGAGTTGACCTTCTTCCGGAGAGAATCCAACTTCTTCAGAAAAGATTTTCGTAAGGATTGTGAATGTGAAAGTACGCTCGCCTTCACTCCAGACAAGCGGCCCTGCGACGACACCTTGGAAGAGTTCGAATTTGTTGTCAAGGGACATACCCTCATAATGTTGATACAACCAGCAAGGCCGGTTGATCAAATCGATTTGATCGAACAGAGATTTGATATGCCCATCTGTGTCAATCAAAACTACGGTAACACTACCACTGCTGCCACGATTATCTAACTTAATAACTTGATCAAGATTGTCTATACGTTCGATGCGTCCATCAATATTACTAATCTTACGGTCAGCGTAGCTTACGCGATTACCATTCCAATCAACTTCAATAATATTGACTGGCTTACTACCAAGCTTCTTAGCAATTTCAGTTTGGGCCGTCCCGGTTAATTCCCTAACCAATTTTCACCCCCTCGAACTCAAGCTGATACTCCTGGCGATTCACTCGACCAGTAGATTGTAATCTTGGTGGATCGCTTGTAATATATCCCTGCCAGACTTCACCCAGATGGTTTGTCATTTGGATTTGTGAGGCATGATATAGTTCCAAAAATGCAATTAGCTCAAGAGATTTCGCACGATCCATACGAATATTGTAAGATAACAATCTATTTCCTGAGTCTCTAACATAGGTGTAATTCGTGTTGTTCATCGACTTTTTCTTGTTGATCACCAGATCAAACTTGTAGCTATCGCCGAATTCAGGATTCGGTAAGAAGGTCGTAGTATCAAACCGTCCGACAGGAGCTTGTAGAATAATCATACTAAGTCTCCTTCAAAAACCATATCTAACGTGTAGCTGCAATCTCTCCGATCCTGTCGAATGTTTTCAACAGCTAAGAATCCTTTCCATGTTCTACCTTCAAAATCAAGTAATCCGATTTCTTGACCATATGAGCTAGTGTGGAAAGTAATGATAGCACCGATTTGATCGCTTTTCAAAGCTTCGATAGTCCAAGTTAATCTTCGCGTCTTTGGCCAATCAGCATGACGGTACGTATGTCTAACACCACTTCGACTCTTTTTGAAAACCCTATTAGCTTGAATCTCATCACCATCACCAAAGATCGGTGCTCTAATCTGAATATTCAAACTCGGTGTATCATAGGGCCAAGTAAGTTGAACATAATTCTGTGGAACAATCGTTGGTTCAGCGGGTAATGAACCAGATCTGATATACCTATCATCTGGCGGCGTGTATGACGGATCGCCAGGTGGTGCTGTACCACCAGTGCCGGGTGGGATATCAGTATCTTTGATTGTCCAAACAACAACAGCATGTCCAAGACCAAGCGAATCTGTTATGACTCGTAGATAACTACTTTGTACAATCGTAACAGATTGTGTTAAGCCGAGAGAATGTGTCGCTCCCTTTGCAACATTGGCTGTGACAGTCTGGACAAACTCGATCAATGATGGTGGTAGTATGCCAGCATGATCTGTGAAAACAATCGACTGTGTGATACTTTCGGGGTATGTTCTAGATCCGGTATCAACCAGACTAAGTGTATCAGTGACTGGATATGTTAACGTCCATCTTGGATTAACAAGGTCTTCAAGATGGATATTTTGGCCGATGCTAAAATACATCGTACCATTACGATATACAATATCACTGAGTCGTAGACTGTGTGTAATACCAATGTGGATACTTCGAATCAGTCCGATAGACTGACCGATAGTAAGAAACTCAAAAACCTTACCCTGTGCGTCAACAATATCGCTTAAGATTAGTGAATCTGTAAGACTTCTTGAATAGATATTGCCTAATGTTTGTGTAAGATTGAGTGAATGTGATAGCGACTGTGTTTGAGTGTTGATACGTGCAAGGTCCGACATACTAAGAGTATCGGTGATACTTAGTATGTACGGATCGCTCCGAACAGTCTGTGTAAGACCAAGAGTATCTGTTAATGCAATCTGTATAGCATAACCACTTGATACACTATCTGTTATCGATAGTGTATCAATGATTTCAAGAACAGTGAAATTGCTTGTGACAGTTTGTCCAATACTCAATGTATCTGAAACAGTTGGTAGATGACTACCACCAGTTACAATGATTTGTTGGACAATGTTAAGACTATCTTGAGATGTACGATACCAAGTCACAGATGGGACTACAGTATCACTAGCTGTAATCTCATCTGTGACTTGATGTACATCGTGTGGTGAATAATTCAGTCCACCACCGAAGCTAATACTATTGCTCAGCGACAGAGATATAATGCTGCCACTGCCTGGTCTTACAAGAGGCGTTCGGAACTGCTTGCGCGACTTACGGATTGAGTGTGACACTATTCACCTCGCGCAAGACATCCTTGATATTAACCGTTCACAGTATAGGTAATCTTCAACGTATCGCCATTCGAGACGGCAACATTGCTTGCAAACGTAGCCGTTGACCATAGCGTACCAGTCGTACCGGCTTTCGTACTATTGCTAGTGATGAAAATACCCTTCAGTGTGCCGCTACCAGTGATTGAGAAATCAGTCGTAGTCGTATTACTAATAGCTCGCGAAGCAGCAGCGACAGTAGTCCAAGCCGGTCGCGTACCTTGCGAATACGTTGTGAACTCATTCCAGCCAGCATGACTGCTCATCGTATCAGCATTAGCGAGAGCAGTATAACCACTGTTGTCAATAATACCAATATACCAGGCCGCTGGCTGCGTTTGATTCCGGAAGAAACTATCCAGCAGTGCAACCATACCAACATCAACAATACCATTATTGATGTCGTACACACCAATCAGATCGCCATCTTTGTTTCGATGTTCAATCTGAACTTTGCCAGTCAATGGTAGCGGACTCTTTTCGAGCAGACAACCAAGCTGTTGATTCAAGGCCATACTGTCATTGAACATATTAGATCCTCAAAGTTCCCCTTTGAACTTCCCTACGCATGGCCAAAGCCACTTCACGTGGGTTAACTCGACCATTCGTACCAGTAACAGTAACATGGATATCGCCAACATTCACTGTACTGTTATTGTTAGTACCGTTGAATCTTGGCTCGAAGCCGGCGTTAATAGCTCTAAGTTGCGGTGCAAATCTTTCAGCACTTTTAGCATTAACGATGAATTCTTTCGGATTCACCCAACTCAAATGCGTGTCTGTTCCAATCGGACCACCAAGGAAGTTTCTCGGAATATTTGCATCAGGTTTTACATTCGGTATCTCATTGATCTTTTTGAAGATCTCGATTAAGCGATCAAGACCCTGATTAATTACTTGCAGTTGTGCAGCTAATCTTGCATTGAAATCAAGTTCAGGTGTCTTTGGTCCTTGGTCAGGGATCTTTGGAATCTGTGGACGTTGGTCAAGAAGTTTTTGCAAATCTTGCTGAGCTTTCTGTGCTGCTGCAATATCCTTTTCCGCTTGCACCTGCTTCTGCTTAGCTGCGACTAGATCGTTAAGTTGCTTCAACTGTTGTTGGTACAGTGCCTCAGTATCTTTGTTACGCTTGAAAAGATCAGCATTGCCACTAGCTTCAGCCTTATTGATTTCAAACTGCGTATCTCTAATCAGTTTCAGATAGCGTTCAAAACCCTTAACATTTGGATCTGACGGATCTGCAACTACTTGTTGAGTGAATTCATCTCGAACTTTTAGAATCCTATCTAATTGTTCACGTAGATCTGCACTACCACCAAAACCAACTGGTGTGAACATCCCTTGCAAGCGATTCAAGAATCCTGCACCTGTACCTGCTGCTGTCTTCTCAAGTGAGGCTCTGATAGCTTCTTGCTGCTTTTGCTGTTCTTCAATAGCTTTGGTACGATCTTCAGCAGATTTCTTACCTTGTTCGTCGATAGCTTTGACAGCGATTTGAATCTTTTGCGAGACATCTTGGGCATTATTAATCTGTTGTTGGGCAGCGATAGCAGCATCAAAACGATCTTTCTGGACTGCTTGCAATTGCTTTTCTAGAATGATCTGAGCTTCAACATTATTTCGTTGCATCCTAGCAACTTCATTTTGTTGATCGAGCAATTTTGTTAATCGATTTTGCTCAAGGCTCAGACGAGTCTTTTCATTTTGCCTCAAACGCGCAGCTGTATCATCTCCATCGCCTGGTGCAGTTAAAAATCGCACACCAGCCTTACGCATTTTCTTATCGAAGCTAACCTGTCGGTCAAAAACACTATTCAATAACTTATCGATATCTTCAAAGATTCTACGCGATTCATCAAGCTGACCATTATTGAATAGTTCGATAGCCTGATTACGTAACTTATCGGTACGCTTGAAAATAGCTTCGGTTTGTTCAACTGGTGATAAGCCAGCAATGGATCGTTCAAAATTACGCGTCTCAGACTTGACACGCAAATCAGCCAAAGTCTTCTGCTGGGTACGTACAGCATTATTGAGTGTGTCAACATGCTTACGTAGAATCTGGTCAATCTCACCAAATAATTTGCGAGCCTCGGCAACATTCTCTGGACTAGTGAACTTGTTATTAAGTAATGCTTCGCGTAATGCAAGTGCTTCTTTTGATTGACCAGCATTCGTTTCATTGAGCGTATTCAGCCGTCTTTTAACACTCTCAACATTGGCATAGGCTCGGCTGATTTCATTACCCTTATCATCAGTGAACTTAATCCTAACTGGTGTTACAAACAGATCACTAATCTTTTCCTTAAGCAGTCGATACTCATTAAGAATAATACCAGTTTGCTGAGTATCAATTAATCCAACTAGCTGTTGCTGCGTTGTGGCCTTCACCTGACCAGCGCGCAAACTGATTACTTGCTTCTCAGATTCGGTGATATTTTTCTTAATGTCTTTGACGAAATCATCAAGAGTCTTAGCCGCAGGTTGCAAGGATTTGAAAACACTTTGAGCTTGTTGTTCAAGATCACCAATACCAATCTTATTAACGTCTTTCAAACCTTGTATCATTTTGTTGAGTTGTGCTGTCGCTCCTGCAACAGCTAACCCAACTTGCTGCAAAACATCCCGCGTTACTTTCGCAGACTTATCAATAGTAGCTTGTTGTTGTGCTGTGGCAGCTTGTAGTGCAGTTTGATTCTGTAACTTTTCAAGCTCAGCAACTTGACTCTTAATAGACTCAGTATAACGTTCAGAAGCGTTTGCAGCATTAATATATAACGAGATGATCGCTGTCAAACCGATGGTTGCAAAAGAAGTCAAGGCAGCACTCAATGCCCTTGCAGCAGCTTGCTGTGTAATCATTGCATTTGTTTGAAGTTGCGTTGACACTGTGATGGCTTTTTCAGCAGCATCTATAGTCCAAAGCCGAACTTCGAGGGCAGCAAAACTGGTAACTAATAGATTGATTACGGGGCTAACTAGTAATACAACACCATGATAAGCCAATGTTGCAATACGAGCAGAAACGATCGCAGTCCCGTATCCAATAATTACCGTGACTAGATCTTGTAATAGTGATATTGTTGAACCAGGAATCAAGTTGCTCAACGCTCTTGCAAAAGTTAGCACTGGCTGCAAAACAGCTTTGAGTGAATTTTGGAAAGTATTGACAAGATCGATAACAATTTTTACAATATTCGAGAAGCCGCCGAAAGGTTCACTGAGTGCAACAATATTCTGAATGAAAGTCTGTGCGAAGTCAACTTTCAGAATATTCTGAACCTTGTTCAATTCGTCTTGTAACTTACGACCGGCACTCTCACGAATAATTTCGCCAGCTTTCTTGAAATTCTCAGCACTGTTAGTAATCTTATTCAGATTACTGTTGAAATCGGAAAATGCATCACCAGACACAAGGCCCAAAGCACCGCGAATGGCGCGAATATCCCTTTCCAGTTCGCCAAGGCGACTGGCTCCACCCTTATCAAGTTCTTTCTGTAAAAGCTGGAGAACACCAGAAAACCGCAATCCTTGGATAGCTGCTTCGCCGCTTTGGAAACCAACACTCTGAAGCAATAACTTAAAATCATCCGTAGGCTTAAGTAACTTCAGAATAACATTATTGATCAGCGTATAGGCTTCACTATATCGAATACCACGCACTGTAAGAGTAGCGATAGCTGCTGAGACTTCTTCAAGTGTTAATCCAACCTGATTAGCTAGAACAGCAACACGTCCAAACGTGTTTGCCATTTCACTAGCCGTCACACGACCTAAGTCGATGGTAGCAAATAATACGGCTGCCGCACGCTCCGCCGTAAGATTACGTTCACCGAAAGACTTAATAGCTGATGAGAGTAGATTAGTAGCATCGGTCGCAGTTGAAACCGTGATACGAGCAAATTCTAACGTAGTTCGCAGGAACTCGAAAGACTGTGCACCACGTGCAACTTGGTTAGAAATAGCTTCATAGGCAGCTTTCGCTACGTCAAGGATTGGTAATCCGAACGCATCAGAAAGCTGACGAATACCATTTGCCCATTGTTCTGTACTTAGCTGTGCATCTTGCGAGATCGTTCGAATTTCAGAGATTCGAATTTGGAACTGAGCAGCTGCCGTACCAGCATTGCGCATATCTCCAATGAACTGCCCAATCACTTGATGCAGAACTTGAACTTGGAACAGCCTGAAAATATTCGACCAACTCAGGAAGATACTCTTACCAGCATTAGTACCAGAAGTATTGGCTTGGTTAAAGAGCTCAATCAAACGGATTAGTTGGGCTTGAGCCTCACCACCCCCACCTGGCGGTAGGAAAGGCAATCCACCTCCACCTCCACCTCCACCTCCACCTCCACCTCCGAGTCCACCAACTCCACTGTTTTGTAGCTGTTTGAAAATATTCAGAAGCTGGGCGGCATCAACATTACCCCGCTTGATCTGCGTGAATAGTTGATTGAAAACCGTTTGCAATTGACCGAAACGGGTAGGATCACTAATCTTACCAAATTGTTGCTCAAGCGTTGAGATGATCTGATTAAGTGCTGGTGTACCAGCAGCCATTCTATCATTCAGAAGTTGCTGAGCTTGTGCACTTTTCGTGGCCCCTTCAATAGCACGATCATGAAGCTGATTAATTCGGGCCATCAGCCGAACAATCTTTGCCTCATCATCGGTAGCAGAAGGCAAGAAAGAAGCAACTGTCGAGGAACTTTTCGCGACATTGAATAGTTCTTCAAGACGCTGCTTGGTAATATTTGCTTCGCGCACGGCAACGCCTAATCGACCAATCAGACTATCAACCTGATCGGTAGAGACGCCTGCGAGAGCAATTGGTGCACTAACAGTATCTTGGAATCTTTTAACAGCTGCTTCAGCAATAGCGATGCGATCTTGTAACGGCTGTAAGTTAGCAGCGTTAGTAAGATTTTCACGGACACTATTACTAGCTGTGAATAATCGTGTTAAGACTTTCGCAACAGAAATATCCAAATTCTGGAAGTCAGTGACACCAGTCGTTGCAAGATCGTTAATAGCCTTTTGTAGTGCTTGGATGTTGACACCACCAGCAAGAATTCGCTTGCCGATGTCATCAATAGGACCAAGCAGCTTAACTAATTGGGCTGGGTCGATTGCAGCTTGAGGTACAAAAGCTTGTTGTAGCAGTCCTTGAATATTTGTGGCGTCTAATTGATTCTGTTGTGTTGCAGCATCGGCTTGTTTTTTAGCAGCTTGAACATCATCGAACTTATCTTTTAACCGTGTTAACTGCGCGATAAGATTGATGATGCTTCGTTCATCTTTGGAGAAATCAAGACCGAACGATTGAACAGTACCAGTTCCTTGTGCTGTATTGTAGAGTTCAACCAGGCGCTGTTGCGTGATACCACTATCTCGAACCAATACACCTAGACGACCAATCAATGTATCAACACGGCTTGTAGATAAGCCGGCGGCAGCAATTGGTTGCGAGAAAGTTTGTTGGAAAGCCTGCAAAGCTGCATTTGCTGTCGCAATGCGTTCAGTCAATGGTGCCAACTGCGGCTGATTAGCGAAGTCAGTTAGAGCTTGTTGACCACGAATTAATGAACCAATTAGTCGAATCGTTGTGCTATCTAGCTTCTCAAAGTTAATGACGCCAGATTGAATATTGCTGAGAGCTTTCGTGAACTCGTTAACATTCGTAAGGCCCTTCGCAATGCGATCAACAATCGCTCGAAGTGGGGCTTCGACCTTTGCAAGCTGATCGGCAGTGAAGTTACCAACAGGTACGAACTGTTGCCGTAACTGCGACTCAATAACTTGAGCAGCCGCAGTATTCTGTTGAGTGTTGACAGTAGTTTGATTTCTTGTCTTAACGACTTCATCAAACTTGTTCTTGAGACGATCAAGCTCTTGAATCAGTCGAGTGATTTGAATCTCATCCTTCTTGAGATTCGGCAGGATAGAATCAACACCACCCTTAGTTTGGGTAGCTTGATAGAGTTCTTCAAGCTTTTGCTTACTGATCCCGCTCTCACGAACAAGAATCGCAATTCGCGAAATTAACGAATCAATCCGATCTGTTGAGAATCCAGCAGCAGCAATAGGCTGTGAGAAGGTCTGTTGGAAAGCTTGCAGAGCAGCACTCGCCGTTGCAATTCGTTCTGTCAGTGGTGCAATCTGTGGTTGATTAACAAGATCAGTAAGATTCTTTTGAACACGCACCAAAGATCCAATGAAACGGATTGTTGTTGCATCCAGATTCTGGAAGTTAACAACACCGTTTTGTAGATTACCTAATACTTGAACAAGTTCGTTAACACTAACCCTTCCACGAGCCACGCGATCTACGATATTACGTAGTGGTGCCTCGACGCGAGCAAGCTGCTCGGCCGCAAAGTTTCCAGCTGGTACAAATTGTTGCCGAAGCTGTTGCTCAATAATCTGAGCGGCAACTGCGTCTTGCTGCTGACGTACTGTTTGACCTTGAGTTGCAACATTACGTTCAGCTTCTCGACGAATACGTTCTTGACGACGTAGATTAGAATCAAGTGCACGTTGATCGGCTCTTGCTTGCTTCTCGGCTGCGGCTTCGGCAGCGGTACCGAAATTATTATAGGCTTGTGTTAATCCAAGTGCAGCTTGTTGTAGTTGACCAATAGCACCAGTTGCTTGAATCGCACCATTTCTAGCAGCTTCAAGAGCAGCAGTCAATGCGTTATCTCGACCACCTTCAAACTTGGTGGTATCAATAACAGCTTGGATCATTTGACGGCGAGCAGCCGCATAGGCTTGCAACTCGCCTGGACTGGCGACCGCAGGTACGGCTCCTAGTCCAGCAGTTGTGATTGCCTTATCAACATCTTTCGCCGCGTCACGATTACGTTCACGCCGTAGCTGATCTGCTTTCTGTTGAGCATCAGCAACTTGTTGAGCCGCAACAATCTGTGCTTGAGCCGATTGTTGTGCAGTCTGAGCTTCAGCCAGAATACTCGCAGTGATTTGTCGGTGCTGCTCTTGTACCCGACTTAATGCTTCGATCTGCTGCTGTAGTGTTACAGTCTGTTGAGCGATTGCAGCTGTAGTAGCTTCAACATCAGAAGCACGACTGCGATTGATTGTCTGTTGAAGACTTTTCTTAACACTTTCAAGTTTGTCTTGTAATCCAGTTACTGCTGCTGCTGTGGCATTCGTCGCCTCAGCAATCTGATTAAGTGGTGCAGCAGTTAAGGTTTGGACACTTGCAGCAACCGGAGCGAAATCAGGCAGTCCTTGTTGCGTACCTGCGCGCTGCTTCAAGCCATCCAACTCGCTATTGAGTTTCTGGACAGCTTCGAAGCCAAGATTAAAATTCGCAATATCAATCTGAGGAAGTCTAATTCCAGCCAGATTACCTAGAGATGTAAGCTGCTCTCGTAGGTTGAAGACAATGAATAGTGCTTGATTGAATCCGTCAGTATTAAGCTGCGGTAGTTGCAGATTCTGAATAGCTTGCAAATTCTGCAATTGTCGAACAAGATCTTCAACAGTTCTAGCAGCTTGCGGGAAATTAGCTGTCGTAATCGTAGGAAACTGAAGATTTTGTTGCCCGATGACATTTTCAATAGCAGCTCGCAGACTTTCAACAGTCTGTCGAGCATTATCAACATTGGTGCGATCGACAGCCGGCAACTTAATTTCAGTGACACGTCGAAGCTCTTCAAGCTGGGTAAGAAAATTTCTAATACCAGCTGTAGCTTCACTAAAACTTCCAGCATTAATCTGTGGCAAATTGATTGTAGTCTGTGATGCTAATGCATCCAGATTCAATCGCAATGTATCGATAACAGTGATAGCGTTCTGGTACGTTTGAACGGGGAACTGTGGTAATACGAGTGTACCAAAATCTCGTAGTGAACCAAGACGCAAAAGAATCTGTTCAATAACGCCAATAGCGTTTTGAAGTTCTTTGGTATCTGGAGGCCGAATAGAAACAGTTCCAAATCCTTGAACTCGTTCTAGAGTTGCAAGGAGCCGTTCAGCACTAGCCACACCCGCTGAGAAATCAACTGCCGTTGCTGGGAAACTGACTGGATTGATTTTGCTAATGTCGCCAATGACATTGCGAATGATATCGACAGAGGCACGAACACTATCAACCGTAGCTCGCAAGACAGATACATCAATCGCAGGTGGCGCGATTGGTTGTGCAAAGTCTTGTCGCATTGCGAACAGAGCAGTTCGCAACGCATCCATACTTTCGCGAAGAGTTATAAAATTCGCTTCACCTTGGATTGTCGGCGCGTGGATTGGTGTTGCAAACGTCGTTCGGATTGTTCCAAACGCGCCCTGTACAACTTCGAGATCTGTGATATACTTACGCAGAGATTCAACATTCGTAATGTCGGGTGCCTTAATAGCTACACCGAAATCAGTACGAATGCCAGTTAGTGTAGTCTGTAGATTAGTCGCGGTCGTAACGAACTGTGCAAACTGTTCAGAATTAATCGCACCAACATTGATTGGTTGTGCAAAATTATCACGAAGCAGCCTGAGACTTGCGATTAAGTCTTGAGTTTGACCAGTGAATGACGATAGTGCAATTGCACCGATTCGCGGACCAGCGATTTCAACGTTGAAAGATGTTCTAAGTAGATCAAGCTGTTGGCGAGTAGTTGTAACAGACTGTAAGAAAGTTGTGAAGCTATCGCCAACAACCGTAGGTGCGGCAATCTGTTGGCCCATTGCTGCTCGCAATGCGGCCAAGCTTTGAAAGGTTCCTTCAGCATCGGTATTGAAAACCTGGAAACCACGAGTGTCAATCGTGGGGCCTTCAAACCTTACAGTTAGCTGACTACGTAGTAATCCAATAATGCGACTGACTTCAATCGCACTATCACCGAAAGGTAAGAACCCACTAGTTGAGATTGTTGGAGTTGGCGTTGCAGTCCGAAGTTGAGTCAGCAATCCAGCATATGTTTGCTGGGTTGTGATTACTTCCTTCTGGAAGGTCTGCAAGCCACCAACTTGAATGGTTGTGACATCAATCTTAGACGTTAGATCTGTCCGCAATGCAGCAAAAGCTTGTTGAGCTTCAACAAGTGCTGCGCGCAAAGGACCAACGCCTGTAACTGGTACAGCCGTTGCAAGAAGTGTACGAAGTGCTACAAACTCTTCACGAAGCTTTTGTGATTCTGTTTGAGCAGCCTTAATCTGCTCAGTATTGATTGTCGGACTAGCTTGCAAACTTTGTTGCGAAGCAAGCTGTTGTTGGAGTTGTGAGAAAACTCCAATCACTTTGTCTAACGATCCAGAATCAATAACAGATGCATTAACAGGTCGTTGCGTTGCACTACGAAGAGTTTCTTGAACATTGATTGCACGTTGTGCGGCAGCTGTGAAATCTTCAAGACCCTTAACTTGACCACCACGAGGACCAATGCTCAGATTAACTTGTAATTTTTCAAACGATTCTGTTAAGGCTGTTAATGTTAATTCCAGTCGCTTGGTGACCGGATCAATTTGTCCGACTGAGCCAATGAACTTGTCAACAGCACCAGATTGGCCAGCAAACAGTTCTTGCAACTTTTTAAGTTGCGCTTCTGTTGCGCCAAGATCTGTCGATAGTGAGATTACTTCATTCTGATCTGCCATTATTATCTCACTGTTTGTTGTTGGCGGAGTCGGATAGGTGAACCGTAACTAGGCCGACCGTTGCCAAATGTTATCGATGTTTTGGTGATATAGGCCCCGAGTCTGGGTAGTCTGCCTCTTAGATTTCTCATCTCTGTTATGAAGGCCGCTCTACCCGCTGCAAAGGAACCCCAAGGTTGTTTTGATACTAATCCATATTGATCTTCAATAGCATAATAGAAAACTTTTGTCTGGAAAGTGAATGTTAATCGATTATTCACCCACTTGAATAATTCTTCTGGTGGGGTAGATAGAGAAGCGCCTGACTCTGGCGTCTTTGGCAGAGTCAGGCTGCTTCCTGGTGCACGATAGGTTAATCCAGTTCTCCTTGGAGCGATTGGGATTGCAACACCCAACGCTCGGCCAACATTGGCGAATGAGCCTTTCGCCATGCCAGTCTGAACAGGAACCAGAGGACTTGCTGCACGAATGAAAGCTCTTGCGGCTTTCCGAAACTGCGTTTCCATAGCATCGCGAACGGCTTTTGTATAACCAGCGGAATCAAAGTTAAGAACATTAACCGTTCCATACACTCGCATTAGAATATCCTCTGTCCCATTGCGGCCATCACATAACCTGCAACCTCTTGGTCTTCGAGATCTCGTATCTGGGAATATGCAATCATTTCTGCTTGCGTTAATAGATCGCAGTCGTCCCAATTGTCTTTGACGTTGGGTGGTTTGATTTTTAGTCTTTCGCAGGCGCGCCACTTGGCGTAGTTGACTGTTCGGTTTGGAGGGAGGACGATTCGAGGGCCGCTTCCGCCTCCGCTTGCAAAAAATTGCGTCGAGCCTCCTCAATCTTGGCGTCATCAAGTGCGTTTGCAGCGGCAACGGCATTCAGAATACGAACCATTTCCATCTCAGCCAATCCAGATTGCCTGAGTTCTTCCTCGTAGTTTGGCCAAGTGTCGGGATTAGAGAGGTCAACAGTCTCCCACTCTAATCCCGGAGTAATTTCAAGACTCTTCAAAACAATCCAAGCTGCTCGCTTCCGTCCATAATCCAGAATAGCCCGCTTGAACTTCGGATCATGGATATCTTCAATCTTTTCACCACCACGCTTCATCTTAGTCGGAGGTGACGGTCGCGGGCACAGCTTATCGAATTCAGTATAATCAACAACAGCTTGGGCTTTGAAGATGAGGTTGTCGCCCGTCCCCCGAGGAAGGACGACAACCTCGATGTTCTTCGAAACAATCTTTTGACCATTCAGCTTCATAACAGATACTCCATTGTTAGGGGATCAAAGAATCATTGCTTAGGCAGTCGTCACACGGGTAACAGTGGCTTCCTTCACATTGCACTTTCCGGTCATCGAAATCTGACCATCGCGAGCGTTGTGATCAAGCTGTTCCCACCGGAAATCTTGCAGCAAGATAACCTCGTCCTTAGCGTTCGAGCAAGGCGGGTTGTAATAGATTTCAATATCAACAGCGTAAGGCTCGCAACTATCAGCCGAAGAACTGGTCCAACCAGAAGCCTCACCACGCTGCTTAATAGCATCCTCGATAGTGGGAACCTCACCCGTATCAGCCTTGATGAACTCCCACGTGAAATCGAGGCGAACCTCGACCGGCTCCTCATCGCCCTCACGCACAGTATCAAGACGACCACGATCCCGGATATACTCGATATTACGCTTCTCGGTATACTGCATATTACCTTCACCGACCGTAACCTCAATTTCGTGAGGCACAACGGTGACAACAGCATTATCAGCAACCGCTGCCGAAAGTCCAGGGCTGATAGTGATTGACGTAGTCGGAGAACCAGTAGCCGCAGTAACAAGATGTCGCGTTAATCGAGCTTCAGTCGCTTCAGCCGAGCCAGCGATAGTGACATAGTCGCCAACAGTTAATGAACCAGTGAAACCATCAACAGTGATACTGGTTGCACCTGTGGAGTAACCAGCAACATTGTTAACAGCACCGGCCGGATCGGCAGGACCAGCATAGCCGTCCTTAATAATGATCGTCGCGTTTTTCAGATCAATAGCAGCATAGACCAGACGGAACGGATTCGCAAGTAGGAACTGCATTGTTCTCACCTCTCTGTTAATTCCATCCTATAATGAGCTTCCACTGTACTCACTAGGATGTTATTGGTATCCTGAACTTGGCCAAATTGTGTGACAATAATCGCTTCTTGTCTACCAGTCTGAAGAATCAAACACCCAAGAAGACTTTGATCATCCTCATCACCAGTGCCATACTTATACACATTAATAAGATTGGTGAATGCAGCAACTGCAATCCCAGTATTTCTGTGTATCTTATGGGCATCCATTTCATCCTTGATCGATGTTACCAAAATATTGATTTCGACATCAACAATGTAACATCCCTTACTTACTTCTTGAATATTTGGTCCATTCAACCTGAACTCGAGATTATCGATCGGATTACTTAGGCGATCATGCCCTTCAACAAACATCGGAAGAGTTTGTTTCCTGGCGTCAAAATGCTTTGAGCATGATGCCCAAATCCAGCGAGGCCAGTGTTGTGTATTCACGGCACGTTCCTCGCTCTGCTTTGAAGGTGTAGCTCCTCGATAAGATTCTCAGTGATGATTCTAGCTGGTTGCTCTCCTATTGTTTCCTCTAGTGTTAGTAACACAGCTGTTCGATCATCATGCAGTGTAGCATCCTTGATGTTATATCGTTGAGTATTAATTACAACATAATCATTTGGTCGAACTTCATAGGTTGACGGATAATCATTAATATCAATAATGACAATCCGCTTACCTTGATCGATTAGCCCACCATATTTGAAAGTATCTCCAGACCCCGGTAGCATAAGAGCAGTCCGAACAACTTGTCTTGGGAGCAGTACAGCGCGGTCAATCTTGAAAACTAACTTAGTTAGTGTCTTAACACCTGTTTCAAGATTGACCGCACTGCCAACACGCGTATATAATTCAAGCGAGACTGAATAATCTTGCTTAAAAGTATATAGAACGTGTTGAATGAACGTGGTGTTCATTACTCCCCCATAATTGACCTTAGTCGTTCAACAGCGATTTCAACGTCACTATATGTAGATGGTGAAAACTTATCAACATCGTAACTGCTTGCTGATAAGAAAATCAACTCATCTTCAATTAATCCGAGATAATAGATCTCGGTCATTTGGACACCTTCCAACTCGTAATGATGCCTGAGCTTAGAATCACTCGGCATATTCTTCGTAACCTGGGTGCATCTCCCATTTTTGATTACATCTTCTAGTATACGGGTATAGTGACTATCTACCTGTAACTCGAAGTTGTATTTCTTAAGAGGATCCTCCTTTTCTGGTTTGCTATGCCATCCCAACAAAGCCCGCACTGTATACGGTTTGCCTGGGGTCGGCAAGCCACCACAATTGTGACCATGAAAAATTAGACATCGTTGTAGATCTCTAATCTTTCGCATCTCGTCGAGGGTTTCAAGAAATACAGCCAACTTTTCTATCTGTTGGATGTATGTTCTTTTACGCATTTTGCGTACAATTTTAACAAACCATACGCTTATTACGTCTTTGATTCCCGCGAAGATTGCTGCGATCAAAATTGTAGCACCTGAAGCTAATGCAATCCATACAGTTTCCCAGGTGCTCATGGAGTTCTCCTTAGGCCAGAAGAACGGCGCCCAACAGAGGCTCAAGAACCTTGATACCGCAGAGAAGGTCAAGAGTAACTCGCGTACCCTGTGCCTTACCATCATAGGTCATAACGACACGGACACCAAGACCGTTATAGTTAACATTGGCTGCCCGAGCGCCAGTGCCCTCGCGAGGCAGAGCCAGCGGCCGCACAACCAGAGCAATCGCATTCCGGTGGAATGCAAGATTGTAATTCCCAGCCGGCCCGATATTAACAGCAGCGTCATCGACCAGAGCAACGTCAAGCGGACGATCAAGCGTAATACCCGTTGTGCCAGTGACGGCAACAATCGTGTAATACGGATTAGTGTCTTGAGAGTTGCTGGTTGACGTACCGAAGCTGACCATCTGGCCAACCTGCGGAGCAACCGTGAACGTATCAACCGTCAGTTCCTTAGCGTAACCAACAGCGTAGCCAGAAGCATTGTTAATCGCGCCGGGGACGTACCGCGTAATCACGGCGTTGTCAACAACGTCGTAACGCAGACCCGGCCAGAAGGTAACGCTAGTAGGAGTAGCGCCACCAACACTGCTAATAATACGCTGCGGAGTCATATCGCCAGCAACAGTGAACCAACTGTTAACAGGCAGTGCCGCAGACAGACCATCAACCGTCATAGTCGTGGTGCCCTTAGCGTAGCCAGCAGCGTTATTCACAGCACCAGTAACAACACTATTACCACTCAGAATCGATGGCGAATTCTGACAGGTATAGGTATTGTAACCAAACTTGCGACCAAGGTAGGCTTCACGGATAGCCGTACCATCATCACCGACCTGCTGAGCCTGCGTGAACAGATCCAGCTTCAAATAATCCGTTTCCGTGTTGGAAGTCAGAATAAGATTACGGCCATTCTCGTAAGCCTTATTCTCGTTCATCACCTGTCGCATATCGAGCAGGTGAGCAACGGTGCCGGCGGTGCCAAGCTTGCCACCACGATTGTGGATGAACTTCGGATACTGACCAAGAACCATGCGATCGATGAAGCGAGCATGAGCCAGCATAGCAGGCATCATGTACTCTTCAACAAGACCCTTCATCGACTTCGACTCTTCACCATCCTTGATGATGAAGCTAACGTGAATGTGCTGATCGAGCTTCACAGGCACGTTAGTAGCCGAAGCATCCTGATTCGTGACATCGTCATCATTCGTCTTACGCTTGGCCTCAAACTCGCCAGGCTTACGAGTGTTGACGGTATCGCCGAAGCTGGCAATCTCATCCTCGAAGTCGCGATGAATCAGATTCGCAACAACCATATTCTCTTCGAGAATCGCAAGCGATTCCTGTGCCCAAATCTCAGGCACAAACGGATCGAGAGAATTGGCGTACACTAGAACGAACGGAGAAGAATAGAGAAACATGCATAATCTCCAATTAGTTATTCTTGCGACCCATGCCTTCTTTCTTACGCCACTCACGGTACTTAGCAGGATCTTTCGCCAAAGCTGTTAGATCCTGCTTTCCGCCCTTACCAACTGGAGGATTACCACCTAATCCACCAGTAGCGGTTGACTTAAAAAGATACCCGTACCTTGGCATCTCTTTCATCCTCTTGACTGCCTGCTCCACAGTCAGATCAAGAGTAACCGGCTTACCATCCTTGTCAGTATCAGTGAACTTCACCTTTGGCGTGAATGTCCCAAGCTTATTGCCCTCTTCGTCAGTCTCTTCGGCCAGCCGGGTATTTGGCCCAAGAATCGAAATGAGAGCGTCGGGATCAAAAGCATCAGCGCGAGTCGCCTCACCAATAATTGAAGTATTGATTGTGCTAGACACGTAGCGGCTCTGCCAAGTGTCTCGGTCAGCGGTGAGTTGCTTGACCTGTTCTTCGTACTGCTTCGACAGCTTCTCTCGTTCCTTACTAGCCAACTGCTCTTTCGTCAGCATCGAATTTTGAAGTTCTTCCAGACGATGTGACAATTCCTGCTTCTCTTTGTCGTTCAATCCTTTCGCTTGTTGGAGTTTCTCCAACATTTTGATTTGCTTCTCAGTCTCTTTCTTTTGCTTCTCTAATTGTTCCTTATGCTTTCGCCGATCTTCTGCTAGAGCTTTGTTGAATTCATCCTGTGTGAATGATGTCTTGCCTTTTGCACTTGGTGGCAGATCATCTAGATTAGTACCATCGTCGTTATTAACTTGGGTACCATCGTCAGTACCTTCGTTATATACAAGCCGGAAAGACTTCGCCCAAAGATTACTATACATGGAAAATTCCTTACACCCTACTGAGGAGAATCTCTCTTGGATCCCGTAGATACGGAGCAAGATATGCCCACGCAGCATGACTAACAATGCCTGCTCTAACACTATTAGGAACCACTGCACGGTCGTAGGTTGTCCGCACAGAAGAGATACCCTGAGATGTTACGCTCAGGTTTGATAATTCAACTTGCGATATAGCTCCAGCTAAAAGATGAGCAGCTTCTTCATAACAAGCACGTTCAATGTCTATTGGTACATCCGTGTCAGTACCTCTTGGAAATTGAAGCGTTTGAGTAGTAGAGGCAAGATCGCCAGCAAAATTCAACCGATCAATAGCTCTAGTTGCAGCGATTAATGCTTTCACTTTGTCGTCAATACTGGCTAATGCCCACTTACTACCAACTGGTGTGAAAGCATTATACAATGCGATATAATCATTTGATCGATAAGCAGAACCATAATACTCAACACCAGTCTTATTGACGAAGACAGCAATTTCAATCTCAATCTCATCGCCATCACTTAGATTCAAAATCAATGAAATCTTATACTCACGATTAAGAACACCATCACTGAGATTCAATAAGATTGCCTTACCAACTGCAATCACATCATCATCGTCAGTCGTGATTTCAGTATCATTGACAGCGACATCATTCAATGAGATTGTATTATCTGTTCTTTGCGATGACAAGATACCTGTTAGGGTAACATCATCATCAAGAGTATCGGTAAAATCAATTGTGAAGATAACGGTATCCAGCGTATCTTTCACTAATTTTTGTATTAGCTGGATCACTAGTGTACCCTCACTACCGTACTACGTTCGATTTGTTTTGGCACCTTCACAAAGACACGTTTGATTCTGGATTTTACAAGCGTTACAGTCTGGCTTAATGTAATAGTCGAAGACGTTTCTTTGACTGATGGATCGCTATAGATACCACTAACTGTTGCGACACCAGTGGAACTACCAGCAGCACTAGAGGTAATGATTCCAATACCACTAACAGTTGCGATACCGTTAGAAGAACCAACTCCACTGCTACCTTGAGTTCCAATTCCAGTAACAGTAGCTAATCCATCGGTTAGACCAGCACCAGCATTGATTGCTAATGCAATGCCACTAACAGTTGCGACACCAGTAGAACTACCAGCACCAGCTGTCTCAGTCGAAGATCCATCAACAGTTCCGGTACCAGTCGAACTGCCGGCACCAGCATCGATTGCAGAACCAATTCCACTAGCTGTTGCAATACCAGTCGAAGTACCAACACCACTTCCGATTGTGATGCTGATTCCACTGACCGTTGCAAGACCGTCAGCAGAACCACCAACACCACTTCCGATTGCAGCACCAACTCCACCAGCAGTTGCAACACCATCAGCAGAACCAACACCGGAGTTACTGCTTGACGATCCACTAGCCGTAGCAATACCATCCGAACTGCCGGCACCAGCATTGATTGATGATCCTATACCACTAACTGTTGCAAGACCATCAGAGGAACCAGCACCAAATGTACTAGTAGAGCTTCCAGAACCAGTTCCACTACCATCCGAACTGCCGGCACCAGCATCGATTGCAGAACCAACTCCACTAACGGTAGCTAATCCGTCAGAGGCACCAACTCCAATATTGATTGATGAGCCAATTCCACTGACAGTACCGACACCGGTAGAACTACCAGCACCAGCATCGATCGAGGTACTGATTCCGCTACCAGTACCAACACCAGTGGTACTACCAGCACCACTGTTGATGGAAGCTCCAACACCACCACCGTCTAATCCAGTACCTGGACCACTACCAACGCCACTAGAGATTGCAACGCCAATTCCGCTAACTGTTGCTAATCCGTCTGAAGCTCCAACGCTCCCAGCAATTACTGCTTCACCAACGCCGGTTACAATTGCAATGCCCGCAGCACTACCCGCACCTTCGGTAGATACTCCAGGTGCTGGATACCGATTATAACTCGGATATCGTAGTGCTGGAAAAATTGGCATTAGTTAAGACTCTCAATGGTGTAATCCATACCAGTTAGTGTATTAGATGCACTTGCTGCGCTCCAATCAGCCGTCAATGAAAGATTTGCAGCAGCAGTCAGATCAACCGTAACTGCCGCAGGTGCGTCGTAACCAGACAAACCAAAAACATTTGTCACAACTGTTCCAGCAGCAGTATGAACGCGAGCCACACCCCAAACAAGAACAGAACCAGTAGCACCATTCGCACGAACTTGGAGGTATGCTTCGATATCCCAGTTCACATTCGAGACACCGCTACCAGTTGTGATTGCTTCAGTGATTGCAAGAACTGTACCAGATACCCCACCCCAACGAATTGCAAAAGTAATTGTCGGAGTGGCAGTTGTCGAAAGCTTACCGAAAGCACGTAATCGAAGCTTTGCACCATCACTAAGAAAATTAGCTGGTACATTGAAATCGGGAAAAATAATTGATTCAGTCGTTGTATTGGCAACTGGTGTGCCGTCTGCTGTGGCACAATATAGCGTTTGATTCCAAGTTTGTTTCATTGCGGTTCCTTATTTTGTGCCACCAGCAGTGAAAGGTGCTGGCCTAAGATTATACTTACTACTTAGCTTCGGTGATCGTGTTACAGCAGAATCCCAAGGATAGTAACTCTTGTTACCGAGATTGTGCAGATAAGTTCGTTCATCAGTTGTTAGTAATCTTTTCCATTTTGCCCAAGGCCCAACTTCTCCCACAAATTGCATTCCAGCTACTTCGCCGGGAGCAGATCCAACTTCATTATAAGCTACTTTGAATGGATAACTTGTAACTTCAGCAGGACTGAAAGCACCAGACATTGTTTGGAAAGCGGCATTATCTAGACTAATTCTTGCTGTCTTGGTTGCTGCTTCATATTCACAATATACTGAGTGTGAAAGATTATCTGATATCGTTACCGAGGGGTAGTAAAAATTAGCCCCACCACCATCGCTTACTTGGAAATACAATGTAGACGGTGGATAAAAATCAAGACTCCATTCAATAACACTACCAGTTACATTGAACTTCCCAAGAATATGTTGATTATGTCCTGGATTCAATGTTGTAATTGCAATCCATGCAAATAAGGAATGGTCATAATGCCCACCATTCAAATCACTACCATTGCATCTTAGACTTTTTTCTGCTGCGCGTCCAGTTGTCGCACCAGTGAAAAAATATGAATCTAAAAACTTAGCGCCCATTGGCAATACTGTCGGTATACTTGGTACAATGGAATGTGCCCATTCATCTTTTGTACCATTAATACTAATTGATTGGTAATTAGTTGCCATATCAAATTCATAGATGATATGACACCATTGCCCATTAGTAGGTGTACCAAAAGTTGTTGCTTTGATTGGACAAAGTGTTGGATCTGTTGTTGCCCAACCTTGGTCGCCCCAGAATGTTAAGTCGCCAGTTATTTTTCTATAGTACACTAACCATTCAACATCGGCGGCTGCTGCTGAACCATATTTTCCAACAATGTAAGGAACTGTTGCATCGGCCGGTGTCGGTGCGTCCAAACAAACCCAAAATGAAAATGTTTTCTTTCCACCTACTTTTGTATTAACAAGAGTGGGAATCCTTAGCCCATACTTATCTGGCGAATTCATCCACTGCGTGCTTCCATTAAAATCTGCTGCTGTTCCAGTTCCACCTGGACCTGTACGACTACCAGGTGTTCCAGCTGAAGTCAAATCAGGAATTTTGCCAGTTGCATCTGCAAGATCTGTGCCACTAGTTAGATTAAAATAGAAGCAAGGATCGACTTTTAATGAAGCAGTTATATTAGCATAAGTTCTGCCAGAGCCAGAATTATACAAATCATCTTTCTCTGATTGCGTTAGAAGACGATTCCAAGCACCAAAATAACAGAAACCACCATTAACAAGATGACCGCCACTTGAACCCATAATCCAAAGATCTTGTTGATCTTCGCGGCCAGGAAAAATCGAAATTAGATTATTGCCGCGACCTGTGAGATCAATACGATCATGCCCAGGCAATTCGTTCATCTTATAAGCAGCAACGCATTGATCTCGCAGTGACATTTTTACTCCTCACCAGAAACACGAGCAATAGCACTCACCGATGCAGCAGCAGTGACGCGAATACCTAATCGATCACCACCACCAATAATGATTTCTCGCCCAAATGGTGCTTGCCAAGTATAACCTTGTTGTGGATGAACATACTCAGTCAACAAAACATCACCAGCCGTTGGCTCACTCGTCGAAGTGTGCTGAGCCGTTGTCTGAATAGTCTCATCCCAATCATCTGGATCTTTTCGCAATGTCAAACTAGACATTGTACCGCCGGTTGTTTGTCGCAGAACATCAACACGGATCGGTTCTGCTGTATTACTAGTGCCATTGAATGAGACGCTAATCTCATCAATTTTTACTTTGTGGTGCGAAGCTGCAATAATTTGTAGTAACGTTTTTGCAGACGTACCAGTTGTAATTGGATCAGTAACACCTTTGAAACGATTACCAGCCATATTAACTCCTTACCAATGTTTTTCGGCTGGCTGGTCAAAGACTACTTGATTCATCTTTCGTCTTTGGATACATCTCCCGCCAGTTGATGCTGTGTAATGTACGGTAACTGTTATGTGATCTACATTAGCGTCAGCGCTTACCATATTTGTTGTTACAACCGTGTAAGCAACACCAAAATTACTTGCATTGATGTCACTATAAGACCAAGTATTACTCCACAGATCCGAAGCACCACCAAAACTTTGAATAGTATCTGTGCCGGATAGTGCAGAGCCACCCTTCTCCGTAATCTGGGTGACTCCGCCTTTCATCAATTTGCAATAATCGATGACATCAGTACCACCATTTCGCTCAACGTCAACAATAATGCCATCGATTGTAGCTCCCGCTGGTATGGTGAATCCGAAATCTGTTGCTCGGAGTTCTCCACACTCATCAACATCAGCTAATGAGATTGTGGCATAACTATTATTTGAGGTCTTAACGTGGGTTGGGCTAAAACTCCAGAAAGCAGTGCCACCAGAGCTAGTAGCCGCATTAGGAGAATTAGGCCCTTGGCTTGCCACGATTAATCCTCAGTAATAGTTGTACCAGTCGTAAGACGAGGAGTAACACCAGTATTAGAAATCACAATATTCGGCGTCACAGTGCCCTTATAGAGCACTTTCCCCGCACCAGAAGAAGCCGTACCAACTGCAAAGTGCGTAGCAGTCTGCGGAAGATTAGTTGAGTTCGTTGGATTCGGGAAGTCCTGATTAGCCGCAAGGACAACCGTGTTGGTAGAAACCGTGAATCCGGAACCACTTCGAGCAACTGCCACGCGAGCGTAGCTAGTATAGTTACACTCATTAGTAGTTTGGTCGCCAGCCTCACCAACATCTGCCGTATGTAACGAAAGATATAAGTTGGTCAGAGGTGTTGAAGCTGCATTATCGGCAAGATTCGCAATCGCAGTAGCATTGAAAATGAGTTTCAGAAGATCATTTTCAAAAGTATTGCCCTTAGACATTACTTACCCTCTCCCCTGGTTTTGTCAGTTGGAACATCATCGGTCGTTGTGTCGCGACTTTTTGCTTTCTCTTCTTTGGCATCTTGCTTAGGATTACCAGAAGCATCAGGAACACCGCGTGCGCCTGGATTATCATCCGGCTTAGATTGTGCTTCAGCAATACGAGCGAGTCGTTCAGCGTGGTCTTTCTTAGCCTTCTCGACTTCTCCAGCAGGATAACCACGTAGCCTACTAGCTGTTTCTAATGACAATAGTCCGATTTCTACATCACTCTTAATAATCTCTGGATCAGCTGTCATCGTTGTAGCACTATCGATTTCAATATCAATTTTCTTAACTTTTTCTCTTGCAATTCGCGAACCTAACATAATATGTGAGATTCGCTTACCGATCTCTTTCTGAAAAGTCATTGAAGGAACTTTGGTCATTAGTTTTTCAAGACCTTCAGCTTCATTTCGACGATCTTCTTCGGTACGAAGACTGTAGTTTTCTGGGTATACAATTGTAGCAATATCCTTACTACCTTCGTACATTGACCAAAATTCTGCAATCTTTCGTTCACCCATCTCAAGTGCAAGACCAATATAACTTAATCCAGTTTCAAGGCTTCGACTATCTTCTTGCTTACTTTCCGCAGAAGCCATCTTTGGCCCTTGCAGATTACTAATAGTAAGTTTCAAAATCTGTCGAATATCTCGCTTAAGTTCTTGTTGCTTCTCCATCGAAGCCTTAAGCGGTTCCGGTGATGGATGAATGAAATCTGGGCGTTCAACACCTTTTGGATATCTTCGTCCCTTTGATGGTCCTACAACGATTTCATCGCTCTTAGCTGTTGCACCTTCAGTTGCTTGACCAGGGGTTGTCGTGTTTCCAGTTGGGCGAAGATGAATACTGTCTGCTCGTGGTTCGTACTGTTCAGTATAGAATGGAAAATTGCTTTTCAAAGCGTAACTCATATCAGTTGATGCAAGATTAAGCAGTGCAATCTGATAATCTGCAACATCTGTTAGCAAACTTTCACTAATACTGACAGTTACAAATGGTATTTTGTTAATATTGAGAATAATTGGTTGATCTGTTGGTGTCCCAAACTGATCAATCATTTCTCCATGTTCATCATAAAAACATGCAAGAATTAATCCATCAATATCACGCCAAATTCTGCGAAATCGGGTGGTCACACCACTAGGAAATCCTGTCTCCTCATCATACGCAATAATGTTTTCTCGCAGCAAAATAGCCGCATATTCGTTGAAATCTGCTCCTTCATCAAGAATCCAAGACCTAATATCCTCAGCTTTGTACATATAGATATAAGGTCTTAATCCTTCGTTAGCTGCAATACTTTCACCAGCTAAGGGTGGCATATCAACATAGATTCCGACTCGTTCCATAGTCAGAAGTTCTGGTAGAATCTTGCAGCCCATGAAATAATTCATTGAGCTACCTTCAAGATCTACCCCACCATGCAAGCCAGTGATTGCTGATTGATAACTATCTGTCCCGCCAGCGCGAGTGATATCCACCATACGTTGATAGATCGAATCCTTAACTTCATTCACGCCAACTTTTGCAAATGCGGGACAATATGTTACGGCTTTCCTTTCGTCAAAATCACTCTGGGTTTCTCGCTTACTTAATCGCTGCAAATATGTATCGATGAACCTGCGTCCACCTTCATACGTGATTCGCCACTTATCCCATTCGCGAATCTTAAGATTATATTCTGGGTGGACAATCATTGCGATAGACATTTGCCGCTCCTGGGACTCAACGAATTTTGGTCATATTGGGGACTCTGTAATGTCTTGACTAACATTAAGACCCGCTGCAAATGGTAATGCGATTTCGGCATAATTTCTTGCGTGTGCGTAGTGATCTTCCTCATTACCTTTGATATATCGCCCAACTGGATTATCTTCAGCGTCTTTTTCATAGACTCGTACAAGACATTTCAGATGCTGTCGATATTCTAGTGGTGTATCAGCAGGTAGATCAATCATTTTGCCTCGAATTCGACCTAATGATAGATCTAACCAGGATGTTCTGTCTACAGTAATTGTGGGTTCACCACTACTACTAGCGACATCCTGTTCCTTACCAGCATGAATTTGTTTGCCTTGAACTCCACGACCATAGAAACACATTTTTACATGGCCCCAGAATCGCATAGCAAATTCAAATGCTTTTCGTCGTTCTGGATTAGCATCGATAACACAATGATGAACACCGTACTCTCGCATAAGATTGTCAAGTTGCTCAAAATGTTGAACCTTTGTGATGTTCAAAATTTTTGGCCTTGACTCTATACTCAAGTCTCCTACAACGTGTGAAGGTAATGTCCATTCATCGATTTCAACGTGTAACCACTTACCAACGTCTACACCCATCGTAATAATCTTATTGGCGTTGCTGGTTCCTCGCTTATGACTACGAATACATTCATCAATCATCCTGTCTGTTAACTTCGCACCATCTGTAGTGTGTGCAAGTCCGAGCTTAGAATTATATAATTCTTGCTCATCAGCAGGATTGAATTGTGCGCGTAAGAATGATTTCGCAATCTCTGATGGTCGGCAACGATTCGCAGATGAATACATTTGATTAATGTAAAATCCGCGATCTTCTCTATCCGTATATGTTGGGATCCATCTACCTTGAGCTAACCATTCGTGCTTATTTTCATGTGGCAAATAGCCATTGCATTCTTTGCACTTCAGATGGCTCTTTTCGATCTTTGGATCTAAGATATCTGTGCCAGTAATTTCCAAACAATCTGGAAAAGTTAGCTCAGTTAATCTTGAACAACATGGACAAGGAAAGAAGAAATGCTCTTGCGTGGTCTTCTGAAATAGAGCATTAATTCCGTAATTCTCAATTGTCGGCGTAGAAATCGCCCACGCTTCTGCTGTCATCTGACCTGACTGGCGTTCCATTGCGAGAGGAACATTATCCTGTTCCATCTCATCAACTTCGTCAAGAACCAGAAAACCAACAGGGATCGATTTCAATCCGGCTCGAGATTTTGAACCTCTAATGTAGAGATTAGTTGTTCCAGCCCGCTTATGACCAATATTCTTGACTTCGGAGAACAATTTCGCCAAATGTGGTGATAACTCTAATGCTGGATCGAAGCGAGCAGCAGAAAAATCACTTGCATCTGGCGTCTTTGTTGGTAACACATATAAGCAATCCACTCGTTCAATATCGAGTTTGAAGAACGTCCGATTCAAAACAGTCTCAGTATACCCCATCTGAGCTGATTTCTGACCAACGTTCAGCTGGGCAGTGCTGTCATGCATCTCTCGAAGCCAAGGGTGGTACTTGAATCGCCAGGGACCAGCAAAATCTTTCCCACCCATCACCCGACAAGCTTCTGCCCACCTTGAGCATGTAGTTAGAGATCGTCTTTTCAAGCCGGCAGATAATCTTTCTGCCATAAGCTTGGCCATGTTATGCATTATCTTTGACTACCACATGAGTATCACTGATTAATTTCATAATTGAGTCAGAAATCCGATCCAAAATAGCTTCATCTGTGATTTCTTTGGCGATTACATCAACAAAAGCGGCACCTAATTGAAGGGCTGCACTCTTATCGAGCAATGCACCAGTCTTTTCTTCGAGACGATGACAAGATACCACAAGCTTTTCAATCTTAATTACAATGTCAGAAAGCTTGTTGGAGAACATAATTAAGTCATTTGCCGTCTCGCAACGATTCATTGTCTCTTGTAGGATGACTCGCAGTACGCCGATTTCTTCACGTAAGCTCTTGACTTGCGGATTATCGGCCATTTCTTCGACTTGAGACTTCCATTTTGTCAGTCGAAGATTGCGAATCAGTGCTTTTTCTTGTCGCGATTCAAAACCGGTAGAGTGTGCTAGACAATATGGACTACCAGTTTGTGCGATAATCAGACATTGACCATGACCAGTTACTTGTTGACATCGCCTAGGATCAGATGGATATTCTACTCGTTGAACGCGTGAGGGGTCAGCCATTATTTGCATCCCTAATAACGGTCAAAATTTGACTCCAAGCAAGAAATTGTCGCTTGAATTCTAATTTTCGTTGTTCAATTTTCTCAAAAATAACACTATTTTCGGGCATTTTCAGGCCCATTTCTCGCCAAGTATTGAGAACAGTCGTCAAATCTCGTAACTTATTTGCTATTTTGATTAGTTCCCAATCTTGAAACGTATAGAATATGTCAGCAGTTGCTGGACTACGTCTGACCATACTCTATATCTCCTCGTAACCGTGACCGCTTGGGTCGGAACTCCCCTCAAATTCCGTTGTTGACTTCTTTGTCAACAAATTCCAAGCGGCCACGGAGACGCATAGGGGATACACATTAGACTCGGGTAATCTGATCCGCGACGGCTTCCGATACCCTAGCAATCATCCAACGCGCGACATGCGGCGTCGTTGATCGTACAACATTCACAGCAGCCGAACCACCCCAGACAGCAGCGTAAGTCAAGCCTTTCTGCTCCACGTTACAAATCACTTCGTAGGCGTCATTCAGCGGAATATATCCACCGACAAGCAGTCCAGCAAGACCAGTGGTTGCGGCCCCGACGAGGGCAAAGCCGCCAACCATCACCACTGCAACAGCCTTCAGAGCGTCTCGGAGCATGTGATCTCCTTCTGATTAATGGCCGCGAACTCGGACCTGAACACGCTGAACTTTCCGAACCTGAACCTTCTGAACCTGAACCTTCTGTACAACACGCTGAACCTGAACCTTCTGAACCTGAACCTTCTGAACCTGAACCTTCTGAACCTGCACAGCCTGAACATACTGCACAGGACTAACAACAACAGCCTGCACACAATCACAAGCCATCGCAGGGGAAGCAAAGAACAGGCAAATAATCAACATCGCAGCAATCGTCTTCATCACTGTTCTCCTAATTATTTCACAAAACCATCAATGTAATCCACAATCTGCCCGATTTCAGTATCTGTGAGTCCGGGTTTCGTGGATTTCGGTGGCATTTCACCCTTGTAGGTTTTGGTGATAACTTTGAGAGCTTGACGGTCGGTCAAGTTAACAAGATTACCATTTTTAATCAAGGTGAGATTACCACCACGACCTGATGCATTCTTGTCATCATGACAAGATGCACACCTTGTAGTAATTACTTTCAATCCGTTATTCGTAGTGGGTGGATTGAAAGGATCATTCTGCGGCTTACTAGCTTCTAGATTTTTAATGCGATTCTCAATCGCTTTCAAAGCTTCCAGAATGGACTGATTATTATTATTATCGCCGACGTAAGTAGCAGTATATAGAGGGATAACTTTCTGCACTACAACGGCGTCTTGGGCTGCTACAACGACACGTTGTCGAACAACACACGTCGCGTAGGCAGAGCAAGTAATTAATCCGAGAGTCAAAATGGCAAATAAGTAACGCATCATGGTCCCGCCTTCAAATATTTCATCAAGAGTGGGAAAGCTTCCTCTAGATGCTCGCGTCTTATGGTTTCGTCTTGTAGGAGACTAGCCAAAACCGGATCAAGATACTTTTGACCCTTCAGAGCAGCCAAGATTTTCTCTTTCGAGTAGCCTGTTTCGATAGCGATTGCATCGATATCGAGATCCGCTTCTTGATATTGAGTATGATATTTTGCGAAAGCTTTCGATAGTGCGTCGGCTTTCATGCCAGTGAGACTTAGTACAGTTTCATTATAATCAGAGACATCGCGGCGAATGTATTTCTCTAAGTCAGTGAGATACAATCTACGTAATCGCCGTAATTTTTCATAATCCGGACTTGTAAGTGCTACGTTTTTGGTGTAGACTTTTCGTCCCCAGTCCTTGATTGGCTGGATTCCGACCGTGTGACACCGTATGCAGCTATGTCCGATGTGGACTCTTTTGTCATTGCCCGGTGCCTGATGGTCCGCCGCAATGTTATCGGGAGCCGCATCTTGTCGATTGCCCTGAGCGTCACTGAGGAAGAAAGCAAAGAGTCCATTGGGAAGATTTCCATAGATCTCCTCGGCATCATGTTTGTAATCACCATTGAGATTCCGCAGGGCATTACGATTATCTTTCTGGTTGATTACATCCAATGTAACCCAGTAAGATCCAGTGATTGTTGCAAAACGTATAATCTGTCGATTATTAAGCGTAACACCACTGCGAGCAACAATCGCACGAATTTCTTTTTGGAGACTTTCCGCTTTCTTCTGATCTAACCCTACCAGGTCTTGGAAATCTTTCCGATTTTTGACCCTCAACCAATCATAGTAGCCGGTACCTTCACGATCAATCTGTTGCGAAGTCTGAACTAGGAACCAATCAGCCCTAACAATGGGAACTTGCGACTGTGTGAGAGCTAGAAGTTTGGTTTGATTCGTCCAGGGTGCCGAGGCTCGGATATCAAACGTTTTGACTACCCACTGTCCATTTTGCAATACCTGATAATCTTTCTTGATTGGTATGGTGAAATACGGATCAGGCAATGCGTCCCAAGTTTGTGCTTTGAATCCATAATCCCGGAGGTCGAGCCGCCATAATCCAGGACTAACAACATGAAGTTTGACTAACTCGGCCTCACGGGATAATGAATTCAGCCAAAAATTCAAAGTAGCTTGAATTTCAGCGTGACTACCTTTGAGATTGTATGCTGAAATATAGCGTACATGTGTTGCGGATGGTAATGATTGTGCATCTTTCGTCGCAATATCAATGCTTTCCTGCGGTGACATCGCGAGCAGTAAGAGGGGTATCACTGGATCCGATCTAATTTGAATTTCGCGGTTATGGCCCCCGACCGGCCAATAATCCAAATCTCGGCCGGCAAGTCCACACCATCCGGCGGTGGGGGTGCGACGGGAGGGCCGTATAAGGATACAATCCGAGAAATATCACCGGGTTGCGGTACCCGACGACCTGGAGCATATGTCGGTTCCATTAGGTCGCGAGTGCCTGGTCTAGCATGATCAAGACCAAGAGCATGTCCGATTTCGTGAGCAGCCACAGCTACCAAGTCAATACGATTCTGGGGTGGAGCCTCGGATACGATCCACGATTCCGAGGTATCGTATTTCTGTGTTAGGGATCGATCTGACCCATCCGGTAGCTCTGACCAGGCTAGGACTTTGAATGTTCCGTCAATCCGTCCGGTTGTGACTAGGATATCGGCTGGTGTGCCTTCCTCGAAACTGAGGCCACAGACTGACTGCCAAGAATCAAAAGCTTGCTGGAAGACACTTCTTACAACATCACGGGTGAGATTAGGCAGATTCCCAGCAACCTGCCAGCGAAGTCGCCTTTTTCGCCATGCTGCTAAGTTAGCTAGCATAGCTTCGGTGACTCCGCAGATGTGGATCACCTCCTCTCCGTC
>ERZ724505.299-NODE-299-length-34200-cov-21.635437_pt1 | contig 34200 bp, 21 predicted proteins | sample MGYA00376038_ERZ724505 | MGnify/ENA primary metagenome ERZ724505 (study PRJEB28724, sample SAMN07190884) | wastewater metagenome | isolation source: effluent of sewage treatment plant in Hong Hong | place: Hong Kong | collected 2016-03-17 ...
GTGACGAGTTTGCCCCACCAGCGAAAAACCTCCAGAGGCAACCCTTTCCTTTGGTGTATTTGCCGGTTGCTAGTCCCTACCGGCATCGGGTCTTTCCATCTGCAGCTAGCATCGCAGCCTCTCGCCTGTAAAGAGGACGGCACGGATCGCTATTCCTCGTCGTCAAAATCCATAGTCTCTTGCTTGGCATTGTCCAGCGAATCATCGTTGAACACTAAATGACCTCCCTTTCGAACTGACATGTTGTAGACCTTGCTCTTTCGCTTTGGAACTGAGTCAGAAACCAAAATTTGAACATTGCAGTCGTCGCAAAATCCACTTGCGTCTTGCCGTGGCTTAACCGCCAATGTCAGCGAAACAGTTCGTTCCTTAGACTCTCCAGGACGATCTTCGCAGTCCATGACAACACGTTTTAACGCTTGTTCGAAAGCGAGCCCGATACGTTCACCGTCCATAGCGGCAAGCGACTTGAGGCTAAACTTTTCCAGCGTACTCATGATTGTTCTTTCAAAATAATCTCGACACACATTTTCTTGAAAGGCACGATAAACGTGCCGAGTTAGCGCTAACCGTATGTAGATGGTTGCTGTCTGGGCTTGCCTTTTGCCCGGCTGATGGAGATTCGCAAAACAACGTCGCATCCTCGAACCCCTTCTAATTCGAGTAGCTCCGGTGGTTGGTCGAAATATCCTAAGCACAGTATGGCAATGACAATGAACATATTTCCTTCCTTGACCCACCATCCTTGGCGGGTCGCGTCCATGTTTTTAGTCCTTACTCTCTTCCGATGAATCTTCTTCCATGCCAGAAGACTCATCCATGTCTGATGCCTTCTCAGCACCAACCACTTCGCCGTCTGCAATCACTACAGCGCAGCGCTCCTCATCTTCCTTGGTTCTAGTAACAACCTCGCAAATGAATTGGAACTTATTTTCCTCAACGACCTTTGCCAGTGCGTCCAGTGTAGCATTATCCAGATCGCTTCCGTGCTGACAAACCAGCAATCTCAATTTTGGATTTAGCGCCATTCCGACCTTAACGCTAGCCATAATTCTCTGGCTGGTGCATGCTTGCTCAAATGGAATTCCATCCATCAACAAACCATCTTCTGTTAGCGACATGCCTGGCATCGGCCACTTCGCATTAGCAACAGCCTCGGCGCGTTCCTCCTGAATCGCCTTAAGCCGATCGGTATGCTTTTGGTACTCACCGCGGCTTTTCTTAAGACTGGATTCTAGCTTGGAGTACTCAACGTTAGCTCGAACCTTAGAGTTGATTTCGTCTGCCTTGGTAATCTTGGTTTTTACCGCTGCGATGTCTGCTGCAGGATCTGGAAGCGAGTCGAGTTTCTTGCGAGCGTTCTTTTCTCCATCAGCGGATGCAACGATTTGCGCATTAATCGCTTCTAGGCTTTCATTCAGTGCAGCAATCTTCTTATGGATTATTTCGGCTTCTTCTGACAGGTCTGATTGTCGCACCTTCAAGCTGTCTGCAAGCTTTTCAAATTCAGATCGCTCCTTGGATCTCACATGAAGAGTTTCCAATTCAGACATAAGGTCGGCGACCTTAATCTCCTCCTCCGGAACATCCTCGTATTTGATCGCAGCTTCAAATTGCGAAGCCAAGTTCTTTCCTTCGCGACCGAGAATAGTTCGTTCTTCAAATACCTTGGCATGCTCTTTATCGAATTTCGATAGGTCTAAACCGAGCATCTTCTGAACTAGCGTAGCCTTTTCCTTAGACTCCATGCGCTCAAATGCCAAAGGATCGAACGCACGAAGCGTAAATAGCTTCTGCAGCAACTTGCGAGGCTCCGTCGCTTTCTTCCCGGAAGAATCCAGGACGCGAAATTCTTCTATCACTTCGCCCGATGGCTTTTGCTTAAGAGATAGCTCGACTGTGATCGAATCTCCATCTCCAGCCAGTTCGATAGTAACCTTGCCTTTCTTCTCGCCTTTCCGAAGGGCGATTTCTGGATAGTCATCCATGCCAGACTTCCCGGCTAATGCCATGACAAGCGCGGTTAGTGCCGACGACTTTCCTTGGTCATTCGCACCACCCACCAAGAACAAATGTCTACCAGCTAGATCGAACTTGATGTCCTTTACGCCCAGGACATTATGGGCTTCATACTTGATTACTTGCATTCGAATTCTCCAGTTTCCTAAGAACCGTTATGGGGGGGCAAAAAAATTACAGTCTTACCAATCTCCGTTTTGATGCCGGGGCTGCTTTCCATACTTCTTGTAGTAACGCTTCTCAGCTTCATCCCTGGAAATGTTCGATTGACCAGACTCAACCGCCGCTTCGTATCCATCCATCCATTGCTCTAGCGTCTGATAGTCTGATTCTGATTGTTCCGTAACCAAACTCCCGGTTTTCTCGTCGAAGTAAGGAAGTCCATTCTGCCGATCCTTTTTCGGCGACTCAAGCCAACATTCACGACACAGCGCTGGGCAGTCACTTTTATTGGGCTCTCCGCTTTCCGATACCAGGAGCGTATTACATTTCATGCAAACGATCCCCGTAGTGATCAGGTCGCTCATGATCCTAGATAATCCTCGTCGTTGTTGGTAACTCTAAATCAGTAATTAGCGTCACTAGTTTCATCGTAGTTTCGTACCTGCTCTCAAACTCGATCAACGCTTGACGTTTTTTCTCAGTGATTCGATCGTCTTCATCCTTGGCAGCCTGGATGATCGCTTCAACTGTACCGAATTCCTTCACTAAGTCCGATGCGAACTTAGCGCCAATTCCCTCAGCGCCTGCAATGTTGTCTGAACTGTCTCCAGCTAGGCATTGAAACGTTGTCCATTGCTCTGGGGTTATCCCGGAAACGGTAGTGCTGTTGTAAGTGCAGCCTTTGATGTGATCTTTCACGCTAACCCATTTGTAATCCGGCAGCTTTTCCCCTGACGTTGGATCTTCGGTCCATTCGATGTCAACCAGCATGTTGCATTTTGGCGAAAGACACTGCCTCATGTCTTTGTCCACTGTCATCAGTGTTACATGCCCGTCGAACTGCTTCGCAAAGCTTGCCATGAAATCGTCTGCTTCGAATCCATCTTTCTTTACGCAACAGAAATCAGATAGCATTTGCTCTGCAAGAATTAGCTGCTGTCCCAACTCAGGATCTTTGGTGGCACGATCCTTATATTTTCGATCCTCCCATTCCTTCGTTAGCTCCTTTCGAAAGCTAGTCCTTGAATCAAAACAGCAGACAGCATCGGTGAGCCCCTTTTCCTTGAGCCTTTCCACTGTTCGCTTAAACCACTGAGAAACTTCTTTAGCTGCTTCTGCTTCTGCGCCAGACGCCCACATTCGAGTCACATGGTAATTAACGTCGATCGCCAATAGCCATCGTTTCCTTTTTTGTTCGACTTGCTGGTTGACTTGTTTGGAATGCTCTCTCTCTTCGTCGGAAGTCCTACCGGCATTAACCGCGGCCGCCACAAGCTCAACCCTGTTGGGCTTATTGGCATGTTGCATGTGTATCGCCCATGATGCAGCCGGATTGCGATCTTTAGGCGGATAGGCGCGAGCAACGGCTTCGCATCGCTGAATCAATCCAGGTGATACATCGACCGGGAACACTTGACTGTAATTATCCTCGCCTAGCTTAGCCTTTGCTGCCTTAGCTAGGTCGCCGAGGTACCAATTGATCTGTCTTTGCCACCAAGCCAGATCTTTGCCCCACGATTCCATGCCAGATACATCCAACTCGGACGTATCTAAAAATTGCTCTTGCATTCTGGTCATGAGTCGAACCTAACGTCTGGACTGACTCCATCTGTGTCTTTTGCCGACTGGATATGATTCATGCACTTATCGTACGTTACGCGCAGCCAGCAGCTAACGTCTTCGATTGGAAAATCTCCTCCGCAGCAGCTTCGAACGAAACTCCTAAACCCATCCAGAAGCTCGCTTGGATTCCTCGAGTCTGGAGCGTACTTCTTTCTCCATGCGTCTTTGAGCTTCTTAAGTTCAGCCTCTTTAATCTCGTGCTCTGGTTCTTTTGGCATAGCCCAGCCAGGAAGCTTTGGAGGTTTCCAGTAAAACGATCCTCCGCCTTTTTTCTCGGGTAAAGTTGCCCAAATCCATCCCCTGGCGTCTCGAGGCGGCTCCTCGCACACTTCTGCAAATGTTTCATCAAGCTGGTACAGATAGCGACCTATGCCCCACTGCGCACCAGCTCGTTTCATTGCACCGCTAAAACCACCTTTAGCGGGTTCAATGTGCGTCGGTTCCGAAACGTCCCATTTGGTAACCCATTCGCCATTGATTCGAATTGAGATACCGACCTGGATAGCAATTGGACCAGTGCGCAACTCATGAAGAGTCATTGCCTCGTTTCGCCAGTTCTCAGGTCCACATACCTGATCTAGTCTGCGTTGAATTGCTCTGGCAGTGCAATAAGCCAAGCAGAGGCAGAACAGCTTACCGTTCTTATTTCCAGCCCTGGAAACACGCCATTCGATGTCGGACTCTTCGAACGGATCTGCCAATTTAGATAAGTCAATCTCTTTGCTCATGTTTGCGTTTCCGTTTCAAATAAGATGGATTGTTGATGGTGAACTTCACAAAACACTTTTGACAGGTCCAAGTCTACTTGGGTTTGTGCTCGCCACACCATTCCGAGTCTATGGTAAGCGGCCAGACAGCGAAATCTTCGCAGTCATCACTGCGATTTAGTGGCGGCATGCTAGGCGGAAATCGCCTGCATATGCCTATTCCTTCTGGAACACGATTGGTGTTTCGATCCCAAAATCGGCAGGTTAAACACTCTGCTTGCGCAGCAGATGAAACAGAACCTTTGTCGTCGGCACTCGACATGGCATGTTCTTTCGAATGGGTAATTTTCTTCAGTGGTGGGAGCGGGATTCGAACCACGCGATTTCCAGCTTATGAGGCTAGCGAGATGACCTCTTCTCTACCCCACCGCGAACAATCATACAGTTTGCAAATTGGGAAGCAATAGGACTTTTGCGTTTTTGGGTCAATTTCCTAAATGTCAATGTTTTATTGGGTTTGACCGGAGAATTTGTCGCCAATTGGCGACAAAAAAGCCACCTAGCGAATTACCCGGTCGCTAGGTGGCACTGAGGAGAATTTGGCGTCTGTTGCCGAAACGCCGGAAGATATGTTACGCTGTTTACTGCGTTTTGAAAAGCTTATTGAGTCCGCGAATTCTATTTAGCACAGCTTCTTTGTTTCCTCGAGTTTTTGCATAGGATCGTAGTAGCTGCTTGATTTCATCCTTGGTCCAGCCAGTTTGCTTGAGCGATTCCAGGGCTTTATCACGCTCGGCGACTTCTTTGTCAAAGCTTTCTTCGCTCTGCCCTTTGTTACGAATTGGATGATAAGTTGCTGCATAGACTAGATCTTGCTTCTTATGCTCGCGACGATCTTCCATTTGTTTTCGCTGCTCATCAGTCAACATGCCAGAATACGCAAAATCTGGAGAATTCCATTGCATGTGCTTCAGGTCATTGCTGAACTGCTTGGATCTTTCCTCTTCGGTTCCCTTGGCGTATTTCGTTTTGTCTCCATACGTCGAAGTACCCATGCCTAGCAATGTAAGAATCGTTATCGCTGGTCCCTCGGGAACTCCACGAGCAACCATAGTGTCCTTTATTTCTGATAGTGATAGGGGAACGAACAAACCGCCTGTAGCTGATAGCGGAGTAACTTTGTCTCCAACAACGTTTTCACCTACCGCTACGTTGACTATGGCTCCCGGAATTGGAGCAAACTTCGTCCTGACAAATCTCGCCATTACGTCCCAAGTCGTTGGAGAATTCCATTCGCGTTCCTCGCCACGAATCGCACGAAGTTTTCCGGTATCGTCCTTTTGATATCCCGACGCAACCTGCGAAATCAAGATAACAACTTGTGCGAATCCAGACATTGGATCGATGCGAGTTTCGCCCATCTTGATCTTCATGAAATCGCTCGATCTTCGGTCTAGTTCAACCGTTGGCTTTTCTTCATCGTCATCATCGTATGCCAATGCGCCAAGTCCGACTGCTGTTGCAAGAAATGTCGCGATGCCAGTTGCGTACCGCGCATACTCCTTGACGATCGCCTTTTTTACTCTGAATGATACTTTTCTTGAAGGAAGCAAGTAGAACGGCATGGCTATGTACTGGAACCTAGACGCAACGAATCGCGGCGCGAAGAACAGCACGTTGAGATTAGCTGCTGCCTGGTTGAATTTTCCGAGATCAGCGCGACCAGTAGCCACGTTCACATACTGAGCGATTACCTTGGCTTCGTCGGCTGTGACTTGTCCATTCTGCCCCAAACTTTCAACCATGTATTTGAACAGCTTGAAGCGCATGCCATTTAGAAATGTCGAATAAGCCCTAGCTGACATCTCCACCGGAGAGAGAAGCTTCTTAGTCACTTTATTGGCTACCGATCCCTCTCGTCCAATCCCATGCTTGACCCACCGACCCATAAACGCTTCTTCCATTCGTGTGATGTTTCCCTCCTCTTCGGTAATGGAAAGCTTTGCTGTCAAGGCAAACTGATACATTGGATCGTTACGGATGTCCTCGGCTATATCGAAATTAGCTTGATCTGAAAGCATAGCCCTCAGCATTTCTCTGGACGTTTCCGCCGCCAGCTTGGGATGGGCAAATGCAGCGGCTCCACCCTGTCGAAATACTGCTGACAAGTCGAACGAAGTCATTATCGCTCTGGATAGGTGCGAGATTTCCTTCACGAAGTCCCATATCCGCTGAGGAACATTCATGTTCTCTAGCCGATACTCAGCCATCTTGCGGAAAAACGCATCCTTTACATCCTCAAGTTGCTTTTTAAGTTGCAACTGCTCGTCTGTTAGCTTTCTAACCTCTTTCTTCGGCTTGGGGTCGAATTCATTATTGACCATTCGCTCTTGGTATTCGGCAATTCTCTTAGAAATACTCGCTTTGTACGCTCGATCGGCTCTTTGCTCTGGAGTAAGTTTAGGATTAGCTAGCGCTCTGATGGCGTCTCGCTGTTCCTGTAGCGCCTTAAGCCTTGCTTTTTTAGCATCGATCGAAGGCGATGAAAGCGGAGTCTTAAGCAACTTCTTTGGCATGACATTGCCGCTACTGAGTTGTTTTTCAACTTCGGAAATTGCCTTATCCAGCGAACGTTCTGTTGCAGCAAGCCGCTGCTGAAGTGTTGCTCCTGGCTTAGGGAACAGTCCTTTGTGAATGACTTTCCATTCCTCGATTTGACGCTTCAGTTCTTCTAGTTCAGCGTCCGGCTTCAGCTCCGTCTTGTTTCGTACAATTCTCTGACGATTTTCAATTTCATATTTCAGGTCGGAAATTCGGTTGCGAGCCGTTGTCTTTGCACCCTCCAAGGCTGAACGTAGTTGAGCTTCTGGGTCGGTGGTAGTGAAACCTCCACGTCGCTTAGCTTCATTGACTTTCTTGATAAGTCGTCGTTCCTCATCGCTGGGCGTTCGTCGTTCGCCGCCTGTCTTGGATGGTGCTTGACCGGCTTGCATGTCTTCCAGCTTTGCCAGTTGTCGCAACTGTCCGGTGAGATCCCGAATGATCTTGTCGATTTCGTTTTTCGAAAGAGGCGAGAATTGACCGTAGCCGCTCAGCGCGTCCATAGTTTCACGACGCGTGATCTCTGGCTCGATTTCCTGAAGCGACTGATGGACAGCATTAACTACGGCATCGCGCTCAGTGATTCCAGCCTCCACAAGCGAACGTTGGATCTGCCTGGCTAGCCGAGTCATTCCAGCCAAATTCGTTTTGGCGACTGCCGGAGTCGGAATATCGCCAAACAGCTTTGCGTCCTGCCATGCCGTTGCAAACGCTACTTGCGCCTTGACTGGCATTTCGCCACCAATATCGCGCTGAACGTTAGCCATGAATTCGCCGAATGTGAACACGCCGGCTTTCACATAGGCTTTAACAACACTCATTGCTTCCTCTGCCATCCGTTCTTCTTCGGTCTGGTTCAGCGTGTCTGTTGAGCGACCTACACCAAACACATTGGCAAATTTCTGCTTGAATGCTGAAACTGCGCTAACCGCTTTTTCTCTGGCTGCCGTTCGTCGAGCTGGTGTCCGCTTCTTTTCCTCCTGAAGGCTTTTGTCTACGTTTCTTTGGCGCTCAAGGTCAAGCTTTTCCTGGTCAGACTTTGCTAACTTCGCTTCAAGTTCCGAAATCTGCCTAGAAAGTTCGATAATCTCCTGTTGCTGCTTGGCGCTAAGAGCATTTCCTCCATTGGCAATTCGAGCCCTTCGCATTAGTCCAGCTAGCGAGAAGTCTTTTCGTAGAACTATTTGCCGAGCAACCCCCGATCGCCCCCATTCTCGACCAGCCGCTTTAGACGCGTCTTCGATCTCGGCTAGGGATTTCATTATCTGGTCGGCTTGCTTTTGCAGCCTAGCAGACTCGAATGCGTCCCCGGCATCCTTAGCAGCAAATAGATCGTCTGACACTGATTCAAGCGAGTTGTTGACCTGTCGGTAATGCAGTTGGAAAATAGCCACCTCAATGTTGCTGAGGTTTCTCGGATCTGCAATGATCGACTTTACAAGCCGATCTGCCAGTGTTGAATCTGCTGCCATTCGCGATGCTGCCGCGTCAATCCATTCTTGCTGAGTCTGGGCAGCTACGTCCTCGAGTTCAGGCAACCCTCGTTTGACGCGAAGCTCGTTCATTACTTCGTTCTTGATGCTGGTCAGATTGTCGTCTGGAAGCATCTCGAATTCTTCGATTTTCAAGCCTCCTCGCTGAACGATCTTGTCAAACAGGCCTCGAACATCATCCGGCAACTGACCACCAGTAATTTGGTCGATCCCGCGGTAAACGTTCGCCATCCATTTGGCAATCTTTTCAAACAATGCCCGAAGTCCGGTTGTGGGCGATTTTCCTTCGAACCAGTATTGCTCCCAAGCCTTGGCTGCCTTTTCCTCAGCATTGACGGTCCATTTCCCATCTTTCACCCCAGCGTAGTCCTCGAGAGCCTGGATATCCTCGTCCGTGATTCCGGATCGACTTTCGGCCGGAACATTTCGGTCCAGCAGGAACTTTCGCATCGGATGAAAGAATTCATGGATGAACGTTGAAACATCCGCTTTGCTGGTAGCACCGATGATTGCTCTGGTGGCGCTGATGAACTGAGTCCAGCCTTTGACCCCTTCATCATCGCGTTGGTCTCCCGGTACCGGCGTTCCAAATGGAGCGTACCCGACCTGTTCACGACCAAACCCAGTTGCCTCCTGAATATCAAGACCAGCATTGATCTGCTCGTCGGTAAGCATTGGAAATGCTGCCTTGGCCATCACCATGGCCTGCTCTCGGGAAACCCCTGGCATTCCAATCACGTCTCCGATCGGACGAATGCCCTTTAGCCCGAGCATGTCCCCGGCAGCCGCCAAATACTGCCCCAGATCTCGCGTACGCTGTTCTCCGACCGTTTTGACCGAGAATGCCACCAGTTCGTCAAACGACTCGATTCCAGCGTCCTGGGCGTCAATAGCAAGATCGGTTGCCTGAACAACGATCTGTGGGTCTACGCTGGTCTTTTGGTAGAGGACATCGGTTTCTCCGGACTGGTTGCGAAGAGAGTCAGATGCCGCTTTGATCTGCCTTGCTAAGTTTTTGTCGGAATCAGCTTGCAAAGACGCGACTGACATAACTGCCGACAACACAGCGTCTTGCTGTGACTTATCTTGCACCACCATTTCCATGCGGCTTCCAATTGAAACAAACTCAAGTGGTGCTGCTGCGGAGAGAATTGCAGAGTTGAGCGTGTACTTCCCTCCTCGCGACTTAGCTTTTGGAGCCCGAAGAACAAGATCGCCACGAATCATCATTAGATTCAGTGCTTTATCAGGAGTGTTTAGGTAGCTTCCCGAAGCAAGGAACTGCCGAACATCCTGAACAGTATCAAGCACTACAGGCCGAGCATCCGCCCATTGGTCAACGTTGAACGAGCGTGGCATCAAAACGCCTCGTCGCACGTTTCCGTTGGCGTCGGTGAAGAATGTTATTTGGCCTCCAGCTTTTCCGAGCTGGGAGTATGCGGCCAATATGTTTCCAACACCGATGTATCTTTGTTCGGTTGGAGACGAGTCTGTTTCCTCAAATTCCTTGAGCAATTTATCGTTGATCAATTCATTGTTAGTCAGGAACTCGCGATACCCTTCTATTCCTTCTGGTTGCTGTTCTCCTGTTCTGCTTAACGGAGACTTGGCAACGCGGTCTGGTGAAGCAATGGCGACCTCTATAGACCACTTCGAACTAGCTAGCGGGTTTCCACCTTTTGATCGCTTAACCTTTGTTACAAATCCTGGGACAACATCCTGCACTGAACCGTCGCCGTTCTTGTCGTACACCGAAACAGCCATTCCGGGAGCAAAATCTTGCAGTCTGTTCATTAGGTTTGTGAGTCTTGTGTTTCCTTCCTTTTCCATCGACTCTTGTGTGGCTGTCAGCTCCTCTCCGCTTAAGTCTTTTGTTTGTGCAGCCACGTACTCCGCGTAAGCTTCTCGGACTTCCTTTTGTGTTGCGCGTAGCCACTCGATAGCTACCGATCGAGTTACAGGCTTACCGTAAAATGTCGTGATCGCTTCAGTCACTCCTGCTGAAGCCATTGGCGATCCAGGCTTGTTGGCTCGAACAAGCTCAATAGATGCTGGCTGCAAGAATGCGTTTGCAGAAGTTGCATCGCCTTCAAATATTGTCGTAGACTCCAGTGTCTTTGCTTGCAAGTCAAGTGTTGCTGCCACGAGTGGGTTCTTGCCAATGCGATTTAGTTCGTCAACAAGCTCGTTGTACGAAGCAACAACAGAATCCCAGAATAGCTGCTGTTCTGCGACTGGCCTAAGCGCCATTCGGCCACTGGCCTTTTTGGCTATCCCTGGATTACGTCTTGGCGTGCCGTCTGACCTTAAAGAAACGATGCCTCCAATTGCAAGATCCAATAAAGGGTTGTCGGCTAAATACTCGGCAACGATTTGATCACCGATAATGTTGATGACATCTGGGGCATCAAAGCTAACCGAACCTTTTGCACTGGCAGTCACATTTGCGTTAAGGCTGGCAAGTTTCTTAACCAAGACGCTCGCGGGTCGGATCTCAGCCGGTGCATCGGTCATCATCAGAGTAAATCGCGGCAACACTACTTGCCCAGTTCTATGCACGCGACCAAGAGCCTGCATGAACGTGTCGATATTGCGAGACGGCTGGCCAATAATCATGTGCCGAGGCTTTTGATTCTTGAACTTCTCCGAGGCGTGCATGGATATCCCGGTCGAACCAGACGGGTTGATTATCACAGCATCAAGTTCACCAGCATTGAACTTAGCAACCGTAGCTGTTCGCCCTCCCGCGCCAGCCTCTTCGTCGGGTCGCTTTCCAAGTCTAACCTTGCCGTCATTTCCGTATTCAAGAACAACTTGTCTTCCTGTGATCTCTCCAATCGAGTAGCCAGCATCGTTTACTCGCTTGCGTATCCAATCAATTGGAGAGGCTGGCATGTTGCCTTCGAATTCGGCAATCATATCCAACGCTCGTTCGTAGGCTGCAACTCCTGCTGGACCTAGCTGATCGTCTGTAAGCCTTACTCGTTCAACCGAATCTGCGTCTTCAAGGTCTCGACGTACTGTGTACTCTCGACTTCTTTCTAGGTACCTTCGTACAAGATCGCGGTAAGAAAAGTCGATCTCGTCTCCAGCTTTGACGTTCATATCATCCACTTGTCGCTTCAGTGCAGCCTCAAGGGTGCTGTCCACATAGATGACAGGTGATTCACCAGCCTTGATAGAAGCAATCGTTTCATCGGCTACGGCATCAGCTTTGACGGCTAGCAACATCTGGTCCACTAAGTTGTGCAGGATCGAAGAAAACGAAGTTGACTCGATTCCAGCTTGGCCTGTGGCTTCAGTGTCCCGAATTGCTCCACCAGCCGAAGTTATTTCGTCCTGCAACTCTTTAATCGCATCTTGCGCGTACTTGTCTAGCGTGTTGATGGCATTGAATATTGCCGAAACGTTGTCAAGGTTTGAAAGGTCAACTCCAACCGTCTTGGTAGCAAACTCAACACCGTCAAACGAACGTTCTCGCCGCAAGTACATTCCGGATTCAACAAGCTGCTCGGAGACAACTTGTTGCAATGGAACTCCGCCAGTGGCTATCGCTTCAGATAGCTTTGCAGCGTCATTGTTTGTTGCCGCAGTCATTCCAGTTCGAGCATAGAGCCCCATCGTCTGGGATCGCTTGGCGTATGTTGCCGACGAGAAGTAAACACCAGCCGCAGTTCCAATCAAATCTCTTACGAGTTCTGCGCGACTGACGGTTGCCTCTTGCCCATTGCTTCTGCGTTCCTGGTTAGCGTTAGGGTCGCTGTCTGCACCGCCACCAGCATTGTGGCTTTCATCCAAAATGTAGAACGACCTATCAGAAATGCTTTTGAGCTTTTGAAATCGTTCTGGTGCTGTTTGCTTCACTGGCTGCAACTGGCTGTAGGTTGTGAAGATCGCGTTGTACTCAACAGTCTCCGCGTTCTTGCCCTTTCCTTCAACAGAAAGCACTCCTCCATCAAGCACGCTTTTAACTGCATTGGCTAGATTCTTTTGAGCTGCGGTAGGCGATTGCTTTAGACTTCGCCCGTCAGGAAGTGGAACAACGTCTTTACCTGAAAGTGAATTGGTCATCAAGACATTAAACGGAGCGTCCTCAGTGCTTATTCCAATGTCGATTAAGTCTCGAACCATATCAGCATAAAGCGTTGGCTTCTCGGTAACGAATACCGGGATCAATCCTTGCCGATTGGCGTAAACCATCATGGCAGCAGCAGCACGACCTTTTCCAACACCTGTCTGATCGCCGATGATGAATGCACCGCCATCCTTGTGCCTGGCAATTGCGAGCGCTAAAGCATCGACTTGTTCCGCAGAGAATGCGTCCGCAAGTTCATCCATTGAGTATCCGAGTTCACTTGCTACAAACTCATCAATGTCACCGTAGATGTCGGCAACGGACTCAAGCGATTTTGTTACGGCAGACTGGTGGTTGCGGGGGATGAGTGTGTCAACACTCGCATTGTTTGATCCAGGTCGATAAGAGACCTGATAACTTGTTTCTGCTGTTTCGTCTGGCTTTAAGCGATCGCCGCTATCAGGTCCACTGGGTCTGTCAGCATTTCGCTGTCGGGTATTAGTTCTTCCTGATTGATTTCCATCGGACTTTCCGGAAGTTGGTTTCTTTCCATCAGTCGTGTTCGAAACTCCAGGCTGTCCACTAGGTTGCCCCAGTCCTTCAGGTCTAGTGACTCCCCTGTCCTTCCCTCCCACTCTTCCGCTAGAAGATTCTGAGGATGGTTTTTTTGCATCGCTCGAAGTCGCGCTCGCATTCCCGCTTCCCACTGAAGCGGAGTCATCTGCGTTGTTCCCTCTGATACTGGCACTGCTAGCGCCAGTGATGGGCCGTAGTTTTGCATCTTTCAGTTCCTCCCAAGTTTTGATAACCGATGGAATACCCCCGCCAGTAATGTTGTAAGGTTTTGGTCGCTGGCTCTTGCCCTTGCCTTGTACAATAATCACGTCTACCGGGAATGATGCACCCTGACGAGAGTACAGATCCCCATGTACAGTGAAGTGATCGACTACGTTGTAGTTATCGTACAGCGTGTCGTAAAACTTCTTTTCTCCAAGGTACGCAACGCCTCGTTGGCTGTCCGCTTTGGGCTCTCTCTTTTCAAAGCCCTTAGCACCAATGATAATTGCTACCTTGCCATCTTCTGGAATATCCTTCAACGATTGAAGTGTTATTGCATGGTCAATCTTGTCCGTGCGAACTCCGTCGATGTTCCACTGAACTGGCTTTCCAGCGTCATTCTTGACCTGGCCAAATGGCGGATTGATTACCAGTGCGTCGATTGGCTTTCCAATTTCGAATTCAGTAGCATCCTCGCTGGTGGTCTCAATGCCCTGTCCACGAAGCGACTCCGCTCTGTCGGGATTCAGTTCATTTGCGTACCTCGTTCCTCCGACGATCAGCAGCATTCCGTTTCCTGCTGAAGAGTCGTAAACGGTATCGTCTGTTGTTATGCCAGCTCTTTTGTTGACAACATAGGCCAATGGCGCAGGCGTGCTGTAAGCTTGCTCGGCCATCGACGTGCTAGTGCGAGTTCCAAGGTTTGGTTGTCGAGTGTAGAGATCCACAAGTTGATCGTAGATCTCGCTATCGGACAAACCGCTTTGGGCGATGTCTCGGGCATGTCGTACAACACCAATCTCTACAGCTTCGTCAATATCCTTGATTGCCGAAGTGCCATCCTTTGGAGTGCCACCAATTAACTCTGCTGCTTCCCTGCGAGCATCTGTGATTCGAACGTAAGACGCTCCTTCTGCGAATCGACTGGCAAAGTACCTTCCAAGTTCAACGCGATTAGGAGACTCGACTGTTCCGTAATCTGATGACGGCTTGATGGTGTCTGCGTGTGTCTTGGCTTGCTCAAGCGTCGGAAAAATGCGAACTTGATCCCCGCTCATGCCAGAATCCGTGTCGGTCACGTTGACGGAGAATCCATCATTATGCTTGAACACGCGGGCAATCATGCCCTCTTCACCTTCAACGGTATAAAGTGCTTCAGGTTCGCTCAGGTATTCGGCAACACTGGTAGCCTTATCTAGCCTGCTATCTGTTTCGGATTTCTTATTCCAGCCAGCTTCTAAGTACGGTCCTAAATAACGAACCGCTGGAGCGCCAAGCAACTTGACCGCTTCATCAATGAACTCAATGAATTTGTACTTACCTGCCTTGATAAGACCGTTTGCCATCATCCCCATGCCAACTGCAATGTCACGGTTAATTGGCGGACCAGAGAAAGCACTGTCTTTCAAATCCTTCAATCCCTTGCGAATCAGGTCGGCACCAGCCTTAGCTTCGTCTAGTCCTTCCTGTATACCTTCGCTTGGAGTCTTCTTCTCGCCTGTTTTCTTAGGCTTTGTCTCCGGAAACGCATATACCTCTGGCGATCCCATTCCGTCCATTCGAAACACGATGCCATCGTATCCGCTTCTTTGGGCAGCTTCCTTCAACACAATGTCTGACAGTGCGTCAGGGTCTTGATCCTCTGAAGTGTTGTCCTGTGCGTCATAAAACTCCGCCTGTACTCCAAGCGACTTGGCTGCATCTTCCTTGGTTTCAGCAACTAGGACAGACTTGAGTTTTACCCGAACGCGATCCGCTTTCCTGCCATATCGCAGCGAACGCTCTGATCGTGGAGAGTAAAACGCTCCTTGAGCATCGTTGACCTCTCCAGCTCTCCACAGCGGCAGGTCTAGAGAATCACCGTCTTGTATGTCAAACAGACGGTCAGCAACATCGTCATCACTGAGCTTTGGTCGTTTTGTCTTAGTCTTTGCTTTCGTCTTTGCTTTCGGCGATGCCTGCTCTGGGTTTGCGAAGATGTCAGCAAACTCATCAATACTAAGACTCCCGCTGGACTCAGAATCGACGTTAACTTGATCTGCGCCATCTTCCGGAGTGGCAGGCTCCATTTCATTTTCGCTAAGGTTGATCTTGTCTCCATGGATATCGCTTGCGTACCAGTCGTACCCCGATCCAGCAGGAGCGCGAGTGTCTAGCGTCCACACTTGACTGCGATTGCCATTAACGACCTTGACTACGGATTGACCAGGAGAGAACTTCGGTTTCTTAACTTTAATTTCTGCACCAGAATCGACGTTAACTTTATTTGCACCATCCTTGTCAGTTTTGTTCGGCTTGGATTTCGGTTTTCCTGCTTGTTCTCGTTGGTCTGCCTCAGTAATTCTCTTGTCGGTTTCTTTGTCGTACTTCGAGGCTTCTGATTCGTACCATTGCGGAGTAAACGTATCCGACTCAGCTATTGGGTACAACGCAGTATCGACAGACTGATATCGACCTTTACGCATGCTGAGCTTGTGCGGAACACTCCCTGGGCCTGCAATGACATTTCCTGTAGCAATCTTATCTCCGGTCTTCGGGTTATAAGCCTCATACTGGCGGCGACCATTTGGAAGCGTCCGAAGTACAGTGACGTACGGCGTAATACCTTCAGCGGTAGCCGCAGCGACTCGATCGCGAGTTCTCTCAACGGTTTTAGATGCTTGTGGCTTCTTCTGTGTCTCGGCTTGCCGCTGCCCAACTTCTTCAAAGAACCGTCGCTGAGACGAAAAGACTGCTTCCAGTGCGTCGTAGACCTTTTGAAATACGGAATTCTTTGCTCGCTGTTTCTTTTCAGCCCAGTTGCCATAGTCAACCGCCATCTTCTCACCGCCACCGTGCTGGTCGATTTCCTCCTTAGTTACAACGCCACTGGATTGAAGCCAATGCATTACTTCGTGGTTAAGGATGTTTGAATGGTTGGCATCCGAACGAATGTAGATGTGGCTTTCTCCATCTTGCCGAACATGCCATCCGTGAATGTCCTTGGAGTTTTTCCCTTTTCGCCGGGCTGCTGCAGCTAGTTCTTCGTCGGAATTGAAATGGAAAGTAGTCGTAAGACCGTCTGGTCGAGTAGCTTTCACCGTACCTGTTTTTTCATCAGACTCGAACTTTGAGCCTTTGAGTGCTGGAACAGTTTCCAGTTTGGCGAGTGTTTCGGCTTGCCACTTGGATTCTGGCTTGACTTGCTCGGGCTTCTTGGAAATCAAATGCTCGGCGTACTGAATTCCTATTTTTGTTAGCGATTCCGATCCAAGCGATGTTCCATCTGGACGCTCAAGCCGTCCGTCAACTATCGTTGCACCATCGGCTACGGACTGTTCGATGATCTGCTTTCGAGTTTGCACCTTGTCGCGGTAGTTTCTCTGAACGTCAAGGACTTTCCTGGCGCGTCCAAACTCTCTAGGATTTCCTTCGTGGAACCCTTGAAATGAAGCAACGTAATCAGATTCCATTTTGGCTTCTTCAGCTTCAACAGCCTCTCGCTTCTTTCGATTATCCTCGGTCTGTTGATCAATGACCCTTTGGTTCTCGACGTGAGCTTTAGCTTCCTCGATCGTTTCAAATAAACGATCTCCGCCGCGTTTTCCTTCGCCACGAACTGCAATGAACTTCTTGCCTCCGGCTGTCGTTCCGTACAAGGACTCTTTCGGAAGGGACTCTATTTCTTCATGCGTTTTCGGTTGAGGCAATGATGGTGCCGGTGGTGCAGATTTGTCGCCAATTGGCGGCGCTGCTTGATCGATTTCGCTCGGTTTTCCCTGCGTTTGTGCAGCGGTGTCTACTGGTTCTTGCTTAGTTGCAGGCGGCACCTGTTCCGCCTGAGTCGTGGCTGGACCACCTCCTTTCGGCTGTTGTGGAACAGATGCCGACGGTTGCTCAGTAATCCACTTGATTTGCCCAGGCTCGACCATGTTGGCGCGTGACTGGACATCGCCCATTACTCGTTTGGAATTAGTCTCGAGCAATTTTCCGTCGTCCTGGACCTTGAACTTAGAGCCCTTGAATCCTTCAATCTCAAACTCTGTTCCTGGCTTAGCTCGATCGACAAACTCTTGGCGCGCAGCAAAAGTCTCTGGCTTGATCGGCTTTCCCCACTGATCCTTGGTTAAAAGGGCAACGCCCTCCGATGGATCAACAGGAACTCGAGTACGAGCTTTCTCTGCTGGAGTAGTCGCATTTGGATCTTCTCGGAAAAGCCCACCGTTTGGACCGGAAACAACATCCCAGCCAGATTTGTCGCCAATTGGCGGCGCTGCTTGATCGATTTCGCTCGGTTTTCCCTGCGTTTGTGCAGCGGTGTCTACTGGTTCTTGCTTAGTTGCAGGCGGCACCTGTTCCGCCTGAGTCGTGGCTGGACCACCTCCTTTCGGCTGTTGTGGAACAGGTGCCAGCCATGTAACGTCTCCAGGCTTGATGGTATTAGCCATTTCCAGGACGTTGCCCATTTTCCGACCGGACGAATTCAACAGCGTTCCATCATCTTGAACCTTGAACGTTTGACCTTTGTAGTCCTTATGCGAGAACTCCAAACCTGGCTTAGCGAGATCGAAAAATTCCTGCCTAGATTTGAGCGTGTCCGGATTGATAGTCCTTCCCCATTGATCCACGGTTCTGATGTTTGCGTATTTGTCGCCAATTGGCGGCGCCGCTTGATCGATTTCGCTCGGTTTTACCTGGGATTCTTCGCCTGGCTTCGTTTCCACATCAGTCTGTTCGGATGCAACCGGTGACGTCGGCTGAACCTGTCCGCGCCGCTGTGCAATTCTATCTTGCATCAGCTTGTAGGCTTCCTCTTGCGTCAACTCCTGCTGCTGCGCAGAAATAGGACGGCTACCGTCATTTATGAACTGGCGAATTTCGTCTGCTGTCTTGAATGGCTCTCGAGCGTGTTCGGCCGCAACAGCATCATCCGCCGGCGTCTTAGAAATTCCTGGGTATTTACCGGCTTGGAGCCGCTCGAACATCGAATCGTATAGCCCAGACGAAATTCCGGACCCCATGCCTTTCAATCCAATTTGCTCGGTTGGTAGCGGCGGCTTCGATCCTGGTAAAGGCGGTGGACCTCCAGGCTGTGATGGTGGAGGCGATTGATTTGGGCCCGATCCTGGAAGTGGAGGCGGACCCTGGGGTGGAACCGGCGGGGGCGCGGTGGGCTGATCTGGTAGCGGCGGCGGTTCTTCTGGTTGGCTTTGAAGCTCCTGGATCTCATTATCAGCATTGGCAAGTCGCTCCTTGCGGTTTTTGCCTTCAATTCCCCATGCTTTAGCCTCCTCCTCAGAAATGAACCCTTTGGATCTCATTTCCTGAAGTTTGGTTAGTCGCTGTGCCCTGGCGGCAGACATTCCAGCACCGCCCACAGCAGGAACTCCAAGCAGAAACGCCATTGGTAATGCAGCGTCCTTGGTTTGCTCCCATCCTAAAGCGAATGCCTCTCCTACTGTTTTGTCCTGTACGTTTTCATCGATGTACTGGGCGACGTGTTGACCGAGACCACTGGTGACACCCTGAAGGTATTCCTCGGACATTTCCGCTGGGGCTCTCTTGACCGCTTCCCAAAGATATTGACGGGCAGCTACAGCGGCTCCCCGAGTCAATGGAACTGGACCAGATTTGATTGGGTTTGGGACAAGGCCCTCAATGAGCCCAACTACTGCTGAAGTTCCTGCAGCAAGAAGTCGCATCTTCACGCCATCTTCCATGCCAATCTGCTTTAGCTGATCGACTTCTTGAGCATATCCGCCGGCAAGAGCATTGGCTGTAACCATTCCAGCCAGCTCTCCAGCCCTGCCAGCAGTTAGTATTGCCGAACGTCCAAGCTGACCTGGAATAGCAGACTCTCCCGCAGCGATAACCGCTTGCCTTGCAGTAAGACCTTGGGCGGCTGCTCTTCCGGCCGCAAATCTACCAGCAACTCCTGTAGCGGCTGCTCGTCCTAGACCTGCGCCGCCGACGATGGTTGTCATCCACGGAACCATTTCGGTCGCTTGAAGTGGTCCACGCTCATACCAGGGATCGTCGGGTCGCGCGGCACTAAATTCTTGCGATGTCGCTTCTAACTTGCGAATATAATCGATCTCCTCGTTCGTTCCTCCAATTCCAATCAGTTCCATCACCGGCTGCGAAACTCTGGCAACTCCATCACTCAATGCGTCTCCAAATCGAATCAAACCGCCACCGCGATCATCGCCAATTTGCTGAGCAATTCCTGGGGCTAGCCTGAGCGCTTCATCTCTCTGTTCTGGAGTCATCTTGCGCATGATTCCTAGAACTCTCCATCGATCGTCCAAATTGTTCAGCATTTCCCTAACTGGATCAGCAATCTCAGAAGGCGCTGCTTCAGCGTAAGCTCTAGATTGACGACGACCTTCTATTTCAGAATTGGCTCTTGCTTTAGCTGTTCTTTGGAGCAAAAAATCGTCGCTTGGAACCTTACTAGTATGACTATCAATGATTGCTTGTTCTCGAGGATCAACCGCATCATTTGAAGTCGCCTCTTGATTTCGAAGTCGTTTCGTTCGATCAATAAGAGTTTCCATAATTTACTGACTATCTATTTGGTGAATGTTATCGAACGCCGCTTAGTGATCTTTGGGTGTCGATCATTGAATCCCAATTTCCCTTTGGAGGAGGAGGAGCCAATTTCAAAACATCTATTCCCTTCGATCGCAAGTGTTGTTCTGCTCGCTGGAAATCAGCGTCGGTAGAATTCTTGTCCAAGTAAACAGCGATCGCTTGCTGAACGTCCGGCGATTGCTGTTGATAGATGCTTTGTAAATTCTTGATTATTCCTCGACTTTGATTTGTTTGGGCGCTTGACGCCAGTGCTGAGAAGTCTGGTGCCGGTGAAGATTTTGCTGGATTGCCTGAATTGAATTCATCTGCTGTTATTGGAGTTGACGAAGGACTCACATTTTCTTGAGATGCAGGCGGCGGCCAATTGCTTTGTGTCTGTGCCGATTGCTCTTGCGACGGAGTTTCCGGAGATTGTCCAAGAAGTTCTGGTGTAGGCGTTGGGTTATTGCCTGGATGGTAATAGTACGGACGACCTCCATCGCTAGGTGTTATCAACTGATATCCTCGGGCAAGCATTTCAGCGTGCATGGCAGCCTTTCGAGAATCTTCCGGAGTCTGTGGTTGACCAGAAATCGACGGATCTAAAATTGATTGCGTTGCATCTGGAGTAGTTGGAGCCTGCGACTGACCAGGCATTTCCGGAGCTGGCGTTGGGTTATTGCCTGGATGGTAATAGTACGGACGACCTCCATCGCTAGGTGTTATCAACTGATATCCTCGGGCAAGCATTTCAGCGTGCATGGCAGCCTTTCGAGAATCTTCCGGAGTCTGTGGTTGACCAGAAATCGACGGATCTAAAATTGATTGCGTTGCATCTGGAGTAGTTGGAGCCTGCGACTGACCAGGCATTTCCGGAGCTGGCGTTGGTGTGCCAAGATTGTTGTCCTGCTCGTACAACTTCTTAGCCATATCCATTGCTTTTTTCCTAGCATCCTCGTCGTAAGGCGTTTCTCCGCCTCCTGTGACTATGTCTTTTGCATCTTTGAAATACTTATCAGCCAATTTCGGATCTGATTTGAAAGCATCTTCGGCTGATGTTGGTCGCTTTGTCTGTTGTGGTAGCGGAACGAACATGCCATTCTTGTCTGTTTGCCCAGCGATACCATCTTGGTAAACAACACTCTGGTCGTGCAAGTCTTGGGCTGTTGGTGCTGGCGGCTTTTCCATTCGATTAGCCATTAGTGCCGATCTCTCAGCGCGAATCTTATCAAGGATCTCTGCTCGCTGAGTAGCGTCAAGATGAGGATTGCCCAATGCTTCAGACTCTGCAACAAGGTTCTGTTGTAATTTTCTGCTTGTCGCAGGATCGTAGGCTCCGTTCTGGATGTCGTCCATGATCATTCCGCTACTCATCCTCCTGGCGTCATCCATGAATTTTGCTTGACGTTGTTGGTCAATCAACTTTTGCTGCTGATCAAACTGCGTTTGGTCCCGAGCGGCGATAAAATCTCTTTGGTCCTTGTCTCTGCCAGCCATGAATGCTTGCTGATTCAAGTCTCTTTCACGCTGGAACTGATTCGCCGTCTGCTGCCGATAAGCATCGAACATGCGATCGTATCCAGCCTGTTGGGACTGATACTTCTGCTGCTGCTGCTGCATGACGAGAGACTGACCATACTTTCGCGTAGACGAATTAGATGGTGGAATTATCGCTGCCGCGTCGTGTTTGAACCTTATTGCCATTGTCAATTACCTTATGTTCGGTGTAATTCTAACTGATAGCCTGTCCAGTGTAGCGAGTAAGCGTCGGCAAGCGAAATAGTCGGTTTCTTCGAATAATTTGTGCTAACATCGTTGTGTCGAGCCCATCCCCATTCGAAGAACGCTTTGGCGCTCGAAAAATCTGGCGGGAATTTCTTGGTAAGCTCTCGCCAGTGTTCTTGGCACTTGCAGCCGTACCGAGGGATCGTCCGCAGCCATTCTTTCCGATACCATCTCGCAGCCTCTATCTCATCCCAGCACAGATAATTATCAACTGCGTATCGATGGAGGGCTCGCCAAGCCGCTGCTGACTTTTCGTTTCGATCCGCTATTCTGCTGGCTCTCTTTTTCTTTTCGTCGACGGTAAGGGGTTGCTTTGGCTGCCCTGGACCTCTTCCGGCATCCCAGGCACGCCTATATTTTTCGCTTCGCTGGCAAAGCTGATGCCAGTTGTCGTGTTTCATCAGCGCGTGACGATCGCACCATCCAGATACAGGGCATTCGCATGGCTTTGCCTCGATAACGATACCATCACTTGGCTCGATTCTTCGAACCGGCCGCTTGTCTCGTCGCATAGATACCCACCAGGGAGCCCAGTCAGCGGATCGAATGGTTTTCAGGATCTCATCTGGTATCGGGGGCGGATGGTCTTGGCAGAAATGCTCCAGCAGAGCCAACCTAGTCGGATGATGATGGCAGCCGTTGATGTGGATCGTGTGCGAATACTGAGCTGCGTCCAAAAAATCGATCCAGGGATATCCAGCTTGCCAAATCATCGGAAGCGTGTGGACTCGCGAAGGATTTTTCAGCAGTTCGTGCGTGAAGGCGTGCTGTTCGACACACCATAAATTCGGCACTGGCACAGAGGGGGCATGGTATTCGCGATAGGCGTCCGGAGGCGCGATTACGAGTCCGCTATTCCATGTGGCTGCTAACTCTATGGATAATCCAAGTGCATCGCAGACACTAACCCATTCTCGATCGATCCATTCGGATCCGCCGCACATTCTGATCCGCGGCAAGTCGTCGGTCATGCCCCAAAGACCTATCGGCACTTCAGCGAAAATGTTGGGGCAGTTGTCGCGAATAACTATGTCCGTATCAACCATTAGCGTCTGTGCGTAGAGTGGTGCGACCTGCGAAAGTACGTGCTTGTACGCGCAAGCATGCCCGACTGGTGGCAACTTGTCGATCACTAGATAATCCGCCCCGCATTGCTGCGAGTATCGACTAATTCGATCGCCAGTTATGAGCAGTTCTTTTTTAGGTCTATCGTTTGGAGCCACAACCAGAACGCACAACTCGCGCTTCGGGCGAGGCAAGTCGATAGCTGGCAGCGATTCGATCGTTATCATTCTCATGGCTCAGTGACTACCAACTTCCATCGGAGCGAATAAAGAAAGGCTTCAAGTTCCGGTGTCTGAGGAGCCAAGCATCCATCGCCAACACACAATGGAAATTTATAGCCGTACTCACTGTATGGTCCACCACCTGGAATCGTCTCGCACGTAGATAGGCTGTTTGCTGCCAGATCCCCAAATACTAAATTGATTGGGTCGCAGGTTGATAAATCCCAGTCAACGTAGGCAAACGGGACTCCTCCCTCCAAGTCGGTTCCCCAACTGTAAGATCCGCTAGTACTCGGTATCTTCAGAGAAAGTGTGAATCTGTCTTCAAGTGTCCCGGCTGCAGAATGACATCGCAAAGTAACAACTGCGTCCGCAGGCGTTCCGTCGCCAACCTCAATATTTTCGTTAGACCATACTCGCTTAGTGGGTGACAGATACACCTCACCGACGCTAGTAACCTGATGGATTTGCACTGTCGCATTGTTTAGGCTGCATGGATAGTCCAGTGGATCGAACTGAGGTACGAACGTGACTAGCAGAATTTCAGGAATTGCAATGTAGTCGTCAATGTCGTTCGGATTGATGCACAGGCAAGAGCAATAATCACACGATGACTTGGCTTCCCAGTGTTTGTGGAACGCCCAGTTGTCGAACTCTCCCCAGAGAAACCCTACCATTCCACCGACCGATGGCAAGCGGTCTTGACCACCTTCGGTTCCGACCGTCCAAGGATGCTCGCTACCAACACTCTGAATTCCGTAGCCACTCTCTTCGCTGGTTCCACTATCTACAGTCCAGTCGGTTTCGCTGTAGCAGACTTTTCCTTCCCAAGTATTTTGTCCACCCCCGGTATCGATTGGAAATCCGATTCCTGCTGGGTGCGTAGTGATGTCCATTACCAACGCGTCAGAACCGCCTGAACGATTGTAAAACGTCGGATAGACTGACCCGCCGATCGCATCAAACCTAACCCATGAAAAATTGTTTTCGTCGATATAACCACAGATGACGCCGAAGCTAGCGCCCTCACTTAGATTGAGCGCCTTGAAGTAGACTCGAATGGAGTATTCTGAATTGGGTCGACTGGACGCGTCTTGCCGAATCGTCGTAACAATTGGACCCTCTTCGATTGATCGAAGTCGATTGGATGCTATTTCCCATTCGCCATCTACGACGATCCAATTTCCCGATGGCGGATTCGAGTCTGCGCGATTGAAATCATCGCTGGAAATCAAACATGGACCGCAACAACATCTGGCAGTTGGCATTAGACACAGCACCTATCGTCAGCGGTCCAATGACATGGAGTAAGCTCGCCAGCTTCGGCTTCAGGATCTTGACTCTCCGCAACGCCCTTGGAAGCCCATACCCAAACTCCCTCAAGGTCTTCGAAAGGCAAATCGAAAACGCACCCCGACCAGTCAACAACTTCGACATCGGTGTTAATCAATTCCCCCTCACTACATGACGCTACCTTGACAGTAATTGTTCCGACCTGCTTCCCAGTGTATGGACCTTCTCCGTCCCCTAATGCTATTAGCTCTCCCTGAATCATCACTCCTGGATCTTTGTTACTGTCGATCAATATCCAGTTAATGACCTTTCCATTGTGATCGTACAGTATTTCAATGGCGTCAGTTAACTCTCCAGGCTGACCTCCTTCTAAGCCGTTTTCTACAACTCCTGGGTTCTGACCGACTCGCCACTGAACATCAGCAGGCGACGGAGGCACATAAACCACCTGCCTGAAGTCCATGAAATTCGCATTGCCTTGAGTCGGCAGGAACGCCGGGTATATCTCAGCGACCTCATACGTTCCTGGGGTGCGTTTCCCAAATGGCTTTGCAACCGATATGCTCTCCATGAATCGCAGAAATCGCGGATCGAACCCGCGACAAACAACATAGTTGTCGTAAGTATCTTCCTCCACTATCTGCATCATCGCACAAAACGGCGATATGCCATCTTGCCGAAGATTGGCATTCTCGCCTTGGATAGGATTGAAAGGCGGAGGAATCTTGAAGTTAGGGGTTGGACGACGCCGCTTCCGAAACACTATCGAACATCCGCTAGCAGCTTCGCGCTAGTTATGGCAGCAATGACAGCAGTTCCGCTTGCTCCGTCATTGACGGCTATCGTAACTCGCACATCCAAAATATCGCCAGGCGATAGCGATGTTGGCGTTATGACGAAATCAGTGCTCGCAAACGTCAGGCTATTTATCGATGTTGCCGATGTGGTAACAAGGTCCGATCCAATCGCATCGTCAGGATCGTCTTGAAGCTTGTACGCTTCGCAGTCGAGTGTTGCAGATGTTCCTGCAACTGTCGTAATCATTCCAGCCTTAAATCTGAGCGTAACAGTTTCTCCAGCCACATACTCCCAAGGAAGTTGCACCAAGAATCTTGCTCGCTTGTTTGTCGCCCCGAGTGCCTTCAGGTCCTCGGTACGAATTGATGGCGTAGCTGTTCCGAATGTTCCTCCGACCAAGCCAAGATCGTCCGCCGATGGAGTTCCTGGAAGTAGTGTCTGCATTGCATCCCAGACACGGAAATCTGTCAGTGGAATTGGAAACGCTTGAAGTTCAGCGAGCAATATCAGGTTTCCTTTTGCTATCTTCGGGTTGACTGCGCCATTTACTCGAAGATCGCCAGCGACGATAAGGTCGCCCGGAAGCATCGTTGGATTTGCCACGATAAAGTATCCTTATGGTTTGAAACGGATTCTAAAAAACTACGGTGTTACCCAGCCTCCAGCACTGTCGCCTAGGCTGGCAATCATTGTTGCCATGTCTTTCCACTCTGGGGCTATGTCGTCTCGCCTTTCGACGAACGAGTATAGACCAACCAAAAGCTTGTTGCGCTCGTCGAGCTGGTATGCCATCAATTGCCTGTTGTCAGCCGCAACAGACTTCCATCCATCTAGTCGTTGGATAGCAGTGTTCATGCGCTCGACAATTGCACGATGTTTATGCTCTGAAAGCACGTTGGCGTTCTGCATTAGCAGGGTCGAGAACCGCTCCTTACCTCCCAAAACACCAGTCAAAGCGGATTGAAGTTGTTGCAGCAATGTTGAATTTACTTCGATGCTTAGTCTCGCGTAAGCATCCCTAGCAGCCAGAATAGCTTGCTTCCCGGCTATGATCCTGTTTCTTGTTTCTTGAAGTAGGGCATAAACTCCACTGATAAGCGAAGCTTGGTACTTCAGAATTTCTTGGCGAATTCCGTGAAGCTGGCTGAGGGCATCCATTTTTCTGGCTCTCATGCCGAACTGCTGTTGGTACAGCGTGTGTTGATTCTGTAGCTTTTCACGCGCCAAGCGGTCGTTGAGGGCTTGAATTTGCTCGTCTCGATCGCGATGGTTGCGTTCAGTGATGTCATTGATGAGTGTCGCTGTTGACAATCCACGAGAAACCAGCGATTGCAGTTGAACAGATAATTGCGAAGCAAACTGTTCGTTTATCCTAGCGAGGTCCGTTGATCCTAGATCATCCAGGAGCGCTCGCGCTGTAATCGCATGAAGATCGTAGTCGCTTTCTAACTGATCTAGAATTGACTGGTAACTTCCAGCAAATGCGTCAACAAGTGTTCCTGAAGATGTTTTGATTGAATTAAGGCTTGTTTCGATCGCGGTATAGTCAGTTTCAAGCTGACTCAGTATTGTCCCAAGTTCGGTGACATAGCTATCGACATTGGTTGATAAACCAGCCAATAGGTCATTGATGATGTCAGCCGTTGCCGAGGCGTTGTCTTCCAGCTCCGTCAATCGTGAATCCATCACTACCAACGATACCTTTGCCTCAGTAGCGTCGAGTGCAAGCTGAGATTGGTTATCGGCAATTAGCGTCTCAATCGCATTCATGTAGCCGTCTAGGTCGGTTAGGAACAAGCCAGCCTGCGCGTTTTGTTCCTCAGTTTGAGCATCGAACTGATCATGCGATGTTGAAATCATTTCAGTCCAGTTCACCAGGACTTCGTTGTATCTTATTTGATTGGCTTCCCTCGCATCATTGGCTGCAACCGTATAACTATTGCAAAGACTCAAGAGAACATTTAGTGGCTTCATGCCCTCCCGAGTCAGAGAAAAGTAGTTTGTTGGTGGAACAGTTGAAGTGTCCTGAGTAATTCCAGTTATTTCATAGCCCTGGGCGACCAACCATCCCATGACATTTTCAGGAACATTAGAAACAGTCTGAGTAGCCCACCAAATGCTTAGAAATGGGTTGACAATTGGCGGAAGAAGTATCGGACTCTGACCTGGACTCTGCTCTGGTATATTTGGAATTTCTTGATCCGGCATGTTTTATCTCCATGCTCCACTGGGTTCTGTAACGCACGAAGCACCTTCCCATCCCCATTCGCCACTGGATGAAAGCAGCAGAATCATGAAAACTCCTCTTGCCCTCGGATAGCTTCGGTGGTTAATTCCCTCAGTCCATGTTCCGCTACTGTGTACGTTTGAAGGTGAACTACTCGTTACCAGCGATTCTATCGCAGCCTTAGCATTGGCTGCAACTTGCTCGGCTGTATCAGCAACAAGAATCCTCCATGTAACATCTGCACTACTCGATGCGGTTATTCCGTGCATTCTTATCAATCTACCGAATGACGATCCATCATTCATTCGAATTGGTCCTATCGCGATGTGCGATGAGTTATAGCCAACCTTGAACGGCCAGAACGCTTTACGATCGGTTTCGAACAGCCATGAAACTTCAGCCGACGGTATATGAATGTGGACTCCACGCTTTGAGTGGTCATACTCAAGAACAGTGTCCGCGTCCGATACTCCAGTTAATTGCTCAGGAATAACATCCTCCGACAATCCCTGCAAACCATCGCCACTAGCTGAGACTGTATAAAGCCCATGTGAAGATAGGAAATAGTATCGGTCAAGATGATCCCGACACCATGCCCTTGGACCAACCATACCGACATCTCTCGACACGTTCTGTAGTCCGCCATCGGCAACTGGATCACCACGAACTGACCATAGTGAATTGCTAGTTGCCGCCAATAAGTACGCATCTTTGTGCGGAACTAGGGCTATGACATTTCCGCCCAATTCACCAGCCTCGGATAGCTGCATAACGAATGGTCTACCAACATCGCTAACATCCGATGCCATCGACCAATCCGTATAGCTGCCCATCCTGCTCGCCCAGATAGCTTGATTCGCTGGTCGAATGAATCGGTCCCGATAGATGCAGTCTGCATTACTGCTAGATCCTGGCGCAGTTTCCCCTGGTGAAGCAACGACATAGCCTCCACTATGAACGACACCTACTGTTGATGCTGCAGCAACCGGAGTCCACGAGCCACCACGTAGGCGGCCGGTGAAATCCTGAGTTCTACAGTTAATGCTCCAGGGACAGGCGTATTGCTCTCGCTTCCCTACCTCTTGACGAAAGGAAAGTCCTCGGCCAACGCCATTTGGCCAAACTATCTCTTTTGTCGCCATTAGATTGGTCCTCCAATGGCAAGTGTGCTAAAATGCAAGCAGCCAGGACGTTGTAGCTGCATGGCTGTTCTCATAGCGTCGAAAGACGCGATGGCAGTCTTGGGTATTTCAAAGACAACTGCTACTGGGCTACTCGCAGCCAGCAAGCTCGCAATACAAGCCAGAATCATATCATCACCTTTCGCGGAAAAACTCAATGCCTTGCCGCTTGGGCATCCGAAGTTGGAATCAAGTACTCCGTCCTCCACAGCCGCATCACGCGATACGGCTGGTCAATAGAACGTGCGTTGACTACGGATGTCGTCCTACGCTAACCCTACGCTTCCCACGTTCACTAGCACTTCCCAACGATATCCTGTTGTATGGGATACCGAAATCATGTGGAGTTGATCGCCAACATCTTGAAACGTGGCTACAGTGTTACCAGCAACATTGAATCCGTTGGAGGCGGTAACAGTTGCATCGCCACCGTCTGTTTTCATTCGCAGCGTAAGCGTAATTCCAGCCTTGGTTGGATTATCAAGCGTTCTGGCTTCCGCTGCTGCGGTTACCAGCTCGCAAATTCCCAAATCCTTGTTGACTGAAATTCGTCCACCAGCGCCTGGATCTTTGATTGTGTGATCCGCATCGCGAAGTGTGTTCAAAATTCTGTGTGCATTATTGCCCGGCATAACTAACGTTCCTTTGTGAAGTGAAATAGTAAAAATAGGGACATGGACTAGTAAGGCGGATCATTTATTAGAATGACCTCGATCGAACCTGATTTTGTACTTCCTCCCTGAGCAACGACTACTTTAATTCTTTCTTCCTTTATGGGAATGAATTCGCTTGAGTTCGTCGCCGCCGCGCCGTCGGAAACAGCATTTGCCAAAGCGCGTGGGTAGTAAAAGACAGTGCTTGTTCCGGCATCAGACTTTGCCAGTACCGGAATTCCGCTTACCTCTCCGGTGATAGTCAAATCAGCTCCGGTATCGATTGTTCCAGGGGTATACTTGATACATACGATAAATCCGTTTGGCGGGCGATTATTTCCGTGAGACAGATAGACTTCCGCATTTCCGCTAGCGTCCGTAACAATGTCAACTTTGGCTGATGAAAACATAATATGGTCCTATTGGTGGTGATCTACAGCGTGTCTCCGCCGAATGTCAATGCGCCAATTCGCTGCTCTCGAAGTCGGCACGCATAATCTTCTGTACTGAACTGGAAATTTTCATCTCGAGGAGCATCCGGACCAAGCGAAGTTGGCGAGCTTCGTTCTTGGTCATCGCGAATTGCTAACCCGATCAATTCCATAAACCGCTTTTCGTGGACATGTTCTCTTTCCTCGAAATTATGCTCTGCTGCTGCCAAGCAAGCCTCTAGCATGACTTGGCTTAGCAGTTCACCGCCAATCGGATATAGGTTTACGGAATCAAGCAATACTGGACGCAGGATCATCGGAACCCGGAGCGTATAAACTTGATCTGGGGTTGGGTACATAACCAACACCTTTCGGCTTCCTACCGTCGGATCAAATGTAACCGTTCGAACCGAGTAAAAGATTGGTCGGCTTATTTCGGGATTGCTTGACTCAAGCTGGCGAATAGTTGAGTCGTGCCTCCACTTCGCCGGCGGATACCAAGATTCTGGGCTTGGGTAATATGTCAAATCACTGTCATTTGCCACCGAATCAAATTCAGCATCAAGCGGAATTTCCGGTCGTGCCAACTGATAACTTTCGGCAGATGCAACAGTTAGTGAATTAGAGTCGAGCGTAATCTGTGTATCGCTGTCCCTGGTCGCTACCGAGTAATATTGGTTATCAATCTTAAATACTCCAGAAGCAGACCATGACGGAAACGTTCCTCCGGTTAGCGTCACTACTCCTGCGGCGACCGTTACTGTCCCTGTGGCGTATGGCTCTGTCGTACTTACATCGGCAACTGGACGCAAGAAAGACCAGTTATGTGCGGAGTAAACTCGTCGCAGACCATCGTTCATGCAATCGGCTATATCAGCTTGCTGATCTACCGAAAAGCCTGATCGAATGCCAAATAGGTAGTGCCCAATACGCTCTTGCAGTATTGGATGACTTACGTTCGTGCTGGTCACTTGCCGATCTCCGATTGCGCCCAAGACTAAGGGAGGCTGGATTACCAGCCTCCCTGCATCACTGAATGGTTACTCGAATTGAGCGCAAGCCCACCAATCGATATTGATGGTCAGAGCAGCGTTTCCGGCGATGTCCTTGATACCGATGATCGGCGCGAGGAACACATCGTCAGGGAATGTTGCAGCATCAAGCTCGCTGGCTGTAAGTCGCGCTGGAGTGATGTTTCCACCAGGAACCGATCCATTGACGAAGAAATCAAGCGTCTTTTGAGCAGCGCGGTAACGGAAACCAAGCTTGACATAGGTGGATGCTACAGCGGTATGCAGCGAATCAAGCTTAGTCTTAGTCGCACCGTTCTGGTACGTCTGACCAACAGCTTTGTACGCCGCATCAATGGCAGCGCCCTCAGCTTGCAAATGCTGGAATCCAACAAAAGCCTTATCAGCCAGCGCGCCAGTTGTATCAACGTGCAGCAAGTCTGTCGTAATCATATCGGCTTGTCCAAGTCCGACTGCATAAGACCACTTTGCCGCAGTGATAGCACTAACGGACAGTCGACATTCAAAAGCTAAGTCGTTGTTAGCAAGCTTGAATGGCGCAGAAAGTGTTCCACCCCACTTCAAAACCGCTTCATCGTTGGCAGCATTACCATCGATCGCCAGTGCCAGCACTCCCTTTTCGGTGGCGGTATCAGCAGCCAATGCTACCGTACAGCCAGTTCCAAGAAGGTTTGCATAAGGACCAACCAAAGTGGTCGCATTGAACGTGTGGAAATCGTCGAAGAATCCGAATGCGTTATTTCCGCTTGGATCCTGAAACGAGCTTCCGGATGGATTCATAAACTGCGGGGCCTGAAATCCCTTCCATAGCTTTGGCGACAAATGCCGTGTCGAAATTTCGTCAAAATGCGTGTGCATAATGCACTCCTATTGGTGAAAGCGGGAGTCTCAGCCAAGGGTGAGAGTTGTCCCATGATTAAAATTTGGCGGGTGGAATTTATCGTCTCACCCGCCGAAAGACGCTTACAGTCATGCCTACAAGTTTGCAGACTTGGCTTATGTCGTTTCTGTTACCGTGTTGGTGCAGAATCCTCGGAAGTTGGCGCGACGATTGAAGCAAACTAGCTGCACAGAATCGTCCATGGCGCGAACTCGAACATTGCTCATTTCAGGATGCTGGAATGGCTTTCGCTTTCGCATCTGTCGACCAGCGGCATAGTATGCCTTGAATGTCGACCAGTTTACTCCCAAGACAATTCCGTCCGTTCGCGCGTTGACGCTCGAGGAGTTTGTCCAAGCTGGAACCCAGTTCAATGGAGTTCCACGGATATAGACAGCACCGCTATGCGCTGCCATATCGTCGCCGATGTTGTCGTTGCCAAGTTGCAGCAATCGACGGCAGGCGGCTAATCGGCTATGCGTTGTCAGCAGTTCCCAGTCGTGGCGAGTCTGATCAACAATATCAGGTCGTTTTACGGGAGGCTCGAACGAACAGAGATCCATCGAACTGATGACCTTTTCAACGAAGTCATCGCGATCGACGTTTGTATATGGAAACGTTCGATTTCTCCACTGGTCGTAGACAATCGGATCAATCCCACCGACACCGTTTGATCCCCAACCGACCGGCGCATATCCATCGAATCCTTCTTCGGAATTGTTCTCGCTTACGCTATCATCGGTAGCGGTGATCCACCATAAAAGCGAAGCCACTGTAAATGGCGATTGCGTCGGGCTGGATGGTCCAGGTCCAAACATCAAATCTTCCATTCCGGTGTAGAACGAAGTCATCAAGTCATCTTCCAGACCCTTGAGGTAATCGTAGATCTGCTTTCCGCCAGTCTGGAAAATCTCTTCGTCGATGTCGTAATGGTAGTTATTGGTGGTTAATGCCCACTTCATGCTGCCTTCGATCAACGTGTTGACGCGAGAGGATGAATCTCGGTGGTACAGTCCAACAGTCTGGAAGTTGTCATTTGTGGCAATCTTGACCTTCCACTTACATTGCGAAGTACTCATTGTGTCTTTTTGAATGTTGCCACTGAAAAGACGCGAAGCGTACTTGTACTTTTGCAGCGGCAAGGAAATATCCTGCGCTGCCATTCTTTCCTCGCCTGCGAACGTTTGCAGGATCGAGTTTACGAAATCATCAATTTGCTCAATGCCCAGTCCCATGATACTGCACTTTCCTTATGTGAATTGTTACGGTTGTTTGTTACTTGTTCTGCATTTCTCGATAGAGCCTGTCAGCTTCATCGCGTGGATCTTCCCGCGGTGGCTGTGGCTTGGTCGGACTTCCGCCCATTCGCCCATTGCTCTGTCTTGAAATCTTTTTAGTACGATCTTTGAGTAATTGCTTTTCGAAATCCAATGGAAAAACGATTTGTGCTGATCGCTTAACAAGTGCCTCAATAGGGATGTCTCGACCGAAGTTTCTGTATCCCGCTTGAAGAACTTTTGCCTGCGCCATGACATCATCGCGTCTTCGAATCTCTTCGGCGGTCTCTTTTCCGGTGATACCGAAAATTTTGACCATGCCGAGCTTGTCGATCTCGTTGTCAAAATGCTGTTCTTCGGCTTTGGCGCTTGCATCTGCAAAGTGCGCTTCAAGTGCCTCGAGCCTAGATTCATAGTGGTCCCGCATCTTCGAGAACTCAGCAATAATCTCATCGTCGTACAAATCGGGATTAAGCGAAACTTGATACCGTCCATCTCGTGGAGCTTGCTCTTTGGAATGGTCGGCTTTTTGTTCTTCCTTTTTGACAAATTGACCCTTCTCGTTTCGAGAAGGAGTATCACTTTCAGCTAAGCCTTTTCTACCAGCCTCCAGCGCACGCTTATCAAAAAGACGCAATGCCCGATCTAACTCTTCGCGACTGGCAAAATCGGCTAGTTCCGACTCATCAATGCCAAACGCTTCTGCCTCGGCTCTAACTTCATCGGTAATCCACTCAGGAATATCCGAGTTGTCGCCGGTTTCCTCGCCTTCTTCGGCGGAATCTCTGCCGGAATTTGTCTCGGCAGGTGTATCTTTTGATTTGCTTCCAGGCTGCTGCAGGTCGGCATGTTCGTCGGTGATCTGAGCATCTGATTTCTTAGCAACTTCGCCCTTGCGATCTTGTTCTACTTCATCGACGAGCTTATCAACCAAATCCTTGATTTCGTCGGAACTCGTTTCGGGTGTTACGTCAGTTATATCGGCCAAAGCCATAGTACCATTCTCCGGTGATAAATTGTTCTAAAGTGATTTGTGGTTAGTCGCCGTATCCACCATCGTTATCGCGCAATCCACGCATCTTCAAATACTCTTTTCTTGCCCGACGACTGGTGAATCTAATCTGTCCGTTGTCGTGTACCTGAGCGCCTTGAATTCCATGCCGGCGAATCTGCTCTCTGGCTTCACCAACCTGAGATCGCATTACACCGCAGCCTTCGGAAATCAGTGGGTCATGTTCGGTATAAGTGTTGGCTGTCATAGCAGGACCATCGAGCCAATCCTCTTTTGGAGGCATTAGGTCATCTAGTTGCTGCTTGTTGACCACTTTTCCGTTGTACTTAGTAACTAC
>ERZ724505.300-NODE-300-length-34149-cov-6.567109_pt1 | contig 34149 bp, 23 predicted proteins | sample MGYA00376038_ERZ724505 | MGnify/ENA primary metagenome ERZ724505 (study PRJEB28724, sample SAMN07190884) | wastewater metagenome | isolation source: effluent of sewage treatment plant in Hong Hong | place: Hong Kong | collected 2016-03-17 ...
TCCAGCAAGGATGTGGGTACCATCTCTGGCAAGCTTCCTGCCCTGTCTGAGACCGGCGGCCGTGTTAACCGGGTTGGCTTCAAGCGCATCCAGTTGGAAGGCACCTTTGAGAAGTTTGGCTTCTTTGATGAGTACACCCAGGAAAGCTTGGATTTCGATTCGGATGCCGAACTCCAGATGCACATTTACCGTGAGATGGTGGATGGCGCTACTGAGATGACGGAAGACGCCCTGCAAGTCGATCTGCTGACCTCTGCTGGTGTTGTGCGCTATGCTGGTGATGCCACCAGCACCGCTACCATCAACGTCAATGATGTAGTGGATTATGGTGATCTGCTGCGCCTGTCCATTGATCTGGACAACAACCGCTGTCCGAAGCAGACCACCATCATTACCGGCACCCGCTTGGTTGATACCCAGACCATCAACGGTAATCGTGTGCTGTACGTGGGCTCTGAGCTAATTCCCACCCTGCGTGCCATGGTTGATCTGCACAGCAATCCGGCCTTCGTCTCCGTTGAGAAGTACGCTGCCGGTACCACCGTGCTGAATGGTGAAATCGGTACCATTGACCAGTTCCGTATCGTGGTTGTTCCGGAAATGATGAAATGGGCTGGTGCTGGCGCTGCTATTGGTGGGGATGCCACCATGTACAGCACCAATGGCCGGTTTGATGTGTTCCCGCTGCTGTGTGTTGGTGAAGGCTCCTTCACCACCATCGGTTTCCAGACCGACGGCAAGGGTGTCAAGTTTGCCATTACCCATGTGCCACCTGGCAAGGACACGGCTGACCGTACCGACCCGTATGGTGAGACCGGCTTCATGTCCATCAAGTGGTACTACGGCTTCATGGTGCTGCGCAGTGAGCGCATCGGGTTGATCAAGTCGGTTGCCCTGATGTAATTCAAGCTGTAACCTGATGGGGGAGCATTTGCTCCCCCTTTCTATTTCTGGAGAACTGCAATGCACATTACCGATTCTGAAAACCTGCCTGCTGTTGATGAACTGGATTCCCTGAAGAAACGCGCTACCCAGATGGGTATTGGTTTCCATCCCTCTATCGGCCTGGAGAAGCTGCGTGAAAAGGTGAATGCCGCTCTGACTGCGCCAGAGCCTCAGGAAGAGCTTGTTGCCCTTTCCCCTACCCAAATCAAGGAAAGTGTTGCTGAGTACCGTAAACGGCGCGCTAAGGAAGCCGGAGAGCTGGTCCGTATTCGAGTTACCTGTATGAATCCCGCCAAGCGTGAGTGGTCGGGTGAGATCTTCACTGCCGGCAATGCTACGGTTGGTACCTTCAAGAAGTACGTTCCCTTCGGCATTGAGGAGGGTTGGCACGTTCCCCGTATCATCTTCAATATGATCATGGAGCGTCGTTGCCAGATTTTCCAAAGTGTTCCTGATGGCCGGGGAGGCAAGAAGCGCGTGGGTAAACTGATCCCGGAATTTGCAGTGGAAGTGCTGCCTAACCTGACCCCGGATGAACTTCGCGCATTGGCCCAACGTCAGGCCATGGCCAACGGCACCGCTGAGGAATAACCATGATTACCCTGTCTACTGCGTCACCCGATGATGTAACTCTGGCTGATCTGACCACAGCTTCCCTGGATGGGAACGGGGTGTTTGATGTACTGATGAATGCTGTACGTGTTCAGCTGATGAATGAGTACACCAGCAACCGTATTCGGGGGCCGGAGTATGCCAGGGTATTTTCCGAAACCCTTGTACAGGTGTTGGGGGTTAGCGCCTCCTACACCGTGTCCTATATCAAGGCCCAACATGAGATTGCCATTCTCAAGCAACAGCTGATCAATCTGCAGGATGAGCTAACCACAGCTACCAAGCAGCGCCTACGCCTGGATGCTGAAATTGCCTTACTGGAGAAGAAGGAGCTGGTTGAACAGGGGCAGATTGACGGTGCCGTATTCAATGAAACCAGTGTGCTTGGCAGACAGGCTGCCCTGTATCAACAGCAAGCAGCTGGCTTTGTAAGGTCTGCTGAGCAGAAGGCGGCTGAACTCTTGTTGGATACCTGGCAGATCCGCAAAACCACGGATGATACGGGAGTATACAACGATGAGAAAAACCGGCTGCATGACCTGTACTTGGGGGGTGCTGTAAAAACCCTGCTTGAAGGCGTAGGTATTGATGTGGCAGCCATTGATACTGAAGCTACCCCTCCCTCTCCCCCGTAATCGGAGAATGATATGGGCCTGTTGGGTACTACCAAAACCAAGACTTTTGTAGGTACCTCGGTATCCCCCGTGATGACCGTGGATACCTACGATGGTGCTGTCAAGCAGGCCATATTTTCCTATATTGGGGGCAGTTCCAAGCGATTGTCCTCCGGCTTCCAGGGAAGCCTTTTAAAGGGCATTGCTTCCAAGATGGCCTCCTACTACAGGTATGGTACTGAAACCTACCTCTATGGGGCTCCCAAGGGCTCTGTGCTATCCCCATCCAGTGCCTCGGCCGAGGTAAAGGCAGCTATCGAGGATGAGCTATCCGCCACGGTAACCCTGGACTACAGCGTTTTTGGTTTCTTGAATTATGCCCACCTGGCCTGGAAAGAGGTGGATGACGTTTATGGCTATGATGCTATGGGCAACACGCTGGCTACCCTTACTGCCCTGAAAGGTTCGGATGTATTCCTTGATGCCGTGCATGTGAGGTTTCCTAAGGATTTGCTGGATGAGCTCCCTCCGGAAGCCTTCAGTGTGTCAGGTGGTCCTGCCATTACAGTGACATCGGATGCAGAGGCTACGGCTATAAGCGTCACCATTGACTACCACTACGTAGATGGTCTGGTTTGGGATCCGGAAACCTCCAGTGATATTCCGAGAACCATTGATGATTCCGAAGTGGTTACTACGGATCTGACGGTACCTGATTACGAACCCCAGCAAGATTTCTTCCATGCCCGGTATATCCATGCCGGACAGACCCATTACTGGGTATATCGGCTTGGTGATGGCACCCATCCTGATCTGGACAGCTATTTTGATCCTGGTTTCATTGAGAATGGTAGTTATTACCCATGGATCTATTTCAGATTTGGGGGAATCCAGGGCAATGCGGATACGGGCTCTGATTGGTACAAGCATTCCCGATACATGTGCAATAAGCTGGGGCTTGGCTTTGATACCGTGGCAGATGCCATAGCTGTCAATGAGAATATAGGGGAGGTGCTTCAGGCAATCCTCTGGTTTGCCGTACCGCCGATCACCGATAACAAGGCCATGCTCAAGTATCTGTGGGCGTATTTCTCGGAAGCCTATATCACCCAGGGGGGCGAGCTGACGGCACTTACCCGGGCAGAATTCAAGGCTGATTTTGCGGATAGCTGGGTAAGGCCCTACACGAACCTTATTCAAGATGCCCGGTTCAAGGTGTTACTTGGGCATAGCGGCATCTGGAAAAGGCTTGTAACGGGCTCCCTGGGCCCCGTAGGCACCATCCAGGCATCCACTGATACCCTCACGACCAAAGGTGTGTATATCAATGACACTGGTGGGTTGCAGAATAAGTACACCCGGTACACCATGCACTATTACTCCAAGCAGATATCGGCCACGGAATATGAGGAGATTCAGGTACTGGAGTTGAGCACACGTTACAACGTCTACCAGTTCTATTGGAGCATCGGTGATGGGGATGAAAATCAGGCCATTGTGCTGATACCCCTGGATAGGGCCTTGATGGATACCTTGTCCTTCAAGGATAGGGATGAGGTATTCAGCCGGGGGATGCAGCTGGTATTCAACAGCATGGTGCAGATCAAGGTTGATTGGTATGAGCAGTATTGGTTTCAGTTCATCATGATTGTGGTGGCTGTGGTTATTACCGTACTGTCTGTTGGCAAGTTGGCCAAGCCAATGGCTGATGTGCTGGCATTGCTGTCTGCCGGCAAGATACAAGCAGCCTTCAAATTGCTGTTCAAGCTAGTCCTGAAACGGGTATTGATACTGAAAGCTACCCGGCTCATCATCAAGGAATTGGGCTTGGAAGGTGCTCTGGCACTGGTGGCTTCAGTTGTGGCCTTTACTTTGGGGGGTATAACGGCCAAGGAATATGGTCTTAACATTCCAAAATTGGATGACTGGATACTGATAACCATGTCCCTGATTAAGGAGACCTCCAATTACGTTCAGGAACTCCAGATCAATATCCAAAGTGAGTTGGCGGCCCTGGATACGGAGTATGCTGCCAAGATGGATAAGTTGGCGGACCTGGATGAAGAGCTTCATGGTGGTGCCAAGTGGGCGCATTATTTGATTGATGGAGAAACTCCGGAAAGCTTCCTGGCCCGTTCATTGAGCCCTGCAGACATGCAGGTTTTGTTGTCTTCTGCAGATGCGTATATAGACCGCATGCTGCGTTTACCTAAACCTTTCGGAGTATGACCATGCTCAATCCCGCTGATTTCCTTACTGGTGTACCTGTACAGTCTTCCCGCCCTGGCACACCTGTTGGGGGCTTTCCCTTATTATCGAGTGTTTCCACAACAACCCCTGTAAGCACCGGGGGCACGGGCACGGGCACGGGCAAGGGCAAAGGCAAGGCTGCCAGTAGCACACCTAAGGGACGTGCCCCTAAAGCGACAACAACAGCAACAAAGGTGCCTGTTCAGCAGGTGCCACTGAATACTGGTCTATTTGGGGCATACCTTCCCCCCGATCCGGTACCTGATTTCAATGTACCCGGTTTTGGGGTACCCACAGGTTTTACGGTAGCTCCTCTGGATATGTCGGGGGTGTTGCCCGGCAGCAATTCCGGGGTGGATATGGCAGGCGTGGATGCTACGTATAACGCGCTTAACACGTTATTGGGGCCTAGAACTACTTCCGACATTCCCTCGACAGGAGCTACCCAATTACAGGACCTCTGGCAGGCGTTTACAGGCGCTATTGGCGGGGCTGTTGATAAGGTATTACCTGATTGGGTAAGCAGCCCTATTGACGCGCTGAAGAGGTCTGGTGCATTCGATAGTACTGATCCGGCAACCAAGGCGGTAAAGAGTGGTTGGCTAGGTCCGGTAATATCCTTTACCAAGGGCTTGGGGGAGCTGTACTTGGGTAAGAAGACCTATGATCTGGCCAAGGATCAAGCCAACTTCCAGAAGCAGGCATACTTGACCAACTATACCAATCAGGTTCAAGCCACGAATCGGGATCTGGAAGATAGGCAGCGGGTACGTGCTGCAGGTTCTACCAAGGCTGAGAGCGTGGATAGCTACATGAGCCGTAATCGGGTTATTTGAGGTGACATCATGACTACACAACGCATTACCTGGCAGAACGTAGCCGCCCCTGAATTCGGGGCAGCCGGCCTATTGATGGGGAGCGCCAGCCAGCTGGTAGGCAAGGCATTTGATGGCTTCAATTCCCTCATGTCTGACCGTGCCAAGCAGCAGGCCGATAACCTGACCAAAACCCAGGATTACTGGACCAAGATGGCGGGTATCCCTATCCAACGTCTGGGGGTGGATGAAGCCACGGCCCTGTCTGTACTGGATCCTATGACGGCCCTTTCCAAGCTGGGCGGGCTCCCTACGGATGACAAATCCGTATTTGATATACCGGCCATTGCCGGATTACTGGCTGCCAGAGTGCCCAAGGCACGGGAAGAAGCGTCTGCCAATATAGACTGGCAGAACAAGCAGGCAGGTATCGCAGAAGCACCTTTGCTTACCGTAGCCACGGAAACCATGCTTAAGGATCCGGCACGGGCATTTACCAATATGTCCGCTTTGCTGAATACCCCGGAGATGGCAGGTCTGCGTCCGGCCACACGAAGCCAGCTACTGAAAGATGCGTACTCAACCACTGCGTCTGCCAAGCAGGCGGCATTGACTAACCGCGAGAAACAATTATCCATACGCGAGAAACAAGTATCCATAGATAGCGCCGTGGCAGCCCAACGGGATAAGGATCAGGCGGCCAAGCTGAAGCACGCGGATGAATTTGTGCGAGCTATTACCAGTAGCCGATCCAACGGCTTGCTGGAGTTTGATGAGAAGGGGGAACTCCTGGCACCTGTTAATACCTTATCCTTGTTCAACAAGCTGCAAGCTGAGCAAGGCGAGTCATCCAACATTGGTAATACTCCGTTTTCCTGGGCCGACTTTTTTTCCTCAACTGATAATAATACTGTTGCGGGGGCAGCGAAGCTTGATACGGAGGTACCCATCAATTATGTGGATGCTTCAGGGAGGAAACAAACATTTCTGGCGCATATCCCTACACGTACAAAAATGGATATGGTTACTAAACACGCTTCCCTGGGGGATGAGGAGAATTTCGAGGAGGAAGCAGTCAAGCTTGTTGACGGGGTTAACGCATTCTTTAGTCTTTCCAGTGACGACCCTATAGCAGAGCTAAAGAAGGCTGGTTATACCCCGGGGGAGATAGCCAAAATCACCGAAAACGCAACGGCTATGCTTGAAGAGGCTGCCTTCCGCAGCAACCGCCACGCAGTCAAGTCCGCAGCCCTTAGCGGGTCTTCCTTGGAATCCGCATTATTGAGGATGTATGCGGAACAGGAAGGGCAGCGGCAAGCGGCTATCAAAGCTGCTAAAGAAGCGCGCAAAAATAACCCCCAGTCTCCTGGGGCTAATGCCAACACCCTGCTAGGGCCAACTGGTGGAAATAGAGCCCTGTACGGGCTCCCTTGAACCCGTGACCACCACTATTACCCGGCGCTCTTGTAGCGCCGTTTTTCTTTAAGCAGTATCCTCCCAGCATTGCTCACTATCGCCCCTACACCCATACGAGGCCCGTCATGGCTGATAAACGTACTTATGTGAATCCTGCTACCACTCTTCTGGAGGCCTCGAACCGGTCTCGTGCCCATCTCGGAAACATATCCGCCAATTCCGGCGATGCTTTGCAAGCCCTGAAGGATCTGGCTTACGAAACTGCTCTGAATGCCGGTCCGGTTCTTGCTGGTAATCAACTTCTGGGGGCTGCTGAGCGTAATCTGGGACCGGGTGGTGCCTTGGAGGTTATCCCGGGACAAGCATGGTCCACCATTCCTGGCACCGAGATCGGGGGCGCTATCGGTAGCGCTGTGGATACGGTAGCTGGGCCTGTTCTGTCCCTGGCATCAAGCCTTGCCCGCGTGGGTATAGGTGCGGTTGAGCTGCAGAACATTGCCCCTTGGCTTATGGACACTGCCCGCCTTGACGTGAATGACATTGAAAACTTGGCTGTATTCCAGAGTCCCCGTGCTACGCCGGAGCAGAAAGCCAAGGCTTGGCAATACATGACCACCAAGGAAATTCCCCAACTCATTGGTGGGCCCATTACCCTTGATGAGTACTATTCCAAGGCATCTGGCCGGGCAGACACGGCAAGTACGCTGCTTAACCTCAAGCAGGACATCACTGACAATCTGGATTCTGATTACCCTGTTCGCCGGGAGGTGCGGGGTGCGCTGGACAGGGATGCCAAATTCCATGAAGCATCCCAGAATATCCAGGATACGGTTGATGCCAAGGGGGCCCTGTCCCTTGAATACCTTGGGGCCATATTGGCCAATTCTCCCCAGCTGGCTATGTCTGGCTTGGGTGCTGCTGCTGATCATCCGTTATCTGCAGTTCATAACGTCGCTGAAAATTCGGGTGCCAGCTTACTGGCGGCGTACTTTGGTGGTCCGGCCGCAATGGCAGCAGTAAGCTCCTTGCAAGAGGCACCTGGCTTCTTGGGTGAAAGACTGGTTAAGGGGCATATTGCCCCCCGCAAGCATGGTGTGTCCGGGGTTGAGCAGACAGTGGGTCTTGTGGGAACCGCTGCTGCCCATGCTGCAGCTGATTTTGCAGGTGACCTCCTTATGGCCAAGATTGGCGGCCTGCTTAAAGGTGCCAAGGGTACTGCCTCCTCACCCCTGGCAGCACTGGGTGAGGCGTCTGCTGCCAAGGGTCTGGGGGTGATACCCGCTACTCTGAAAGCGGGCATTAAGACAGTTGGCAGCATTGGTGTGGAAATGGGTACTGAAGGGATTCAGCATGACCTTGAGCAGTACATCAGGAATGAGCCTACGAGCGCCACTGCCCGTGGCGAAGCCATGGCATTGGCCAGTATATCGGCGGGTGCCATTTCTACCCCGGGTAGCGTACTTGGGATTGCTCGGGACGTAGCGCTGCGTCGGGGCAATAATCAGGTTGAAGGCTCCGCTTTCAATAGCCATGAACTCCGGGCCTTGGAGAAGGCACGCAAGGAAGCTATCCCCAATGAAGAGGCGCTGGTTAAAGCTGGCTTGATGAGGCCTCTTGGCATGCAACTGCTTATTGAGCGGACTCACTACCTGGATGGTCAGATCAAAAAGTTGGGTAAGACTGCCAATGATGCAAGTGCCACCCCCGAAGAGCGCACCAAGGCACATCAGGCGCTCACCCGAGTTAAGGCAGAGCTTACCCAGCATCTGGATCTTATGGATGGAATGGCTGCTCCCCGCATAGCTGCCGGTAATGCTGCAATAGACACCCTTATTGCAGTACGTGATCCCTTGGCTATTACGGATCCTGATGGCAATGCCACCACCTACGGGGATATGAAAACCCGGGTACATGCCATGGCTACAGATGGCACATCAAAGGATGTGCGTAAGCGTTGGGAAGATGCCTTGGAAACCAAGGCTGAAGAATTACGCAGTGTGCCGGGTGTGGCGGAAGCTGAAGACGCCTACATGAAGCACCTTGCTGATCCGGTATTGTCCACCATTCCTGAATTCCTGGATTCCCGTAAGAAGGCCCAGGTCACGAACACCAAGAAGGCCGCTGCCAAACAGCAGATGCAAGCCAAGAATGCCGCAGCAAAGGCTAAGGCTGCTACCCGGAAGATGGCTGCCAAGGCTGCTAAGGCAGCCAAGAAGGCTGCTGCCACCGCCAGCCCTAGCCAAGGTACTACTGCTCCTACATCGCCCGCTATACCGGCTTCTGGGGGCCTTGTTGCGCCTGGTGGTACGACTACCCCTATCCAGGGTCAGGCAGCTACCTCTACCCAGGGGGCGACTACTCCTTCCACTCCCATGGTTACGCAGGGGCCGGTTACCCCCCAGTCTGCGGCAGCTGCCATTATGGGTACTGCAGCTTCCGTAGATCCAGGTGCCATCGACGATACGGCGGATACGGATGATGCGGATACCGACATTGCTCCGGATGAGCAGGATCTCACAGCGGATGCCAAGGATCTGGAAGAGATCATTATCCGCAACATGGCCTCACTTGATGAACTGGTGCAGACGGCGGAATTCCAGGAATTCTATGAACGGGTCAAGGATTACCTCAGCCCCGGTATAGGAGCCCTGCTGCGTGAAAGCATGAACCTGGCCACCACCACCAAATACCGGGCTACTACCCTGGAAGGGACCCGTGCCCAGAAACTGACTTCCGGTGGCGTGCATGCCCGCAGTGCTCTGCACTATCTCAAAGAAATGCTGGATTATCTTGAGACGGGTGTAGGTGCCAAGCGTGCCCGTAATAGTGTGGTTGCCCAACGGCGGTATGCGGATAACCAAGCTGAACGTGCTCAGGCTATAAAGGAAGCCCATGCTCGTGCCAAAGCCAGGGGCTATACCGCTAACGAAGGACTGCTGTTCGTTGTCAAGGATGGCATCATGGAGGTCATTCAAGTTCCTGTTGAAGACGGTGAAGCTGGACGCGATGCGGCTAAGGCTGCAAACCCGGATATCCTGGTGATCCATAGCGGGTCTACCCGTCTTGTAGCGGCTGCTCTGGAAGAGGCTGATAGCCTGGCTGCCATAGCCCGGGCACTGGAAGCTGTGGTGGATACTGATATCAAGGATGCTGCTGCAGTGGCTAAAGCCAAACAGCGCCTCTTGCAGGGCTTCCTTGAAGCCAATCTTGAAGAGGATATGAAACCCCTCACCGCGATCAATAATACGTCCGGGGCTCCCATGTCCCTGCATGCAGCCCGTAAGCTGCTCAAGGGAAAGATAGCGGAATATGCCAGTGCCCTGCATTTGTTGGCAGCCTCTGAATATCAGGATGGGCCGGCATTCATGCTTGGGTTACTGAACCTGGTGGTTAACACTCAGGATACCCGGGTTATCAGCACTGTATTAGCCAAGAATCCCGCATTGAATACCCGGGTGGATCGTCGCAGGAAATCCCCGCTATTCCGAGTACGTTCCGGGGTGGCCATGCTTTATGCCTGGGCAGAGATTAACCAGAATTCCAATGCCTCTTTGAATGAGGCTGGATTGACGGCCCTGCTCATGGCCTGGGATCAACGGTATGGCCGCAGCCTCACCGGCAATCTGGCTTCTGAATACCTCCAGGAAGCCCCTGCAAGCCCGATTACGCAATCTTCTCGGGCAAGTAGGGGCAATGCACAGGCTACCCCTGTGGCAGGCCGTAATGCGGTTTCTGGAGCCCCTGTAGATACCCAGGCACCTCAGACTGTTATTGGAGCCCCTGTTACACAGCCGGTAGCTCCGGCTACGCCTGTGGCTCCTGTCAAGCCTGCCCCTGTAGTGGCGGCTGCTCCTGCTGCTCCGGCTGCTCCTGCCGCCGAGGCCGCGCCTGCAACCCCTGCTGCGACACCGGCGGCTACTACGCCGCCTGCTGCGCCGGCCGGTAAAGATGCTGGGGCCGTTGCGCCGACCAAAAAGCCTGTGGACCAGATCACAGCCGACGATTGGTCCGCCATCATTGGCTACATTGAGGGGCCGGCCAGGCCGGACGGATCGAATGAAAATATCGACACGGATACTTTTCTCCTTCTCAAGAAAATGGTTATTAAAATCATCAAGGATGGGGTTAAGAATGGTACGCCACGGGAAAGGATCATTCAGCAGATAGAGGGAGCAACTAAGGGCGGCGTCAGCAACAAGGCAATGAGCAATATCCATTCGCTCCTGGATGCACAGACGGTGAACGCTTCTGCGCCTGCTGCTCCTGCTGCTCCTGCTGTTACTACTAAACCCGCACCTGCGGCTACTACCCGTACTCCTGCCCCGGGCAGAGCTACCACCCCTGCTCCGGCGGAGAACTCACGTACTACGCAGGATGGGGTAACCATCGTTGAACTTAAAGCCAGTGATTACCCTACGCGCACAAAACACAATGCCAGTACTTCTGACGTAACCATTGCTTTTGCCGCTGACTTTTCCACTGCTGGTGAAAAGCAGACCAAGACTGCAGCGGCTGGTAAATACATAACAGCCCCCCTGTCAGAGTCACTCAAGGATGATGGGGCAGCCATTGATATGCCGGAAACCTGGTATGCGAGCAGCTTCATGAAGCTCGTAAACGGGGCACCTGCAATCATTAACATCGCCGGCAACACCCTAGCCAAGTTGATGAAGGCCCTACCCAACAAAAAGGACGAATCGCGGGCAGATAAGGCTGTGCGTGCTCAGCAACTTGCCAACCGTATCGTGTATCAGGCACTCAAGGCACTGCATGAAAAGAGTCCCATAACCAAGATTGTATCGGGTGGGCAGACGGGTGCTGACATTGCCGGGGCAGTTGCTGCCAAGGCACTGGGTATCCCGGTAGAGGTGGTAATGCCCAAGGGTTTCCTGCAACAGGACCTCAATGGGAATAAAACTACTCAGGTATCGGCACAGGCCATTATCAAACAGATTGAGGATGGTGCTGCTGCATTGCTGGCTTCAGTAGGTGGCTCCCCTGCTCCTGTTGCTACGCCTGCTGTGGATTCCGAGGTTACTGCTGATGATTTCATGGGTGATGAAGCTGCCCCTGTTACTGCTGACTTTGAAGGAGACGCTGCACAATCCGACGAGCTCATTGGGGGTGTGGATGATTCTCAGGATACCCCTGGTGTAAGTGCTGAGGATTTCTGGGGTAAGGATGATGCCGGGTATCTGGATAGCCTGGGAGAGGCAGTAACTGCCCCGGCTACTGAAGCCAAGGTTTCTGCTCCTGCACCTGTGAAACCTGCAGCACCCAGCAACGTGGCAGTTAATAGGGACAACACTGCTGAAGATCCTCGGCTTTCTTCCACGGAAACCGCTTACCAGCGGGCACAGCGTAAGGCAGTTGAAGAAGGGGCCCCTGTACGTACCCTCAAGGACTACCTGAAGGATGTTACCGACCATATCCTGAATAGGTTGAAGGGCCCCATGCGTGTCAAGGTCAAGGAGCTGGCCAAGCACATGGCGTTCCTGCAGATAGCCAAGGAACAGAATGCTACCCCGTATGTGTTGCTCCCCGAGCTTCAGGAGGGGGTTTACATTCCGGCTGAGAGTTCATCTAATGCGTATGATATTGCTGCTGAGGGCACTGAGGGCATGCAGGGCAATGCCAGACAATTGGGTGCCTTTGGCAGTGCCATGAAGGACTTGCAAGAGGGTAAATCGGTAGTTGTTTACGTAAGCTTTCCAGGTGCATCCCGTTTTAGTAAAAAGGTGCGTCCTGATGGCGTTATCCCCCGGGATGCGTATACGACTGCAGTTATGTACTTCGTGGAAAACATTCAAAACATGATTCAAGTAGCCCGTGAAAATGGGGCTTCCTTGACCATCATTGCAGATGATGCCATCTCTGCGTTTACCCCTCACAACAGCGATACTGAGGGGGTTTTTTACAAGGCTCTGGAAGGAATGCCCGGTGAGGTATTGGGTATCCCTATCGTTCCTGACCTTACAAATCCGTGGATGCTGCGGGCTATCAACGCGGCTCTGCAGAAACGCAAGGATGCCAACGGCAAGGTGGACAGCATAGTGGGTGTAATTGCTGCCCTTAAGGCCACTAACGCCCTATTGCCGGGTGAGAGTGCGGGTATGGTGTGGCAGGTGGTTCCCAAGAATCTGCCGACTGCTGACAAGCTGGGTAAGGCTACCGAGCTCACTGCTACGCTGGAGGCTCATGGTTTCCAGAAGTACTTCACCATGCCCAGGTTGGCTATTAACCGCATGAAGGAACTCTGGGGAAATGCCACACACACCTTTGCAGGTAACTGGAATACCCTGCAACAAGTACTGTTACCGGCCATTCCTACCTTGTCAGGTACTACGGATACAGGAAGTGTGCTCGCCAGTATGGATACAGCAACCATGGAAGATGTGCAGATGCTCCGTCGGGCTACGGCTCTCATTCGCAGTGAGGTTGAGAAATGGGATCCATACATTGCACACCGTACAGGCAACTCGGATCCTGCTGTTGCAGCCCTGCGTGCTTTCTTTGATGCTGAAGGTAAGTTTGTACCGGTTGTGCAGGAAGCAATTTCCTACGCCATTCTGAATATGATGCTGCGTAACAAGCATGGCAATCCCTACAACAAGGACGACCAGATTGAGAAACTGGTTGATTCTTTATTCCCGGATAACATCGGCATAAGTGAAGCTGCCTATGTGGCGCTCACCTCTCCGGGCATCATCCACAGTAATCTGGTGAACACCCTTGGCACGGATATAGTCAAGCATCTCCAACTGAACAGCCTGGATACTACCTATTCTGGCTTGCTGGATACCACCGTAGCCTACTTGGGCGGTATGGTTGTGCATGCCCTTGTCCAAGACCCAAGCACAAAAAAAACCTATGTGGGGCCATTTCGGGCTAAGGAGTTGGTGTTGGGAGAGTCGCTGGGCTCTGCCAACACTGCCGACACTGGTGAGCTGGAATACCAAGAAATACCTGCCGGATTCATTACGGTTAGCCAGTTTGATAACCCCCAGGATAGCCACGGTGCGGGCGATATCATCAACAAGCGAGTACTCCAGTATGTTGATCTTGGGGATATCCGGACAGATGCCTTCGCCTTGGCAGCTTATCACCTTGAGTACGTAAGCAATGGTGTGGCTCAGGCACTTACCGGGTATTCCGATAACCAGACCCTACCCAGCAGTAAGCCTGTAAGCCCGTATAAGGGCACTATTAACGAGTCATTTGGCTTGGTGCAGAAAATCAGTGATGTGGTCCGTAAGGCCCTCTCCGGGATGAATGCAGCCCCTCGATACGTGGAGACGGAAACCATTGAGCTGCTGGATACCCTGATGGAAGCTTGGGGCATCACGGATACCGATATACTCAAAAATGGTGCTAACCCAAGTACTGACCCTAAAGTGCAGGCGGCTATGGCTGGTTTTCTCACCCTGCTTAACGGGGATGGTATGCAGGATTCCCAGCGTATACCGTTCCTGCGCAAGCGCAAATGGTCGAAGGAACTTCAGTTCTTCAAGCACTTCATGGAAGTGCGTAATTGGGGGAATCGCCGGAGTAATCCTGATGAGGCGGTGTTCCTGTCCCACAATTCCTGGAGCATGGAACGCAGTGCCGTGGATACCTTGGTTGGTAACCCCACCAGTCCCATCAACCGTGTATTGCTGCGCCCCGGGTCATTGGAGGCCAATAAATTGGGGGCTGAATGGCAGAAACTGGACCAGGAAGTTCAGCAGATTATTAAAGCCAATAAAGCCAAGGATCCTGAGTACGTATTCAAGTACAAGGATGCCAAGATCCAATTGAACAGGATCAAGGCGATCCGTGCGAGATTGAATAGCCTGTCTGCGCCGACTGCCTATGATTTGTCCAGCCCGGGCTACGCCTTAAGTGCTGATATGCATGCATTGTATATTGGCTTCGCTGCGGGACTGGGTATTTCCATTGATAAGGATGCCCATGCGGCTTCCTTGCAGGAACTGCTGGATAGGGCAGGTTGGTATATCAGCACCGGCATACTGGAGAAGCAAAGCTCTATCCCTGATACGGCTGAGCGTAGAGCCATCACGGTGTTGAAGGCCTATCTGGCTTCTCGGGATACCTCCAACACTCCGGAGGCTGTAACGGACGTGGATACCCCTGTTGCCGAGACCCCAAAGGCAGTGTTTGATGAGGATGCTCTTAGCAGCCTCAAGGAAGCTGTTTTAAGCGGGGGTCTGGGACTGGAGACCTTAGCCACCCTCCTCAACATGGCACGCCTGGAAAGGGCTGTGGAGCAGTCTGCCGGGGAGGTTTCAATCTATCAGGCCAATGCTGTTGATGGGGTATCCAACGGCCCCTCTCTGGCTCAGCTTTTGGTGGGCAGTCTTTCCCGGATAACCAAGGAAAATTTCCTCAGTGTCCTGCGTGCAGCGGATAGGCACGCACCTAGTGAGTTTAACGCCGATGCTCCCGTGTCCGTGAGGATACGTGAGCTGATAAAGGCTAATGATCGCGGGATGGCGAGTGCCCAGGATATAAAGCTGCTTAACGATCTGAGTGCGCTGTTTACCCGTGAATTGAGCGATCTGCAAAAATGGCGGGACAGGGCAGGTTTCTTTAAGGACAGCCCTGTGGATGTCCCTCTGGCCGACTTTAAGGGGGATTTTAACGTCTTTCGGGGTCAGCAAGGGGTGCAGGACACCTATGAAGCGGTGGGTGCCACGCTTGTACAGGGGGTCGTAAAGGCACTGGGGCTCAATAAAGAGGGGGCTCCTAATGCCCCCTTGTATTCTGCATTGGATACCTTGTGGGGAATCAACGAATCCACGTCTGAGGCCAGCAAGAGCAAAACCCGCACCAAGAAGTACCGGGGATTGTTGAAGAACCCCATTACGCAGGTGGTTTACGGGGCGGGTTACCGAGCTATTGCAGTCAGCATTGGCAGCACCCTTTTCTATGAAGTTCTGGAGGCTATCCAGACTGAGGAGGCAGCTATCCAGAATGCCACGGATGCAAATATAAAGGCTCAGCATGCAGCCCGTCTGTTGGAGCTGCAGAAGGTGTTCTTTACGTTTTCTCCAATACAAAATAAACCCCATCCCAGCGACAAGGAGATAGGGTATACCTGGGCGGAGTTGCGTAATTCCGTAAACGGGCATGGCATGTATGCCTACATGCCTGCTTTCATAGATAAAGCCGGGGCAGCTATCGCATCTCCGGTATGGTTTGTTATGACCACGGCTTTCAATAACCTGATTGAGAACCGCAGGCCGATACAGGTAGTAAACCAGGCTGGTTTCCGTGGGGCACGGGACTCCTACTTGTATACGCGCACCCAACTGCTTAACAAGCAGGCAATCACTGAGGTAGGCGGGCAGAAGGTGGTGGTAAATGATCTCACCGTCAAGCAGGAGAAAATCCTGCGTAAACTGCTTAACCACCTACTGCCCAGGGTGGGAACCCCAGCCGGTAAATTTGATGAGACAAGTAACGATGGGATGCTCATTTCCGGTAAGCGGACTAAGGTTGAGGTTTCCAACGAGACGGTAGATGCAGGCCTCAACAGCCAGTTAACAGCTGCCATGGGTAATTGGCACAAGATCGGCATGCCGGGGCGTATCCAGGCTATCAAAGGCAGAGTTGCAGTGCTGGCTGCACCGGGGGTGCAGGTATTGCCCTTACCCATCCTGGCTACGGACGCCAGCATATCCCACGGCAGTCTGTTGAGAGAGGATCCTAAGACCGGTACTACGTACGTCGCCCCTTTCTTCAATAACCATGATTCCCATGCCGGGGATGCTCGGGATATTGCAGCGCAAACCCGGGAGCTGAACAAGAATACCCTTCACGCACTTATCAACTATGAACCCATGTTGGCTACCCTGGAGGGGGCTCTTGTGGGCCTGGAGCGGGCATTTGGCGTGATACCGGAAGATGTTATCTCCCAGGAGGACTTGGACACGCTGGGAGTAACCCGGGAAGAGCTTGCGCAGTTTGCTCGCAATGGTTTCCTCCAGAGCTTGATTGACAGCCTTTTTGTTCCCAATGACGATGCGATGTCTGCCACAGCCAAGTCCAACACGGTGGATGAAAACCAAGTAAGCATCAACGCAAGAACTACTCCCTATAATGCCCGGGCAAGGATTGGAGAAATTTTTAGGGATGCTCAGGGTATTCTGAAGGGCTTTAATGCATGGCTCACCAAGAAAGGTAGTGCTCCGGAATTAGCAGCATTGTTGGGCGAGAGCTCCATTGATGGCATTCTCCAGGGCACTCTTACCGACGCTCTGTCAGAAAAGCAGAAGGGAGAGCGTGCTCTTATTTTGCTCACTGCCGCCATCCTCAGACTGCGTATGCGCGGTATAGGCGCGATGTCTGCCAAATTCGGTGAAATAAAGGAATTCACGTACATAAGCCAATACGCCTTTGAGGGGGGTGCCTATAAGGTTACTGATGCGGATAGGCAGGAGGCTTTGGCCGCACTTGATGCCCAGCAGAAAAAAAATGCTTCCATGGATGAGCGTCTTGCCAGTGTTATGAATGCCATGGCTAAAGCGCTGGCTGTATATACACCGGTAGAACCTGTAAAAGCTATTGAAGCCGCATCGGCTAAGGATGTAGCACCCGCAGCCGATACCCTGATAAATCTGGAACCCGAGGGAGTACCTTCTGACTCGGAAAGCCAGAACGTATCAGTATCAAGTGCTACCCCTGTTTCTGGCAATGAACGCCTTGAGGCAGCGCAGGTTGGGCTCAAGGACACGGAAGTAGCCCTGACTACGGCAACTGAAGCAATGGTATCCAGGGCCCCTGGACTTGCAAACTTCTATAAGGGGTTGCAGGCGTTCATCAAAGCGATGCTCACGGATAGTAACCGGGTACAGGTGTATGCCCTGCCATTCAGTGAAATTACTACTGACATGCTGGATGCTCTGGGTATTCCGCCGAAAGGGCACCGTAAGATTATGGATAGCACCAGCAATGCTATCGTCTTGCCCAGCCACAACATCATCCTGATCAACGCCAAGCCCGGCGAGTGGGCAGGTACAACGCTGTTGCATGAAATGCTGCACTTGGTATGGCGTCGCTTCCTGCTGTCCAAACCCGCGAAGGCGGCGCGTGCTTCCGACAATGGTTTTGAAGCCAGCATGGCTATCCTGCGTGATGCGGTTGATACCCTCATGGCTATGACGGCCGAGGATATCAAGGCTAGTGGCTTGTCCAGCACAGAGCAGACCCTTCTCAAGGGCATTCAGAAATTACTGAAAAAACATCTTGATTCCGTATCTAAAAAGCTGACGGATGAGGGTCTTGATGAGGGGGTGGTATACCTGCTGTCTACACCGGGATTACTGAATGCCGTTACTCCGCATATCGGTAAAGCGGATACCGGGCAGGCCACTGCCGCTAATTTGCAAATACTGAAGGGAAGCAGGACTGTTACTACTGCCCTGAACGCACTCAAGAACGTGTACACGGCTTTCAAAGACTACTTGGCCCGGTTTACAAAGACCCCCCCTACCATTGTGGATGCGGTACCCCTGGCATATTCATATCTGCTGGGCTTGTCCATGAATACAGCCCTGCCTTCTCTGGTTTCAGAGAATACGGATGTTGCCCTGCGGAACATGGTGGACATGTCTGATAACTCTTATGGGGGCATGCTGGAAAGCCAGATGCTGGCGGATGGTCTGGATCCTGCGTTTGCAAACCGGGTAGGTAAAACACTCCAGCAAACACAGGAACAGTTGTTCCATCTCCAACCGGATACCCTGCAGGCTCGTGTAGCCTTCGAGGAGGCCCTTTCCGGGCAGGATCAGAACAGCTGGAATACCTTCATACCGGATGGCGCTGCGGAGGCCCTTATCGGGGCTTCTACGCTGTCTGTGGCCCAGTCTGAACTGATAGCCATAAACCAGTTTGAATCCCTGTACCGGCAGTTGCTGGCTGCTACGACCGGAGTTGGGTATCAGTTCCGCCGGCAGATGGAGGCAATCCATCAGGAAGCGGTTACCCGGTATCCGACGGCTCAAGCCATGTTGGCGGTAATTCCCAATCCCACACAAGCGGATGTGGATCAGGTGAATGAGATGCATGCCCTGCTGTTTGATCATGGTTTGGACGGGGCCAATGCTTTGGCCCGGTTTGCATCCTTGACTGTGGGGTACATGGATATTGGCTACTTCTTTGAGTACAAGGCCAAGAAGCCGGGCAATCCCAAGGGCACCATTACCCAGCGGCTGGTGCATTGGATTTCCCAATTGCTGACCTGGTTTGAATCCAAGGAAGGTGTACGTACCCGCTCCGGCTCTGCACAGGAACAGCTACGGCGTGCCTTGCTGGAATTGATGGCCAACCAGATTCGGTTCAAGAAATGGCAAACCAAGCGGGCAAACCGTAAGGTACCCCGTTTCAACAAGCTGGTTACTGCCATGTCTGGCTGGACAGGCAAGGCATTGGAAAGCGATTGGGTGATGAAGAATAAATTTCCCCCTGTCCGCTTGGTAGGAGCCCTGTACGAGACAGCCAGAGATGGCGGGTTCCAGGATTACATGGATAAGCTGCGGGAATTGCGGGATATGCGGCATCCGAAGGATCCACATGGGTTCATGATGCGTTTGGCTACCGAGATGCGGGGGGTATCCAACAAGATGCTGCCTGTATTCGGACTGTTCAATAACATGCGCATCATGGAAAACCACCGTCAGGATACCATCCGTGACGTAGCCACGGCCTCCCTGAGCGCGTTTAAGGCGGGTACCTCTCTCAAGAAGAAGGAACGTAGCCTTATCCTGGATATGGGCCTTAGAACGGGCTTGTGGCGCATTGGTGAGCATTTCAACAAGCCCTCAGCATCTGAGGTATTGCAGGAATACTTGCAGGATCCTGCTGCGCTGGCTCGGGATAGGCAGGCTGTACTGGCTTCCCTGCGTAGCATGGGAGCCACTGCCACTCAGCTTAAGTGGTATGACTGGCACTCCGACCATCTGGGTTATTTCTGGGCTACAGGGGAGTCCTATAGCAACTACATGCTGGGTAATCTGGAAGCAGTACTCATCCGTGGACGTGTGGAAGAGACGGATACCTACACACCTGCCATGATTGAGGCAGTGGGTACCCTTACAGCCCTGTATGCGGTGGAACATCAGATTGCGGGGCTTACCCAGCAAGCCAGGCAGGTATTGGAACGGCTGGTGGACACTGAAGTATCACGCACCGATACCGGAGATGGCTTTCAGTTTATTTCCCGTATGCAGAAAGATTTCGACAACAGGACGGAGAATTTGTATGTGGATGATGATGGGGATTTCTTCTGGGGAAGCATGCAGGACAACTGGTTGCCGTCTTTGACAGATCCCGATTCCCCCATGGTGGAGCTATCCAAAAATCTACCCATGCACAAAGCCTTGTACCGGGGAGTACCAGGGCTTACTGGAACAGATGGTAAGACTGGATTGGCTATTGGCAAGCATAACAAGGTTGCGGATGTGCGTAGTGGGGCCTTGGTATATGGGCGTACCCATATTGAAGGAGCACGCATGGGCATTCATTACGGAGCAGGCCAACAGTTGGCGTATCCCAACAAAAAGGTGGGTAACAGTGGGGTAAATAGCGTATTGCCATGGCTTAACCAGGTGATGGCGACTGCTCCAGCTGCTGCCCGCAAAGGGGGTAAGCGCGGAAACTTGGTTTTCCTGGCTAAGCCCAATACTACGGGGAATGAAGAGCACTATCTGCAGCTCTCGCATCGGGAGAAGCGGGTATATCAAGGGGCTGTAGAAGACTTCTCCGATGTGTTGGGTGCCTATGCCGGTAAGCTGTTTGAAAAGGAGGACATGCTGGCTACACAGCTGGAGACAGTTAAGGCACTGCTTAAATTCCAGGAACAAGAGCCGTTGTATAAAGCCTGGGTTAAGGCAGGTTCCCCTCCTATGGGGCCTACCTACAAGGCTCTGGCAGCAAGTTGGGATTTGGTGACATCCAATCACTTCCCGCAAAAGGTGCAGGAGGCAATGGGTGCCTCCATGTGGGTGCGGCGGGATATGGTGCCTGTGGTAGCTGGTGAACGTAAGTTCAGCCTGGCCGAGCGGGTATTCAATGATGCTAAGCACCCTGATCAAAATGCCTTGTTACGGGCAGTGGGCGACCAGATTGTCAATTTCCTGGCTACCTTCAAGGGAATGCCTCCCAAGGTTGCCCGGGAATTTGCATGGCAGTGGGTGCACAATGCCGGCCGTATTACCAAGGCAATGGTGTCTGAAATCAAGGATCGTATTGTGGTGACTTCAGTGACGGTCTTTGTTGGCAATACGCTGTCTAACCTGTATCACTTGGTAAATACCGGGGTGCCCTTCAAGACCATTCTGCGGGGCTATATCTTGGGGCATCAGGCAGCTACCCAATATCGGCGTGATTTTGCGGAGGTAGAACAGCTGCGGTATCAGGTAGCCGTGGGTGTGTCTGATAAGCCTCTGGCTGAGACCCAGCGTAAGCTGGCCGTGGTACAAGCCAGACTGCAGAATAACCCGGTAGGCCGGTATATCCAGGCTGGATTGCTGCCTTCCATTGTGGAAGATATTGCTGTTACGGAAGCCGGTCACTTTGACCTGCGTAACAAGGCACGGGACAAGGTACGTGGATATATTCCAACCAAGATCCGGGGAGTGGCCAACGAGGTGTTTATGCAGCCCGGAAGCCAGGTATATCAGGGATTGAACACCCTGACACAACTAAGCGATTTCTCTGCCCGCGTAGCGCTGATGGAACACTGGAAGGAAACCAAGGATGCGCGTCCTTTCAATGATCAGGTGCTGTGGGCGATGAATGAGTTTGTCTGGTATGACCTGCCTTCGGATACCCGTCTTGAATGGGCTAATGAAGTGGGGCTGGTGATGTTCTCCAAGTACTTCCTGCGTGTGCAGAAGGTGCTTGCTGAACTGATACTGCGGCACCCTGTCAGAACCCTGACCATGGGTTTGTTTGACTCATTGATCCTTGATATACCGGATGCCATGGAGAGTTTGATGGGCGTTTCTGAGATGCCGTGGGATGTACTGGGCAGCAGCGTTTTCAATGCAGACGAGATTCTTACCGGAGGGGCTATTGTAGATACGTTACTGTAATTGAGGAGAGCCCCCGTCATGGGGGCTCTTTATCATCTGTGGTCATCCAATCCCAAACTGCCATTCCGATAAACCAGGCAATGCCTCCAATCACCAGAAGCCACCCCAGAATGATGGAGGCGTATATCAAGCCCCCCACCATTATGCCTATCAGAATGAAGCCCAGGATGCCTGCGAGGAATCCCAGGAAAGTTTTCATCAGGCAGTAGGCAGTTCCAGCTGTGTCTCCACAGTGGGCTTGCTGCCGGGAGCGTAGATATCAACATTGACCAGCATCTGTTCTGCCTTGGAACGGACATAGACAATCTTGGTTTCCTGATCGGGGGACAGAAGCTTGCGCTCCATGAGGTCCTTGATGATCAGGTGGTTTACTTCAGCTGCGGTGAACATGAGACGCATGGTGTTTCTCCAGTGGGTATTTATGGATACCGGCATAGGCTACGGCTATGGCATCTGCCATATGCTCTGCTTGACCGGCTACAACAGTGGGCTTGCCTTTCAGGTTTCGGGTAGGCCAAGGGGCTTCAGGAAATCTTTGGGTAGCCCAGTAGGTCATGGCTTCCTTGGATGCCTCTGGATCCCCCGTAGCGGCTGTTTTAGCCTCCTTTGGGGTGACGGCAAGGCAAGGGTAGCCTTGAACCTGTAACATGGCCAGAATCGCCAATACGGCGCTGTAGCTGACCATGGCTCTGGCACTCTGGCTTCCTATAGGGAATTCCACGAACAGGGTATCTCCAGGTACCAGATAAGCTGTCAGTTCGGAAGCCAGGTGTAATAGCCTGCGGAAGTCATCAGTGGATTTTCTATCTGCCTTTTCAGGCAGGGTATGGATTACCCGGATATCTTCCAGATGGCCTGTTCTGGAGAACCTGGCAATACCCCAGTTCTTCAGAGACGGGTCCATGCCTATCAGTGCAGGCTCTCGCATTCTTGCTCACCACCCTCAACCAATGCTCGGAGTACGGAGGCCATGGGAGATTCTTCCAGCATGCTGAGCATGGCAGCAACGCCAGCACGGAATGCCGTGATATTGTCCTCAGTGAGTTCAATATGAGTGGCGGTTTCTTGGGATTCACCATAAGCCAGTTTGGAGCCCAGGGGGATTTCCATCAGGTGGTATCCGGTAGCCGCAGCTTTTTGCGACCATTCCATGGCTTCTTGTGCCAGGTGTTCTTGCATGTTGAGTTCAGTCATTACAGCTCCTACAAGGGCCTACAGCGGCCCTTGGTTGTGTGGGTAGTGGGGTAAGGGTTGATCAGTCAAAGAGACTGGACGTAGCGGGCTTGCTGGCGGTTGTAGCACCGCCTGTACGGGCAGTACTGGGAGCAGCCCCGGTTGCTCCTGCAGATTTGACCCGGTTACGGGTCTTGCCGGCATTCTTGGCTACCCAGGCATCAAAGAACGCAGGTTCAGTAGCACCGGCCTTGATTTCGGTGAGGGTCATCTTGGATTCCCCATGGAACACCTTATCCAGTTCATTCTCATCCCGGGTTTCGGCCGTGGGGACATACTTGCCGGTAGCATCCTTGACGTTCTTGTTCACGGTCTGCTTGATCAAACCCAGGTAGATCTGCTTGCCCAGCAGCTCCATCAGCATTTCCACCTTGGTTGGTACCTCGGCGGATGCTTCAAACGACCACAGGCTGACAGTCTTGGTTTCCGGATCCAGATCCGAGATATCCTTGCCCGCCAGCAATTGAGCAATGGCGTTGGCATGCAGGAATCCGGGGAGGTATTTCTTGTTTCCGGACTTGTCCAGGTAGTAATTGTTCCCACCCTTGGCAGTGGACGAGGTAAGCCAGAGGGTGGTCTTGAACGGGGATCCATCTTCCATGGTGGCATGGATCTCCAGGCTCACAGCACCTCCGGCACTGGTAGCCAGAAATGCCTTATTGATGGTAGCCAGATAGGCACCAGATTCTTTGGCACCACCACCTCCGCCCAAGGAATCGGTTTCGTTGGCAATGGTGTCATCAGTCTTCAAACGGGAAAGCAGGCTCATGGTATAGGTCTCACTGGTAGTAGGTGTGTAAACGGTTCAGCACTTGCTGAGCGTTATTGTCGATGAAGGTTTCTTCATCAGAGAAAAGGCCAAGAGGTCCGCGAAGACGCTCATTGACCGTATCCTTGGTTACTTGTGTCTGGTAGACGTACTTGAAACCAAGTTTTTCCTCTCGCGGGGAAATATGGAGCAGGTCATTCTTGTAATCCTTGAGGGCCTTGAGAGGCACCCTCTTTGCGGCAATGACGATGGAGAAGTAACTCTCAATGCCCTGATTCTTCAAAGAGCCCTTAACAGGCACCTTGGTTTCCACCACCATTTCGGATTCGTTGAGAGCATCCGAGGTGTGGGCAATGAAGATAACATTCTTGGTGGATTTGGCCACGTACTCCTGCATCAGCTTTTTGTAGTACTGAGCAAAGTCCCCCCAGGCCTTAATGCTGTTGGCACTGGTGAGTACATACATGGATTCATACATGTCCATCAGATAGGTCAGCGAATCCACAACGATGGTGTGAACGGTTGGCATCTTCTCAGCCATCTCAAAAGCCTCGTATACCTGATGAGGGTCCGTGATGGTGAGGCCGGTCTTTCCATCCTTGCCTTTGATGAATTTGGCGGGGAACGGGAGCTTCTTACCCGATTCGGTATTCAGGTACATAACGCCTTCCGGGTTATCCAATTCATGCAGGGAGAAACTTTTACCGCTGGCGGATTTGCCAACGATCAACAGCAGATTGTCATTCATGGTTTTTCCTCAATTGTCACAACACCGCCGAAGGCGGTATTAGGGTTTGGTGGCATGTTTAGCCATGGTGGTAAGCACTGTGGATGTCAGTTCAGCATCTGACAGTTTGTTCGGCAGCTTGTTGTTCAAGGCCTTCACTTTAACGCTGGCGTCATACACTCCCATACCGGCATCTACCAGAATTCTGGCAAAGCGGTGAAGCATGTTGTTGCGATTGCCATCCCCGGTATTGTTGATCACCCAGCGTTCCAGGTTATCCATGTGTTGCTGGGATTCCAGTAGCAGTTTGCGTTCTTCATTACGACTGGTTTTGGGAATAAACGGCAGAATATCCATCAGTTGCCCATCGTGGTATTCCACTATGGCATTGGGATTTGTCAGCCATTTGCGGGAACGCTGTCCAGTCTGGGTATCCACCGGGAATGGGAGCCAGTCATACAGGTTCTGCATCAGCTCCTTGTACTCAGTAGCATCCAGCTTCAGGTGGAAATTGGTGGGCAGGATCACTCGGAAACGGTGCTCTGCTTCCGTGTGCCGTTTGGTGGTGTGAAGCAGGTAGGTGTAGTCCTTCAGCACCTCCCTCACCATTTCCATTCTGGCTTCACCATCAACATCCAAGACCACCAGATTGAAGTTGGGGATGATGTTGTCTTCCTGACGGTGGCCGTCTTTGACGTGATGGGTAATCCAGTGGAGATCGGGTGCCTGGATCAGCTTGTGCAGCTTGTTCCAGGGTACGATCTGAGGCTGGTAGTGGTGTGCCATATCCGAGCTGTAAGCCAACACAATGCCCTCCAACGAGGTAGCCTGCAGAGTCTCCCCCTTGAGGAATTCTATGCCATTGCTGAAGATCTTCTTGATGATCACGTTGTTCTGGTAGCCCCAGGCTGTAGCCAGTTGGAGCATCTCTTGTTTCTGGCTTGCCGGGCCACGGTAAAACGGAAGATCCTCTACCAGATCCACTTGGCTTACTTCACGTCGGCAGTTGGCGATGTAGCGGGCCAGCTTAACGTAATTACGATCCCGGGTGAGCAGTCCGGTAAATGCCACACCGGATTCTTCCACCAGCTTGATAGCCTGATACACATGGTCATCCGTTACGAATGGCGAGTTCTCCAGGAATGCATACGCACCTGCCAGCTTCAGGGCTTTGAAGTACCTGTGGGATATCTCAGCCTTCTTGATCTCCTCATGCTCAGGAAGCAGGTTGGCTTGCTTTTCACACTCCAGCCGGTACTCAATGATCAACAGACTGGTGTCCTTGGTCATCTGCAGCGTGCTATCCACCAGTGCAGGGTTGGCCAGCATTTCCAAGCGTGAAGCCAATACATCAAGATCCTGGCTGGATTGTGGATTGGTCATCATGTCGTAGATCTGACTGGGAGTCAGGGATGTATCCCGGTCACTTGCACGGCTGTAGCCGAAGAGGCAGCGCCTGGCATAACCGGCATCCAGCATGGAATACAGTTCTTCCTCAACCTTACCGCCATTGAGCAGCTTAGACGGGGTACCGAATAGCAGCATGTTGGTGGGGGTACGTCCTACCAGCTCCTCTGCCCGGCTGTTGTCAGTTGTGTTCTTCAGCAGCTTCTGTTTGATATAGCCCATGTCATACAATTCAAGGAATGCAGTCAGGGTCTCTATATTGCTGACCAGATTGCTTCCGATCTCATCAATCTGGAGATTGATGGATCCGGCACCTGACATCAAAAGCTGGTTTCGCATCTGTTTGACGGCTGCCACCGTGGCGCTGTCAAAGCTGAAGAGCATGGGACCCAGCGCATCAAATTCCCGTTCCAGTTTCTGCAGCTCCTCATCTGGATCCGTACCCCGCTTCAGAGCCCTCTTATGGGCGATTTTAGGCAGGTTTTCTTGTGCCTTGACCGGAAGTACCTCCATATCAAAACGCTGCCGGAATCGGCTTATAACCTCGGTCTCGATGATGTTGGTGGAGAAGCCCTTACCGCTGCCTGACGTGCTGAGGTTCAGGGCGTAAATGTTGATCGGAATTTTGCCACGGTCATGGGTGGCAATCTGCACCCGCATCATGGCTGCTATCAAACCAAAGTAGTAAGCAGCCAGCACCCGAAAGAATAGGGGATTGCTGTTCTGGGTTTTTTCACACAGCACCTTAACCAAGGTTTCTGATAGCGGGTTGTGTTCCATTTCTGCTACGGATTTCATACAGGGCTCCTTACTCAGGTAGTTCGCCGGCAGCTACAAGACGTGCACGCTGTTGACAGATGCCAGCTGCCGGGCACCAACGGCATGCACGTACTTCACCTTTCTTTTCTTCGATAACCCCAATATGCCCATCCTTGGCCAGACGTGCTTGGGCTTCAGCCAGGGTATCGAAATTGGCTGTACTGCGGCTTTTGGAGGTAGGGTTCTTGTAATACTTGAACACCGGCTCAGATCGCCAAAGCTCCTCATCGGTACACTCAGGCAATTCCGAATCATGGGCAGTTTTCATGGCAGCCAAGGCAGCCAGCCGTTGACGAATCCAGATCAAAGTACGTTCTGGAGACATAAGGGGATATCGCATGGTTATCACAGGGCTTTTGGGATAGGCAGGATCCCGGGTGCGAGAAGCAGACCAATCCAGCAACAGGTAGTGGATTGCCAGAGTGTCTTTGGTAATCAGCTCCGGGTTAAGCCAGCGATAGATACTGCCTTGCAGGGTGAAGGCTTCAACCTTGTTCTGCTTGGAGAACTGAAATACCGAGGTGGTTTTCAGGTCCTGCACTTCCCCCTGGAACACGATGTCATATTGGCCGTGGACGGTTACACCATCCACGTCCTTGGAAGTTCGCTGCTCCAGGTAGATAGGTAAGCTGTCTGGTTTCACGTCTTGCGGAGCAGGGTTTACCAGTATGCGTGAGCGGATGCCGGCAGGCAGTCCCAGAGCCTCAAGAGCCTGCTCGGGGGAGTCAAGCCAGGCATCCTCCAAGGCGGCATGGATAGCGCTTCCTACGCGGGATCTGAGGCCATCCACGAGGTTGATGGGGGTGTTGGTAGTGGCTGTAATCCGGGAGGTCAGGATGGTCTGGCGGATAGGCTTGATAAGGCCGGTGGCTGAATAGCCGGGGAGGTTGCCATTATACTTATCCGAAGCCAAAAATAGAGCTACCGGCAGTTCAATGTTCTCGGGGTTTGCAAAGCGTTTCATGGTTTTCTCCAATAAATACCACAACAGCGCCGTAGGCGCTTTTCAGTGTGAAAATGTCTATGATGTGTTCGTTGTCTGGCTTAACTGGAGTACCTGAATGCCTACCGTCAATTTCACCATGCGGGATATTTATGAAAGGCCAATGGCTTTTCGCACCTTCACTATCAGTGCCGGCTATCCGGATACCGGGTATGTGCCCGGAGATCCTGTACCTGTACCGGTAAACGCTACAACTGATGATCTGGGGAGGTTCAGTCTTGAACTCGTAGCTACCCCGGCTCCGTACTACATCACCCTGACTGGGACTAAGACTTCCACGTTCACAGCCTATAAGTTCTTCGTGCCGGAAACCAGTGCTTCCGTGCTGGAAGCCGATATGCTGTATGTGGATCTTGGCACTCAGCTGAAATTGCTTAATGACGCCAGTTTGGCTGCACTCATTGAAGCCAAGGTATCCGTGTTTAACCAGATGGCTTTGTATGGTCCTAGCCTGTTGGCCTATCTGGAATCCATGGATGAAACCTTGCGTACCGGTGCCAGTCAGGTACTGGAACATACGGTGGCAGATGGTGATATTGCCGTGGCTGATGATGCCCAAGCGAAGCGCAGGGTGTACAAGGGAATCACAACCAACAACACCCCTACACGCCTTACCCGTGATGACGGTACCCAGGTTGTTCCTGTACCTGCCCACGGGGTAATGACGTATTCCATTCTGGTTTCCGGGGGTAATACGACTACGCCCGAAGGCGCGGGCTATCAGATTACCGGCTGTATCATGCGGGGGGCCAGTGTGGATAGCACTGCCCTTATCGGTACCCCCACGGTTATCGTATTGGGGGAATCAGATTCCAGTTGGGATGCCAGTGTGGACTATGACGCTACCCTGGGTGGTCTGAAGATTCTGGTAACCGGGGCTACAGGCAAAACCATTCATTGGGTTGCTCTGGTAGATACCAGTGTAGTTAAGTGCCAATAAGGGGCCTATACGGCTGTTTACGACGTTATTACGCTTTGGGAGTGCCATAGCATGCCTTTGATCAATTTCACGCTGAAACGGCCCTCTGGAGAGCCGTATGCCAGCACCCAGTTTGCCATTGAGTCTGGTGCTGCCGGTGGGGTATCCCCACTGGCTGATCCTATACTCATCACCACGAATAGTGAGGGTGAAGCTTCAGTTACTCTGGAGCATAGTCTGGCCCCTTACTTCATCCATCGTACCGATGAAACCACTGACGGCCGGATGGCTTATAAGTTCTTCGTACCGGACACTGATGCCACGTTGAATGCCCAGATGTTGCTCGTGGATCTCAGCCTGGATATGCGCAACATCAACAATGAGAGCTTGGCTGCCCTCATTGATGCCAAGGTATCCCTGCAGAACCGCATGATGTTCTTGGACAGCATTGCCGGCTCTGGTTTGGAAGGGCTGTCTGATGCAGCCATCCGTACAGTGGATGACATTGCTTCCCTGAAGTTGCTGGGAGGTAGCACTGAACACGAAACCATCCTGCGGGTAGCAGGTTACTACACTCCCAATGATGGGGGTGGTGGTGATTTCTGGTGGGATGCTACAAGCACGGAAACGGATAACAAGGCCACTATCGTCAAAGCTACGGACATTGTTACCGGGCGCTGGAAGCGGCTGCTACCGGGTGGTTATGTGTCATTGCGTTGGTTTGGTGCCAAGGGTGATGGTGTCACTGATGATGCATTGCTATATCAGGATGCCATCAATTATGCCGTCACCAACAATGTGGCTTTGTATGTACCCAAAGGGGTGTACCTGATTGGGCCTTCTAAGAATTACATCCAGGCCACTATGGTAACGGGTTCCCATCTGACTATTTACGGTGACGGGCCTGCCATGAGTATCATCAAGGAATCCCCGGACAAGAATCGGGAAATATCCCCAGGCACTCCCCATACTTTGAAAAATGGCTGCAAGCTTCTGTTTATCAAAGGCACAGGATCCACTATCGCAGAATCAGTGATGTTGCGGGATATATGCTTCGATAAAGACGGGGGTAACACTGCGCCGCCAACAGCAGAAGAGTGCCCTCTGGTTAAGATTGGCGGGGTATGGGTAGACGACCCCAATCCAGAATACTATTTGGAGCACTCGCACGCGATTATGGTGCAGATGGAAGACACTGCCTTATTGCGGGCATTTACGGCAATCAACGTAACCACCAGGGACATCATTGGGGCAGGGATTAACCTGGCTAAAGGGCTAATCATTGAGGCTGTCTTGATTAACTGTCATGGCATAGATCATAACTATACCGGGGGTCCCCGGGGAGACCATGAATTCCAGGCTACGGTTGCCAACCTACTTATCACAGGGTGCACGGGGGATTTCATACAGTCCGAACCCAATATCAGTACTCCGGTATCAGGTATTCGGACGCAGGTAACCATGGTTGGTTGCCGCTATACCGTATTGGATGTTGGGGGTTTTTCTGCACTCAATACAGGCATGCATGTGAACATGGTTAGCTGCTATGCAGAGAATGCTGTGTTTTATGATGCTCTCGTTCAAGCCAGTCTCTGCGACTTGGGTGTGGCATCCATTCTCAATTCTGGCAGTCGCAGGTGGTTTCAATTAGCTCCAGGCTCTTCCCTGTCTGATTGCCGTATTCGGGTATACGTGGATGCAGGCACCAATGCGCTCAGCTCTTGGTACATGGACGGTGCCAAGACAACCTTTTCAATGAATCTTATAGTCAGCAACTGCCATATCGAAGGTGGCACCGGCATGCTCAATACCACTACTGGTTTTGCCCTGTATGGGGCTGCCTTGCATAGTGGCGTTAAGGATTACTCCGTGCGCTTCATTGATTGCACATTTGATCCCTTGTTTGAGGGTATTCTGAATGCAGACCGGAATGGCGTCTTCGAGTTCACCAATTGCAAATTGGCCTGCCGTTCCACTGCTTTCAAGGTGGGATCTTCAGGGGGCAACTTTGGCAAGATAACCCTGACCTCCTGCGATCTCTCCGGAATAGGCGGAGTTCTGGTTGACTACCGCTTGGTAGATACCACGGGGGCTTTGGTATTCAATGGAAACCACCCCTACAGCAAGTTCGATTATTCCATTGGTTTGGGCACTCTGGCCAATGCCGAGACCTGCACCACATTCAATGGGGTCTGGACGGCTTCAGGGGCCCCTACAGGGCCTGGTATCAAGGGTCAGGTAGTTAGCCTGCCTGCTGCAGCATACGGGGCTCCATCAAGCTATCTGGCTACCGTAAGCAGTGATTCCGCTGCTACCTGGGTTATGAAATCCCAGAATGGCGTTGGCAGGGGGAGTTCCCGACCTTCTGCTGGTGCCAGTGACGTAGGCTTGCGGTATCAAGACACGGCATTGGCAAGTCCCAATGGGAAACCAATCGAATGGAATGGTAGCAACTGGATTGATTATGCCGGATCAACTGTATAAACCAGAGGCGTCTGGTTTATGCTTGTCTTGCGTAGCTTATTGAGAATTGTGAGGTATCTATGAGTAACCTGCTTAAGCGTTATCCCAGCCCCACGTATACCCTGAGCAATCAGACGGTATCCATGGATGTTCCTGCTGAAAAGCTTGCTGGTAATCGGCACATCATTACGGTGGTTGGCCAAGGGGCCAATTTAACCAGTGGTTCTGTGACGGTGCACACCAAGGCATTGAACAGCTCCCAGTATTTTCCCCTGAAAGATCCGGCTGGTAATGCTATTGTTCTTAACCTGGCCAATACGGACCATGTTGTAGTGAATGGGGCAATCTCCGGGGTAAAGCTGGATGTTGCCTCTTTGGCCGGCAGTGGCGCATCCGGCTGGTATTTTGTGGTTTCCCCTATCTGAGGTAATGACTATGAACTTGACCATTATCAAAGCCCGGTTGGGCAGGCAATCTACCTGGAGCGCCCTGGCTATCCAGTGTGGAGCGTTGGCTGCAGTTCTACCGGCCTATACAGTTCAATTGGGGACTGCTGCAGCCATCATGGGTGTGATCAAGCTGTTTGTGCCTGAGGACTCCCAGGAGACCCGTAAAGCGGTCAAGGCAGCGCTCAAGGAGCATGCGTAAACATGAACACTTCAAACCATGTCCAAGATCACTACAATACAGGAACGGCCTTGATGAACGCAGCCAAAGCTTCCCTGCCTGTGGCGGTAAGTACCTTGGAACTATTTGAGGTTCCCGTGGAACACTGGGTTATCGTGGCAACCCTGATATACACAGTGCTGCTGATTGTGCATCAGGTGATCAAGATCTGTAAGGAGTTCAAAACGCGCTGAGAGCACGTTTAAGGATGGCAGCATACACGGGGGGTACTTAGGTACCCCCTTTGTATTTTAGGGGCCTTATTGCGGCTCCTGAGTGCCTTACTACCGTTCTTCTTGCTCACGTAGAGCCAGTTCCAATACAGCCAGTGCATTCCAGGCTGCATGAGCCATATGGGATAGGCCACTGTCAGGATCAAGCGGTTCTACTTGAGCGGCCAGCAAATGCCGGTGGAGGGCATCTTCATAGCGGGTAGGTGCTTCTGGTACATGAAGCCAGTTATGCCTGGAATACTTACGTGCTCCAAAACTGGCTACCTGAATAACGGCTTGCAGTGCTCTGGGGAAATCCTGGTACAGGATTGCTGCAAGCGGCTTGTCACCATCGTCCTTGCGTCCGATAGGTAGTGAGTCTTTAGCAGGTTCCACATGACTGCAAGTTCGTGGAGACAAACCGAGACTCTTGCCGAATGCGTTTAGGCATTCCGGGGTAAGGGTGGCTGCCTCTTCAGAGGGAACATAGCCGTAACCCGGTGCGCAATCTGTGTCTGTGTCGGAAGTATGCATGTTGTGTTCTCCTGGGGTTATTACATGGGTAGGATCAGTACGCTGATCTTAGCTGTAGGCTGTACCTTTCAGCTGGGTGTCCAGTGTCAGATCACCAGCAATACGGGATTTTCGAGCAGTTACCTTTACAGCCGTTGCCTGGATTCCTATCTGGGTAAGACGAGCTGCCACAACTTCTGCCCAAGTGGACTGGAGTCTGGAGGCAGCTTCTTGAACAGCATGCTGACGGAGCTGCTTATGGGTGTCTCCCCATAACCGGATAAGCTCCGAAGCGGTGAAATAGCGATCCGCTATCCACACTTTCCATTGGCCCTTGGCTTTGTTAAGCAAGGCTAAATCCCGTAACAGGGATTTGGCCACAACCTGGGAATACTTATGGTACTTACAGAATGCCCGAAGGCTGCCATGATTGGCGATACCTGTTTCCATGTAATCCTTTACGGAGACCCCTTTACGCAAGGCATCTCGGGCAATCCTGCAGTTACGTGCACTGGGGGTGTCTGAAAGCATGACAATATGCAGATGGTGCTTGCCCAGTAAACGCTGTACCTGGGATCTACTGAGATGCAGGGCTTTGGCTGTTTTTGTAGTGTCAAAACCGGATGCATGCAACATGGATAACAAAACGGCGTATTCTGTTAAACCATGTTGGTCTGCCAGTCTGGTGAGTCTGCTGGACATGGTGAAAATTCCTTTGTTACTTATGTGAGGTGGATCATGTTGGAAGAGTTGCCGTGGATTTCCGAAGCCAGAAAGCATCTGGGCTTACGGGAGATCAGGGGTGAGAAACACAACCCCGTTATTCTTTCCTGGCTTTCCCGGGTTAAAGCCTGGTGGCGGGATGATGAAACTCCATGGTGTGGTACATTTGTGGATCATTGTCTGGATGTCGGTAAGGCTACCCGGGTCAAGGAAGGCTATCGTGCCAAGTCTTACTTGAATCTGCCAGTGCGTCTCAATATCCCGTGCTATGGAGCTATTGCGGTATTCGATTTTGCTCCCAGGGGCGGGCATGTGGGATTCATCGTAGGCACCAATGCTGCCGGGCATCTGATGATTCTGGGGGGAAACCAGAACAATGAGGTCAGTATTGCGCCCTTCTCCACGGAGCGGCTTATTGGCATTCGTTGGCCTTCCGTGTATCCGTCTGCGGGACGTTTTACCTTGCCCAGGCTGACCAATACAGGGGCACCTACGGAGAACGTGGTATGAATGCCTATGAGACGGCGGCTTGGGTAAACAAACAGGTCAATACTTCTGTGACTTACAAGAAAGATTCCCAGCTGTATGGCAAGCCGGAGCACTGGGAACCTGCTGGCAAGTATGGTGACTGCGAGGACTATGCCCTACTCAAGCGAGGCCGCTTGCTTGCCTTGGGTTGGGCTCCGGATAAGATTGGTTTGGTGACATGCAGATTACCGTCAGGTGAGGGGCATTGTGTGGTCTGGGTAGATACCAAGGATGGCTACTTTATCCTGGATAATATCCATACAGAGCCCCGTACACCTTCGTTGTTGAACTATGAGTGGGAGTCAATGTTATGCAATGGGCAATGGCGGCAATTGTTGGGTTGGTCCTGATGGGCTGTGCCCATAATCGGGATAAGCCCATCCTGGGTCCGGTAGTGGATGAGCCTATCGGGTGGTCTGA
>ERZ724505.302-NODE-302-length-33911-cov-8.645351_pt1 | contig 33911 bp, 43 predicted proteins | sample MGYA00376038_ERZ724505 | MGnify/ENA primary metagenome ERZ724505 (study PRJEB28724, sample SAMN07190884) | wastewater metagenome | isolation source: effluent of sewage treatment plant in Hong Hong | place: Hong Kong | collected 2016-03-17 ...
CATTGAGGATCAACTATTCTGCTGACCAGAAGGCTGAATTCCTAGCCGATGTCGACGGCGGACAAGCCTACACAAACGCAATGGGGTGGTAGTGATGGCTATCTTTCTCACAATCGTACTGTTCGTCCTTCAGCTACTCGATACTTACACGACTACAACCATCGACGATCTCGACGGCGTGAAGAATAACGACGAGCGGAACGTACTGACGCGCTGGTTGTTTGAGCAATTCGGTCGCAACACAGTTCTGAACATCAAGACTATCATGGTGACCGCCGTCGGGTATTTCATCGGGTCCAGCACGTACTTGGTTGGCGACGTGGTAGTTGATGGGTTGTGGATAGAACTCGCTGTAGTTCTCGTCTACGTTTACGTGGTGTTTTTCTATAACTGGCGCAGTATGCCAAAGGAGAGTTAGCATGAAACTAAAGTTGAACAAGATCGCAGACGCACAACCGTCCGTCGTGGCTCTGATGAACACCAAGCTGCCTGTCGGCGCAGCGTTCAGAGTTGCTCGTGCTGCGAAAATCCTCGGTGAGGAACTGCAGGCGTTCGATAAGGTTCGGCTGGAGCGAGCGGCTGAATTCGGTACGCTCAGCGAGGATGGCATGACGTACAATTTCGAAGGTGAGAACACGAAGTTGTTCAACTCCGCGATGGAAGCACTGCTGAACGAAGAAGTCGACGTTCCGTTCGACCTGATCCCGAGCGGCAAGCTCGGCGACAATCTCACCATCGAGCCGCACCACTTGCTCGCTCTGGATGGTGTGCTTCTCCGATACGAGGAACCGCCGCAATGACCAAACCTCTCGAACTCAACAGTTTCGCTGGAGTGCGCAACGACGTGAGTCCCGAGCGCTTCAGCGCGAAGGACTTGCAGGTTGGTTCGAACATCGAGCTTGACGAGACCGGTAAGCCGTACCGACGCTTGGGTACTACCGTCCTGAACAACACGCCGGCTCACAGCTTATGGGCTGAAGGCGACTTGGCCTTCACCGTGCGCAACGGGACGATTCACCGGATCATGCCTGACCTGACTTTCGTCGACTACGGCGTTGCCGTGGTCGGTGAGCGCGTCCGCTATGAGCGAGTCAACAACGACGTGTTTTGGAGCGACGGCGTGTCCAGCGGAGTGTTGAGTCGAGAGGGCAATCGACCGTGGGGCATCATAGTACCCAAGGCTCCGGTGACGGAAGAGACGATCGGCTCTCTTCCAGCAGGGCGTTATCTGGTCGCGATGACGTTCGAGCGCAGTACCGGGTTGGAGAGTGGGGCGTCTGGCCTGACGCTCGTCAACACCAGCGGTAGCAACGGCATTCGAGTCCACAACGAGGCGTCGTCTGACCCGCTGGTCACCAAGACCCACATCTACGTATCGACGCCGAATGGGGAGCTTCCATATCGCGCAGCCACACTCACGTCCGCCGACTCATATGCAGACATCACAGACGTCGTCCCGGCGTCGGTTCCTGTGCGCAACATGCGGTGCGGCCCTCCCCCTGTCGGCAACGTGATCGGGTACTACCGTGGTCACGTATTCGTGGCTGAAAACAACTACTTGTGGTACAGTCTGCCGCACGAACTCGAACTGGTGAACCGTGCCGTGAACTTCATCGGCTTTGCCTCCGCAGTCAGAACATTCGTCCCGGTTGCAGATGGCGTATTCATCGGCACCGACGACGAGACGTCGTTCCTTCAAGGACTGACTCCGTCCGAATTCACGCGGTTTCCCATCGCCCCATACGGCACTGTGCTCGGTACGGAACTCACCATCCCCGGCTATCTGTTCGGCAAGGGCGAATCGAAAGAACCGGTCCAAACTTGGATGTCGAAGCGAGGTCTGTGCGCCGGCTTCCAAGGCGGGCAGTTCATGAACCTCACTGGTGGGCGTTACGTACTACCGGACGTGGTGTCTGGCGCAAGCCTGTTGAAAGTGCGCGGTGCTTCTCCGCAACTCGTCACAACTCTCTTCTCATAGGAACTCATCATGACTGTGAAACTCTCCACCGGACTTGTGACCTACGTCATGGGCACCGGCTCATTCAAGGCCGCGTTCAACCTCGGTTTCCTCGACATCTACTCCGGTACGCAGCCGGCATCCGCCGACGACGCTCCTAACGGAACCAAGCTCGCCACGATCACGGTTGACGGTGACGGAGTCACCGGGATCACGTTCGGTACTGCAGTCGCTGGCTACTTGCCGAAGAACCCGAGCGAGACGTGGTCCGGGAATGGCGTGGCCAGCGGTAACGCCGGCTGGTTCCGACTGCGCGAAGCCAGTGACGCCGGTACTGCATCGTCCTCCACCGCCAAACGTGTCGATGGCTCCATCGGGAACAGTGGCGCTGACATGAACGTCGGTTCCGTCGTCGTGACGTCCGGCGCCCCGTTCATCGTGACTGGCGGCGGTTTCACGCTCCCGCTCGCTTAATAGGAGGATGACATGAGTCTCCTGATCCCCACTGTTGGCGAGAACAAACTCGCTGAATTCATGCTCGGGAAAGCAACGCCGAGCAACCAGACGTTGAAGCTGTATGTCAACAACATCTCTCCTGCCGACGGAGACACCGCCGGCACCTACACCGAGATGTCGACGCACGGCTACGCGTCGAAAGCGCTGTCCATGTCCAACTGGACTGTGGCGCAGAATGGCGGCGTTGCTGAGGCCGTCAACTCGCAGCAGACTTGGACTTTCACCGCAGCCTCCGCTGTGTTGGTGTATGGCTACTTCGTCATCGACTCGTCGTCGGGCGTTCTCTTGTGGGCTGAGAGGTTCACCACGTCGAAGTCCATCGAGTACGCTGGTGACCAGATCATCATCACGCCGAAGATCACGCTGAGCAAGGTCTGATAGGAGAGCAGCATGGCTGTGACCATCCTTACCGCCACGAAGAACGAAATCCTGAATCTACTGGCGAGAAGCTCTGGTGCGGTTTACACGCCGCTGCTTAACTATTACATACGCATGTGTTCCGGTACGCAACCGGCTGATCCAGCGACCGTAACCGGAGTTTCAGCTTTGAACAGTACGGGTACGCTACCTACGAACGCAACTTGGGGATCACCTTCCGGCGGCGTGATGGTGTATGGAGCAAACATCGCCATCACAAATAACAGCGGCGGTGCGCTGACTCCGACTTTCGCACGCATCGCGACAAACTCGACTGGGTTGTCCTCTGGAATAATCGACTTGCCGATTGGGTTGGTTGGTTCTGGCGCGGCGTGCATCGTCGACACGGTTAGCTCTGTCGCTAACGGCGCCGCGTGTACCATCACCAACTTGCGTGTGAACATCCCGTTGACATACGGAACGGCGTCTATAAACACCAATTTGGCAAACAAGATTTGTGAGTTTCTTCACGGTGGATCAGACGGGGCGATTGGCTCGGGCGACTACTGCAAGATCGGATATGGCGAGACTAGCTACCCCAGTACGCTCACCATCTACGACGGTACGATCCCTGCGAACGCCGACGCGGCCATCACCGGTAACTTGCTTGCGACGTACACCATGGCGAACGCAACGGAGATGTTTGCTGCGGCATCCGGCGCGTCGGTGGCGCTTGCGTCATCCCTGACTGTGAGTCCTACCGCAACGGGAACGGCGACGCACTTCCGTCTTACCAAGACGCATGCGACGTTGGGCACGCTGATACTACAAGGGACTGTCGCGAGCGACGGCAGCGCGGACATGACAGTGGATAGCACCAGCTTCAGCAGTGGTGTGAACCGGTCAGTCACGGCTCTTGGGATAGCGGTGTAATGACAACTGCAACTTTCCCAGTCACTTTCGATCCGACAAAACACTGGGTCGGCGCTGGACTCACTTTTTACTTCGGTGAGCAGGGGCCTACTTCATACACCTTCACGCCGAGTGGTGGTGCGAAAAGCAGCGGCGCGGCTGACAACAGCTTCAACCAGACCGGGCCATACCGCAACGCGACTGGAGGTGGGCAAGTCTCCGGTCATGCAGAAGCTGGCGGAACATCCACCGTAGAGGGTCGCGGCGGTGCCGTGCTATCTGGCTCGGCTACCGCGCTGTTCCTGCAGCCGCGCAAGTACTACGACTACATGGTCGGCGGGCTGCAGATCAGCGGATCGTCACCAGTCTCAACAGCTTGGATTTTCTTCAACGTCGCAGCGAACGGCGCCGTAGCGAGCGGCTCAGCGACCATAGAGACCGTCAGTGGTGCGAAGACACTGGCTGGTGAGCTTCCAGCAATCACCTCCACGATCGAGAGCGTCGGCGCGGCTGGTAATCTGAGCGGAAGTCTGCCTAAACCGACATCGTCAATGACGGGTTTGATAGGTGCCTCCGGGGTGCTCGGCGGCACGCTACCCGTTGTGAATGGCGCACTGGCTGGCGGCTTCGCCCCTCGCTTTGACGCTGAGCTACCGGCGATCACCGGCACGTTGACTGCCCAAGGAGCAAATGCCGCGCGTTTGAACTCCGTGCTGCCAGTCGTGCAAGCGAGTTTCACCGGAACAGCGGCGAGGGCTGGCACGCTACGCGGAAGACTCAAGCGCGTTCGCGGGTCGTTTACTGCTGCGTGCAGTAATGCCGCCGTACTGAACTCAAACCTTCGCCACGTGAAGTGCAGCTTCACCGCCAAGTCGACTCTCGAAGCGACGCTCAGCAGTGAGCTTCAGCCTGTCACCGGGGCGTTTGCTGCGTACATCATTCGTGCCGCCACGCTGAACTCAAGGCTGCGCGCCGTGCGTGGAGCGTTCAAATGACACACGTATTGACGCACGTGACGAACACGAACACGGAAGCGGTCACTACTTTCGACAACTACCAGTTCAACAGCATGACCCGCTTCGCCGGCAAGTATTTGGCCGCAAGCGACGACGGGATCGTGTGGCTCGATGATCCGGCGAGCGTGGAAGAGATCACCGGTACGATCACCACCGGAATGTTGCACTTCGGGTCTGACATGCAGAAGCGTGTCAGCGATTTCTTCATCGCCATGAGAAGTGAAGGGCCGGTCACGCTGCGGGTGTCCACCGACGAGATTCAGTCCAAGTTTGAGTATGTGATCAACCCCCTTACAATCTCCACCATGAAGCAGCGTAGGACGCCGATCGGCAAGGGACTGAAGGGCAAGTACTGGACGTTCGAACTGTCGTGTGACTACAGCTTTGACTACGACACCATGAGCATCATGGCGTTCGAACTCAGCAGGAGATTGTGATGGGCGTCGCTACCGATATCCAAAACGCTGCCATGAACTTCGCCAACACAATGGCGAACAACATGACGAACTTCGCCACAGCGGCTGTCAACGAGGCAATCCTGCCGGTCGACTGGTACACACAGTGGAATGCGCCGGGGTACATCGACGGATACACCGGCGGCGTCATCAACGCGCCGACGTATCTCCAGCCTCCCGCTGTGACGGCACTATCACCTGTCGTACCGACGCTTACCGTCATCGACATCCCGGCGACGGAAACAGCGCCCGTGTTTCTGGCGGCTGAGCCGATCCTGAACTTGCCGACGACGCCGTCGTCGTCGCTTCCGTCTGCTCCCGGTGAGTCGCCTGAGTTTGTGTCGGTGGTCATACCGGACGTGCCGGAGTTCTCGCTGCCTGACGCGCCGACGTTCTCTCCGCTGGTCATGCCCGACACACCGTCGTTTGTCATGCCGGAGTTCTCGTCAGAGCTTCCTGTCGTCGACATAACCGCTCCGAGCGATGTGTTCTCGTACATCGAGCCTACCTACGAGTCAGCACTGCTCGATGAGTTGAAAGCGAAGTTGATGTACGACTTGCTCAACGGCGGGTATGGCATTGACGACAGCGACGAGCAGCGCTTGTGGGAACGTGCTCGGGAGCGCGAACTGCTGAACGCCGAGACGGCTATCCAAGAAGCGACTCGCGCCGCCGCAGCACGCGGGTTCAGCATGCCGCCCGGCGCGGTGAACGAGGTCATCATCGCGGCTCAGCAGAACGCCGTGGAAAAGAACAGCAGCATGTCTCGCGAGATCATGATCAAGAAGGCCGATCTGTACGTGCAGAATCGGCAATTCACGATTCAACAAGTCCGCGAGACCGAGTCCATGCTGATTACCATGTTCGGCTACATGGCTGAGCGCGCGTTGAACGCCGCGAAGGCACAAGTCGAACTCAGCATCGCAGTGTTCAACACGCGTGTCGCTCGGTACAACATGCTGCTTGAAGTCTACAAGACTTCCGCCGCTGTATATGCTGATCTGATTCGCGGAGCGCTGGCAAAGATCGAGGCGTACAAAGCGCAGATCGAAGCGGTGCGCCTCAGCGCCGACGTGCAGAAGATTCACACGGAGGTCTACAAAGCTCAGATCGACGGCGTGCAAGCCCTCATCGGGATGTATGCCACGGAGGTCGGTGCACTGCGCACGGTGTCCGAGATCGAGCGGCTGAAGCTGGAAGCGTTCCGTACGAAGGTCGACACATACACCGCCCAAGTGGCGGCGAAGACCGCAGAGTTCGGCATGTTCGAAAGTCAGATCAAGGGCGAGACGGCGAAGATCAGCATGTACCAAGTGCAGGCGAACGCCTACGCGACTCAAGTCGGTGCCTACAAGACGAAAGCAGATGCAGCCGAGATTCGCGTGCGAGCACAGGTTCAGTCGAACGCCAGCAAGCTCGATGCGTACAAGGCCGACATCGCACGCTACACTGCGGAGCTTCACAACTCGCAAGTACAGACGGCATCCTACGTGTCCAAGTACGAAGCTGACGTCCGTAAGTACAGTGTCACTGCTGACACGGCCATTCGAGCGTCGCAGCAGAACGTCGAAGCCGGGAAGGCAAACGCCGAGATCACCACGCAGTATGCAAACGTGTTGCTGTCGAACGTGATCCACTCAGCGAGTATCTACGCTGCCAAACAGTCTTCCACCGCTGCGACACTCGGGAACATCGCAAGTTCGTTCGGTTCCACATCGGCAGCGGCGCTATCATCGGCGATAGGCATTGCTACCACATCCAGTTAAGAGGCTTGTCATGAACAACATGCAGAAGAATTTCAGCAACAAGTCCAAAGGATTTCACAACGCACACGGTCTGATCAAAGGACCGGGAACGACCACATCCGATTCGGTGAATGTGAAAGCGTCGAAGGGCGAGGCGATCCTCCCTGCGAAGACTGTGAAGGCGATCGGCGGGCCGTCGGCAGTGCATCACCTGATCAAGAACACGACCGGCAAGTCGCCGAAGGTCGGGCTGCGCGCCGGGGCGAAGTACTCCGTCGGTGAGATTCCGGATATCAGTGACGTCGGCATCAAGAAGATCGACGCACTACCGCGCCCTGACGTTGCCGCATCGAGTTCTCCTTTTCCGCGAACCAGCGCCGCACCCGCTGTTGCGCCAGCCGCCTCCCCGATCGATCCAACGATGAAGATTCCCGAAGCCGGCGCGGCTGAGAAGCCCAGTCTGTGGGGCAGGTTGAGACAGGGTGTCACCGGCGCGAAGGACGCTGCCAAGGCAGCGGTCTCGAACGTCACCGGCACTGCTGAAGCTGCACCGTCCGCGATGGACAAGCTGAACAGCATCGGCACCAAGGCGCATTCCGTTTCAGAAATTGTGGACGACCTTGCCAAGACCGGCGAACGGGTTGTGAGCGGCGGTAAGTCAGCGGTGAAAGGAGCGGGGAACTTCGTTGCTAGGGCTGCACTGCCTTTCGTCGGCGAAACAATGGGCAAGCTCAGTCCGTTTCTCCTAGGCGCGAACGCCATATACGACGTCGCCAACGATCCGAATGTAGTTCGCGGGGCCGCGCAGGGAGCGTTTGACGTCGGCGTCGGTCTCTCCGGAGTCGCTGGATTGCCAGTAGCTGCGGCTGAAGTTGGTTCGAGGCTCGCCACCAGTGCGCTCGGCGCGGAAATCAACGGGCGCGGTATGGGGCTTGTTCAACTTGCTGACGATCTAGCACCGTGGCAAGTCGGAAAGGTCGCTGCTGCAAAGGGTGCGCGGGATTTGCGTGAAGACGCCACGATGAAGGGGATCAAGGGCGACATCGACAACTACCGCAGTTTGCTCAGCCGCTCTGCAGCCACGTCTCCCGTCGCAGTGCCGCAGAGCGTGCAGCAAGCGATCAGCCCGAGCGAGACGATGACCGACCACAATCCGAACCCTGCAGTGCCGCAAGGCATCAAGGACAGGTTCTACTCGGACGGCAAGCCGCCTTCTCTCGTGCCGCAGAGCGTGCAGCAAGCGATCAGCCCGAGCGAGACGATGACCGACCACAATCCGAACCCTGCAGTGCCGCAAGGCATCAAGGACAGGTTCTACTCGGACGGCAAGCCGCCTTCTCTCGTGCCGGCCGGAACCACTCCGTCAACAGGTGGTGCCGGTGCCGGTTCCGGCGCCAGCACGAACGCGTCTTTGTCTCAGGCCATCACCCCGCAGCGAGTCATGCCGTACGACTCAGATAAGCCGTATGTCAGTCTCCCTGCCGACTATCGCACCGTCGACAACAACTTCACTCGACGGTACGGCGGTTCTCACGCGAACAAAGGTGAAGCTCCGAATACGCAGATTCCGTTCGACGAGACGAATCACAATCCGATCCAGATGATGAACATTGCGAAGCACAACCTTGTGAACTCTCGCAACCTCGATGAGTATCTTGCGAACAAGAAGATGCTCAACCAAGTCGTTGGACTGGACGCGAACATGGCAAGCCGTCAGGCAAGTGCCAACACCCTTGCTGCACAGCAACTGGTGAATCAAAGGACACTGGAGATGAACCAGCGTCAGTATGACAGGGAAGTCCACAAGGACTTGCTGGATCGTATCGACGGCACGTACGTCGATGCAGCCACGCAGAAACCTGACACGGCGAAGAACGCACAATTCAAGCAGTTCGTCATGGGTGGACTCGGCGATAAGGAGGCCAACAACCTTTCGAAGATGAGCGCTGGAGAGCAGCAAGCTGCGCTGGCCGCGCACAAAATCCTGTTTGACATGAAGGAGCGCATGCTCGCCAAAGGCGGAAAAGGCATGACGAACCTCAACAGCGTCGACGACGTTTCTCTGACCGATGCGGAAAGCCCGACATGGAGCGAGGCCGTCAGTCCGAAGGTCGGAAGTGCTTCCGTGTGGAACAAGGTGCGCGGGTGGAACCCGGTCGCCACGAACAACGACTGGGTGCGCTTCGGTGGTAACCACATGCTGCTGCGCGATCTCTACACCGACGACCACGGTGTGATACAACACGCGGACATGAACGCGTCAAAGCGCGCACTGGCCACCGTGAAAGAACTTCGTGCGAAACTGAGGGCTGACACGGAAAAACAAGGGAGCAAGTAATGAGCGCGTTCCTAGACGCTGCGCTGGCGGGTCTCCACCCGTCTCGCGGCGTGCAGATACCGATCACGTTGGACGGCGAGCAAGAGTATGCAGCCAACAACGCAAACGCGCCGGAATTCGCAAAAGGACTGTCTCGCGCTGTCTCCGGCATGGAGAGTGGTGTTCGCGCTGGAGTCGGCCAGCTTGTGCAGCCGTTCTCGAACGAAATCGGCACCGGAATGATCCGCGATGCAATGGGTGTTGCGCAGCGCGATGCTGCTGTGAACCAGCCGGCAGTTGGAACGTGGGCTGAGGCGAAGCAGAGTCCTGACAAGTTCATCAGTTATGCTCTCGGCAAAACCGGTGAGATGATTCCGGTGCTCGCCCCGATGTATGCTGGCGGTCTGCTCGGTCGTGCGATCACTGGTACGAACGCTGGCGCGCAAGTCGGCGGTGCCGCGTCGTTCCTCCCGCAGATGGTTGGTCACGAGGCGATGCAGCTTGAAGAGAGCGAGGCCGGTCGGCAGATGACTCCGATGTCTCGCGCGATCCACTCGCTAGGGTGGGGAGGCGCCGGTACAGCCGCGATGGCTGCGGTTCCTGCCGCGATGGGCGGGGCAATGCTCAAGCCACATGCGCGTAGCCTTGCAGAGTCTGTGTTGGTGCGTCCTGCGCTTCACACGGTCGGTGGTGGCGCCGGTATGGCGGCTGCAGACCTGATCAACCAAGTTGGACAGACCACTGTCGATCCGAACGCGCACATCGACCTTGAGCGTACCAAGGAAGCCATGATCGGCGGTATGATCGGTATGGCTCCGCTCGCGGCTGCACATGCGGTTCCGGAGGCGTTCGTCGGCAAGGCGACTCAGGCTGCAGACGCAGTCGCGCCGCACGTCAAGCGCGCGTACGATGCAATCCCTGACGCTCCTGAGAGCGTGAAGGAAGCCGCTGCTCGGCTCGGTGACGCTGCGGCGAAGACCGTGGCACACGCTGAGGCCGCTGGCGAGAACATCAAGAAGTACGGCAAGCCGATCCTCGACGAGGCTGTTGAAGGCGCGAAGAACGACATCGCTGATGCCGTCGACGCCAGTCGGCAGTTCTTCGCAGACGTGGTTGAGCATGTCACTGGTAAGAAACCGGATGCAGAAACCTCCAAGCCGGAACTCATCAAGTCCATGCTGGAGTTCCTCCGCAGCAACAACATGGCTGCTGGCGAGGGAGAGGGTCAAGCCGGAGGACTCGCGAAGCGGTACAACCACCCGAACAACGCCGACATGCGCAAGGTGGCTGCAGCCGGTGTGAAGTCCCTGCTCGACTCAGGACGAGTCGAAGGCTCATCTGTTGAGCCTCTGCGTGCGCTGCTCGACAAGGCGATGAGCGATGAGCCACTGACGCCGGCAGAGGTCGTCCAACTCCACACCATGTCTCGAGACTTCCTGAATGACGAAGCCAAGATCGATGCGCTGAACCGCGTGCTGAAGTTCCAAGAGCGCACCGGTCGCGCCGCGCCGCGCAAGTCAGATGAAGACTTCAGCAAGCGCGGTGACGTGGCGAACAAATCAGTGCGCGAGATGTTCGCTACCGATCAAATGCGTGACGCGCTGGTGAACCTTGGTGTCGGCGACAGAGCCAAGGCAATCGCGGACGACGTGCTCGGTCGGGTTCAGATGACGAAGCTGTCCAAGCGTGGTTTGTCCCGTATGGTGCGTGAAGAAGTTAACGCGTCCCTTCGCAAGCTCGGTCTCAGCAAGCGAGACGACTTGCGTGAAACCCTACGCCAAGGTGTTACTGAAGCGCTGCGCCCACACCTCGACCGCATCCCTGCCGAGTTTCGTGAGAACGGATCGGACCTGTCCCCCGAGTTTGACGACTTCGTTCGCACGACGATATCCCGGCTAGTGAAGGGAAACAGCGGCATCACGAACGCGGACAACATCGATACGGTGTCGAACAACATCTCGTCGTTCATCAAGAACCTCGTCGACGGCAAGGAAGGGTACGCAGGGCGCGCACGCGACTTCGCGCAGAAGATCACGCGCCTGTACGGCAAGGACGGCGCAACTGCACTGAGCGACATCGTGGAAGCGGCGCAGCTTGAAGTACGTCCGGACGGCGAGATGCCGAAGACCGCACAATTGGATCGCCTCGGCGCGCTGTCGCAGCACTCCGACTTGATCACCAAGGTAGCGTCGATCCTGCAGCCGATCATCGACAAGACCGAAACGCCGAACGGTCGCTTCGGTTCCATTGGCGCAGTGCCGGTGGCATCAGAACTGATCCAGCGCCTCCGCGTCGCGTTGGACAGCGGTGGAGCGAAAGGATCAGACAGCAGCGGCGGGTACAGCAGCCGTGTTGAATCCATCCACGCTGTCGGCAAGAAAGCGACGGAACGTATCGCTGCGCTCGAAAAGGAAAACGCCAATCTGAGAGAGCGCATCTCACGCACGGAGAATGAAGAATACATAGGGACTCTTGAGAAGCGGATCGCCAACAACGAGTCTGACATCGTGCAGCAAAAAGACGTCGTTGCGCAGGCGAAGGCTGCTGTGGAAGCCGCCATGATGCACGAGCGTACCAAGGCGCTCGACGACGTGTTCTATGAGTGGGTCGACAAGGGCTACCTCGACAAAGGCGCTCGCGGTGAGTTCCGCAAGATCGTCGATGTGTTGATGCAGCATGACAAGGACACGCAGCGCCTCGACCGACCGGACATTTCTGATCGACAAGGAGCGAAGGCGCGTACTGGTTCGATGGGTGAGGACGATGCTGACTCGCCTGATTACCTGCAGGACTTGGCGGCTGAAGGGCAGAAGTCTGACCCGAGCGATCTGGAGTGGCAAGCCGCGCAGATCGAAGCGCACACCGGTAGTCAAGGACGCAAAGACGTCGCCGACTACCTGTACCACGGCACTGACAAGCTGAACGGAAGTGACTCGGATCAGCTTGGTGCGCCGGTGACTGATATGCCATCCACGGACTTCCCGTTCGGCCAGATCGAGCACAAGACGTCAGGACTGAAGGCATTGGTGCATTCGGACTCCGGCCTTCGCGTGTCGCAAGGGAAGATGCTCAGTGTGGCCGACTGGGCGAAAGACCTCGCCAGCCACGGCGTCGGGAATATCGCTGGGAACCTTCGCTACGCAAGGGATCAACTGCTTCGCTACGACCAGCAGCGCAAGGAAAAACTCCAGAAGATGCTGGAAGGGTCACTGTCGCCCACCGATCGCCTCGCAGTTGAAGAAGACATCAAGTGGATAGACTCTCGCGCCGAGCTTGGCCGTAACACCGCTGGCCGTCGTGACGGAGAGTTTTCGTTCTTCGATCCGCAGGAGAAGCTGACCAACAAGTACCGGTACTACCGCACGCAGCAGCATGACGCGTCGAACTTCAAGATCGGCGCTGAAGAAGTGGAGATGTATGGTGCGCGTCCCGGTGAGACTGACGCACAATATGCGCATCGCGTACAAGCGCGGGAAGGTGGCAACCTCCCCATTGAAGCGTACAAGGACGCGATCATCCACGTCGAGTTGGAAAACGGGAAGACCGTGCCTGTCGACATCGCACGTCTCGTCGCCATGGCGTACCGAGAGCACCAGCAAGCCGACATAGGCACCACGCCGCTCCAAGTATTCAACGAAGTGATCGGTGTGCTGTCCACCGGGAAAGGGATCAAGCAAGTCGAAGGGCAGCGCCCGTACGACAGATTCACCACGTCGGCTGATGGGAAAGGGTTCTTCGATAAAGACCTCGTGATCATGCGCGAGGGTGACATCAACAAACGTGGCTTGCGCGGCGATAAGCGGGTGATCCGCTACGGAGACCTTACCGGGAATGCACGCCTTGGTAAGGATGGAAAGTACGAGACGGACAACATCGCTCGTGACGCAGAGGGTAAGGCGGTTCGCATTGCTGCCGGCACGCTCGTCGACAAGAAGAATCCGATCAAGAACCTGATGCCTTCTCGAATCGGTGTGGACAACGAACCGTACGTCGGTCGTGACATGCTCGTGACTGAGGACGGAAGGGTTGGAAACTTCAACCCGCGTGCGTTGCTCGCGAGGATGATGGAGCGGTATGGCCTCGACTCGAACGAGATCATGAGCAGCCCTCACGACATGCCGCTCAACTTGATCGCTGATCTGATTGCTGAGGGCGTCCGCGAACTGAAGACGCACTACGGGTTCGAACTGAACAACAAGAATGATTTCAGCGGCATCGCCGTGCTCGACCGTTACTACGGTGAGAAGAACTACCCGATCACGTGGAAGAACGTGACTGATCGTATCGCCCTCCACGAAGAGCAAGCGAAGCGCGGAGAGTTCAAGCCGATCCCGCGCGAACCTGACCGAGCGATGGCGTTATACACTAACGAGCGCGTCGGCAAAGTAGAGGCAAACCTGAACCGATACCTTGCTGAGATCGAGGAACGCAAAGCACGTATTGCCGCTGGTGACCTCACGAACATCAAGGACACAACTCGGCATGCTGATTGGCAGAACGAGCGGGTGTCTGACGCCCAACGGTCTCTGGACGACATACATCGTGCGCAGGAACGTGAGTGGGGCGGACGAACTGAGACGACGACTGACGAGTTCGGTCGCACACGCGGTACTGAGTTTGGACGCGGCGATAGTGATCTCGTCGACGCACTCACCGCGATGAACGTGAAGGACACGAAAGGCGACACGTTGTTCGACACATCGTCCCACCTTCCATACGAAGAACGTAGCGCAGCGCGCTCGCGCTGGCTGGACACACTGGAGGAAGCCAGAGACCTGAACGAGCTTCGCGAGCGCATGAACAGCGAAGAATTCAATAATGCTCTCAAGTTGATGGGAGAACTGAAGCGAGCGAGGGAGATCGGAAAGGATGACGCATTTCACGAGCGGCTGAAGGAGGTATTTCCTGATGTAGCGCCGGAAGGATTTGACGTCCCCGGTATGGTCCCCGCACCCAAGCTCATCAGCAAAAAACCAGCAGCACCCGAAACTCCAATCACTACGCGAGTGCTGAAGAACGAGCAACCGACTCAGATCAACGGGCCTCGTACAGTGGAGGCGCGCAAGGCGGCGCTCGCCATTGAGCCGGAGCAAAAAGACCGCGTGCCTACTGCTCGTGCCGAGCCGGAGAAGTTGACCAGCGGTCTGGAGAAGTCTCGCCTGACGAACACCCAATCCGACACGATCATCAAAGGCGATGTCGACACCCGCGCGCTCGCGAACGAGTTGAACAGCGAAGCGTACAGCATGCCCAAGCACAGCGCGGTCATGCGAGACCTCACTGATGCGCAGAAGGTCGCGCTCAAGAAGGAACTGCGCGCCATGCAGCGCGATGGAAAGCTGGTCGACTACTACGCTGGTGCGAAGCTGATCGACAAACTGCCTGACTACGTGCCAGAGCCTCGTCGTGCTCCTGAGTCAATTCGTAACCCATGGGAATACAGCAAGCGCAGCCCCACCGACAACCCCAACGCTTGGAAAGAGTGGGGTGTCGCCTCCGTGGAGGACGCTCAGTCTGCGATGCAGAGCCTTGTCGACCACTTGGTTGGCCCCGGCAAGATGAAGCTCTCCATCGCCAAGGAAGGCGTCGTCGATGAAAACGGCAAGTCTGTCGCGGCGAAGTACACGCCGGCTGCAGCCGGGAAGATGGCTGAGGCGATCATCAGCGCCTTCGCACCGGACGGCAGCGCCCACACCGTGCACGAGACGTGGCACCACATACACGACATGCTCAAAGGCATGGGCGAGCACGGTGAGTACATCCTGAACAACCTGATGAAAGCCACTGAGCGTCCGATGATGGACGCCGCGCTGAAGAAAGCTCTGGAGAACGACCCTGACGCACTCGCGCAACTCTCCGAGCCAAAAGAGCGTCTTGCGTATGCGTTCGAGACATTCATCAAGAACAACGGGAAGATTCCGCTCGACCTTGAGTCGCGTAGCTGGTTCCAGAAGGTTGTCGACTGGGTGCGAGACCTCGTCGGCGCGACCAGCGGTGAGCAGCGCATGCAGAACTTCTTCAAGTACATCACCGACCAAGGACTTGTGCGTGACGGGATTGAGAACCCGTACTCGACACTGCAAGCGCTTGGCGAGACGAAGACTGACAGGTTCATCCATCGCACTGGTGAAGCGATCAAGCCACTCAAGACGATCTTCAAGACTGTGCTGTCATCCGCTACGCAGCGTGTGAAAGACCACAAGATCGAAGAGTTCGACGAGATCGTGAAGGCGTATGGCGGCGAGACTGGCAAAGGCGGGATGCACAGCAACCATGTCAGCGCGCTGAACAAGCTCGGCGTCTTGCTCGACAACATCACGAAGAACGCCACCGACGAGCAGATCAGAGACTTCCGCACGTATGAACCCGTCATGAAGGCGCTGCATGAGTACCGCGAAGAGCGCGCCAAGGCGTACAAGGATGCGACCGGGAAAGAACTCAGCATCGAGATTAACCACATCATCGATCGTGTGGCGAGCTTCGACAGGGAGAACGTGTCCGACAACATGCAGGCGTTCATGATCGACCTCGTGCGCTACGGCGGTCTGAAAGGTGACAAGGCTACTGAGGCGAAGGACATCGCGACTAAGATCGCGGATCGCGGGTTCTACTACAACCCCGACCGCGTGCTGTTCCCTGATCGCCCTGACATCAAGAACAAGTGGGCTGAGAAAAACACCGAGCGCGCAGTGGCGAACCTGATCATAAAGGCGACGCGCGAGATCGAGCGTGAAGTCTCGTTCGGGAAGCGCACGAAGGAAGCGCCGCAAGGTGAGCGCATCAAGGAACTGCTCGACAGTGCGATCGCCAAGGGCGCATCACCGGAAGCACTGAAGGACATCAAGAACTACATGGACGGGTTCGACGGCACGCACGACGTGAAGCTGTCCCCCGAAATGAAGGAACTCGTCGGCGGCATCCTGTTTGCGAACAACGTCCATCAACTCCCGTTCGCTGTCTTCTCGCAGCTTCTTGAGCCGATGCAGCTTGCGATGCGGAAGAACAGCTTCGATGGATTGTTCAGCGCCACGTGGCGTGGCGTCAAGGATATGCCTCGCGCATTCGAGAAGATCAACAAGAACTACGACATCGACTATTGGGAAAAGCTCGCTCGCGAGGTCGGCACTGCAAAATCCCGCGTCCTTGGTGAGTCGCTGGCGCAACTCTCGAACGGCATCGATTCGCGCGGGATTACCGGCAAGATGAATGACTGGTTCTTCCACTGGAACATGATGGATGGATGGGATCGGTCGATCCACATCGAGGCCACTCGCCACGCTGTGGAGTTCCTCATTGACCACGCCAACGGCATCGACCCGAAGCACAGCGAGAGATTCCTCCGCGAGCTTGGCGTGACGAAGGAGCAAGTGCTCGCCGCCGTCAAGACGGAGATGCACAAGGGCGAGGCATACAAGACACTCGACGTGACCGGCGCAGCCAACAGGAAGGTGTACGAGGCTGTGAATCAGTACGTCAATGAGGCACTGGCCCACCCTGACGCCGGTAGCAACCCGATGTGGATGAACGACCCGCGTTTCGCGCTCATCGCCCAGATGAAGCGATTCACATTCGCATTCACACGCTATGTGCTAGACCGGAACATGCGCGAACTGCAGAAGAACGAGAACTACTGGATGCTCGCTCCGATGGCTGCGTCGATACCGTGGATGATCATGGCGGACAACCTCAAGGCTGTCGCGAAGATGGGCGTTGGAGAGCATCCGAACGTGAGCATGATTGACACGTTCATGCACGGGTTCGAGCGTGCTGGTATGGCCGGCAAGGCGCAGTTCGCCACGGACGCGCTGAGGTCAGCCGAGCACGGCGGCAGCGCCCTGTCGACGCTGCTTGGGCCTACCGCAGAGGGTATCGACAAGCTGTTCAGAGGCTCATTCCACGCTACAGGCGGGGATGCAGCGGCGATCACGAACAGCGGAAGCATCGGCGCTGACATCTTACCGTTCGCCACCAGACTCGCAAGTCTTTGAACCACAAAGCGAATGTCCGAACAGGACATTCGCTTTCATGCGCGCTAGATATATGACGATAGGGAGTGGAACAATGGAACACTTAACTACTTGTTTTATAAGGTTTGTTCCAAAGTGTTCCAAAGTTGAGTACTTTTCAACATACGCGAGATGTATGTACTAACGTGTATGCACGCTGTACTGCACGTATACACCCCTCTGAAATGGAACACTTTGGAACAAACCTTAAAAATCAAGCACATGAGTGTTCCGATGTTCCGAACCTCACCTGCCGTGGCGGGTAGAGTGGACACAATGACCCGCAATGTGGACGGTCGAAGTGTTCAGACGGCTGTTTCGTGAAACAAACCGTGAAACAACGACGCGTTTAGAGGCTCTAGGAGCGGTTTTAAGGGTGCTGGAGGTACCAGCACAGCATGGAAGACCCGTTTTTCGGGCCTACCACGGTAGATTTGAACGTAGCACCATCTCAATGATGGACTTGGAGGTCTGTTCAGGCTCGGCGACGAACCCGAACCGTTCGTAGAACCCTACGGCAGTCACCATGGCCCCCACGGAGACCGCCTTTCGGCGCTCGCACACCATTTTGTTCAGGACATACCTCATCAGGTCCGTGCCGCAGGGCGATACGAGACTGCCGAGCGAGTGGATGCGTATGGTGTCGTCGTCCGGGTTGCTCCAAGAGATCGCACCGTTGATTCCTCTTTCGTCAAAGGACGCAGCGGTGAAGACGCCAACGTCTGCCCTCAGCGCGGCGGCGATCATCTCTGCTGCGTCGCTTGGCTTGATGAACTCCCTGACGTACTTGTACAGCATGCTTCGCTGGTGTGTGACTGTCCGGATGTCGATCATTCCCACTTGTCCTTTGGCAGCAGTCGAGACTCAATCCAGTAGTAGTTGATCGAGCGCCCGCACTCGATCTCATGCTGATTGAGCACCTCGACTGCGTGTCTGGCACGCTCCACTGTTGATTGTGTTTCCACTGCTTTGCCGGTGGTGCGGTTGACGACGACGAAGTCGTCCCTTGGGTCGATCGTCTTGATCATTCGAACATCTCCTTTTCCAACTCGTCGAGAATGCTTCTCGCCGCGTCAAAGTCCATGTTGTAGAGCGCGTTGCGCAGCATGTGCATTGGCCTGATGAACTCACCGAACACTTCGTGAATGATTTGCTTCTTCGAGTGCTCGATAAGACGGGAAAGCTCTTTTGCACTACTGGCATGCCCAAGGACTCTGAACTCAACGCAGATTCTGTACTCCTTATAGACGCTGAGATCGATTGGTTTGATTTCAGACACCTTTTCAGACACGATCACGGTGTTGAACTGAACGTGACCGAGTTTTCGTCGCCCTGTTTCATCCGCTCTGAGGTATTGACCTAGTTTGCTCATTTATCTACCTCGTGTCGCCAGCCGAGAAACACTGGGAATCGTGGAGCATCCTTCACCCCGATCGCAAACGACTTGACTTTCGCCATACGTCCGATGAGTGATTGGCGGTTCCGCCACAGACTTGCTCTCTCATCATCCGAAAATCCCGTGCCGCAGTTAAAAACAATCCCTCCAGAAGTGCGGAGGATGAGCGCGCCCAAGTCTCCTCGACCTGTTTTGCCTGCCTTAGCCGAGCTTCTCTTCGTTCGTCCAAGCTCGTCTTTGGTTGCTTCGTTTCCATTGTGCATCCTTTCCTCGACGCCGATGACTTCGTACTCGTCATCCACGAATCGTTTGAGCTTGAGCAGAGTTTGCTCGATCGCAGTGCTGCGTCCGTACTTGTACTTCCCTTCCGGATCACGAAGGATCAAACCTTCGTACCCGAGATCGAGCAAAGTCTCTTCGAGATGAAGCAGATCGTCCATGTTGTAGACAGGATGTTGCGTCAGGTTCACTACGCCGTCTCGTATTGTTTGCGGCTGGCGGATTCCGTAAGGCGACGTTGGGCTGCGGATAGTGTCGAACGCATAGAAAACGACGTCAGCGCCATCGGTCGAACACTGACTCATCACCGCTTTCGTGGTGCGGCGGTAAACATCCTTTGCAGTCGGGTCACCGAAGATCAGTTCTCCGTCAAGACCTTCGTATTCAGATTTGCCGAAGCGCTTCTGAACAAACCTATTCGGGATCGGTTTCAAGTTCCGGCTCATCACCGTCTTGTCGATCACGATGGCCCGAATCCCGTCGAGCTTTGCTGATGCGAGTTTTGGAAACCGAAGGATGCTCAAGTCTGCATCCGTAGCAAGCATTGGTTTGAAGGTACTCATCAATCTTCTTCCTTAGTTGTCGTTTCAGGATCGGTGCTTTGTCGTGCTCACGCGCGTTCTGTATGGCTTCGACCATTTCGAATACGCGTGTGAAGAACGGAACCCATTCAGTTTTGTGTTTGCGTTCCCATTCCTTTACGTTTCTGATGGAGTCATCTTGCGGGATTCCCCACCGATGCAGCAGCAGGATTGCTGCGATATCGCATTTCTGCCGTCGTGCGATGCTGATTAGATCATCGTCACTGACTGTCATGATAGTGCTTCCTTAGCGTCTGCCAGATTCGCTTCGCAAACCGGGCAAAACAATTGCGGCTTTTCTTTTTCCATGATGGCTTCGAGTCGATCGCACAACTCGTCTATGACTGGGCTGAAACCACGAGCGGTTTCAACTTGCATCAGAAGCTCTTCGTCGCTCATAAACCTGTATTTAGACATTTGCTTTCTCCAACACGACATCGATAACTTTTTTCTTGGTGCCGTGCGCAGGGAAACCGATGATCGCCCTGTTCTTACGTGACTCGTAGCAAATAGCACAGTTCGAGCAGTTCATCTCACTGCGATACGTAGCAGGACACACGACGACTTTCCTGCCTTTCGGTGTGTAGAAGCTGTGACGTTTCTCAGTTGAAGGCAGCATCGCTACCAGCGGGAGGTCAGGTTCATCATCTGTTACCTGATCTGCTTGCGCGACAGAGTCGCATGAGATGTTGATCGTGAACCCCATCACGTTCGAAGCGCGAATAATGCAGACGTTGTGGATCGTCAAAGGGTAATGCGTGAAGGTAAACCCGCGTCGTCCACGGTTGGCGTGTACGAGGTCGCGCATCGCATCCGCGTCGATTTTCTTTCCATCGCCCGGCAAGTCGCCGGCTTGGTTGTGTCTCCAGAGTTGGAGTTTGCGGAAGCGCGAGACTTCATCACAGAATTCAGCCCATGTAATGACATTAGCACCGCCAGAATCAACACGACGCCAATGAATATTGAGCGGACCAAACTTGCCGTAGCACTCTTTGAACAATCCACATGTCGGCGGGCACGTCGAGCTATCGGTGGTACTGACAGGGATCGGGCCGGTCTTTTCATTGCGACTGACCGGAGTCAGATGTACCAAATACTTTCTTTTCACTAACGACTCCTTGTTCAACCGCGCAGTCTTGAATGTAGTCGAGGAAATTAACCACACCATCCACTAGCATGAATTGATTGTGCGTGAGTTTCGGACCGATTTCGACGAGCGCTGCTTTTTGCTTGCGCAGCCGTTTCCAATCGACAAGATCAGCATCAAGCTCAAAGGTAGTATTTTTCACCATCGAATTTCACCTCTCCACGTTTCCACAGCAACTTGAGATGCTCAGTAAGTTTGCCCTTGGCGTACTCGTTCGGGTCTCGGTCAGAGTGCTTCAGATCGTTGATGATCTCGTCACGAGACTTGGTGCCGATCTTCACGATGCTCGGTTCACCGGGAGACACGTTGTGTCTTTCTGTCGGCGTCGATTCGACAGGATCGCCAGTTTTTGGGGCTGATGCTTCTTCCGCCGCGATCGCACGTTGCGCCTGTGCGATCCCACGTGTCTTCTTGAGTTCGATCCAGCCGTTGCTGGTCTCGCGCAGACGAGCAATCACCTCATGCGCCTCATCGGTGCTATCGACTTCGATGTTGATCGTGATCTTCATATCTTCGCTTCCTCCAACTCCATCAGCTTCAACTCCAGACGCGCCAGCGCGTTCCACGCGACTTGTGCAGCATGCAACAAGTCAGTTTCTTTGTCCAATAACTCATGCGTTTCTGCAAACAAATGACGCAACATTGCGTCGGTGTAGCGCGCCTCGCCGTCGGTGACGAACTTCCAACCGTTGTCGGAATACTTGTTCGCTCCGTAGGTTCCGACCTCTCCAACCTCCTGCAGCGCACGACTGAACGCAAGTAGCACCAGACCAAGTCGATTCTTTCCTTGATCGAGTTTCGCGCCGGGGGCGTGTTGATCAAGGCCGTTCGGATCACGTTCCATGTTTCTTTGCTCCTGTTCCAGAGATATGATGTTCTCGCCAGACGGCGAGATGAAGCGCCTGTACGCCAGCGCGTACGCCATCCACTGCGTCTAACGCACGGTTGACGTCCTTCTCTACCAACCGTTCTTCTACGCGATCCAGATCAGCGCGGATGTTCTTGATGATGTCAGGTATGTGGTTCATTCCCACCCTTCCTCACGTTTCATATCGTTGTAGTGGTCCGCTGCTTCAGCACGGCGTTCGGCTTCAAGGTCGTAATTCTTTGGTATGCCGGTGCCGCCGCATGCCCAACAGCGAGAACCGTCGTGCATGCCTTCGCCAGAACCACTGCAGTACCCACAGAATTCATCAGAGTCATCACTCGTTGTGTCGAGATCATGTTTGCTCATTTCAGCCTCCTACAGGACGTGGAATTCCACGCCGCATTCTTCAAACAGCTTTTTGGATCGAACGAGGTGTTCTTTCCATCGCTCTTCGAAAATTCGGTCCCAAGCCGGAACATAGACTGCACGGATACCGGACTGGACGATGGCACGAGCGCAGTCCATGCAAGGAGGATGAGTAACGATGATAGAAGACCCATCCAGAGGTGTGCCAACACGTGCGGCATTCGTGATGGCGTTGAGTTCAGCGTGACTGAACCAGAAGTACTTCTCAGGGCGGGTAACACCACGTGCGTCTTCGTCAGCACTACACCCCCGTGGCGCGCCGTTGTAGCCAAGCGAGCGTACCTCTTGCGACGGGCCAAGGATGATGGCACCAACCTGCGTTGACGCATCTTTGGAAAGTGAGGCCACCGCTTTTGCAACGTCCATATATTTAAGCGCCTTTTTTGCATCCACCCGGACTCCTCCTGTTTTTGGATTGGGCTTTCATAGGAATCCACTTGCAGTTCTTTGGTGTGTAATTCCCGTTTACATCAATGCGTTCGATTGAGTAATTATCTGGACACTCTCCCATGTCCTTTAAGAAGTTTGCAAAAACAACCCAGCGTTTGCAGACTCGCACACCTCTACCTCCGTAGTTTTCGTACCCTGACACATTTCGGTTCGTGCACCTTGATTTCATGTTTGTCCACGCTTGATATGTCTTAGTAACTGCGGTTCCGCGAGCATGTCCGTGTTTAACGACACCACGTATGCAACACACTCCGCACGACGATGAATTTCCGGCTCGCAACCACGCTCCAGCAACTTCGACGACTACCCCGCATTTGCAGTGGCACTGAAACATCGCCAGTCCATTTTTACTTTGAATGCGTTAGTCACACGCAGACTTCCGAATACTTTGCCGACTTCGTCTTTAGCTGGATTCATAAGCAATCTCCAAGTATTTGCGAGCTTTCTCAGGCGTGATCATGGCTCACACCTTACTTCGCGGTTGATCATCACGTCGCCTTGTTCCTTGTCCCATCGGTAGTTCACAGGCTCATCAGACTCGACGGCTGTGAAGTCCTCTGGCACGGTCCACACGGCGAAACGTGATGCGGCTGATGCCAGCGCTTCGTCTTTGGTCGCGAACACTTGACCGTTTGTTCCGAGTTCTTTTTGCCCACGAAACTTGAATGCAGGTTTCCAACTCATGATGTCATCTCCGCTTGAAGTAATTGATTGGTTCGAATGCGCCAACGGTAACCATCCTCGCCATCAGCCAAAAACACCGACGGACTGATGCGTTTGATAATCGTATAGAGTTTGCTACCGTACTTCCATGTTGTGCCCTTTTTGAAATGCTGTTTTTTCGCGTCGAGTGCGTACACTCTTTGCCGCCATCGATATGCGTAATCACTTTCAGGTGCGGTACACATGCGAAGGTATGATGCTGGGCAACTGGTTTCTGTCGGTCCCATCGTCTCGCACACGTCCTTATAGCCCCACCAGTCACGATCTGCTCCGTTATATTTGGAGTTACGTGGTGTCGGACCTTGCATCTTGTACAGTGTCACGAATCGAATCGGATACTGCCGTCCTTCGATTTCATGAACACACCACAAGTTATTACCGACGCAGCAGTGCTTCAGTGTCTTTACTCCGTTGCCGTTCACAAGATGCTCGACGAGGTCTTTTCGTTCAAGCCATCTTGATGAAAAGAGCCATCCCATTTCACTCTCCCTTAGTAGGTGCCGGCAGAGCCGGAAGGAAACGAGCGAGCAAGACTTCCAGTGGTGCAGTCACGCCGCCGTCACGGTAGTCGTCGCCGAGCACTTCCTTGATGATCTCGCCAGCTTCCGGCCAGAGTTCGACGATCTTCACCGCAGTCTTGCCGGTCATCTGCGCTTGGAGTTCATTTCGCATGGCGTTTTGACGCTGCTCCATGTCTCTTAATCGACTCTGCAGCGCGGAAGCGCGTACGTATCGATCTTCACCGAACACTTTGAACGTGTTGTTCCAGTTGCCCGGTGTCAGATGCTTCTTGGGCATTTTGCAGGTAAGTTGTTTAGTGTCTTCAGAACCGTGAAAGCTCAGCCCGACATGCTCGTTGTACTCAAGGATGCCAACTCTTTCCATCGCGTCGAGTTGATCCTCACTGAAGAGACCGTAGATTTCTGCGAGATACTCGTGGAACATCGCTTGCTTCTCACGCTCAAGCGGAAGGATCAGGTGTTCAAACGCCTTCTCGGCGATCTTCTCGGCGATCTGTAGCGCGATGTGTTTCGTGATTAGTGTTGCGGCCATGCTGTTCTCCTTCGTGGTTTGAAATTGTGCGTGGTGACGAGACACCACGACTAACCCTCGCGCGAATGTGACGATGACGCTGGTTTCTTGCGGTCAGTTCAGGAAGGTTGAAAGGTTACATCCGAGAGGAGGCCAGCCCCACTGACTGCCAGAGTTATTAACCCGACTACTGGCTGCGGTTTGCCTCACCATCAGTCAAAGAAACCGTATCCCCACCGCTGTTCGTAGTATTGATCCGGCACGCGTTCACGCGCCCTGATCCACGAATCAGCGTCGATCTCATCAAGTACGACTTCGTCTTTTGTAGGAACGATCTGACTGAGATAGACGCGACCAGAAGGTAGTTGCTTGAGATAAAAACGCATCACTCGTCATCCTCTTCTTCGGGGAATGGGTCAACGCCCGCTCGCACTTCATCCAGTGGCGTTTCAGTGACCAACTTAACACCATAGTATTTGTTGTCATCGTCTGTTTTTTTGTCACCATATCGACCACGGCACTTTTCTTTTTGAAGCCCTTCGTAGAACTCCAGCATTCCGGTGTCCATGTTTATGACGTAGGCAAACTCGCAAAACAAACTGTCTTGCAAGAACGTGGCTGAGTCAAGCATCACATCAAGCCCGTTGTCTCGATAGAACTTCAGTTCTCCTTGTGCGCTGCGAAGCAAGGCGTACCAATCCCTTGGGTCTTGAGTGCCTACCTCTTGAAACAGGTGTTGGTATTTCTTGACGTCTTCCGGTGTAGGCTTGTCATCCTCGTCAACGAGCCGAATTCGGTTTGCAATTTCGTTCAACTGCTCGTCAGACGTTGTCCGTATAAACTCGACGATTGTGCTTCCCAACCCGTCAGGGTAGCTGTCGAAGTGGTTGTACGTCACCTTGTCTTTGTCGTTGATCCGAAATCCGTATGCACCTCTTGTACTCATGATTCGCTCCTACGCAGCTAGCAGCGAAATTTCTTCGATGGCGCGCTGCTTCAAGTTGAAGGACTCTCCAAACCACGCGCTATCCAGCCGATTATTCTGGTTGCGTGCACGCTTGTGTTTGTCGAGGTATTCAGTGGTGGCATTCAACAGCCCCCAACCAGTTTGACCAGCGACGTCTGCGCCGATAGCCTTGCCGCTGAAGAGATCGATGATCTTCGCGATGTGTGCTTTGTTGACGCTGTCCTTGATCGGATCGTTCTTCAGTTCGAAGACCTCACCCATGATCTGGTTTGCTTTCGCCACGTCGAGCTTGACCTTGGCGATGGCATCCAACATCTGTGTGTAGCCGGTCCATTGCTCGCGACCGATACCGAGTTCATTCTTCACAGCTTTCTCATCGAAGTCGCGGATGTGTGGGATCGTGACGCGTCCGGTGTGTTGATTGAACGACTGCTGCAGCGTGTTGTTGCACACCACCCTGACAGAGGTGAACTGTGCCAGCGTGGAGAACGTCAAGTCGTACGACGTTGCGATCATCAGATAAGGATCGACCTGATCAGCGCCGAGAACCTTGTGCGCGTCTCCGCTTTTCGCCAGCGCCCACACGCGCTTGCCATCACGCAGACTGCCTGCGGTCTCGATCTTCATACCCATGTCACTGATCAGATTGCGGAAGAATTCCAGAATCTGTTTTGGCTGCACTGGCTTGTAGCGACCAGAGACGATGGCGTATGGATGGTCGTCGATGTCACGAGCAAGAACGAACTTGTCTCTGAATGTCTGCTTATGAGCCGCAATTTTCTCACCGTACGAAGTGTGACAGGTGAACTCTACCGGACGCTTGCTCACGGTCCAGTCAAGACCAGCCTGTACCTGCCACTCCTCGATGGTGCTGTCTTCCGAGATGTTGTTCCCAAGCCCGTGCCACGGGACCGCGTTGGCGTATGCCATTTGCTCTACTTCGTGTGCCATGTTTTGCTCCTAGCTGATATTGATATCCACCGAGACATTGTCACGGATGAATCTGCGAATGGTTTCGGTGCGTTCGTCACTGATGAGTTCTTTCACATAATCGTCGAACCCGTAGTGATCAGTCGGATCGTACGAATTGAGTTTTTCATCGATCCTTTCATCAATCTTGTCGTTGATCCTTTCCATGACTCGTGAAGCGACGTCCTTTACGAAAGTCTCAATTAGTGCGTCTATCGTGTCTTACGTGCTCATTGTTTCTCCTTTGATTGAAAAGGCGGGTCGGCGACGATGTTGAACGCCGCCGAACCCATCAGCGTGGCTGTTTCTTGACGTGTTTATAAACGCTTGCACCTAACGCGCCGATCAGCACTACTGTCGCAGCCAACTGATAAGTAAGCCCCGCAACTTTCGTCGCGGTGTAGAGAAACTTCAACATGCTTACTACCTCGTGGTTGTCTGCACGATCCACTGAGCGATATCCTTGCGAGGTACAAGGCGATCTCTGAACATCTGTGCTGTGTATTCCCACATCCATTCTTGGTCGCGCAGGATTACGCCGCCGTCAGGACAGCCGATTACAACAGCGACTGTCCGTCCTTCCGCATATCTTTCGTTGATCCAGTTTTCTTGAAGGACGCTCAATTCTCCTGAACGCCTCTCTCGATCCGGCACGAGAAACACGCTTGCCCTTTGCGGCACTCTGGGCAGGAATTTGTACTCAACCCACAGGTCAGATTTGTTCCCGCTATACCAGTCATCTGGAGTACCAGACACGAAATCGTTGTTCATCTTTTCGTGGTGCAAGCTCTTGGGAAGATACTTGTGCACGCTGGCGCGAAATACGTTTTCTGGTTTGCGTGACATATCAGTCGATCAGGCTCATGGGGAGCAGACCGGCCTTGACCATGCTGATCAGCGTCCTTGCCTGTGAGATAGCGTCGTACAACGCGTTGTGTGCGACGGCTGGCGGAATCAGACACTTGTCGTACGCGTCTCTCGGCACTCCACCTTTCATGGTCCGGTAGCACCGTTCGTTGTAGTACGGCCACGGAGCTTGCATTCCTGCAGCTTCATATGCTGCTGTCAGAATCGGAAAGTCGAATGACGCGCCATTGCACCAAATACGAGTGTCCTTCCAAGGCCCCCAACTGCTTGAAAACAATTCAAGGACGCGCTTGATGTCCACGCCGCCGTCAGCGACTCGGTCTCGTGCTTTCTGATCTTGCTTCATCCACCACATGACCGTGTCGATGCTCGTTTTCAAACCGAGCAGTTCGCAACTGCGCGGATCGACTGGCATATCGAACATGTAACTGGTGATGTCATCCACGTTGAACTCAACAGCGCTGACAGACAAGATGATGCATCCGGGGCGTGTGCCCAGTGTTTCGATGTCAACCATCAAATTCTTCACGTTCACCTCCAGAAAAGAAAACCGGCCTCGCGATGTCACGAGGCCGGTTCAGCCGCCGACGTTGAATCAGGCGGTAGCGGGAGCCGTCAGAACAGCCAGTTTTGCATTCGCGGCGTCGAGCGCCTTCTTGGTGCTGGCCTTGGCCTTTTCGGTAGCCTTGGTAGCGGCGTCGAATGCCTTTTTGGCTTCCTTGTCCTTCTTTTCGAACGACTTGAGATGGCCGTTCAGTTCTTTGATCTCCCCTTTCAGAGAGGCGATCGCCGAGCGTTTTTCAGCCGGCGTCAGTACGACGGATTTGCTGCGTGCCATGGATTTTCTCCTTGAGATTGGCAATGTAAATATGCCGATTAAGTTCGGCGGCTTTCTGAATGAGTTTGTCGAGCATCACTGATCGACGCCGAGATTCAGACTCGACTTGCAACACGTGAAGCACTTCCTCCTCGGTCAACTCACCGATGATGCTGGTGAGCGACCGAAAGGATTTAAGTGCCTTCTTTACGTGCCATTCACGCACGGGCACGGGCACGGCTGGAAGTGCCCGCTGCCTTCTTACCGGCCTTGGGCTTATCACGTTTCGCGACCACCTTTTCCTCGAACTCGGAGGTATCCGGTTCTTGGAGCAGAATGGCCAGCGCCTCGTCCTTCTTCGCGAAGACCAACGCGCGCTGGTCATCGTCGAGCAGCATCGCGTTACCGCAACGCACTGACGACCAGTCGCTATCGGCGAAAGAGAACTCAGTAAGCACGGCGGACGGCGCCTTGCCGTAGGTTTCCACGATCTCGCGAACGTAGTCACCAAACGGTTTCAGAGCCGTTGCCGATAGCCCCATCGGACGAACCTCGCCGTCGTGGCACAGGATTGCCAACTTGATGCTGTTTTTGCAGGCTTTCCCGTTGCCCTTCGGTGCGCTCTTCCACTGGTTCGCCCAACAAGTTGCACACGCACCGCCGTCTTCCGCGTTCTGCGGATCAGGCGACTTCTCGGACGCGATCAGATCGTCGTTTTTGACAACACCGACGGCGAAGCAGTTCGGCGGAACGATATTGTCCCGGTCGAACTCACCTTCGTAGTAGGCGTTCATCGCGCCGAACGCGACGATTACGCCCTTGAAGGAATCGACCTTCGTACCGTCAGGGAACTTGAACTCCTTCGACTGCGTGACGAGGATCGTGCGGCCAGTGGGGGCCGCGAGCTTGTCGCCGAGTGCCGCAACTTCAGCGGCTTCGATTTCGGCTGCGTTGGCCGGAAGCGCAATCTTCGCGCGTGCGACAGCAGTCGATTTCGAGGGAGCGGCGGCGGACTTGCTCTTTGCTGCTGGCTTGGTAGCCATATTGCATCTCCTTGGTAGTTTGAGACTGAGGATGAAAAACTACTTGATGCCGCTCAGTTTGATGAAGCGGCTCGTAACGGCGACGTGCGTACCGGGGATCGGTTTCCCTTTCTTCTCCATGTACTCTTTCGCCGCTTCGACTTGAACGCCAAGGATATGCAACCATCCTTCGCGTTTCAAGGCTTTGACCATCGTCTCCGGATCGTCGATGACGACCCGTTCAAGCTCGGTGATTGAGATTGTTGCGGTCTTGGTGCTGGTCTTCTTCAGACCTTGCCCGTCCAGCAGGGTGATTGCGTCGGCCTTCAACGCTTTCGCCTCTTCTTCAAGAGGCTTTAGCTTGGCCTTGATCGGCTGCTGCGCCATGTAATTGGCGGACAGCTTGTCCATCACTTCCGCGAACGTCGGAGCCGAATGTGCTACAGGTTCTTGCGTTTTGGCGCGAGCCATGTGTTACTCCTTTAGTGAACGTATTGTACTTCAGAAAACACACAAACTGTTATTATTTTTCGTAACGTTTTGCGTACCCACCCTCTGCATCAAGCGGAATTCCTTTCGCCCATACAGGGCGCACCTTCATGGTGTTCACCTGCTGCTTCAGAACCTTGTCGGCCATCCGTTCCGGCGCGACTGTCACGATCTCGTCGTGCGTCATCAAGCCGATCTGTGCCACTTCGTTTTTCTTCAGTGTGAGCTTCTTCAGCCATGCTGCAACTGCCAGCATCTGATCAGACACGAAGATACGAGCGAGTGCTTGGATGATGTTCTCAACCAGCAACCCTCCGTAGATTTTCTTCCTGATACCGTTCGCTTCGTAGCTGAACCCGTTGTTCCACCGGAGGCCGGGATAGTGCAATCCCATTCCGTTCGGAAGCCAGACAGTCTTGTCTTCCCACTCAAGTACGACGTGTCCGTCGACTGAGTATGAGCCGGATCGACCGGAGACCATGTCTTCCAGAATGCCTTCTGCGACTTTCCACAGCTTGACGATCTTGTTGTTCGCGCCACGGAACTTCGTGACAATCTTCTTGCACTCGGCAATGTCCAGTTCAACCGGCGGTCCCATGATGCCGAGCGCAAGCGTGGTCTGGAATTTCTGCGGTCCCATGCCGTAACCAAGACCAAGCACGGCGATCTTGCCGATGAATCGTTCCAGCTTGTCCTTCTTGGTGATCTTGCGGTTGTAAATGATGCTCGCCATGTGACAGTAAACGTCCTCGCCACGAGCGAACAACTCTACGATGTCGTTTTGTCCTGCGAGCCAAGCGATTGTTCGAGCTTCAATTTGAGCCGAGTCTGCGACAACAATGACATGCTCGTCCGGAGCTTCGACACTGAGTCGAAGCATCCCCGTACCCTTCTCGATAATGTTTCCAGCGGAGTCCCTTTCGAGTCGGGGAAGGTTCTGCATATTCGTCTTGTTTCCTCCACTCCATCGGCCAGTTTTTGCACCGAAGTAGTTGAGGAGAACAGGGAGTCGAAGCCCTTCAGTTCCATCCTCAATAAGTCGTCGACCGCGAGTTTCGAAGAGAGTTGACTTAGCCGCGAGTCGGCCAGCAGCAAGGCGTACGACGCGTCGGTCATCGTGATCGAGGAGTTCAAGGAATCCTTCGTCTGTTTGCGCTAGAGCGTACGTCTCTTCTCCAGTTGTCTTGCTGACCTTCATCGGACACGAAACGCCAAGCTTCTCCAGTGCAGCAGCGAACTTCGGGTTCGACGTGAGCGTTTTCTCGTCCACGCCGGAAGCTGCGATGAGCCACGTACGTTCGGCAAGTTCTTCAGCCAGCGCCTTTTCGGCGACTTCCTTGTTGATCTGGAACACCGGTTGAATGAACATTCGCAGCGTCAGATCAATCAGCGCGAGTTCTTTCTCGGGGAACACCTTGATCTGTTTCTGAAAGATGTCGTAGCAGCCGTCCACATCAATGATGCAGCCTTCACCAAGGCCCTTTAAAACCTCGGGAGACAAGTCTCGTTTGCCGTACGTTGGCGTGAGGTAGGTCTTGCTCTTATGCCCTACCTCGTACAGTTCCATGATCGTTTCAAGCGATGCACGGCTGACCTCGTTGTGGAGGCCACGTGTCATGCTCAGCGTGTCGTAGTAGAACGCCGGGATGATCCCATATCGCCAAGCGAGAATCGCACCGTCGAACGCCGTGTTGTGACAGAGTAACGCTGACTGTGTCCAGTCGATCGCGTTCAACGCTTTGCGGATGTTCTCTTCACCGGTGATCCACTTGGTTTTGTTCTTGCCGATCTTGATGCCGACACCGTGGGCTTTGAACTGCGAGTCGCGGATGTAACCGCTTGTGTTCCATTTTTTCCCACTGAGCGTGTAATCCTTGCCGTAGAAGGTTTCCCAATCGAGTGTAACGATCTGCATTCTGCGTTCTCCACAAGTTGAAACGGGTCTGAGCAAACATGAAGTCCAGTGGCGTCGAACAAACGCCAACCAGCAGGTGTCATGTCCCACCTTAGATTTGATTCACCGCACTGCTTGCAAGTCGTGCTGTGCGGTTCTTCATCGAGCTTACCCATTGAAGTACTCCAAGAAGTTGAACTGCTTAGCGTCCTTGTCTTGGCACGAAGCCCACACGGATTCGTCGATCGTTCCTCGCGCAAGGATCATGATGGTCTCGGTCTTTTCGCGCTGTCCGATACGGTATATCCGTTTGTAGGCTTGAAGAAAGTGTTCCAAGTTCGCAGTCGGGCTTGCAAATATCGTAGTGGTTCCACGGGTGAGCGTAAGACCATGACCAGCGGATTGCGGATGCGCGAGAAGAACCTTGTATTTGCCTTCCTGATACTCCTTAACAATCCTCTCACGCTCACCTTTCTTTGTGACATCGCCGTCAATAACAGCGTACGGCCAACCCTTCGCCTTGAACTCATGAATAAGCCCATCCCTTTGATGCTTCCAGTTGAAGAACACAATGCTGTGCTTGCGCGCTTCGATGAGATCACAAATCAATTCGTTTCGTTCCGCGTCCAGAAGCTCGTACTCACCACTGTCGTCGTACACGGCGCCGGATGCACACTGCAGCAGTTTGCTGTACAGCACAGCCCCGTTGACCGCAGTGACTGACTTTCCTGCTTTCTTCAGGTTCAGCCACTTGTCTGCTTCCAGTTTGTTGTATCGTTCTCTCTGACGCTTGTTCATATCAAAGAACATCGGTATCCGTACGTTCGGCGGAATGTCGACGCACTCTTCGAATTTGTGACGAATCACTACAGGCTCGATCAACGCACCAACAAGTGTCTCGATGTTCGGCTTGTCCGTCCATTGGATCGCTTTGGCGCTCTTTCCGACTTGCTCAGGCGTGCAACAGTGCTTCCTGAAGTTGAAGAAACTCTCGCCGAGCAGTTTGCCGTCGTCCACGATGAACATCTGATTATGGACGTCGCACACTCCGTTTGGCATCGGCGTGCCGGTCAACAACCTACGGACAGGAAAGTACTGTTTGATCTTCGCGATAGCCTTGCTTCGTTTCGATGTGTGATGCTTCACCGACGTGGATTCGTCGATGATAAGCACGTCGAACTCATCGAAAAACTTCGGTTTTTTCGTTGCCACGAACAGAGCCGCGTCGATGTTCGTGATGTAAAAATCAGCGTCCTCTTCGAACGCTTCGATTCGGTTGTCAGCGTACGCAAGGCTGACTTTCATGTCTGGAGCGAAGACCTCGATGTCATCGCCCCATGCCGACTTGATCAGTGACTTCGGGCAGAAGACGAGAATCTTTCCGCCTCCAGCACGACGTCTGGCTGCAGCGTCGGTGATATGCACCGGCGTCTTGCCAGTACCAGCGTCGGATTGGTCAAAGACACGATCCCGATCAGCAAGAAACTTCTTGGATTTGATCTGATGGCTGAGCAGATTCGGAATCCAATGCTTCTCCGTGCCTAGTCTGACTTGCGAGACCTTGAAGTCGATGAACTTGAAGTTTGTGCTTTTGTGGTAACTTTCGATTGTCCCGGTACTGTTGACGGCCATGGTTGTCCTTTCCTGCGCTGTTCAGTTTCCTTGTACGCGAACTCGCACTCAGAGTCCTTGTACGGACAATACTGACATGCGTACTTCGACGGATTCGGTTTGAATTCCTTGGCGGATGTGATCTTGGTGCCGCGCACGTTGTACAGCTTTAGTTGTTGCATCCACTTCTTCGCCGGCTTCGCGTCGTGCGTCAGGTCGTCTTGATCCAGATACCAAAGCTCGACATCCACTTGCTCAAGCTCCGGCATCCGGCAGATGATCGCGAGTGCGTACAGGATCACCTGTTCGCCGTGTTTGATCTCGTTGCCGAATTTACGACCGGTCTTGTAATCAATGACAAGTACGCGCTTGGGACTGAGAATCACCACTGCGTCACACTTGACGCGCAACCACACGTCTTTGTCGTAGTAGCCGCACATTGACCAGTCTTTTCGAAAGCCCCACTCACCTTCCAGAGATGCCTTGCCCTCTGCGAATCGCGTGGCGAGCGCCTCAAATTCGTCACGAAATTTTTCGGCTTCCTTGGGTAGCGGACCAAGTCCTCGCACGAATGCTTCGCACTCTTCGTGTACGCGAGTACCACGATCATTCGCGTGCTCGGTCTTTCCCGGTGGCAGCGGGCGTTCCGGTTCCGGCACTTTCTTGACATACTTGAGGTACGCGCGATGCGCGCACGTTTCGAAATCCACGAGCCGTGAGTGGCTCCACGTTTTGATCATTAGTTCTCTCCTTGTTCGCGTATGGCGGCGGCGCATTCTTCTACGGCAATTCGATCAAACCACTCGGGCTGGGACATCCAGTGCGTAGGTTCTTCGACGTTACCGTTGGCAGATGCCCAGAAGTAATAGACCTGTGGTATTTCCCACGACTCGTAGTCGCTGTACCAAATACCGTCATAGTCGAACGACTGCAAGGTTCCGTCTTCGTTGAACCTTGCCAGAAACAGTGGAATCTTATTGTCCTTCGGCGCAGTCTCAATCGGTTGCCATTCCGACATCGTGGGCGCGGGGTGGAGGTAGAGCGGAGTGTCGTACCCTTTCCTAGTGTGTCGCAGAGCGGGCGATACGACAT
>ERZ724505.303-NODE-303-length-33827-cov-4.907912_pt1 | contig 33827 bp, 34 predicted proteins | sample MGYA00376038_ERZ724505 | MGnify/ENA primary metagenome ERZ724505 (study PRJEB28724, sample SAMN07190884) | wastewater metagenome | isolation source: effluent of sewage treatment plant in Hong Hong | place: Hong Kong | collected 2016-03-17 ...
TGCAATAGATCTTATACGTGACGTGAGAGATGCAGCTATCAAGACTGGAAAGGTTTTTATTATTGTAAAAGAGGTATGTAAGTCAAAATCTCTTGAAGTTAACCCAGATTGGTTTAATCCCGATACTAAAGATTTGGCACTCCTTCAATGAACCACCCGCCAATTAAGCCTTACTCCGGCCTCACTATTGTAATGTCAAACCCATCCCGTTTTGATGTGGGCAAGAATCGCCTATTATCAGGATCGGCAGGTGAATGCGTTAGACGTTACTATGTGGGGCCGGACTTAGATATAGACTCTTGTCACATATTTGACCTATATGATATCGCAAACTCTAGAGGACTCTTGGAGAAACACGGCAATCCGGAATCCAGACTTAATTTCCATAAAGACACCAGGGTTGTATTGCTCATGGGTAAAGTTGCCCGTGATTTCATATTCCCAGAGACTTCGAATTACACGGTTAACGCCCAAAGAGGAGGAGTTAGAGTTTCAAGTCAATACCCCGGGATTTGTTTTATTCCTACATATTCGCCTCAAGACACTTTTGATCCCGTCGAATTGGAAAGTAGCCATAATTCGTTGCTTGCGACAGATGAGAATGAAGGTGTGCCTACCCTACTCAATTCTGGAGAGGCTATTGAAGAGGAGGAAGGTTCTGATAAAGATCATTCTCCAACAAGTAGAAGCAATTGGCGCTTCTGGCTTGAGCGAGATATCGCAAAAGCTAAAAAAATCCTTAATGACTCCAAAGCGGCGTCGCCGGAAACGCCATACCAAGTGTATGCAACTCGATTAAGGAGTGATATCTACCCTTCTTATGAGACAATTAAAGCTTTCTTTAACTCCCTTAAAGACGTTCTGTATTTTGACGTTGAGACTGATTCAAATCTTAATGTCAATACCCTTGGCTTTGCTAGTGATAACTGGGCTATTTGCATTCCTACTATTCATTTTGACTATCGCCCTGCTTATTCCTATTTTATCTTGGGTAAGATTTTCCGACTTATACAGAGGGTATTTAGAGATGACAAAATCAAAGTAGTTATCCATAATTCAAGCTTTGACCTCAGTGTCATGGCATTGAAATATAATATCCACCCGCCCCGTAATGTTTACGATACGATGTTGGCTAACCACCGCATCTTCCCTGAGGCGGAGAAATCCTTAGGACATTGTGTATCCTTGTGGACAAATGAATTATTCCATAAAGATGAGGGTATCTTCATGCCCCATAACTCAGCACAAGAGGAAAAGTTGTGGGACTATAATGTCAAAGATCTTTTGACAATGCGCCTAGTGCATAAGGCACAAATAGAATACGCATCCAATGACAAAGGTTTGCGTGACTCTATTGCCCAAGCAAATAAGGCTATACTACCATATTTTTATAATACCCTTCTTGGTATTCGTATAGATACTGCACAAGTAAATAATCTGGTAGACAAGAATAATCGCTTATTAACACAATATCAGCGTATCCTTGATATCTTGGTAGGCGAGCGGGCCAACATGAAATTACTACCGACCAGTAGTAAGTCTTGCTGCAAATACTTTTATGACATGCTTGGTTATAAGGTTGAGGGTAGGACTCCAAGCGGGGCACCCAGCGCGGGAGAGGCTGAATTGTATAAAATTAAGTTAAAGCATCCTGAGAATATAGCCATTGATTTTTGCATTAAATACAGACAATTGGTTAAAGAATCAGGACAAATACAATTTAAATTATGGAAGCCAAAATTCCTAGATACGCAAGCATCAGTTTTAGAACAGAAGCCGAGTATCAACAATTCCTTAACGACTATAGTACCGGCCCCAGTAACCCTGAGTATAAACTCATACTCATGCGACCGGGCCACGACAGGCTGGAAGTTAAGCGGCACGAAGACATTTCGTTTAGCATCGGCGAAGTGGTTAAACGGTGTTGGAACGAATCTACAAAATCCATCAAAGGGTGCGCTTAAAGTTTTCTGTGCGGATGTGGGTAAAGAATTCGTACAGGTAGATCAAGCCGGGGCAGAAGCCTTAATCGTAGCCTATCTAACTGATAAGGGGGGATTCCGGGACCTCTTCTTGAACGGAATCAAAAGCCATAACTATGTAGCTTTGCATCTCTATATAGATATATGGACCAAATACTTCTCAGAGGCGCGCAAATGGTTGCTTCTGTCCCCGGCTGATCTTAAAAAAGAACCTAGATGGAAAGATTACATAAACCTAATAAAGTCTAATGAGCATGCTCAACGCTATTACATAGCTAAAAAGACATGCCATGCAGCTAATTATGGTATGAAGTTCTCCACCTTTGTCAAAGCAGTATTGCTAGATTCTGGTGGTACCGTAGTATTAACTAATGATAATGCCAAAAGATTTCTAGGTATATACCATTCTCTATTTCCTGAGATACAGAGGTGGCATAAAGAGACGCAAGAGATTTTATTTGCATTGCGTGAACTTAGAAATCTTTTTGGGTTTCCGCGTAAATTTTATGGTGTCTTTGGGGACGCCATGTTTAGAGAAGCATTTGCATTTCCCCCACAATCTACTGTAGGGACAATTACAAATATAGCTTTTGAACAAATGGACAAGCATATACAGGCCCGCCAGCCTGAGTGGGACCTGCTTAATAATAAGCATGATAGCATACTTATGCAGGTTCCCTTAGGGCAAGGTATCGAGGCGGGCAGACTCTTGTCTCATTATATGGAACAACACTTAATAAGCCACAAAGGGGAAAGGTTTCAGATGAAAAGTGATTGTAGTATCGGACTTAATTGGGAGAAGCGCTCAGAGTATAACCCTGATGGTATGGAGGAAGTTAAACTCTAATGTCACACCAAACCAATCTAGAGCGGTGGAACTTTTACATGAAGGACAGGACGGCCCCACAAGTCTTCATTGATATGGGGTTTTATTCCATGATAAGTTGCGCGCTACAGAGAAGGGTTTGGCTAGGTAGTTATGACATGCCACTATTTCCTAATATGTATGTTGTTCTAGTAGCCAGTCCTGGTATTGGTAAGGGGATTGTAATTAAACCTATCAAAGCATTATTATCCTCTATTACTACTAAATCTAAATCGGGTTTAGATGAAAAGGCTATTAAGGAATCCCTGGAATCCTTAGCAGAACAGGTAAGTAATGAGGCAGATAGAGAGAAGTTAAAAAACCTTAATGCACAATATCAAGCTAAAGGCGGCACTACCGCTGGGGTAGGTGTAGCTGCACAAAAATTAATTCAAGTATTACCACATGCGGCTGATACCACTACCTTTGAGGCACTATCCCGCGAGCAAGCCTTATCTATACGCCGTTTGGTGGGTGTACCTAAGGACCGATTTGCCCCGACAGGTGTGTATAACCATAACTCTATGCATATCCTAGTAGAAGAAATGGGCACACTCTTCCGCAAGCAACATGAACAACTTATGCGCTACTTCCTTACAGTCTTTGATTGTGGGGACTTTGAGTATAAGACAAAACATCAGGGTGAGGATATCATAAAAAACGTGTGTCTAAATATCCTGGCCGGCACAAACCCCGGCTTTATGAAGGATAGTATTACAACTCGAGTTATTGATGAAGGTTTTACTGCCCGCACAATCTTCGTATATGCAAGTGCTAAACGCTTTCATAGATTTGACCAAGCAGCTATCACTCCAGAACAACTCGTAGCCTATGAGCAGGTGCGTCAGCATATTATACAATTAACAAAACTATACGGACAGGTTACATATTCTCCAGATGCCCATGAATTCTTCAGACATTACGCTGAAGAAGTTATGCCCTTTAAGCGTGTAAATCCTGACCATAAACTTGAGCACTATTATGGACGTAAGGAAGTGCATATGCAAAAGATGGCATTGGCTGTGCATTTTGCTGACAAAACAGATATGACGATTACTTTAGAGGATTGTCAGTTAGCCTTAAAGACATTAGAAGGCGTAGAGAAGGCTATGCATTTTGCACTGTCTACAAATAACGTAAATCCAACTACAGAGTACGGCGCTGATTTCCGTGAATATATAAAGAAGTTTGGAAATAACTGCCCTTACGCAGCTATACTTCTTTATGGTATTAGTGAAAAACACATGGAAAGACGCACGGTAGACGACACAATTAACTTCCTTATTAGTACCGGACAAGTTACACGCAATGCTAAAGGCTGCTTGTCTGTTGTTAGTAAGGGCCACCCAAAGACAGCAATATAAAATGAAATACGCCGGAACACTTATCCATATCATACCGACAGACTATTTAAAAGCGCACACAGAAAAAGAATACTGTCCAATGACAGAGGCGATTCGCCGAGCCTTACCCCAAGCTAAGCAAATCGCCCCTTCATTTAATCATGTGTATATAGATGGTATTTCTTATGAGTTCCCTTCTGTTGCGATCGGTATCATGAATGACTTATACCGAAAGTATAGGCCCGCAGGGTTAATTGAAGTTCAGTTTAAATTAGGTAAATCTACCTATTAGGGCTTAGGCACCATTTTACGCTTAGTCTTGTTTAAATCACTCATCCTAAGGGCCTCTGTGAAGCGTTTACGTGCTTCCTCAGGCCCTTGACTTTCTTCTAGGAATTTGTAGAATTCCATGGCAGTTTGTGGCGCGTTCTCCATACTAGGGAATCCACGATAACTATTAGATTGCAGGCCGCGCGCAGCGCTATCATAATCTTCATTAGTCTTGGCGTTCTTAAATGCCTCTTTGATTGCTCCTGGTGCTTTAGCTACCGCATCCTCTATTGTGCGGGCCTTGTGGAATTCTCGTTGGCGTTCCTTAGAGTAATCCTTAATAGTATCCGATGGAATTTCCCCGAGCTCTTTATCCATTAATTGCTTAAATACCTTAACATCACGATTCTCATCGGCAGATATAGCATCTAGTTGCTTGCCTTCGTTAATAAACTTGGAGATAACGCGCCAAGTTTGAAGATAGCTAGAGAGGTAATCATCTGCTATATCCATAGCTAGAGAGACATCACCCTCAGCCATGGCATTGATAAAGGATTCACTATAACGTGTGGTTTTATGAGCAAACTCTACGGCAAGTAGGTTATACCAACGATCATTATTTTTATATTTATGATCCATCCACATTTTAGCGAAGTTACTCATCTCCCCCGCCCAGCCGCCTAAGGCAGCTAATCCGATAGCTTTATATGCAAGCCCTTCTTTCCAAGAACCACCAAGTTTTTCCGCCGCTTTGATCTCATCAATAGCTGGAAGCTTACTTTTGCGGCGAGAAAGAAATTCATTAAGCTGCTCTACCCCCGCACCACCTAGCATAAGATAAGCAGTCTGATAAAGGAATGGACGAAAATCACCATCCTTTATCATAGGATCGATAGTATGCTTGATGAAGTTATTTGTTTTCTCGATACTCCAACGGTTAAGTGAAAATATAGGGGCAATTGGACCCTCCATCGCCCAAGAGGGCAAGCCCTTAGAATCATAAGTACCTACAACAGAGTCGGCATACCCCCGCCCCATCTTCTTAATTGCATCGCTATCCTTAAGCAATGCCTTCAAGTTCTTCTCCCACCCCTTGGGTGCAAATTCATTCAAGAATCTGCGTTGTTGAGCAGAGATATTACCCCCCGCCGCGCTAGCTAAATTCTCGTGTGCAATAACCTTGCCGTTAGTGTAGGCCCACGCACGTGAAACCTGCTCTAACCAATTACGTAATTGCACCTCATTGGTTAAATCACGAATACGATGTGCGATATGGATACCACCAGAGAATCCACCATCGGCATCACCAGATTCAAGAGAGCCAATGTGGGTTCTATTGATACCTGCTTCAAAAGATTCCTTCCAATTATTCTTAATTTGTAAGGCAGACTTTAAAGCGGTGCGCGGGGTTTGAAGAAAATCTTGGTGCTGTGCCCCTAATACTGGAACAGTAGCGATATCCCGAACACCAGAAAATGTCCCAGTAACGGCAGCTTTAATGATACCTGTAACAGCCTCAACTGCCGTTTCTGTTGGCGGACGAATACCACCCATTCTATGATAAATGGCCCGAACGGTATCGTTAGCGATAACACCCTCCTTACCAAAGAAGGTATCCTTAATTTTCGGGTCAGCCTCCAGTGCATCATAGTGTGCAATACGGAGTGAAGCCCGTTCAAGATAGTTATTTAACCTACGAATAAGGTTAGTCTCACGCATACTGGGCGGAATGCCATAACCAACCGCATCATCAATAGGCCCGAAGTGCTTTGCTAGATTAATGTTCTCTTTAGAAAAACCTTTAAGGAGGTTGGAATATAGTGTTTCTGCTTGTTCCTTGGCTTTTTCTGCGGATACCTTACCTTTAGATTTTTCGACGATTTTATCTGATACATATTTAATATAATCGCGTTTATATCTCAAACCTTCCAAAGAGTTTGGCTTATTCTTAATAACATCCACAACTTGGCGGGCCAGCGTTTGTGGAAAATAATCAGGATCTTCTCCACCTTTACGTAAACCCTCACGAGAATTCTGGTCTTGTCGAATCTCTACCAAAACTTCACGAATAGCTTTAACAACTTCTTTAGCTTTTGTAGAGACCTTAGGTAATTCCAATCCGTCAGAGGCCGCATCCATATAACGGATAACTTCTCTTGCTACCATACTATCCCCTTTGATCCAATTGGATAGCTGGCCCGGCCTGGGTTTTATACCTAGCATATCTTGAAGGTTATACATAAGAGACTCACGATACTTACCATTATACTCTGAGTGCTTATTGGCAAAGTCTTTCAGAGCGTTAACAGCAACAGGCCCTTTCGGGCCAATCTCTTGTGCCTTAGCTTCAAGCGCATCTACTTGCGAACGTATACCAGGTATACTAAAGTGTGCTCCATTATCTTTAGGGTTAACTACTGCCGGAGCATCTTCTTTTCCGGCAGTAGCTTTACCCTGAGAAAACGCGGTATCTTCAGTGTTATCTAGGCGCTGGCTTTTGGTGCCTTCGTTTGCACTGGAGCTGGCGCTGGAGCTGGAGTTTTCTCTACTTCCGGTTCCGGTGTCGCTACCTTTTGCGATTGGATTAGAGCTTTCTCGAACTCTTCCTGTTCCTTCTTCTCCTTCTCGCTTTCCGCTATTAGATTCCGAAGGGTTGCTGCGCTCTGGCTTATCGTGCTCTTTGGCTTTATCCCTTCCAGCGGATTTGACACTGGCGCGTTCGGATTCGGTAGTGGCATCACTTTGTCCAGAGCCGCTAACTCTTCCTGTTCCTTCTTTCGTTCCTCTGCTTCCAGCTCGAACTTCTTGATTAGATTCTTCCGAAGGAAGGCGTGACTTATCGGTTGCTGATTGGCTAATAGTCCCGGATAAAGCGGGTGTTTGTTGCTTTGGCTCATTTACTATTTCCTTGCGTGTTCCATATGGAGCATCAGTTAAGCTACGCAATGCCGTTAGGCTGGCAGCAGGCTCATTATTGCCCCTATAATAAGCCCAAGAATCTCGTAAATCTTTAACCCAAGAACGGAACTTTTCTTTAGCTGTTCCGGTTAGGCGTAATTGAATTCTACGAGAAAAGTCTTCACCGATAGCATCAGCAATAAATTCATCTATAGCTTGTTGGTCTTTGTGACCAAGACGTTTAGCCATAGACTCCATATTACTTACTAATGCCCGATCTTTAGCATCCTTAGATGCACGTAAATCTTTAACAAATTGATGGCCTACAGCTTCATGGCCTAAAGTAGCAGTATCTGAATTCTTAGGATTAAGGCGTACTTGCCGGCCCGAAGCGTTAGACAATCCCTGTATGTCTGAAGGTAAGGTCGGTTCTTCTTTAATGTGAACACCACGGCGGGCCGCTATTGCTTCGGCTTGCGGGGTAATGGGAAGAGTGTTAGCTGGATTAACTTGGCCTTGCTTATAAGCGTTATAGGGATCGGGTGTAGTACCCTCTCCTATAGGCAAGCCTTCAGCAATTACTTTCGGGCCTTGAACTTCTTGCGTAGGCTTAGCCACAGCATTAGGCACAATAGCTTCAGTAGTGGCTTTACCTGTAGCATTCTTTTTAGCTAAGAGTGCTTGCGTGGACTTTGAGACTTTAATGGGAACAGGCCCATTATCAATCGGCAATAGTTTATTCGGTTCACTCTTTGCCTCAGCCGCTCTTGCCGCTGCTTGTATTCTAGCAAGTGCAGCCTCTTCTTCAAATTTAATTTTGGCTTTAAACTCTTCTAAAGGAATAGTAAGTGCTCCTGGAGTTTCCTTTAATTCACTTCTGTTAGCTGGAACTAAGGGTGCATCATAAGGGCTAGGCTCAACAACAGGCTCAATAGATGTGGGCTCAACTTTCGGGCCTAAGTTAGCAAGCCGTAATTCTTCAGCCGCTCTTGCAGAATCCCTATTACGTGCAGCAATAAGTTGCTCAATCTCCTTAGGAGTATAAATACCAGGAATAATATCAGGCCGAGAGATAGGCTGATAACCTCCCTGTTTAATTGCTTCTTCTTGACTTAAAAATTTTGGTACAATTGTCCTAGTTGCACTAGGATCAATAGAAGCTAGCAGTTCTTCTGGAGAAAGTTTTGGACCTTCCCGACTAACTATAGGTGGACCACTTTCTTGTATTAAAGCCTCTTGTGCAGACATTGGCCTATTTTCAGTCGCCTTCCGCAAATTTAACTTTGCCAATTCCCTATCTACAATAGCTTGTTCTTTAGGGGCAAGGGGTTGTGGCGGGAGTCCATGTATCTTATTAATAATATCAGCTGTAACCTCAGCTTTAGGCATTACGCCAAAATTATCTGGTGCCCATGTTCTAGGGACAGCTACTTCCTCTGGAGATATAGGTGTAGATTCAGGAGTAGGAGTAAGACCAATAGCACGATTAAATCTGTTGTTATAGGGATTATTGAATATAGTACCACCAGCAACTGCACCCGCTAATTCTGTAGGATCAATCTCACCTTTTTGCGCTAATTGTAAAGCAGCATTAACACCGCCGCCCGCCCCAGCTCCAGCAGCCGCATTCTTAAGCGCAAGAGCCTCTGCATCAGTTAATGCCTTGCCCGCAAACAAAGGATTCTTTACCATTGCGGGCAGTTTACTCAACACCCGCCCGATATCCTTAACACCAGTGATAGGGTTATGTGTAATGGCATTTGGAATCAACCCACCCACAGTCTGAGCAATAGGATTAGCGGCATCCTCAGGACGCAAGAAGTGTTCTTTAGCAATACCATCAGGTGTAATAGCTTCCTGTACTTTACCTGCACCTAGGCCCGCCGCAGTTGTTATACCTAAAGTAGCAAGAAAAGCCGGAATAGAACCTAAGCCACCAGTTATAGGGGCAGCTGCAATACCAGCACCAACAGCGGCAGCAGTAGGAAGTATACCTTGCTTAAAGGCACGGAACCCCGTATCCATAACACCAGGAGGTGGCGCGGGTGTAGGTTCTGGCGTAGGCTCTGGAGCAGGTGGAGGAACTATTGGGGCGGCCCTATCAATAATTGTTCCATCATCCGCAATATCAAACATGTTTGCATCATAACCCTCTTGTTTAAGGATATAACGCTTCTGGCCTTCAGTGTAAATAGCCATAGAATTTATATTTAAAACCCAGGACGACGGATAAGATCAGGACGACCAATACCGATAGGATCATCTTGAGTTGGCCGGCCAGTAAGAATGCGCTCAAGCTCCTGCAAAAGTCTATTCTTAACATCAGAGGAACCATTAAGGGCAGGTCTAGGTAAGGTACCTACAGCAGCAGGTATACTAAGACTAGGATTAGAAATAGCCCTCTGGATATCTTGTAATGTGGGACTAGCCGCAGTTGGCGCTGGCTGTGCGGTTGGCATACCAACATTCGGAGCTGGAGTAGGTTGTGGCAGAGGACTAGACAATGGAGTTCTAGGAATAATATTACCACGTTCATCTAGCTCAGGGGTGTTATTAGGGTCATATGATCCAGGACTAACCTTAATAGCACGCTGCATTGGCGGGACAGTCTCTAAGGTAGTAGTGGTAGTCTCAGGTTTAAATATACCTTTAGCTACATCACGAACTTCTCCAACCTTTTGTGTAATACTTCTGTTAGCCCCCGGAGAAATTAAGCTATTGTTGTTTAGATTAATGGAGCCACTAGGCCCAATACTAGGAATGCCTTTAGCCTGCGCCTCAGCTACCGCAGCAGATGCTAGCGGGCCAGCTACTTTAGCCATTTCCTTACCCAAAGCAGCATCAGTTAATTTGCGTTGATTTAAAATCTCTTGACCCTTAATAATATAGTCTTGAGCGGATAATCCAGGAGGGAGACTAGCCTGGCCAAGTCGCATAACTTCACGATTATAGGCAGCCTCTTCACTAGCCACACGATCACGTTCAGCTTGTTGAGCGTCCGCCCGATTAGTCCCAGTAATTCCTGAATGCTGACGGATATTAGCATTAGCAGTAGCGTCAATCCTACGCACGTCTTGATTACCAGTTTCAACAGTCTGTTCTTTTTGTAGAGCGGCTGCATGTGTAGCTAATTGCTTGGCAGATTCTGTATCTAGACCTAAAATACTAGCATAACGGGCGAGGGCTGCCCGCTCGTCTTCTGTATCGATAGCCTTACGGATATTGAGTCGGCGCCCAGATGCCGTATTATTCTTGAACATAGGTAAACCAGGACCTTGTTCATCATTTAATTCTGGGGTCTTGGAAAAGATACTGCGTTGCCCAAGCTCATTGCCACTAATATTAAATAGTGCCTCATCCCCACGGCCAGCTCTACCTCTGCGCCCGCCAGCCAATTGCTGATTAAGCTCAGCCCAACGTCTTCCTGTTTGAGTAGCCATAAGGTTAATTAAAAGATTTTAATCGGACTAAATAAATTACCAACAGACCCAGTAATAGAGCTTACGGCACCTAGTGTGCGATCTAGTCCACTACGTCTATTGGCATTAATAGTATTAGTTTGACGAGCATTCTCGCCAGTTTGTTGTAAAAAGGAATTACCCAAACCAACAGCCTGTGAACCCGCGCCTTGGGTCGCGCCCATAAATTTAGCGTCACCACTATTGGGAACGGCTGACTTGCCCGTAGTAATAAGATTAGTATCAACCCCAGATTTAAGAGCGGGCAGGCCAGTCTGCACTAACTGAATTGCAGTATTTAGCTTATCGCTAGCCGCCTTACCAAAAGTAGCAAGCTTAGCGGCAGTGTTAGTGGCACTATTAATCCCAGAATTACCAGTAGCGAGATCCATTGCATTAGCCCCACGAGTAATTTGTGCTATCTCTCCGCCACTAAGGTTAGCACCATTGCCTAAAAGGTCAGCATATTGTTTTCCTAATGCAGCTCTTGTATTATAATACTCAGGATCAGCTACACGCGCAGCATCTAATGATGCCTGTGCCACATCCTTGCCATAAGTATTAAGTGTATCTAGATCACGTTTAGCACTAGCTTGTGCATTAGTATCAGCAATCCGATTGCCGGTGTCATTTAAGCTAATACCAAAAGTCTTATAAATTTGATCCTGCAACTCAGCATATGCTGGTGACGTGATTTTACTTGACTCAAGTTGTGCCAATTCATTTGGCATAATTTGAGAGTTAATAACTGCCATCAGACCAGGATAATGATTCTTCATAGCAATCATTTGCTGGGCCGTTGTTTCATTTGCCGATTGAGCAGGAGGATCACCACCCATAATATTTAAATTTTTTATCCAGATAGGATACGTTAAAAGTTACCTTATGCTTAAACCGCCAGCCGCTTACCTTTAAGATATCGGGGCGGGCCTGTCGAAATTGCCTCCAGATTAAAGGTAAATCGGGAAGCCGACCGACAAGCATCCAAACAAATGCTTCTTTATTCTCACGTTCGTAACCAAAAATAACAGTGCTTATTTTACCAGCATAATCAACACAAAAATAAGCTAACTTGTCTTCTATGGCCTGCCCAAGGTGTGCTGCAATTTCACCCATAGAATAAGGATATAACTCCCTATCTATGTTTAGCCATACAAAAGCACACAAATCTTTAAACTCTACTGATTGAACCCCGTTGTGGTCCTGAGACAAGATCTGTGGTTGTGGTTGCACTTGTTTCTACAGAAAGGAGTTCACCGTCAAAATTCCAGGAATATCTTACTCCTATACTATATCCAGCTTTTAAATTTCTACCAGTAAATGTTACTGGATATACATCATTCTCTTCTTCGTTATTTAGCGGATATGGTGTAGCTGGTGTACTTACAATTGGATTTACATTGTAACCAGAGAAATTATAAGCGGAACGATCTATAAGGGCTGTAGCTATAATCATGCCACTTGTTGTGATGTTATTAAACTGTGCATGAAAGTATGGCTGTAAGAGTTGTGCCCTAGGGGTATTGGTAGTTACAGCTTTCGGGACAAACTGTGCGGTAGCTGTAGCTGTAGATCCGTAAGCCTCATATATATCACCATCAACAGTAAGGAATAGAAGCTTATATTTACCATTTAGTTTAACCTCGGCAAATTGCACGATAGCATTAACCCCAGGATATTGATCAAAAGACACAAAGACCTTAAGAATAAGATCATAGACTAATATCCCATAACCATATTTAGTCTTTACAGCATAATGCACATAGTTATCATATGCCCCAACAGCTGATATATCTTGAATAATAGGCTTACTTTTATAAGTAAATAAATCAGATACAGGGCCAGAAAATACGTCATTATTTGCCTCAGTGAGAAGTTGTTTTGTGGCATTAAAAGAACGAATCCCTATGCTATCAATGACAGTCATATCACCCAATGACGTAAACACAGCTTCCTGTTTAGTGGCTCCAGTAGCCATAATGGGGATGTTAGCATAGCGGGGTTCCCCAAAGAAGTCATCATTAGACAAGATCGTCATGATGTCTGTAGAAGAATTACTACATACCATTAACTTAATATCAGCATTCCCCTGAACAGGGGCTATAGCTGTGATATCATTATAACCTACACTATGAGCAGTTGTATATGCGTCCCCATTTTTAAAGCCATCATTATCAATATTAATAACAAAATCAGTCGGGCGCCCGCGTAAAGAGCGTAAGATTGTTCTACCATCAGGGGCTACAATATACAAGATTCCATCAGAATATGCCATTTGTTTTCCGATAGGGACATATTCCTGATTATCAATAGACCATTCCTCATAGGTGTTAAGGCTTCGCACAGAAGCATCAGCAGCAATACCACGCGGTTGATTCACGCCATCCTGACAGATAATGATTGCGGGCCGGCCAGTAACCGGTGATGCTAAGCTAATTGCTTTATTGGAGTTTTGTGTAGTTGTTAATGTGCGTAGATAAGATGAGGGGCTTGCTGGAACAGCTTTTGCATAAATAACATCTACCGTAGGATCCATATTAAAGTTATAGATTTCCTGGAACGTAACTGCATCATCTTCATAACGTGTATAAAAGGCTCGCCCGCCAGCAAACACTAAAACATAAGGACCAAGGGCATAAATCCCTTGACGTTTTAGTTCTACAGGGATTCCTGTAAAGGTTAATAGTTTTGGTAATTTTATAGGGCTCACAGTTTTATTGCGGACCCTACCATTTTGGAGAAACGTATACTCATTAGCCTCTAGTTTAGAGGACTCCACACGAGTATTCATCCCTCCAGAAAAATCTATTTGAATAATTTCTGCTTTAGCCATATATTACCTACGACGACGGAATGAATATCGACGGATGCGTTGCTGGATACTATAGTATTTATTAGGTGCTACGTCAACTTTATTTAATTGACCCTTATTTTTATCTCTACCTATATCAGCCAGGATCTTACTCTCACTTTCTCTTGCTAATTGACGCAAGTCCGTAGGGCCGAAAGATTTTATATAATTCCACGCAAGGGCTTCATCATATAAATCTCCGCACACAAAGGTATCATAATCCTTTTCCATTGAGGTAAGAGCCTTCTTGTAATAAACCTCAACGGCCCGCTCGGATACATTAGTGCCAAAGGATGTGACATATTCAGCAACTCTAACTACCTGATGCTCTAATTCAATAACATTATTAGGAAAGATCGCCAACTCCATGTTGTTTAGATCTGTGATAATACAATCCACAGTCACCAAACCAGAGCGCAAAAGATTGGTGACATAACTAAACACATTAGTTGTGTCTAGGGTGAGCTGGCCGGCCGGTATCACTAATGTCTCAACTACCTGAGAAGCTTTACTATTCTTCCCCACAATGGTAAATGAAACGTCATTTGCCTGGGCTATAGGCAATGTAAAAGTTAGTTTGCCCTCAACATCAATATCGCGCTCTAATGCTCTTTTTGTTTGCGATACTATCGTTAGGTAGTTAGCGTCGTTATACCCACTCTCGTTAAACCTAGAGGCTGGCCCGCCAAGAACCACTTTCTCAGCAGTTTGAACATAACGGATTTTTCTAACCTCACCAACGCGGGGCGGGAAAGCAACTAATGCCGTCCCTACAGATACGTTAAAGTCTTCTGTTTCATGACTGTTTTCAAGATCAGTTGAATCATGCAAACATTTTGCACTTAGATTAACGTGCTCAACCATATGAGCGCGTTGATTAGGGTCATTAGGATTAAGACCCGTATTCTCTGCAATAAGGTTAAGGATACGCTTAAGCATATAGATATAAACGTAGACGCCAATTTGCAATAGTAATAGCCGCCAAAGCCGGGGTAAGATTATAATGCCTATAGTAATTAGCAGCAGAAGTAAGCAGTGATAGCATTACAGTATTAGTTTTAGTGGCTTCTTGAATAATAACAGAGCCCCAATTATTAACATCCCCAAAAGTGTCAATAGATATTTCATCCCCAACACTATATGGAGCATCACCCGTAGTGCAAACTAGAACTACCCGTACTAACTTAGGTTTCACACCTAGGGTATGCGCAAATGTTTTAATAGCATTTGAACCAGTAGCAGGTGGCGCCACAGAGTCAGTAATAACCTGCTCCTTACTAAATACAGGCGTAGCCCATGCGGGCACACCTGACACACGTTGTATTACTTGCAAGTCCGAGGCAGTATCCGCTTTAAGTTTTGAGATAGTAATACTAGCATCAGGCAAGATAGTAGAGAAGAAGGACGCAAAGGTAACAAAGGAGGCATTACCAGAACCATCAATCACAAGCAACGAACTGTTTACCTTGTTGCTAAGTTTCTGGATATCATAGCTAGTAAGTGTAGCTAGAATTGTTGATGCTAAGGTTGCTTGCGGGGTCCACTGCAAAGTGCCGCCAGTAACTATCTGAAGGACAGAACCTTCAGCAGCGCCAGTCTTATAGATAGCAGCTAGGGGCACAGAGTTTGCAGCAAGGATTGTAGCTAAGCTAGCATACTCCGGATCACCACCAGAATTAAGCCTAAGGATCTGTAGCGCACTTCCACCAGCTGGGCTAATTTTATCCAAGGTAACAACGTTATCAGATAACTGTGCCGTAGCAGATACAGCGCCGAGGCTAACCGGGTCCCAGCTATTGGTATTCTTAATGAATTCCTTTAGCGCACCGTTAAGCTTATCTAGCCAGAGGCAACGAGTAAACCAGGGATTATTAATATAATCAGGTGGCTGGCCATCTTCTGTAGCAATAACCATACCGAAGATAATACCAGGCTCAGTCTTTTCAATAGCATCAAGATGCTGTTGGTTAGTAATAGAAGCAAGGCCGGATAGAGCAGGAAGCCCTACAATAAATGGTCTGTATTTAGGCATAGCATTAAGGAGTTATCGGATAAACAAGTGGATAAGGGGTAGCGATATCAGTATCAGCTGTAAGTGTTACAAGGTTTGGATCAGACTCTGCAACCAAACTACTACGTGTAAGTTTGATGCCTAGTGGGATGGTAATTGGGGCAGCCAAAGCGCAGGTCCTATCTGCATAATTATACCATACTTCTAGGGCAGCACTAGCATATGGGATAGTCTCACCGGCATAATCAGGATAATCCTCCGCGCCCCGCAAGTCTGCCGTTCTCCAAAGGAAATACCGTTCAATTACCCCCGCGTCATTTAAAAAGCGCACGGCTAGTGACCAGTTAGCGGCTGCTGGACGCGTTTGGGGGTAAATGAACGTAAAGTTTATACCAATTGAAAGCAAGGGTAACTCTACACAAGGAAAGGAGTAATAGATATGAGAAGGATATTCCTCTGTAGATACGATAGCCGGGGCGGCCGCTCCAGCACCAGCAACTAAGGTGTCTGCCGCGCCACCAGGCTTAGCATTAGTCCAAGGACCGGCCGCTTCATTAAAGCGAAAATACTCAATTAGATTAGCATCAGCATCACTAGTTCCGGTAGCTCTAGGTGCGTTCGCAAATTGCTCAAAATAACTATCAGGCTGTGCAGCTCCCCATATACGTAACTCATCAATCAGTGCATCACCAACGGTATAGGTAGCAGCAGGATATACCCCAATGTTATATACTACAGGCGTGGTATTATAAAAAGGACCAACGGTGTTAGCAACTAAAGCAAACGTAGATTTCTGGCCATTGACCCAGATATATCCATTATGCCCAGCACCAACACTTTGAGTACCATCCCACACAACTCCGATATGATTCCAACTACCGTATTGCACTTTATGGCGGGCAATAAGCGTAGTAGAGGTTCCTGAAGTTTTTTGGATATATAACTCTACATTATAATTCTGGTCAATAGAAAGAATAAAAGTAGAACGAACCCCACCCCCAGAACCTACAGTACGTTTAAACAGTACATGTAAGGTTTGTGAGGCGGGATTTAAACTAATAGGCTTTACCCACAAATCAAAATATAACTGATTTAATGGATCACCAAACAATTCATAATCAGGCAAGTCGCCTGTAACTGTATCAGTATCAACAAAACGCAGGCACTTACCAACAGGTTCATTCGTCAGAACACTAAACGCGGGAATAGTCAATGTCGTTCCCAGCTTTGTAAGCTGAGTTACTGGACGAATGACCTGTTGGTAACCTGTATTCATATTAGTTAAAGATAATTGCAAACGGATTGGCAACAAACGGACGAACACTAATGGGCCTAGAGGTTTTAATATTAATATTATCTTGGATATTTACAAAGGTAGTCCCAGGTTTATTCCATACCTCAAGGAAGAAACGCTTAGGAATTACTTCTCCAATAAGCGGCAAGGAATAGATTGCACTTAGATTATCTACGGAGATGAAACGTCTCGCTAGAATTCCGGTAGCAGTATCAATCCAGGCTAGTGCAAGGCTGTAACCATATCTACCTAAATCCTGTGCCTCGTATGTCCACTCCCCTGTAGTAGCACAATCATAACTACCAACAAGTTGAGACAACGAGCCAAAGGAAGGAATAAACCAAGGATCAAGCACAACACTATCGGAAGTAGCCGCAACAGCGTCAGCCACAGAGCGTAGGTTTAAATATACGTTTTGACGATAACTAGAAGGATGGGTAATCCCTTTAGTGATAGGCATGTTAGTAACAATAAGGTTACCAAGCAAGGCCACATCCTCAGCAAACACGCCTTCACTATAGATCAAATGATCTAGAATGCCAGGCTCCAGCATAATATTATTGGAAAGTGGTAGGTCTGTTGCACCATTAACAAGGAAAGCCCAATTCTTTTCCAATACTTTATTCCAATTAATATTAATTGTATTCCAACTAAGCTTATTCAACTTTATATTAGAGATACGAACCATGGCCGTATCACCAAGTGTATTATGAAGCACCAAAACAATAGAGAGATCTTTCAGTGCTACATCAATCTTATAAGTAATATTAGCCTTATCTACAATCTTCAGGGTGAAGAGTGTAAAATATCCAGTACTAACAAGAGGTTTAAGTGAGAAACTAATCCCAATAGCAGTAGGCGGAGTTTCCGTGGTGCCAAAAGAGAAGCGAATAGGCTTAATGTCACGTTTGCCAAGCCGCAACGCAGTGTAAGGAGTAGTAGGGATTTGTGTGTATACTTTAGGGACTGTTAGCATATGTTTATTTATTTTGGATCTTCCGTGATTACCCATGCAGGAGAGTCAAAAATCTCCTTCATTTTAGCCCTGAAGGCTTCCGTTTCCTGTGGTGTTAGTTCCCTATTAGTGCCTGCAATTCTGATATACTTTGAGGATAACTCAAGCAAAGCGGCCGTGATTTGAATAATGGCTAAAGCATTCATATTATTTCTTATTTGAGATTTCCAGTGCGGCCTTACCTTGTGTCATTGTAGCGAAGGCCCGCGAGGTTAGTGTGGCAACAAAAGTAATAGTATTGTTGAGCTTATCACTAGATACAGTAGTCTTTAACTTTTTATAATCATCAATAGCGCCATCCAATTGCTGGATTGATGCTTTTCCTACAGACCGAATATTATCTGCAAAATGTTTAATATCCGGAGATACTTTCCAAAGTGCGATACGGTTATCATTTTCATATCGCACAAAAGTATCGAATGTTTCTAGCGCAGCTTCTCGTGTTTGTTCGGCCCGCACGAGTAGTGTATCATTACCTGGTTTAACACTCGCACAACCAAACATAAGCATAGCACAAACACTAAGACTGCTTAATTTGAGTAACTTCATCTTTCTGTCCTTTCAGTTGACGGATTAGTTGATTTGCCCCTACAGCTGCACCTCCGATACAACAACCGATAATTACAAGATGCACTATAGGATGCCTTTGACTAGCTTCAATCATGCCAATGAATGGGTAGATGGCACCACCCAAAACAAACATAATACTAGGGATATATTTATTTTCCACAAATGGACACTTAGTAAGTCCATACCCAACCGCGTTAAGGAATAGCATTAACAACACGGGCGGGGACAGCTTGCTTAAACTATCAAGATCCAGGTTTTCTAGGGACAATGGATTCATATTGTAGTGATGGTTCTTTATATTCTCCAATAAGCCCGATGCGACGTTCAATGTATCTCAAGCGGGTTTCATGGTTATCTACTATTTTTTCTAAACGCATCCAAACACTAAGCATGCTACCTACGATTGCCATGAGTGTAAGGACTGTGCCCCAAGTTATAGTTGGCTCAAACCTAATTTTTGGCATAATATATTAGGGATAAGGGATAGTAGTGGTGATTAATCCTTCGATTACTTTTTGGCCCGCCGAGGTAAAGTGAACGCCATCCGCTTGATAATATGTAGTATCCCAGAAGTTTAACATACGAGGATCTTCATCGATCCGAATGAGATAGTCATAGTAAGGGAAGGCAGCTTTAACTAAGTTATTTGCATTAGTCCAATGTGTACGATAATTAACATTGGCTGCAATATTAGTAGAGAAAGCAGTAGTGAATACCACAACTTTCATTCCAGCAGCGCGGGCATTAGCCCACAAAATTTTCCTTGCATTGACAAGATCTACAGAGGTAGTAGGACTACCACTGGTCATATCATTATTACCTACAAAATCCATATAGTATTGGCGAATGGCATAATCATTATCAATCTGGAAACGGGATAGATCATTAGTCCAACGACTTCCAGTACCGGCAACAGTGGAACCAGAAACAGCTACATTACGATGAACCGTATACTGGCCCCAAATAGCATTAGTGCCAAAATGCTGTCCATATACAATCTCAGTGCCAGTGCCAATAGTTAGGGAATCGCCATCAATAAGGAGATTAACACGAGGAATGTAAGTCATTCCAAGGGTTCTAGTATAAAGTTTACGCAACTCATTCTGAGTAGTTTCAGGGATAGTCTTGTTTAAGAGCATGAAGAAAGCTACCTCACCATTAAGTGCCGCAGAAGTTGTATCTACCAGACGACCAATAGTCCAATAGGTAGCGTTATTAGCGGAAGGCCCATAACCAGTAACAGCCGTACTACGCATGACATCAAGGTTAATCTTTGCAGTTACATTATTGGCTGCAAATGTATGGATGTAAAACTCTGGCCCGCCAGAAGCACAACGGGAGCTGGCAATACCCGACTGAGTGGCAGTGCCATTAGTGGTGCCATTGCCAGACCAATAGTTATATACAAAATAAGGTGTGTATCCAGCAGACGGGGAACCATGGGCCATTACATGTGGACCCTTAGCTGTAGCCGTAGTGCCATCATACCCCCCAACAACAGCACCAAACACTCCAGTAAGGTTAGCTTTAAACGCACAAACAATAGTATAGTTAGCTAGTGAAGCACCAAACGTATTATTAATACGGACATACTTAGTTCCAGTTCCGTCAAATTGGCAACCATTAGTTGTAAATGTAGGGCTACCTACAGTGACAGTGGTCGGGCCTTTCATTGGAAAGAATGTAGATCCAGTAACAGGATTATGTTGACTCCGCAAGGAAGCCATATAAAGGATATCACTATCTGTGATACCAAGAGATGCCAATCCATTATACCATTGGTGAAAGTAACGAATCTCAACAGGATCAACAATACCCCGCGAGTCTACAAAAGACGCAGCGGTAGCATTAGGGGTAATGTAATTAGGCGGCGGATTTTTTGGCGGAACAGTAACAGTTTGTGCGTAAGAGAACTGGCCGGCCAGGCTAAGTGCCGCTAAAAGAAATTTAGTGAGTGTTTTCATTCTGGTCAAATAAGACTTAATATTAATTAATAAAGCTGGCCAATGTTTCTAGTATTAGGCAAATAAGCAGAGAATACCAATGCCTTAATGCTTTGATTGGGGTGCCAGATCCACACTTCCCAAGGATAATCACTAACATCAAGCGTGCCACCAGTGCCATCAAAGGCTATAGTGCCACCAGGAAGAATCTGATGCGGGGCACCACCAACATAATCAGGCGCAGTACTTCCCCCGATCTGATAATAAATAGGAACGGTACCAACGTTTTGGATAACACGTTTATGCACACCTCCAGCTACTTTAGCAAATACCTGTCCATTATCTGTAACCAGGCGGGGCGGCATTACCGTCCACGGCATTGAAATTACTTTTGCTTGTTCAAGCTGCTCTTCCGTTAGTTGTTGGGGAAGAGCCATTGTTCCTTTAATTGCAGCAGGCATAATTTTTTATTTGTTAAATTTTATAAACCCTAAGCACACCCCATAGACTAGCTAAAGGGTGTGGTGAAGGATCTACTTAATTATTGCGGAAGTAGTGGCTCGTAAGTAAACGTAATTACTTGCGTAGCATTGTTGTTAGTCAACGTAACTCCACGCCCAAATACAAGTGGCGGATTGAAGTTAAGCGTTGTAGTAGTACTACCGGCCACAGGAACATTCAGCAATTGCGCTCGTTGCGTAGTTACTGAAGTGTTAGCCTTAGAGGTACTAATACCATACTTAGTAATATTAGTTTGTCCCAGAGGGATGTTACCAAGATACTGAGTGATGGAGTTAGTGATATAGTTAGCACCACCAGCCGCACTGATATCAGTTGCAGTATAAACTGCAATGCTAGCAGTAGCTTCCATGAACTTATCTTGAGAGTCAAAGAAGCCGACGACAGTAGCCGATGCATTCTGGTTCTGGATAACGATCTGACTAATCTCAACCCCATAAGGGAAGAGGTTAGTGCCAGCACGAGAACCAGCAGAACCAGTAAGCCAGTTGCCAGACAGAGTGTTAATCTGAACGGCAGCCCCAAAAGTATGCTGAGGAAGCAGGCCCACAAAGAGCAGCGCCAGAAGCATACCGATACGTTTAAAATAAGTGTTCATATTATATATTTCTTATTTTGTTATGTTTGTCTAACTTCTATTAGATAGAACCACCCGGGCGGGTACGCAAATAGAAGATTGGAAGCACATTGTAGCGCTTGAACGGAAGGATTCCAAGAATCATGTTGGAGATAAACTGGCCGACATCACCATACTTATTGGTGTCATAGCCACGGATACCGTTTTCATCAATGATCGGAACCATAACATTACGAGTAAAATGCACTTTACCATTCCAGTCAAGTGCAGAGAACTCTGAAGCATCCATTCCACCCTTAGAGAAAGGCGCGGGCGGCGGGCCAGGTTTAATAGCCTTATATCCAGCACCATCGCCAAGGAGAAACGCTACACCAATGGGCGCACTAACATAAGACGGGTTAGGAACAACAGCACCCTTATTGAAGGCGTTAGCACCAAGTTCAATGGTCTCGGGCGGGGGAATAGTTCCATCAGCCGCGATACGCAAACCATAACGCTCGATCTTAGTGGTAACGGTACCAAAGAGGGAGCCGCGGAATCCGGAGGTGATGATATCCAAGTTCTGCTGTTTATTGGCAAGCAGGTAATCATCATGAATCCAGTTAGCCCAAAGTTCATTATCGCAGATAAGGCAATACTTATGTGCGAGGAAACTTCCATCAGTACCGTCAGCCAAGAGGCCACCAGAATACGGCGTCGCACCCATATCATTAAGGAAGATCTGAGTAGCGAGATGAAGGTTAACCAAACTAAGAGGCTGAGTAACATTAGAGATAATGTTATTCAACTCCGCTTGAGACTTACTAGCAACAATGTTACCAGCAGTCCAGTGGTTTGCATCCATGATAGTGTTGGTGGAAGACGCACCGCAACACATAACCTTAGGCGAGCCGTGGAAGATAGCTGCCCGATAGAACAACTCAGGAACCTGCATCATCTTTTCGGTAATGTCTTGATTACAGGCTTCAGCATTATCCAAAAAGTCTTGGAAGTCTGAATGGAATGTAAGCAAGTCCGACTCTACTCGATGATGATAAAGTTGAGCTTGTTCTGAAGTTTCCGTTGGGTTATATCGATCACGCAACGCCGGAGCCTGCAAAGTGCTGGGGAATAATTCAGCACGAATTTGAGGCGACATAACTTTACGGACACCACGAATGATAGTACCAATCTTAGGAGTCCAGGGTTGTTTAGCAAGAAGCTTAACCCAAGTAGTAAAGTTAGGGATTTCCTTTACTTGCTGCTTAGCAAGAAAGTAATTCAACTTATTATAAATACCTTGCTCCTGTTGATCCCACAAACGATTTCCAGGTGGCAAGTCCAGTGATAGAGGCATACGCTAATATTAATGTGACTTGTTGTTTGTTTTACTGAGTTTGTGCTCCCCCGAACACACATAGTAGGGATAACCATATCTTGCTCAAGGATCTAGAAGCTACAAGATAGCTAGCAATCATCATGCCAGGTAATTAGTTAAGTACCAAACCTACCCGGAATCATATCACTATCCTTAATCATAGTCTTAGACGAACGCTTAACTGACCCATTACCTTGCGTAGCCAGGGCGGCCGATGACGGTATAAGCTCAGCTTTAGGTTTAGGCTCATCCTCAGTAGCGGACTCTTTAGGCTTAACCGCACCCAATGCTTTAAGCTTTTCAGTAAGCTCTGCAACCTTTGCAGCCTCTTCTCCAAGGGCAGCATACATATAAGAGAACAAAGGCGCCAATGGATTATTAGATTGACCTATTTTGCCTAGAGTTTGGCGCATGGTTCTAATATACTCATTATCTTGCTCTTTACCAATAAAACGCTTAAACATCTGTTGCTCATAACTAGCAATTACCTGCTTAGTTTGAACATGTTTATTCCCCCATTCTTGTCTAATAGTTTGAGCACGATTAGCAGCACCCTGATGTAGCTGGGCAACTTGGTTAATTTTACCAATAATGCCAGCCCTAGCCTTGGCTTTTTGCACCTCATTTGCAAGAACAACCTTATGGGTAAGGACAGTCTTACCATCTTGTGCAAGTTGGAGGTCCAAAAATGAATCATCAATATCAATTTGAGCAAGCTGCTCTTGCCAATGTTGATAATATGCTGACATCGTGTTCTCCTCTTCACGCGCCTCAAGATAAGCGGGTTCATTAACAAAACCATGCTCATCAAAATAAGCTTTAGCAGGTGGAGAATTTTTGGCGGCAGTAACCTCTTGCTTAAGAGATTCGACTTGTGGTTTAAGTGCTTTGTATTCTTTAAGGATAGGGGCAAACTTAGCAAATGACTCATTGCTCATTCCTTTAAGTGCAGCCACCTCATTCTCATCAAAGCCGGTAAAGTCACGAACAAAGGCCGGCTTGGTAGGCTTAACCGGAGGCTTAACTTCATCAGCCTTTTTCGGGCCACGCTCCTTAAGTCTATCACCAAAATCGTCATCACTAATACGATCTTCATCCTTTGCTTTTACCTTAGCCTTATCTTTAATTACCGGAGTCTCCTCTTGCGTATCATCATGAGTATCATCCTCAGTGTCCTGAACTTCAGTCTGTTCAGTAGGCTGCTCCTGTTCTTGCTCGTCTTTAGGCTCAGGCGTTGGTGTAGCTGTAGGCTTACTCGTTGGTGTATGATTAACATCAACCTCAACTGGCGGGGCACTACTTTCAACCACTTTAGCTGTTTCAGTTTTAATGGGAGCACCAGGCAAAGCGGCAGCCATTCCGCCAAGTAGAGAGTCAATTCCAGGGGCTAGGTTTAGTTTCAATGTTCGGAACATATATTATGAGTATTTGTCGGTTTTAATTAACGTAATAACTTTACGGATAGTTGCACCTTCTAGTGCAAGATTGTGGGCACTGTTATAGAAATCGTCTTTATTTGAAGCCAAAGCAAATATAGTGTTAGCAAGATCAGCCAAACGAGTGTTAAGAGAGGTAAGTATTGATTGAACCACTGGCGAACTTTCAATAAATAATTCCCGTGCTTCCGCTTCTTTCGCTTTAAGCTTCTCATGTTCTGATATTATATCATGTGGACCAGACTGGCCCATTGCATTACGAATTGTATTTGTTTTCATTTAACTGGCGGGCTGTGCTTGTTGGGGTTGTTGCGGTTGTTGACTCATAGTCCCTTCCATTTGTTTAAGGATAGGAAGAATTTGTTGAGCCTCTGGTAAATTCTGTACTGCTGGATTTTCCATAAGAGCAGTTATCATCTGATAAAGGCCCTTAGCCACAGACTCAAAATTATTACCATTAGCAGCCTGTAATAGCAAATCTGCATAAATGGCGCCTTTTTCTGGGAATACTTCTTTAAGAATATCACCAAAAATAGCAGCGGCCAATTGAGGATAAAGCGAGATGATAGGCCAGAATTGTTGGAACTTTTCTATGCGTTCTTCTCGTTGAAGATAATCACTATCACCGGCAGGTAAGATAAAGAAATCACGCACTAAGGCATCGGGCTTAGTAGGTGCAAAGGAAATGGCACCTGCCCGCGCGCGAGCCCTAACGATACGCCAGCAGTAATTAAGAACATCACCCCACCAAGCAGCAAGAATAGTAACAGATACTGAATCAAGTTTAGCAGTAGCTTCATGGGCTATTTTCATTTCCTCCGCCGTTTTACGGCTATCGACACGATTATCGGCCGCGATAGATTGCTGTCCTTGATCGGCTTTATTCCTTACATCTAGAGCAGATACACCGCGAAGAATATCATTAGGGGGATAAGGGTAATGATGATATTTAAGCGGGCGATTCCATATCTTACCTGGTTCGTATTTAACATCAAGTGCTTCAAGCGCAACACCAGGCTCAACCTCTCCATCTACACAAACATTAACATTTGTAGCCCGATGCGTACCATTAACATAAGAAGATACGAGTGAGGTTTGGGCTTCCTGGACAGGTAAATCTAGAATAGCGCGGCCGAGGGATTCACGTAAAATCTTATTCTCCTTAAGGTAATTTTGGATAGGAAAGATAGGATACTCAGTCTCAATCTCTGGGACTGTTTCCATTTTAGTTATGATTGTAGGCATCCCTGTATCAGGATTAATAGACTCAACCATTTTAGGTACCTGCTTATCTATACCAGCATAAAAAGGTTGCGGGTCCGCTAGCCAACCGGAAGTATATTTATCAGAGTAAAAGGCAACGTATACTTGGCCTTTCACTTTCATAAACCACTTAATAATGTTAAGCAAGTCAAACTTAATATTACTATCCGCTTTTTTAAGGGTTTCCATAACCGCAGCAATAGCGGCAGGATTAAACCCCTTCTTTTCGGCTAACTCCTCAAATTGAGTAACAGTAACAGGTAATTGAATACCTACTACTGGAGATGCCTCAATGCTAATAGTATCTTTAGGTATAATAAGATTATCAGCACCAATAGCATAAAACTCAAAACCACCGGGATTAGTCTTACAAGGACACACCTCCAATGCATCAATACCATGAGCCTTAGCACCATCTGCAACCTGATAGACAGGAATAAACCACTTAGGATATTTAACGTATGAAGTAAATGCTTCTTCCTCCGTATTAAAATTGGCTTTAAGGTCCGCCCTATCCTTGAAGATACCAACGCGCGCGGGTGTAATGAGATACTTAACAAGCGGGGGCATCTCATTCTTAATATTTGTATCAATGACTCGAATAGGAATAAGAGTCTCATCTGCATCTAAAAGGCCACTAAGCTGGGCGGCTTCTACATCAAAATCAATATCACGGGCCTTACGGTTAGCTGTAATCTCATCTGAATATGTTTTATGTTCAGAGAGAAGGGCAACCAGAGGTGAGTTCCATTTACTGAACTCTAACTCTGGCGGGTAAGATAGAACGCCATCTTCACCAGTTTTATCTACCGAATCCGTATTTATTAGTTTTAGTGGATCCATAATATTGTGTTAGCAATGTGTGTGCCGTTTGTTTAGAAACATTAGGCTTATGTACTTTGGCAAATCCTTTATTTAAAAAGGCATGCCAATCAAAATTAGGGTCATTCTCCTTAACAATAGAACTATGGGTTTGGGGTTCTTTTGCATCCTTAACTGTATGCAGTTCCGTAAACTTATATCTACGAAACATCAGGACAAGTGTATCTGCCCAATCAGGAGACTCTTCTCCCCGCCCTTTAAGGGTAACTTTTTCCTCTAAATAAATCTTTTGTGAACGAATTTCAAAACGCCTAAGAATAATTTGCTTTGCAAGTTTAGGATACCTGTCGGGCCAGGGAACAAGAAGTTTCTTAACGATAAGATTCTTTACATGGAAGTAATCTTCCGCGCCCATAGAACCATAAACTCTACGATTATAGGCAAAGCGATTATTATAACAATAAGTTATTTTAAGGGGAATAAGCCTACGCAAATGATTAAGGATGGGAGCAGAAGGCCCGCCAGCGTCCGCATTAAACGAAGTGTTATCATTAGTGAGGCCGTAATGTTTTAGCCATTTAATAATAGCTTCGGCTAAAATAGGTTCTAGGATAGTATTATCTACAATACGCCAAGAAAGAAATTCCAGTATCTTATTTCCCTCTGCAATACCTAAAACAGTTTCATCACGGCCGAGGGAGGTATCTAATCCTATGAAAAATTTACCCTTATCTACATGAGGAGTACCATTGGCAACCGACATAGCCGGGTTAAATTGCTCAGCCGGACAGACGAAGTTGCCTTCAATTGAAGAGAAGCGGGACTCATGAATTGATCCGAACAACCAATCTTCAAGTGTCTCCTTATCCCTCTGAATAACGATGGGCGATACATGCGGACAATCGTAGGACGTAACATAACGAGCATAGGGCTTGCCTAATTGTAGGGGGGCAGGATAAACAACAGAGCGCTGAACTTCAGAATAAAAGTAACCACTACAGGTCCCGGCTGATGATACCATTATATAACGGCAATACCCAGTGCAGCGACGGCCGGCCTGAAAAATTGGATCAAGAACCGATTTAGCCTCGTTATAAAACATAGTTAGTTCACTATGTTTATAATCGGGGAAGGGATGGTAACCCTCAGCTCGTTTAGCTTCATCAGTTACAAACAAAATAATCTCACTACCAGTATCCTCACAAGTGATATGACCTTGCCTAACTTTAATAAATTCCTTCTTATCAGTAAAGCCTAACTCCAACAAACGCTTATTAATGTTCTGACAAAAGGACGCAATATAAGGATATGTCTGCATCGACAATTGCGTATAGTCTTTGGTGGTTATTACTGTCCTTGAACGTATCTTGCAAGTAAGTAAATATGCCGCAGCTATAGCTAAGAAATAAGCATCCTTGCCGGAGCCGTTAGCTGCCACTAAATTATACTCTAATGGATACTCTATGGAGAATGCAGTAGAAGAGACTAAGCGTAAGGAGAATGCTTGCCATGAATGTAAGGTTCGTTCACCAGAAGATAATAGTGGGTCAAAAAATAAGGCAAAAGCTACAGCATCATCAAATTCTATGCGCTTATATTTAGAGGGATCTGTTTTAGGTAATGGGGCGACACGCTTATACTCAGCTGTAAACTCTGCTGGAACATCCTCTTTAGGTGCAGTATCATTAATACTAGGCGCATCTGCAACAGACTCTAAAAGAGTATCCTTTTTAGGGGGCTTGGCATTACCCGCACGCTTAGCTTTAAGAATATTCTTCTTAAGTGTAGCAACATCGTCAGGAGTTATTTGACTATTATCGTCTTGAGACATGCTTAAGCTTTATGCGGATAAGGAAAGCCGGGCACGGGCTTATGGGTAACGGCATTTGGCGGGGTAATATCAATTACTGGGGAGGCATCTTTTAGTTCATTGGCCCGCCCGATTGCGTTGCGGATAAGGTTATTTAGAGCGGATAAGGGAACCTGTGCGCCGATAGCTCCATTAACTACGTGATTACGACCCTTTCTCTCATTAAAAAGAAAGGTAGCAGCACGCAAGCGGATACCCTCATCTTCAGCAGTGAGGGCCAGGCGCTTCATTTCAGTCAATAACTCATCACTTTCCTCTTGTGTTACATCCTCTTTTGTGGGAGTTCCTAAAATTTGCATGGACTCAGAGGAGTCTACAGGAGAATAATTAACGTCCTGTTTTTGCTGGCGTAGAAACTTCCGATATACAGGGGAATTATTGGCTAGAGAATACTCCACCGCCTTAACATCAAGACACATCTCAGCCGCTATTTCGGCAGGTGTAGCGCCCTGTTCCTCAAATGCAATGCGAATAGATGTGTCAATGGCTGAATACGCTGGCATAAGATTAAAGAAGAATAACGCGCATGATAGTAGAGCGAAGGACGGCCCGCTTGACTACCGGGTCCATAGTCTTAAACAAAGACTGAAAATCAGGCCGATGGGTTTGGGTCTCTACATTATCACCATCTACCCCCTGTTTATCGGTTACCGGGCGGGCAGGTAAGCAAGCGGATACGATAGGCTTATTTTGCGGCGGATTTTCGTTCGTTTTCATACGCTTCAACGTAGTATATAATGGGACAATTGGCAAGTAAAATTTTAGGGATTCCCGGCTCAACCACTACCCTAAGGATTCGGGCGGCGTGTTGGCAGGTGACAAGGCTGCAAACACAACGAATCCTCTACTACCATGACTATAGTTGCCACCTAATGCCACTACCATAACATTAGGGAAGCAGGGCGGGGAGCACAGGAATCCCTAAGTCTTTCTAGCAATTATTATGCCAGCATATAATATATAATGTTCTCACTTATCTTTTAAAGTTTAATGTTAAGGAAAAGTGATTTTTATATGCAAATTTTTCGAGGGCCTATTAGTTTCCATTACTCGTCGATTTCTGGTTTTCCTTTTACAGAAAATTTCTTATTCTCTTTTTCCTTTTCCCCCCTCCACATATTAGCACAATACCTCTTCTAACTTTAAAAGAATTTAAGGTAAGTAATATAATTAGGATACTCCTTCTATAAGCAAGATTAATCCGCATATAAACGATTAGGCTTTCTAAAGGGGGAGGGAGGAGATTTGTAAAATGCTGAGGCTCATATGTATATTATATTCATATATAACTCTAATACATATTTCCTGCATAAAATATACATATAATTTGTATATATACCTATAAGCAAACGACTTAGAATATAAATAACCTTATAAAAATATATAATCACAATACAGAGAAGATGTATAATAAGTATATATACTTATAATATACATATACGGAAGGGCCGGACGGAAAATCCCTCCCTCCCCGCCTAACAGGGCTAGTGGTATATATACAGACCAGGGCTAGGACTAGAGGTAAGGACTAAGGGTGAGGGTAAGGTTAAGGGGAGGACTTGGCACGCTTTATGCTAAGAAGGTGTGCCACCTGTGACAATAGTGGCACACAAAATAGAGTCATGCTGACACTAGTGTCACATAAATATTCTTTAAGTTAAGGGTAAGAATAAGGGTATAAACTTAAAAGATGTTTAAGAAGTGTTGATACTCAAGGACTTACACTTAGGGTATAGTTAAAAGATATTTAAGAATCACTCTTTTGGCATACTCTTGGTGCCTTGGCACAGGGCTAGCTTATTAGGGAAGCGTTAGGACGGTAAGACGGTAAGACGGTGGGGTAAGGCCGGATGCTAGGTGAAGCTAGGCTACTCCCCGCTAAGCTAAGGTGATATTACATCTAAGACTTAACCAAAAGCTCTTTGACAGTCGAATAGGATAATGGTGGAGACAATGACTAGTCTCTACTAATAGGGTAGCCAGAAGGATCGGACTGAACCAGAACCGTGTCCCTTCTCGCCAATAGTGACTCTATAGAATCGGGGGAGCAACCATATCCCGAGATTATCCGCAACGAAACAAGCCGGTAGCGTGAGAAGTCCCTTGAAAGGGGGAATGGCTACCGTTAGGCAAGGCAATGAGGCATAAGTTGAATCCTTATAGCGTATCTACTTGCCACAAAACGCGCAAAGCGGCAGACAAGCTATGTTCTGTCAGTCTAAATTGGGGTGCAAGCCCTAATTGGCCAAAAGGTAAACAAGGTATTCAATCTTTAGCCTTTCCTACTTATGGCTTTCCTTCCCTACCTTAATAGGGGAGGAAGGGTATGAGAGACTAGGGAAGGGTGACACTAGAGAAAAGCCTTGTAATGCAAAATGACTTGTGAATTGTGAAATTGTGAAAGTGAATTAAACAAGACAGACCGGGGGAGGGAATGACTTTTCTTCGGTCTGTCCCTTTAGTTCATAACACAATACAACACAACATAACACAATGAAAACACAATCACCAATAATTATTCCAGCTGACTTACACCCTACTACAGAAGAACAGGCTGTCTTAATTACGGCTTATCTCTTCCATGTAGGGAGTTCCTCACTTAAACAAGATATTAGTAAAAGGGGTATTACAGTACTAATGCAAGTACTACTTGAACAACACTCTGTACATTATTTACTAAAGGGAATTACGGCAAAAATGAATCTTGCAAAGCTTGCCATTGTCTCAAGGTATCCGGGTTTTGACGAAACCGTAGAGGCAATTGAACGTTATCTGAGCACGGAAGAGACTTCTATATGAGCAAAAATCCTTCACTGGCCCCTTGGAATGCTGATACACTAGCAATTGGATATAGGCTCCTAAAAGAGTCTTATAACCCCAATGCGGGATTTGTAATGTCCTTCCTTAAGGACTCTGAACAGGACTATCTGAAGTTAATCATCGACCTAGTAAGAGATTCAGACCTTTCAGCTAAAAGTCTAAAACTTATCCAAAAAAGAATAAAAGAACGCCACTTAATCACGCGATTAATTGCACAAAAGCAAACTGTTACAAAAACTATTGCTTCCTACGATTAAATCTAAACTCTTCCCTTGACAATCGCTTCAACTCTCTATAGATTCACGTCTGTAGATAGTTGAGATCGGCTGTCAATTACAACAGACCGAAACAAACAAAACACAAAACAAACACAAAGCACAAAGTTATGCCTACAGACGCAAAGCTCATTATCAACCGTAACGACATTATTCGCCCGCTTAGCCTCGTTGAGGTTAACAAGGGGAAGACTAAGGGTAGTTCTTATTTTTCCCCCGCTTTTGAATTGGGTGACAAAGATATTGTCCAATTCTTGGGTGAAAATGACGTTAACAAGCTCCTGCTCCAATCTACTAGAAACTTGGGACGGGAGATTCATAAAGATATTATCGGTTCCAATCCTGAAATTGTGATTGGTAGCGAGGAATATCTTGAGGAATATCAGAATCGCTTGGACGGTTGGGAAGCAGATGTCGAAACTAAGACCGACTTGCAATTGGAAGAAGAGTATCTTGCTCAACTTGGACAGCAAATGGCCTTGCAGGCTCTTATGGGTGGCAAGCTCACTGTTGTTCATGAATATACCTCTCTCATTGAAAAGGGAAAGGTAGTGAAAATCCATCATGACATTCCTGTTAATCCGGGCGAAACTGAAAAAGATGCAATCATGATTGCCATGAAGTCTATCGTTGATCAATCCATGGAATTGCGGGCAAAGATTCAAGCTAAAACTCGTACTCGTTCTCCGAATAAGCCTAAGACTCCTGCTCCTGCTCCTGCTCCTGCTCCTGAGACCACTCAGGCTGAGCCTTCACACTAAAATAAAAGACAAGTAAGTTAGACAAGTCAGTTAAAGTGCCATACCCATTTATTAAATAGGTATGGCCTTTCTTTTTAATACCCTAAAGAATATCTCCTAAGTTGTTCTCTAGGTTATTAAACACGAAAGGCCACAACACAATGACAACAAACACAGAAAATTATAACAAGTTTATTATCTCTTATCAGAATCGAGATAAAGGACTCGCTTTAGGAGAGGTCGATTATATCTGTTTAATTATGCATTTAATTGAGCAGGTTCCTGGGACAGTAGATGTTCCAGCTAGATTAAAGATAGGGGACTTGCGTCACATTAAACCATGGAAGCTTTTGTATAATGCTTCCGAATATTTCATGCTCGATCCTGATGATGACAGATACATCATCAAAACTTCAGACTATCGTAAGACTCTTGCCCATAGGGAGAAACTTAAACGAGAGCAAGAGGAATCCCGTGCATTCCACAATACTTCCAAGGAATACTTCCAAGAGTTATCGAAAGCTGGTATCCCCCGGCCTATTATTGATGCCCTTATGACTATGGGTGCAAAAAAGTCACTCACGGAATTGCGTGATGTCATTGATAAGTTATTAACTCCAACACAAAAATAAAAAGACTAATTGTTATGGGAATGTTTCCTAAATTTATCTGGTCCAAACAAGATCAAAAGACTTATAATCGTGCTTTAGAGGGTTATCTAGAATCAAGAATAAAACATCCTATGGAAAAAGAATATACATCCAAACATTATACTGTTCTTATTAGACAACTGAACTCTAGTAAAGGCCTGCAATACATTCTTAGCATCACCGCTAAGCCGTTGCGGTCTAAATCTCGTGCTTCATTTCATTATAAACAAGCTTTAACATCTCCTGTTCAACTCAGACAACAACTGCTAGCAATCAGTAGTATGTTTAACGACTTAGAATTTACTGACCTGGTTGCAGAGGGTGTTATCCCTTGGATTAATAACTTAATTTAATCTATATGATACTAGATACACAATGTGTAGTTTATTATAAGCCAGCATGGAATTTAAACCCTATAGTAGGTCAAAAGATATTCTTGTTTTGTATTCATGATAAGCAACAAGATACATACAATGATTTTTATGCTTATTTAGAACAGAATAGTACTTACCAGCTTAAATATACTTGTAGACAATTTTACCATGTTGTAAATCATAAACATTCCAACACACACGTATGTATTTCTACCTTTCTTGAAGCACTTAGTTTAGATTTAAAGGAAGCTTTTCTCAAAGAATTAATTGTATATATCTATGACAACACAAACAAATAAATATCCTAGAAATAATATTACACCTATTGCAAGCAGGCAAGATGCCTTTAACCGTGCTTGGGAACGGTTAATTACCCACTTTGATTGGGGGCAAAGTGTAGATGACGCTTCAGTAGTTATTTCCAATTGCCTTTACAGGACAGCTGATGGAAATTCATGCGTTATCGGTTACATGTTTCCCGATGAGCTTTATGAATCTTGCCTAGAGAATATCCCCGCTTGTGATATTGTTATGGGAAACTCTACTAAAGTTCCCCTAGATAAACATAATTACACTCTTTCCCTACACGACGCTCTTCCGATCTGAAGAGCGTCGTGTAGGGAA